>Ga0187833_10000038_pt1 | contig 119539 bp, 113 predicted proteins | sample ETNtaG_37_FD_167968 | JGI IMG/M metagenome (GOLD analysis project Ga0187833, IMG submission 167968) | Marine microbial and viral communities from oxygen minimum zone, Eastern Pacific Ocean - ETNP2014_SV_400_PacBio MetaG (Illumina Assembly) | ecosystem: Environmental > Aquatic > Marine >... | reverse complement strand
CAGGCATTGGCTGACTTTATGACCGTGCAGGAAAAGAAAGGGGATTTGCGGCAACTGAAGTATGTTTTCACCTGGGCCTGGCGACCTGCCAGCCCGCCGATGGGACTGCCCAATTCCAGTATGTATATCGCCTCGCGCCTTGGCGCACACTTTGTCTTGGCCTGCCCGGAGGGGTACGAACCGGAGCCGGAGATATGGGATAAGGTGCAGGCCGAGGCGGCGAAATCCGGCGCGCGTCTGGACATCGTTCACGACATGCAAGAGGCGGCGCGGGACGCGGACATCATCAATGTGTACTGCTGGGCTTCCCCGCAGGTCTTCAAGGACAAGTTCAAGGACACTGACGATTTAGCACCGCAGGGCCAAGCGCCGCACATTCTTGACCCTGACAAATACAAGCAATGGATCGTGGATGATGATCTGACCGCACTGGCTCGACCCGATGCAAATGTGATGCATTGCATGCCCGCCGCCCGCGAACAGGAAGTAACCAGCGCTGTTCTCGACGGCTCGCAATCGATCATCCTCGATCAGGCCGAGAATCGCTTGCACGTCCAGAAGGGCGTCCTGGCGTTGTTGATGGGGTAAAGACGAAAAGACCAACGGAATACGAGCACAACACTTATGGGCTATCGCGTTGGTGTTGATATTGGCGGGACGTTTACCGACAGCGTGGCGGTGGGTCCGCCGGGCACCATTGACATTTTCAAAGATCTCTCGACTCCGGCCGATCCCTCGGTGGGCGTGTTCAACGTCCTGCGAAAGGCCGCCGCCCATTATGAACTCTCCCCGGCCGATTTCTTGGGCCAGATCGATCTACTCGTGTTAGGTACAACGGTCGCTACTAATACAATGCTAGAGTACTCGGGCGTGCCCAGCGGACTGATCACCACGCGGGGCTTTCGCGATTCGTTGGAAATGCGCCGGGGCTACAAACCCGACATCTGGGACCTCTCGCCTCAGCGGCCACCGGTGATTGTCCCACGCTACCGGCGGCTGGGCGTCAAGGAACGCATGAACTATCGCGGTGAAGTTGTCACACCGCTCGATGAGCGGGACGCCCGGCGCGTAATCCGCGAGCTGCGCTCAAACGGCGTCGAATCCATCGCCGTTTGTCTGCTCTTCTCCTATATTAACGATGTTCACGAGCGCCGCCTGCGCGAACTCATCGCTGAGGAATTCCCGGATGCCTACGTCTCACTTTCCTCCGAGGTGCTGCGGCAGGTGCGCGAGTACGAGCGTACCTCGACCACGGTCGTCAATGCCTACGTCGGCCCGACGCTGAGGCGCTACCTGGAACGCCTGCGCGCCAGATTGGCCAACGAGGGCTTGCGCGACGAATTTCTGGTCATGCAATCCAATGGCGGCGTGATGACGATTGCGTTTGCCTCGGAGCATGCAGTCAACGCCGTGCTGTCCGGACCTTCGGGGGGTGCAATTGGCGGTATGTTCCTGTCGCGTACGCTCGACACGCCGAACTTTGTCGTCGTGGACATGGGCGGCACGAGTTTCGACGTGACGCTAGTCGATCACGGCAACTATGAGATGACGACCGAGGGCGAAGTCGGCGGCTACCGTGTGGCCTTGCCGGTGATTGACATTCACACGATTGGCGCGGGAGGCGGGAGCATCGCGCACATCGATAAGGGTGGACTACTCGAGGTTGGCCCGCAGTCGGCTGGCGCTTCTCCGGGCCCGGCTTGCTATATGCAGGGCGGTGTTGAACCGACGGTCACCGACGCCAACCTCGTGCTCGGTTATCTCAACGAGAATTATTTTCTTGGCGGCGATATCCCCTTGGATAAAGATGCCGCAATGCGCGCGGTGAAGGCGCGCATTGCCGATCCACTTGGCATGGAAACCGTTCAGGCTGCGCATGGTATCCACAAGCTCACGAACGCAAATATGGCCGATGCCATCCGCGTTATGAGCGTCCAGAAAGGTCACGACCCACGTCTCTTTGCGTTGCTGGCCGCAGGCGGCGCGGGGCCGGCGCACGCCGCGCGGTTGGCGCAGGCGGTCGGGTTGCCGCGCGTCATCGTCCCCAAGACCGCCTCCGTCTTCTGCGCACTTGGCATGCTCGAGTCTGACCTCAAGCACGATTACGTATACACATTTTGGGATTTCATCTCGCAGCTGGACCTCGAGCAGCTCAATGCAGAGTACGAACGAATGGAGGCCGCTGGCCACGAAGCCCTGCTGGCCGAAGGCGCATCTTCCGAGAACATCCGCTTCGAGCGCAAGATGGATATGCGCTACGTCGGCCAGCATCACGAAGTGACCGTATCCATCCCAACCCACAAACTGACGCCGGACGACGTGCCAGAGCTCGCGCGGCGGTTCCACGAAATGCATCAGCGGCTGTTCATGTACCACGAGCCGCAGGCCGACATCGAAACCGTCAACGTCCGCCTGGAGGCCATTGGGGCTGTTCCAAAACCGGAGATTGCGCGTCTCTCGGTCGATGGCTTCGATCCGGACCATGCGTTGAAAGGCGCGCGGCCCGTGTATTTCGAGGAGTGCGACGGCTTTACGGACGCGCCGGTTTACGACGGAGACAAACTAAGTCCTGGCATGAGATTCACCGGCCCGGCCATTGTCGAGGAAGTGACGACGACGACGATCGTGATTCCGGATTGGGGTTGTGAAGTGGACGTGTTTGGCAACCTGGTGCTCGAGAAATTGTAGATTGCAACTGCGGGAACACTACAACGAATTACGGTAAGAAACGAATTGCCTTCCCGCGATAATTCGCTCCATCCCCAATTCGTGTAGTGTTGAACGGCATTGTCATTCAATGAAACTCTTACGCGTAAACATGGCCCGCTTGACGGCGGACAGAGAGCCTGCACCTGAAGCCTACGCCTGTTGGGGAGGGCGTGGATTGACGGCAGCCGTGCTCACACGCGAAGTTGCGCCCACCTGTGATCCACTCGGCCCGCAGAATAGACTTGTTTTTGCACCAGGGCTGCTGGCCGGGCGCGGCATCTCCAGCGCTGGGCGCATCTCCATCGGCGCGAAAAGTCCTCTCACAGGGGGCATCAAAGAGAGCAACGCCGGTGGCAACGCTGCCGGAAACCTTGTCAGGCTCGGATTGCGCGCTGTCGTCGTAGAGGGACAGGCTAAATCAGAACGCTCCTATTTGCTGCGCGTTGGCGCAGAGGAATGTGAGTTTCTTGCCGCCGACGGGTATCGCCGTCTCGGTAACTACGCGCTGGCCGAAGAACTGCTGGCCCGCTTCGGGCGCAAGAACACTCTGGTGCTCGTCGGGCCTGCCGGCGAGATGCGTCTGACCGCTGCCGGTATTACCCTGACCGACCGCGATGGCAACCCCGGGCGCTTGGCGGCCCGCGGCGGGTTGGGGGCGGTCATGGGCAGCAAAGGCCTCAAGGCTATCATTATCGAGGAAACAGGCGGGAATGTTACGCCAGCCCGCGACCCGCAGGCGCTGAAAGCAGCTGTGCGGCACTACACGACTGTTCTGCGAGAAGACTACTATGCCGTGACAGTATTCCCGGAGATCGGCACCCCGTATATGGTCGCCGCCATGCAAAAGCTTGGCGGGCTGCCTACCCGGAATTTCCGCGCCGGCACCTTTGACGATCTCTCCGAGCTGGATGGGCAGGCCGTGCGCGAAACGATCCGCCGCCGTGGGGGTGTGGGCAAAACGACTCACGCCTGTATGTCCGGCTGCATGCTTCGCTGTTCCAACGTCGTACCGGACACCAGAGGTGAGGAAATCGTGGCGCCGATTGAGTATGAAAGCATGATCATGCTCGGCCCCAATCTCGCAATTAGCTCGTTAGATGAAATCGCTAACTTCAACCGGCACTGTAACGACCTGGGTGTGGACACCGTGGATGTGGGGGGTGCGATCGGCGTGGCGATGGAGGCCGGACAGCTTTCTTTCGGCGATGTCGAAGGCGTCTTCGATTTGCTCGACCAGATCAAACGGGGAACTGAACTCGGGCGCGCGATTGGTCACGGCACGGCCGCAATTGGTCGCAAGTTCGGCGTGGCGCGCACGCCCGTGACAAAAGGACAGTGCATCGCCGCTTACGATCCCCGCGCGGTCAAAGGGTTGGGCGTAACCTATGCCACCTCGCCGATGGGTGCGGATCACACCGCTGGGCACACCGCTGATTTCCCGGTCGACCACCACAGCTCGGTGGGGAAAGTGGAACTCTCGCGCGGGGCGCAGTATACTGCCGCGGCGTGGGATACGCTGGGCCTGTGCTCTTTCGTGACAGGTGCAACTGCGCAGCAGATGGATGTCGTGGTCGAAATGATCCGCGCGCTCGACAATGGCGTTTATCCCGACGATTATGTGACCCAGTTGGGAAAAACCGTTGTGGAGATGGAGAGGGATTTCAATCTAGCGGCCGGTTTCACCTCCGGCGACGACCGGCTGCCCGAGTACTTCAAAACGGAGATGCTTCCGCCATACGACCTAGTCTTCGACGTAAGCGACGAAGAACTCGATACCGTTTTCACCTAAGCTTGCTGGAACCATCATCGAGCTTTACGAGATGCCTACGCGACTATCTTACAACACGACCGCCTGACTCCCACAATGCTAAGACTAGGTTACAATACGAGTGCCTTTGCCCAGAAGAAAGACATAACGGATATCGTGGGAATAATCCATGGTCTCGGTTATGATGGAATGGAATTAACGCTCGACCAACGTCACTTCCATCCTTTTTTCTCCGATAAATATGCTACGCGCACCCTGGTTCAGAGCCTGTACGCGCATAATCTCGAAGTAGTCTTGAATACCGGGGGACGCTACGCATTAAGCGGTATCGCGCACGAGCCTTCGCTGGTAAGCGCGTCTGCGGCCGCGCGGGAGCGGTCTGCGCGGTTTGTCGCCGAGACCATTCAGCTCGCGCCGTCTTTGGGAGTGCGCACCGTCATGCTCCACTCCGGCACCCTTCCCGCTGGTGTCGAACAGTCCGAAGCCTGGGATTGGTTGGTCTATGAGGTTACATGTTTGGCCGAGATCGCCGCGAGCGAGGGCGTCACGTTGGGGTTCGAGTTTCATCCGTCTATGTTCGTTGCCTCGCTGTCAGACTATCGTTTTCTCAAAGCGCGTGTTGGATCGGCAGCACTCAAGCTCACGCTAGACGTGGGTCACGTGGTGTGCACCGACAAACGCCCGGTCAGCCAGGTGATTGCGGAATGCAACGGTGAAATCGCTAACGTTCATTTGGAGGATATAATGGATCGGAAACATGTCCACTTACCTATCGGACAGGGTGACATCGATTTCGCAGACGTGTTTCGGGGCTTAAACGCCGTCGGCTATGAGGGGCTTATTAATGCCGAATTCAACACCGATGACCTGGAGGTCGATGAATGTCAATTGGCTCGAGAGACGTTCGAGCATCTACAGCGGCTGATGTAGTTCTGCGCCTTCGGGTCTGGACACGTTCGTTCCGCCTGAAGTTCTTGCCGCAGGGCGTGTTGCCGGTGTTGTTGGGTAGCATCGTCGCTTGGAGGGAAACCGGTCAATTCGACCTGGCATTCTTCACTCTTGCGATCATTGGAGCGGCGTGTGTGCAGATCGGTCTGACCATGTTGAACGATGCCCTTGACTACGTTTATGGGACCGACCGCTCCGAGACCGCCAAGGAGAATCCATATTCCGGCGGCAGCGGCGTGTTGGCCGACCATCTACTCCGGCCCGGCGAGATACTCGCTGTTGCAACGTTGTTTTATTTGGTCGCGGCAATGATTGGCGCATACCTGACTTTTAGGGTTGGTATCGGCGTCTTCTGGATGGCGCTGCTCGGCCTGTTTCTGTCAGTTTCTTACTCGGTCAAGCCGCTGCGCCTCTCCCATCGGGGTCTGGGAGAACTGGCAATGCTCATGGGGTATGGCCCGACGATTACGCTGGGTGCCGCATATGTGCAGACAGGCCAATTTAGCGTGCAGGCGGGCTTAGCGGGACTGCTGCCGGGCCTGTTGATGTGGTCGATGATCCTTGTCAACGAGATTCCCGATTATCATGATGATGTACGTGCAGAGAAAAGGAATCTCATCGTTCGCTTGGGACTACTACGTGGGCGCTGGCTGTATATCGCCAGCTTATCCGGCGTGTATGCTTTTGTTTTTGGTGGGGTCGTTTCGGGTGCTTTCCCTGCATGGGGATTGTTGGCTTTCGGTTCAGCTTTAATTGCATTCCGCTCGTTTCGGGTGGTGTATCGTCGCTATCGTGACCCATGCGCGATGGTCCCTGCCAACAAAGGGATGGTATTGGTTTACAGCAGCACGATGATGCTTTTCAGTCTCGGTTTATGGTTGAGCAACATGGTATGACGCCGCCTGTTTTCTTCGACAAGATTGCCAACTACTACGACCCTTTGACCCATGTCTACATGCTGGGGACATATGAGGCCGTGCGTCGACGTGTCCTGAACTTTCATCGGGCGGAAAGCCCCGAGGTCTTGGATATCTGCTGCGGTACCGGATATATCAGCAACAGTGTCCGGGCTGATCGTGTGGTCGGGATTGATCTGTCAATGCCGATGCTACGTGTTAACCAGCGCAAGCAGGGCAGAAACGGTCGCAGCGCACACCTGACTAACGGGGACATTCGAGCTTTGCCCTTCCACGATGCTCATTTTGATGAAGTGTATTTCACCCTGGCGGCGCACGAGTTCCCCGATTTGCGTCACGTGTTGTCGGAGGTACGGCGGGTAATGAAACCGGGTGCCCAACTTGTCGTCTACGACCTATACGAGCCTCGTCACCCATTGTTGAAACTCTTCTTACACACTTTCTTTTACTACGTCGTCGAACAACGCTGCATGTGGGTCTACACCCCGGACGGCTGGCAGAAGTTGCTGGCGGGGATCGGATTTCGGATGGAGAGCCTGGAGACTCCTTATGGGATTTCGGCAATGGTATCGGCAGTGAAAATCCCTTTCAATCGGATAAACGCAGAAAGGGAAGAGAGACGGGAATTGAATACTTAACTCCCTGATCTCATGACCACCGGACTATCAGATTAGCTAATGCGCATCGACTCGCGTTTGATGAAAACAGATATCGAGCTAGGCGCCATAGAGCGGCGTGATGACCGGCTCATGATGTTGAGTCCTCCCGACGATTGGAACGCGACCAAGGTCTATCTTTCGCCGCGGGATGTCATCAACGTCGTACGGCTCTCACTCCATCGGGGCATGATAGGTTATGCGTTGCTTTTTCCGTTCCTTTTCGTTGCGCATTATTTGCGCAACGAAAAGAATATCGACGAAACTGTCAATAACATCAGCTATTTCGTTTCCGCCATCTTCATGGGGCTGTTGCTTCTCGGCGGCAAGGCTTTCCTATTGGCGGAACCCTTGATCGGCACGATTGTGCTAGGCCTGTTGGCCGGTTTGTTCTACCTCATCTCCGTCGGCAGCGGCAAGCCGGGTTTTCTCTACCTCGCGGTCCCCCTCACGGTGATCGCCCACTTTCTCTTAGCCTTTGGGCAAGGCATTTTGGTGCGGGATTTTACCTGGTTAGCACTGGGGGTGGTGCTCACGTTGATGATTATGGGTAAGGCGTTAGGAGATGAGCGCCAGGGCAGACCAGCCCGTGCTTTATATCACACAGCCTATCTCGTCGTTCTCATTTTCGTACTCTATATCGCGGCCAATGCCCGCACCTACGCCCATGAAAATCCGTGGAGCGCAAGCCTACCGCTTCTGGCATTCGCGGTCTTCCACTTCGTGCGCTACCTCGACACGCGTGAGGTGCTGCAGCATTACGCCGCCTCCACGTTGCTCGGTGCGGGATTCTTGCTTCTGCTCTACGGCATTCCCTTCTTCCCGGTGGCCTACTATGGCTTGCCGCTGATTGCAGTGAGTATGGCGATGATTCTGATCGCCGATCGCTATCACGAGGCGCATGGGCTACGGCATGTCGCGCCGGCCTACAGTGTTGCCATCATCGTTGCTATGCTTGGTTTTGTCTATGCCCGTCTAAACCTGACCGCGTTGCTGCTGTCGTCTGGATTGTTCTCAGTACATTTCTTTGGAGGGACTTATAGTCTGGGGATCAAGCCTACTATCGACCAACGGGGGGAGAAATTCTTTCAGTGGCTAGAATTCGCTCTAGCGAATTCGGCGGCCGGGATAGCAGCACTTTTGATGTTCACGGTTGGTCGTGGTAACTGGGCCGCGATCATTGTAGCTGCGATTTATGTCTATTATTATGGGAAAATGGGCTTTGGGCGTGAACCGACGATGTTGAAAACTCGCAATCAGTATTTGTGGGTTGCAGGTGGTTTTTACGCCGTCCTTATTCTTGTCGTGCTTAAGGTGCTCGATTTGTTTCACGACACTCAGGCAGATATGCTAATGGTGCCATTTCTGGTGGCCCCGCTATTGTTTTATGGTCGACGTGTTCAGAAGCGGGGACAGGTGGGGCCAGCTGCTTCAATCTTTGAAAGCAGCTTGCTGACAGTTGTTGTCGCTGTAACTCTACCCTTATTTCTCGATTCTTATGATGCCGTAACTTCATCAATCGTCGCCGGGGCATTATTGGGACTCTACGCCTTGCTCGGAATCGTTTGGCGGGATGAAGTTCTTTTTTTTCCGACACCAATTCTTGTCGCTACTCTGTATTACGGAGGGTTGATCGCAGGCGGAGTAAGCGGTGTGTTGCTAGGACTTCTTTATCTACCATTGGGGATTTTGGCTATGGTCATTGCACTGGTTCTGCTTCGCCGAGGCTCCCATGGCTCGCGTACTTGCCTCTTGGCCTGGCTTGTCTTTTCGAGCGCCTCTATTCTGGGGGCTATGACAGAACGCATTTTGGTAATTTACCTTATCGCTGGCTGGGCAGTGCTATACGTTCTGGTGGCCCCAATAGTTACTAAGATCACGAGCAGGACACAGGTCGTCGAGAGTGGCAGCAATGTTCTTGATTAACCTGCGCAACGTGGGTCGATTTGACGTGCTTTCTCTCGCAGGGCACTCACTAGCGCTGCTGGCGGTCATTGGATTGTTCCTCGAGTCTCCGGGCACGATACCGGTAGTTCTCGTTACGGCGGTATTAGGTGCGGCTTACACGGCGTTGACATGGAGTACGCGTAAGGATGTTCATCTCTATCCCGGGTCAATGTTATTGACAGCCTCCTATTTACTTGCTGTGGCTTTGGTAGGCAGGTTGGACGCAATGCTGTTATGGGCATTGCCCCTTCAAGTTGTTTTTTTGGTGGTCGGCGCGCGTTTTCGGCAGCAGGGGAAAGTAAGTTTTGCGATTCCCTTGGAAGTGGTCGTGCATTTGGCCAGCTTATATCTTGCCGGAAAACTGTATTGGTTCAGCCATGCATTGCAACTGCCTGTTTTGGTCATTTCTGCGCTCATGCTGCTTGCGGTGATTGACCTAGGGCTCGCCTGGCTGCATAGTGAACGGTGGTACTTTTTCGCGGCTGCCCTTTTTTTTGCCTTGGCTTATTTGTTCGCTTTGCGGTTCATGCCGGGTGGTTCACCCGAAGCAATTGTCGTCTATTTCTCAGGTGCGGCAGTACTTTATGCTGCACTTGGCTGGTGGTTGCGACACTCACGTGGCGCGGAATCGGCCGAGCCGGTTGAGGTAGCAGCGGTGGTGATCGCTATCTCCAGCGGCTTGGCAGGTTTGGTGGATGGAACAGTGATTGGTCTCAATGCACTGCTGGGAGCGACCATTGCCTGTGGGCTCTTGTATGTTTCGGTGCGTGGAGCGGGATACATCTATATGAGCTTTCTCTTGGCTGGCGCTATTGGGTTCCAGTTTGTGCGCATTGCGGGAGACCGCTTCTCGCCAAAACTTACGGACCAATTCCTTGTTGGACTGGCCATTGTCGGTATCGTGTTTCTTTATCCTGTGCTTCGTCGTCAATGGGGCCGGAGCAACTCGCTGCGGAATTGGTTAAACGCGGGTGGGTGGGTGCGTGTGTTTCTTTTTGGCTTGCCGGTAGCCATTATGTTTCCGGTGATGGGCGCGAGCTATTTCGTGGAAGCTACGTCAAACCCCACGTTTTGTGGTTCATGCCACGTCATGCAGGAACAGTACCAAACTTGGGATCGTGGAGCGCACCGTGATGTGGCTTGTGGCACGTGTCATTATCCTCCCGGAGCGGAATTGTTCGTACAAGGGAAGATTGCCGGATTGACGGAACTTGTCAATAATGTTGCTGGAAATATCGGAACCAAACCTCATGGTACGGTGGACAATGCCAATTGTGAGAAATGCCATCCTCGCGAAAATCTGATCAATGTCGATGCTACTTATCGGGGAGATATTAAGTTCAATCATGTTGAGCTTATGCCAGGAAACCATTCGGGAATCGCCATGCGATGCAATAATTGCCATGCTCATATCGTGGATGGCTACCATTTTCAGGTGCGCGAATCAACTTGTTATTGGTGTCACTTTATGGGTCGGACGGGTCAGTCTACCGCTGTTGGCGATTGTTTCACATGCCACGAGACGCCGCATGATCAAACTCATTACGAGGTAGTTACTTCGACGCAAGAGAGTGACTGCATTGGATGCCATGTCAGTGTGACCGTCGGGACGGGTGAAGTGCGGTTGGAGCGTTGTCTATCCTGTCACGGCAAGATCGACCAACGCGCCGGTGATGCACAGCCTATGCACGAAATTCACATCGTGCCAGGGACTACGTTCCTATCGCGCAAAGTCGAATGCCTTGAATGTCACGAAGAAATCACGCATGGTCAAGAGAACTTCGGCACCCCGACCGTGCCTACAGTTGAACCATAATCAGCGCAGTAACTGATATTGGAACAATATGGCAATATGACGTCCGATCAAGTTGTAGAAGCCCAAAGGCAACCACGTTATAGTTGGCTAAAGTTCGCTGCACTAGCAACCATTTTAGTGGCTCTGAACATCACTGTGATTTTCCAACTTGGTGGTCAAACCGCGCATGCGCGTGGCTTGACCGATGGGAGAGCGGAGAAAGTGCGGCGTGGTGCAACGATATTTCTTTCTAGTTGTTCCCAATGTCATGGTGATGATGGGGCAGGGACAGACCAGGTGCTTGGCTTGCATGACCAAGAATTTCTCTCCTCTGTCAGTGATGAATTCTTGCGTGATGTCATCGCAGGGGGAAGCCCGCTAACGGACATGTCCCTTTGGAGTAGAGAAGAACATAGGCCACTGACTTTTCGTCAGATCGATGATGTCGTGGCATTCATCCGCAATTGGGAGAAGCCGGAAATAAATGTTGGGCGGACATGGACCGCCAACGGGTTGCTGGCTGACTCGGCCGCCGGAGGTGAAGAAACTTTCATCTGGATATGTGCCGGGTGCCATGGCGACGATGGCACGGTTCCTACGGGAATGCAAGACATCGTCATCAATTCTCCGATCCGATTGCGCGAATTGACAGAAGCTGACATCCGGGAGCAAATTCTATCCGGAGGCGAAGAAATGCCGGGCTTGGCAAATGTACTCTCCCCGGCGGAAGTCGAGGGGCTTATAGTGTTTATCAACACTTGGCCACAATAGGAAAGGCGCAAACATTGATGAGCAATATAGGAACGGAACATGCGCCTTAAAAACCTAGTGATCATTGTTACTGGCAGTGGGCAAGGAATTGGACGCGTTTTTGCCCTCCGGTTAGCGGAGGAAGGCGCTCGGGTAGTTGTCGCCGAGATCAACGCGGCGAATGCCCATGCCGTCGCTGATGAGATCACAAAACAGGGGAACCAAGCACTTGCTGTGCCCACCGATGTGTCTATACCAGAGAGTGCATTAGCAATGGCGCGATTAACGGTGGAGACATATGGACGCATCGACGTTCTAGTGAACAACGCTGCCATCTACTACGGTTTGCAAATGAAACCCTTCGACCAGATTGATCCGGACGAGTGGCGGCGATTGATGGCGGTGAATGTTGATGGGCTGTTCTATTGCGCCCGTGCTGTGATTCCATATATGAGGGAGCAGGGCAATGGCCGCATCATTAATATCACATCTGGCTCGTTTCACTTGCCGGTGCCGGGCATCGCGCATTACATCACGTCCAAGGGCGCGGTCATCGGGTTTACGCGCGCGCTGGCCTGTGAACTCGGTGAATATGGCATCACCGTCAATGCCATCGCGCCCGGCTTCACTATGTCTGATGCGAGCAAGGTGCTCGCCGGACCGGAATTGGCAGAGGCGATTGCCTCTCGCCAATGCATCAAGCGCAGCGAGCAGCCTGAGGACCTGGTCGGGGCGCTGGTCTGGTTGACCTCGGACGACAGCGCCTTCTTTACCGGACAGACGATGACAGTGGATGGTGGAACGTCGTTCCATTGAAATGGATGGGTGGTTGGATTACTTTAGGTAAACTGTAACATGTGTTGGATGGTTGGCGGCGTATGGTGTAAGCGGTTTTGTTGTTGTCAAATACGGACTGAACAGAGGAGATGGATGTATGGTGGATCAAATCTATGACATTGTCGTAGTTGGCGGTGGGAGCAATGGCCTGACCTGTGCTGCCTATCTGGCAAGAGCTGGACAAAAGGTACTTGTGCTTGAACGACGTGAAGTTGTTGGTGGGGGATGTGTGACCGAGGAGCTGACATTACCTGGGTTTAAACACAATCCGCACTCGTGTATGCATGTGTGGATACACCTTGGGCCGGTATACACAGACCTGGAATTGGAGAAGTATGGCTCGCAATACGTCTTCCCCGAAATCCAGCACGCGGCTGTCTTCCCAGATGGGCGCTGTTTAGTGCTGTATCGCGACATGGAGCGCACAGTGCAGGAAGTCGCCCGTTTCTCGGAGCACGACGCCTGTGCCTACCGGGATTTTTGTGAAAGCTACCGTGGCATGGTGGACGGGTCACGCACGTTCCTGTATTCACCACCCTCCGCGCCATGGCTTGGCTGGTCGCCGATGATGGAGACGCCGGACGGCTCGGAACTGGTCAAGACGACGCTTTCGAGCACGCGCAATGTGGTCTACGATCTGTTTGAGTCGCCAGAGGTGCGCGCCTGGATCCTCTTGTTCATGAATCAGACGGGCACCGACGATCTTCCCGGCAGCGGGACGTTCTTACCACCCTTGCTGCCCATCATTCACCACACGCAAGGCGTCGGCTGCGCCGTAGGCGGATCCTCGGTTACGGCTGAGGCGTTGACAAAGGTGATCGAGGCCAACGATGGCACGGTGCTGCGCAATGCGCACGTCGCCCGGATCGTCGTGGATGGTCAGCGAGCCACTGGCGTCGAGTTGGAGGACGGCACACAATTCACAGCGCGCAAAGCCGTCGCCAGCAACGTCGAGCCGAGGCAGACGTTCCTCCGGATGATTGGCGAGGATCGGCTTGACCCTTTCTTCGTGCGCCAAATCAACCGCTTCCGCGAGGACGAATTCACTTTGTTTACACCGCACTTCGCGCTCGACGAAGCGCCGCAGTGGAAGGCGGCCGAGTTTAATCCTGATATGTTGAAAGCCTGGACGGTGGGAGTGATGCCAGATTCGCCTGACGATGCTTATCTTAAGTTGTGGGCTGACATCCGTACTGGCAAGGCATCGACCACCTATCTACCATATGCAATTATGCCGACGGTGGTCGATGCCAGCCAGGCGCCGGAGGGCAAGCACACCATGTTGCTCTGGCAGCCGGCTGTGTATGAACTGACTGAGGGTGTAGAGAAATGGGACGAGATCAAAGAGGACTATGCCTGGCAATTGTATGACTGGGTGGGAGAGTTCGCTCCGAACATGACGCGCGAGAACGTGCTTAAAATGTCCGTCGATTCTCCGCTCGACATTGAGCGCCGCAATATCTCGATGTGGAAAGCCTCCCTCATGGGCGGTGAACGCGCGCAGGATCAGCTTACCATCTTCCGGCCGTTCTATGGCTATCCGCCCTACCGGACACCTTTCGAAGGTTTGTACATATGCGGACCGAGCACTCACCCAGAGGGAGGCCTCAGCGGCGCATGTGGCCACAACGCGGCGACAGTCATGGCGGAGGACTTGGATATCACGAAGTGGTGGGAGAAGTGGTAAGTAATTAGAAGGAGAGTATGTTATGGCAGTTGACCTATCTGTAGATCTGGCCGGGATAAAACTGAAGAACCCCATCATCATCGCGGCCGGCAACCACACCGAGAACGGGGCCGTCATGGCCGAGGTCGCTCAGTACGGCCCGGGGGCCGCCGTCACTAAGACGATCGTCGCGCAGCCGGTACCGGATATTCTCCCGTGCTTTGCGCAGGTAAATGGGGGCTTCCTCAACACCGTACTTAGCACGATTCATCCGGCGGAACAGTGGTGGAGTGAAGAGCTGCCCAAGGCTCGCGAGGGCAACAACATGGTGATTATCGTCAACCTTGCTGGGCGCTGGCCGGAGGAAGCGGCTGAACTTGCCGAACAGGCCGAGAAAGCAGGGGCCGACATGATCGAGGTGCCGACGGTGTGCCCGCACATGAAAGAAATACTCGAGGCCATGTTTCCGGGGATGGAATTGCCGCAGCCCGTCTTCACCGACCCAGCACCGTGGGCTGAGACGTTCAAAGCTGTCACAGATACGGTGAGTGTGCCCGTCATCGCCAAATTTAGCGGGGGTTTCATGCACAATGTGCGCGAGTGGGCGCACGCTGCCGTTGACAGCGGCGCGAATGCGATTACTTGTTGCGACTCGATTGGGCCGGCTCTCTCCATAAATATCGAGACCGGTGAGCCGTGGCTGGGTGGCCCGCGCGGGGTTGGTGGATTGACGGGGCCGGCTATCAAGCCCATCGTGCTGCGCATGGTGATGGAGGTAGCGGAGGTCGTCGATGTACCCATCATCGGCACTGGCGGCATCTCCAGTTGGAAGGACGCCATTGAATATTTCATGGCCGGTGCCACAGCAGTTGGGATGACGACTGTTGGGCATCTACGCGGTCTGAAAGCTTACAGGAAGATCCTCAATGGCATCGAAAACTATCTGCAGGACAGAGATTATTCCAATCTTGACGATATTCGTGGCTTGACTCTCAGGCGCATCGAGGAACGGCGTCTGAACACCCGCGTGGCGATTAGAGAAGTGATGGTTCCGGAAGTCACCGATCTTTGCAATGGTTGTGGGTTGTGTCCGCGCGTCTGCGTCTTCGACGCGATTGAAATGGTGGATAAGCTGGCCGTTATCAGCGCGGAGAAATGCTACGGTTGCGGGCTGTGCGTCAATGTCTGCGGTCGGCCAGGGGCAATGCTGCAACCCTATTTCGAGGGCAACGGTACGCCCGCTCCGGATAGCTGAGGGCAGCTATTGGTACGATGACCTTTACAACCCAGCTGACGGTGCAATGGGCGGATGTCGATTTGGCGGGTGTTGTATATTTCTCCCACTTCTTTCGATATTTCAACATCACCGAGACAGAGTTCTATCGTTCGCTTGGATCGACGGTGCTTGAATTGGAAGAGTCGCTCGGCATTCGTCTTCCGCGTGCGGATGCCCATTGCCGCTATCTTAAACCGGCGCACTTCGGCGATCGGTTAAGTGTGAGGATGGATATTGAACGCATCGGAACGAAAACGGTGAAATACCTCTTCGACGTGCGGCGCGGAGAAGAGGCAATTGCAGCCGGCCATCTGGTCATCGCCAGCGTATCTATGGCAGGGTTTAAATCCGTACCCCTTCCGCGAGAGCTGCGGGAGATGTTAGAAACGCATACGTCCCACCGCCTCCCTGACTCGGGGAGAGGGCAGGGGGAGAGGTAACTTAACACATCAGGAGGCACATTATGGCAGACATATTGATTACCCATGGCAAGGTAGGAACGATGGACGGGGAGCGCCGCTTTTTCGAAGATGGCGCTGTTGCCATCGAAGGCAATAAAATCGTTGCCGTCGGCCCGACGAGTGAGGTGACTGCGGCGCATTCGGCCGTGCGCACAATTGATGCTACCGGCAAAGTCATTGCGCCGGGCCTAATTTGTACGCACGGACATATGGCTTCTACTCTCAGCCACAACATGCCGGTGGATTTTTCCAAGTTCACCAAATTCACCGATATGATGGAGATGTGGTGGTGGCCGCAGGTCGAAGACCAGACCTTTGCGGATGACATTTATTGGGCGACCAAGTATGCCGCTGCCCGGATGCTCAAGTCGGGAACGACCACCATTGGCGACATGCTCGAAGCGCCCTCAGCGCTGCCCGGCGCGCTCGACCACCAGGCGCGCGCCTGCGACGAGGCGGGCATTCGTGCAGTGCTGGCTTTCGAGGCTACCGAGCGCACGAGCAAGGAACTAGGTGAAATGGCAGTGCAGGAGAATCTGCGCTTCGTCAAAGAGCGCAACAAGCCCGACGCGCGGGTCACCGGGTGTTTTTCCTGTCACACAGCCTACACGGCCTCGCCCGATATGCTCCGCGAGACACGCAAGTTGGCAAATGAGACGGGCGCGGGTCTGTTCATTCACGTGGCCGAGTTTCCTCCCCAACTGACGGTCGATAAGTGGGGTAAGGCGGACCCACAGGTGCTGGAAGAAACCGGCTTTCTCGGCCCGGACGTGATGACCATCCACTGCATTCACATGACCGACGAAGACATTGACCTGTGGGCGCAACACGACGTGAAAGTGGCGCACACCCCCATGAGCAACATGCTCGGTGGCATCGGCGTTGCTAATATTCCACAGATGATGTCTAAGGGTATCACCGTCAGCCTCGGCCACGACTGTTTCTTCACGTTGGACGTTATCGAGGTGATGCGGGCTGCCTATCTCATCCACAAGGTTGTTCCAGGTCCGAATCCGGCCAACATGATTTTCTTTCAGGCGCTAGAGATGGCGACGGTCAACGGAGCCAAGGCGCTGAACATGGCAAAAGAGATCGGATCGTTGGAGGTGGGCAAGAAAGCGGATGTGTTGATCATCGAGGATAAGTGCCCCACGCCCATCAATGCCGGCACGTGGATGTGGTATCTCGTCCACGATATGAGCAGCGCGGACGTCGAAACGGTGTTCGTGGACGGACAGATCGTCGTCGAAGACCACAAACTCATGACGATTGACGAAGAAGAAGCCCTGTGCAAGAGTCAGGAGCAAGCCTGGGCTATGTGGAAGCGGGCTGGGGTGGTGTGATACAAAGCCGGATATATCGGTAGGAGGATGACATGGCCAAGATGCGAGAAGCAGAGAGCGTCGCTTTTCAACTAAACGGACAAACCGAGACTGTCCGGTTGCGGCCCGGGTACCAGCTCCTGGACTACCTGCGCGACGAGGCTGGGTTGATGGGCGCGAAGGACGGCTGCGCGCAAGGCCATTGCGGAACCTGTACGGTCCTGATCGATGGCAAGGCCGAACTGGCCTGCATCCATCGCATGAATCGTCTGGAGGGAGCGGAAGTCGTAACGGTCGAGAACTTGGCCGAAAACGGAAATCTGCACCCGATCCAGCAAGCTTTCGTGGACAGCGGTGCGGTTCAATGCGGTTTCTGCACACCGGGTATGGTTGTGGCGGTCAAAGGCTTGTTGGACACGAATCCAAATCCATCCGAGGCGGAAATCAGGTCCGCGCTCAACCGTAGTCTTTGCCGCTGCGGCACGTATCAAAAGGTAATCCACGCGGTTCAGAAGGCTGCATCCGTTCTGCGTGGCGCGGCTGGAGAACAGAAGATTGACTGGAATACGGTCTCCGACGTAATCGGCATGCCGGTTCCAAAGCTCGACGCGCCGCAAAAAACCACGGGCGAGTTTGTCTATGCCGATGACCTGGTCGACGACGGCTTGGCTTTCGGCAAGATCGTCTGGAGCGAATATCCACACGCCAAGGTGCTCTCGGTGGATACGAGCGCGGCCGAAGCCTTGGATGGTGTACTGGCCGTGCTGACGGGTGAAGACGTACCGGGCCGGAACCTGTATGGCACGCTCCAACCCGACCAACCCGTTTTCTGCGATGAGAAAGTGCGTTACATTGGCGACGTGATCGCGCTGGTGATCGCCGAGAAAGAGGGTGTTGCCGCCGAGGCCGTGGAACTGGTTAAGACAGAATACGAGGAATTGCCCGGCGTGTTCTCGGCGCAGGCGGCCCTGGCTGAGGGCGCGCCCAAGGTTCACGAGCAAGGTAATCTGCAAGCGCGGCTCGATGTGAACAAAGGCGATCTGGCATCTGGGTTTGCCGAGGCGGATGTGATCGTCGAAGACACGTACACTACGCCCTTTGTCGAGCATGCTTACCTGGAACCAGAATCGGGGTTGGCGACGACTGACGCAGACGGCGTTATCACGATCAAAATGGCCAGCCAGTTCGTCACCGCCCACCGGGACCTCGTGGCCGAATCGCTCGGCTTGCCGCCAGAAAAGATCAACATGATTCACATTCAACCCGGCGGCGCGTTTGGCGCGAAGAACGACATCAGCCTGCACATTCTGCTCGGGCTGGCGACGTTGAAGACCGGCCGCCCGGTGAAGATGACGCTCACGCGCGGCGAGTCGCTGCGCTCGCACCCCAAGCGTCACGCGATGAAAGTCGATATCAAGGCGGGCGCCACGCGAGATGGCAAACTCACTGCCTTCGAAGCGAACATTGTGGCCGATACTGGCGCATATGCCAGCGAAGCCATAGTCGTACTCGGCCAGGCGGTGGTGTTCTGCGGCGGCCCGTATGTCATCCCCAATGTCTCCATCGTCGGCACGACCGCCTACACCAATAACCCTCCCGCCGGCGCGATGAGGGGTTTTGGCATCCCTCAGGTTGCTTTCGCGACGGAGTTGGCCATGGACGAACTGGCGTGCCGTCTAAACATGGACGTATTTGAGTTCCGTGAGTTGAATGCCCTGGAAGAAGGCGGCGTGACCTGTGCCGGACAAACCGTACACGAGAGCGTGCCGTTGAAGCAGACGATCATGCTGACACGCCAAGCGATGCAGGATGTGCCGCCTCCGAAAGAGGGCTGGGAGCGTGGTGTGGGCGTCGCCTGCTCGTATAAGAATGTTGGCGTTGGCTTGGGCTTGCACATGGATTCCGGTGGAGCCAAACTGGAGATCACGGATGCGGGTCGTTTGCTGGTGCACACCGGCGGCGTCGATCTGGGGCAAGGCTCGGATACCACTTTGGGGCAGATCGCGGCCCAAGCTACTGGCGTGCCCTTCGGTCTAGTGGATGTCGCTCCGGTGGATGTCTTCGCCTCGCCCGACGGTGGCGTAACTAGCGCCTCGCGCACGACCTATGTCTCAGGGAATGCCATCGTCGAAGCCGGGAAGAAACTGCGCGCTGCGCTGGCCGAATATGCAGCCAAATGTCTGGACTCCGACCCAGCGCAGGTGGCGTTGAAGGATGGTCGTTTCACGTTTGGGGGCAACGGCGCGTCGCTCTTCTTGCAAGAAGTGGTCGCACAAGCCGCCGCCGAGGACCTCCATTTCGTCGCCGAGCACCACTACGACTCGCCCCCGACTTTCGAATTGTGGCATCACGGCCCACCGGACCCCGACGCGCCCAAAGGCAGCGACTTTTTCTTCACTTACAGCTACGCCACCCAGATCGCCGTAGTAGATGTTGACAAACGATTGGGACAAGTGGACGTTGTGAGGATCATTGCCGCACATGATGTGGGTCGAGCGATAAACCCGAATGGCATCGTAGGGCAGATAGAGGGAAGCTGTCTAATGGGCATGGGCTACGCTCTTACCGAGGAATTTAAATTGGATCGAGGTCGTTTGCTTACCGATACCTTAAGAAAATGTCAAATACCCACTTTCAAAGAATGTCCCGAGATCGTCACTATTGTCGTCGAAGACGAAGAGCCTACCGGTCCGTTCGGGGCAAAGGGCATCGCTGAGGCCGCGGTGATCCCAACCGCACCAGCGATAATCAACGCCATCCGCGATGCTGTCGGCGTCACGATCCGCGACTTGCCGGCCACGCCGAAGAAACTCATGGATGCGATGCACGAGCCGATGGAGGGACAAAATGGCTAAGAAGATGACTGAAATACCCAAGGAGGTCATGGAACATCTGCGCGGTGCGAATGTGGTTCTTGTTGCCACCATGAGTGACGAGAGCCAACTCGCGTTGGAGCTGCTTTCGTGGATCTGGCCGATGGACGCCAAAACCGTGCGGCTGGTCATCAGTCCCAACTTCCCCGGCGGTATCAACTTGGCCGCCAACGGCAAGACCGCGCTGCAGGTCATCGGAGACAACCTGTGTTATGAGGTCAGAGGCACGTCGCACCTGGTCAAGGAACAGTGTGACTCCGTCAAGTTCCCAGAAACGATGTATGACATGGCTGTGGAAGAGGTGCGCACCAACACAATTCCTGCCAGCCATCCGTCCGGCTCGATTCCCCTCATCCGCGATGAAGGTACCGAGGATCTACACAAAGAGCTCGACGCGGCCATGTACGAGGAAATCAAATCTACGCCGATGCTTACCACCACATGAAATCTCGAGACAGCGACCGACTCTCGGCGGAACTTTCCGACTATCTACAGAGTCAGCATCCCTTCGTCGTTGTTACCATCAGCGAGGATGGTTGGCCGTGTGCGGAGGTGGTGTCTTGGATTTGGGCGCGAGACGACCGCACCGTGCGAATGGTCATTGGCGCGCAACGCCAGTCGGTAGCGAACATTCGTGCCAACAGCTTGACAGCGCTGCAGATTCTAGGCGCGAAGTTGGCTTATGAGGTTCGAGGGAAAGCGCGAGTTATCAAGGAGCGCTGCGAGTCGATTGTCTTTCCACAGACGATGGTTGAACTGGCGGTCGACTCTGTCCGAGAAAACATGTACCCGGCCAATTCTGTCACCGGCGACGTGCCGGTGAGTTGGCCGGAGAGCACCGATTCTCATCACCACGAATGGAACGTGGCCATCGATGTAGAGATGCGCACGGCGGCCAGTGAAGCGTAGATCGGAAGGAAGATGCAATTTGGCCTGACGGAAGAGCAACAGTCAATCAAAGAAGCTGCCCACCGCCTGGCGCAGGAGCAATTCGCGCCTCGTGCGGCGGAGATCGACGAGAGCGGAGAGTTCCCATGGGAGAACGTGCGTCGGTTGTGCGAGAGTGGCTTTCTGGGCATGGCCTTTCCCGAAGAATATGGCGGTGGCGGCGCCGACCACGTGTCACACGTCGTCGTCAAAGAGGAGATCGCCCGCGCCTGTCTGAGCACGTGTACTATCATGGCCGCCCAGTATCTGGGCGCTATGCCACTGCTGCTCGTCGGCACACCCGAACAAAAAGAAAAGTATCTGCCCCGCTTGGCTGCTGGCGAAATCCTGGCCGCCTTCGGCCTGACCGAGCCGGGCGCGGGCTCGGATGCGTCACAGATCATCACGACCGCGCATCGAGAGGGGGATGGCTACGTCATCAACGGCGGCAAATGCTTTGTGACCAACGGCGGCGTGGCCGATTTTTACGTTGTCTTTGCTAAAACGGATCGAGAGGCCGGGACGCGCGGCATCAGTGCCTTCATTGTTGAAAAGGGTGTTCCGGGCTTCTCGTTCGGTAAAGAAGAGAACAAGATGGGCATCCGCGCCAGCGCCACGCGGGAGTTGATCTTTGAAAACTGTCGCGTGTCTGTTGAGAATCGACTCGGCGAGGAGGGGATGGGCTATAAGCTGGCCTTGCGCACGTTGGACTACACAAGGCCGGGCGTTGGCGCCGAGGCCGTCGGTGTGTCCCAGGCGGCGCTGGATGCCTCGATCAAGTACGCTACTGAGCGCACCGTGTTCGGGGGACCGCTGACCGAGAAGCAGGCTATCGCCTTCATGTTGGCGGATATGGCGACGGAGATCGAAGCCGCGCGTATGCTCGTCTATCGTGTGGCCGCGTTGATGGATGACGGCGCGGCGCGCTTCACGTTAGAGGCTTCCCAGGCCAAACTGTTCGCCTCTGAGATGGCTCGCCGTGTCGTGCACCAGGCGGTGCAGATTCACGGCGGTTACGGCTACATGAAGGAATTTCCAGTCGAGCGCTACTACCGCGACCAACGCATTACGGAGCTGTACGAGGGCACCTCGGAAATTCAGCGAATTGTGATAGCCGGGTCTCTGCTGCGTGCCTGTCACTAGAAGGCAAAAAGAATCGTTTCCATGAACTCACCTGTCGACGCCGGTGATTTTCGGAAGGTAATGGGGCTTTTCGCCACAGGCGTGACGATTGTGGCTACCGAGGTCGATGGTGAACTGCAATGTATGACGGCTAATGCGATAACGTCGGTTTCACTCGATCCGCTACTGGTGCTGGTGTGCGTAAATAAGGAACTGCCGATACTGGAGCAGTTGAAGCTGACCAAGAATTTCTCGATCAACATCCTGCGGGAGGAACAAGAGGCGCTCTCGAACTATTTCGCCCAACTTTGGGAGGAAGAGTCTCCACCCCTATACGAATTTGTGGCTTGGGAGGGTGTGCCTCGCCTGAAGGGCTGTGTTGGCTCACTCGGATGCGTATTGCACGAAGTATTTGACGGTGGAGATCACAGCATTGTCGTCGGGCGCGTTAAGGCATTGCACCAGGGGGTCGAACCGTTCCTTCCGCTGCTCTTCTATGGCGGTCGTTATGGGCAGATGATACCGACCTGAGTCAAACAGCGTGTACACTAAAGCGTGTTCCAGGTCGAGACGTTGACATTGATGAGCGTGAAGCGCACACCAATACCTGCCAATCTCTTTAATAATAAAGGGTCAATTAGCTCAAAGTCTGATCATGTCTGACTACGTGCGTGTCGGGGTTATAAGTACAAGCTGGTGGGCAGACATGATGCACTTGCCCAGTCTCAAGAGCCATCCACGAGCGGATGTTGTAGCGATTTGTGGCCGCAATCGCGACCGCGCGGAAGAGATGGCTCAGAAGTACGAGATTCCGCAGACCTTCACTGATTATCAGGAAATGATCGCGCGCGGGGGTATACAGGCGATTGTCATTGCCGCGCCGGATGACCTGCACTACCCGATGACGATGGCAGCCTTGGATGCCGGCCTACATGTTTTGTGTGAAAAGCCCTTAGCGCTCAATGTCAGGCAAGCCGAAGAAATGACTGCAAGAGCTGAGGCTGCTGGCGTCAAGCACATGGCCCTTTACACTTGGCGTTGGCTGCCGTATTTTCAATATTTGCGAGAGCTTATCGAAAAGGGGTATCTGGGACGTTGCTACCATTGCCATTTCCGTTGGCTTGCTGAATATGGTCGTGATACTCGCTATCGATGGAAATGGGATCGACGTCGCTCACTAGGCACTCTTGGCGACCTCGGGTCACACATGATCGATCTGGCACAATGGTACGTCGGCGACATCGCCAAAGTGAGCGCGCATTTGTCCACCTGCGTTGAAAAGACCGGGTTGGATGGGCACCCCCTTGATCAAGTGAACGACTCTGCTGTGCTTACGATTGAATTTGAGAATGGTGCTCAGGGGATGATCCACGTCAGCACCGTGGCACATCTCGGTGATAGCTGGCACGAACAGGAAGTTGTCTTGCACGGTGAGTCGGGCACCCTTGAGGTCAACTGCCGTTTTGGGGGCGGCTATACCGTTCGGGGTGCGCGACATGATGAGAAACACATCAAGACATTGCCCATCCCCGAACACATTCTCGGTGACATTGATCCCAACAGCTCCTTTTTAGATCAACAGTATCGAATATTCACTGAGCGAGCGGTAGGCGATCGTTTGTTTATCGACGCGATTGTCGAAGATCGTGCGGTGTCGCCCAACTTTAACGATGGCCTCAAGGTTCAAAAAGTGATCGACGCGGTCATTGAGGCTGACCAACGGGGGTGTTGGATTCCACTGCGGTGGTCTGGAAATATGGGAGAAAACAAATGGAGATCAAAACCATAGGCGTTGTCGGTAGCGGACTCATGGGCGCCGGCATTGTCGAGGTCTGTGCCAGATCCGGCTATGATGTTGTCGTGCGAGAGATCAACGAAGAATTACTACAAGCTGGTTTGGACGGAATTGGCGCCTCGATGGATGAGGCCGTCAAGCGCGGCAAAATCGATGTAGAAGCGCGCCAGACAGCTTGGGATCGAATCTCTGGTACGACTGATCTTGCAGACCTTTCCAGCAGTGACCTTGTGATCGAAGCCATTACTGAAAACATGGAGTTGAAAAAGGAGATCTTCGCCGAACTGGATAGGAGGTGCCCCTCACAGTCGATCCTTGCCAGCAACACATCATCACTGTCGATCACCGAAATCGCCTCGGCGACCCGGCGGCCCGAGCAGATCATCGGCCTGCACTTCTTCAACCCAGCTCCGGTCATGCCCTTGCTGGAGATCGTGCGCGCCCTGCTCACCAGTGAAGAGGTACTGGACGTTGCACAGAGATTCGGTGCTTCAGTCGGCAAGACGACGGTGGTCGCCAAAGACACGCCCGGCTTCATTGTAAACCTGCTGCTCATCCCCTTTCTACTCGACGCAGTCCGAGCGTACGAGAATGGCATGGCGACTAGGGAAGACATCGACACTGGGATCAGGCTCGGTTTGAATCATCCGATGGGTCCGCTAACGTTGCTCGATTTTGTGGGCCTAGACACGACGCTGTTTGTCGCTGATGCAATGTACGCGGAATACAAAGATGCGCGCTACGCTGTGCCGCCGCTGCTCCGGCGCATGGTCATGGCTGGACGTTTGGGTCGCAAGTCCGGCGCGGGGGTTTACGACTACAGCTAACAGCTGTTGGCAGCACGGGAGACACGAGCGTATGCTGGAAGTAATGGAATCTGGGAATATGCTAGCTGGGTCGAATCATGGCATTGACGCAGTGAGCTTGTAAGGGAATGTCCCATGAGTGAATTTCTGGAAATCTCCCGCGCCGCGATTGAGGCGCTTGCACGCGGCGAAACGGTTTGTCTGGCGACCGTTGTGCGCGTGCGCGGCTCGGCCCCGCGACATATGAGCGCGCGCATGTTGATCTGGCCCGACGGCAAGACCTTTGGCACAATCGGCGGCGGTACGCTCGAACATCGCGTGATCGGTGACGCGCGCGCTGCGTTGGCGGACAGCCTCCCGCTCTTAAAGAACTACCTCTTCGACACGCGAGGGGGGCCGGAATCAGTTGGTCTGTGCGGTGGGAGCGTAGATATTCATATGGACGTACTTTGGCCGGACCCTACTCTACTCATCATTGGCGCTGGGAACATCGCACAGCCACTGGCAAAAATGGCAGCGTCGCTCGCCATGCGCGTCATTGTCGTAGACAATCGATTAGAATGGGCTAACCGCGAGCGTTTTCCCCATGCCGCCGATGTGTTCCTCGTGGACTATGAAGAGGACACGGAGATCTTGGCACCTATCCCGGAGCCAATAACCCCCTTCACCTACGTCGTGATCACAACCCAGGGGTATGATCTGCCCGCCTTGGAACAGGCTCTCGCGGGAACCCCGGCTTTTGTCGGTCTCGTCGCCAGTCCGGCGAAGTTTAGAGAATTATCCAAAAAGTTGTTAAAAAAGGGGGTCGTGGATGAGTCGCTGCAGCGCATTCATACGCCTGTAGGGCTGGATATTGGTGCGGAAACCCCGGCGGAAGTGGCGCTTTCCATTTTGGCCGAGGTGCTCGCTGTGCAGCGAGGGGGCAGCGGATTGCCTCTGCGCGAGAAAAACGGAAAGATCCTTGAAAAGGCGCTAGTTCAGGATGTCGAGTGACAGGATGGGGTATTTGTTGGCGTAGTGTCCAGACACCGATTTCAGGATGACATCACCTCAGAATACTTGCTGGCGAATGCTGCGTTTCAAAGCGTGGATTCAACTCATGAATGCAACTTTGATGGTTTGCTTAGGAGGTAAGCTGCGATAGCATCAGAGCTTCTTAGACCAACCCCGTCAAAGGAGCACAGGTGCGGAACCTACACACAGCTTACTCAGGGACCAAGATGCCAGATTCATGCACTTCTCAAAGCGGGTAATTGTCAAGCGGAGATTGCGCGCTGGATCAAGTCAGTTCGCTAAGCACAGAGGCAAGGAGGCATCTTGTCGCATAGCCGCTTCCGGTGCGAGCGCACACGATCACAGCTGATAACGGCAAGGAGTTCGCCTATCATGAACGCATCGCTAGCGACCTTCGTACAGATGTCCATCTTGCGCATTCCTATTCCCCTTGGGAGCGAGCTACTAACAAGAACACCAATGGCCTTATCCGCCAGTACTTTCCGAAGAAGCACGATTTTGACACCATCAGCGAGAAAGATATAGAACGTGTCATGCACAGATTAAACAACAGACCCGGAAAATGTCTCGGTTTCAAATCACCAAATCGGCTATTCTTTAGCCATTCACCCCTCGTTGCACTTGGTAGTTGAATCCACGTCAGTAGTTTGTCCACTTTCAGTCCTCCTCCCGGTCAACTACGCTGTCATGACCACAGAAGGGGACATTTTGCCTTTGCGCTAACACAAATGATTACGTCTGGTTGACACACCCAGACTATCATGATAGAATATAGTCGACTGTCGACAGTCGGCATAATGTAGGACTGGTGTATCTCCGTTAATATGGCGGCGAAGATTACTCGTTCAATCCTGTACCCAGCGCGAGCAAAGGCCTCGCGCGATATGATGCTGCAAACGCAGTTGGCCCGCCTGCAATCTCAACTCGAGTATGTCTACCGCGCCAGTCCTTTCTACCGGCAGTGGTTTGATGCTGCCGGTGTCGTACCCGCAGACATCCGCATCCCGTCAGATATTCGGCGCTTACCCCTGCTCACGAAGGATGATCTTCTTGACGATCAATCGGCGCAGCCACCATACGGTGAGCGCCTCTGCGTACCAGACGATAAAATCTGCATGCTTATCCTTACGAGCGGTACTTCGGGTATTGGGCAGGAGGCGTATGCCATGACGCGCGTCGACGTCGAGTTTGGCGGAAGCGCGTGGGCAAACTGGTACTATCGCTGCGGTTTGCGGAAAGGGGACCGGCTTCTGCTCACGTGGCCGCTCGGTGCCAACTCCGGGCCACAAGGCGCTTTTCTGGGGGCATACAAGTTGGGAGCCAACACGCTTCCCATCGCGCCTTACGATAGCCGTTCTAAGCTCGAAACCTATATGCTGAAGTATCACCCGACTGGTATGGTTGTCACACCGGCCTACTTGTCTCACCTGACAGTATTGTGCGAGGAGTTCGGGATTCATCCAAAGGAACAATTCCCCGGTTTGAAGGCCATCATGATCGCCACTGAGGCGTATCCGATCTCGTGGGCGCAGCGCATGCAGTTGATGTGGGGTGCGCCGCTCCATGAGCTGTACGGCAACACGCAGCAAGGTGGGTTGGCTGCTGGTAGCTGCGAAAATGGTGTAGTGACAGAGGATGGAGGGCGCGGCTGCTTGCATTTGGATGAATGGAACACGCTCTATGAGGTGATCGATCGCGAAACCGGCGAACCAGTGGCTCCGGGCGAGGAAGGCGAACTTGTCCTGACCAACCTATTCCGGGAGGGGTCTCCACTCGTGCGCTTTCGAACTAATGATCGTGTGCGGGTTTTTCCTGACGACGCCTGCAACTGTGGCCGGCCTACAAGCTGTATAGAGGCTGGCACCATTGCCCGCTACGACGACATGATGAAAATTCGCACCCAGAATGTCTGGCCGGAGGCTGTGGATGCGATCATTCTCGCACACCCCGAAATCGAAGAGTATCAGGGACGCGTGTCTGTTGACGAACGAGGCCGTGAGAAGGTGGATGTGAGTGTAGAATTCAAAGTTGAGATGTTGGTCGAGGAGAATAAAGGTAAACTGCTAAGCGATCTTACTGGGGAACTCCGCCGTGGAGTCGGTGTCTCCATGGATCTGACCGAAGTTCCGGCGAGGTCACTGGAACGCTTTGTCTTTAAAACGCGGCGGTGGACGGACGAACGTAAGATTGGGTTGGAACGTGTACTTCATATGACCGATGGTGTGCGCCGGGGGGGGATGAGCTATGACCTCTGATGAGGTGATCAAACGGTTGCAGGAGATGCTCGCTTACGCCCAGGAGTTGGCGGGCCTGCGCGAACCGGCGCTCGAGGGCGATATTCAGATCGTGCTTGCCATTCTGGTGGACAAGCTCCGCCACTTGGACCCGACCGGCCACTATCCACACCAGATGGAATACGAATGACATTACAGCCCTTTGACTATCTGGAACCAAAAAGCCTGGACGAGGCCAATGCGGCGCTTGGCGAGTATGGCTCGAAGGCCGCCCTGCTCGCCGGTGGCACGGATTTGCTGGTCATGATGAAATCCAGGATTGTCAATCCGAAGGTTGTCGTTAACCTGAAACGAATTCCGGGACTTGGGGGAATTGCGGCCGAGAATGGGAATATTCGGTTAGGAACGCTGACGTCTTTTCTGACCATCACAAACTCGACATTGATTCGCGCGCGACTCCCGGCTCTTGCGGAAGCAGCCGGTTGGCTGGGCTCGGTGCAAACCCGCTACCAGGCCACAGTGGGCGGTAACCAGTGCCGAGCGGCGCCAAGCGCCGATTCACCTCCGGCATTGATCGTGCTTGGCGCCCAAGTTCATCTCGTCGGGTTGGAGGGCGCACGCACCGTGCCGTTGGACGAGTTCTTCACTGGCCCGGGCCAGACGATTCTCGCCCCGGGAGAAATATTGACCGAAATTCGCGTACCGACGCCTACTTCGGCGTCGGGTGCCGCCTATTTGAGGCACAGTGTCCGTCCGTTGATGGACCTTGCCATCGTTAATGTGGCCGCAGCGGTTGTGTTAGATGAGGAGGGCCGCTCGTTCACCGATGTCCGTATCGCCCTTGGAGCCGTAGCGCCGACGCCGATGCGCGCCCAAAAGGCCGAAGCAGCGCTGCGCGGCCAGGCGGTTGACGAGCACCTTCTGGATCAGGCCGCTGAGTTGGCTGCCGGAGAAGCACAGCCAATCAGCGACGTGCGCAGCAGCGCGGAGTACCGGCGGGCCATGGTGCGACTCCTTACGCGGCGGGCGCTTGACCGCGCACTCGCTCGGGCCAACGGATAAACTTTGCCATCATGAAACTACTCGTCTCGCTGAATGTAAATGGACAAACTTACGACCTGGCCGTCGCACCACAACGAACGCTCTTGGAGGTTTTGCGCGAGAATGTGAGGCTGACTGGCACGAAATGCGGATGCGATGATGGCGATTGTGGCGCATGCACGGTGCTGCTCGACGGTGTGCCGGTTACTTCGTGCCTTGTGCTCGCCGTGGACGGCCAGGACAAGGCCATTACCACGATCGAGGGTCTTGCCGTAGACGGTGAGTTGCACCCCTTACAGCAGGCATTTATCGACTATGGTGCTCTGCAGTGCGGCTTCTGCACGCCCGGGTTAATCCTTGCTGCCAAGTATTTGCTCGAGCAAAACCCAAACCCCACTGACGAAGAAATCCGCTTCGGCTTGGCCGGTAATCTGTGCCGCTGTACAGGCTACGTGCAGGTATTGGAGGCGGTCGCTGCGTGTCGGGTGAACGATGGCGCTGCGGTACAGGAGTCTAAATGACACAGGAATTCAAAGTAGTCGGTAAGCCACTGCCCAGAGTCGACGGCTACTCCAAGGTAACCGGACAGGCGGAGTTCACCGTTGACGTCGATTTGCCCGGCATGCTTCACGGCAAGATTCTACGTAGCCCCCATCCGCATGCCCGCATCCTCAATATCAATACGTGTGCGGCCGAAAGCCTGCCCGGCGTAAAAGCCGTGATTACCGGTCGCGACACCGCCGATATGCGCTACGCGTTCGTGGATACGCCCCGCTATCCGGCGGACGAGTATCCCCTGGCGCAAGACAAAGTTCGTTATATTGGCGATGAATTGGCAGCCGTCGCTGCCGTAGACCTCGAAACGGCGCAGCAAGCACTTGATTTGATTCAGGTCGAATACGAAATCTTGCCAGCAGTATTTGATCCGTTCGAAGCCATGCATCCCGATGCGCCGACCGTCCACGACACCCAATACGAAGGCCGGTCGATTTGGGAGGAATGGGGGGCGCAGAAAACTCGCCGCTCAGAGGCGCATGAGACGGTCAACAACGTCAGCGGACGTACCGTTATCACTTACGGCGAACCAGATGAAGCCTTTGCCTCCGCCTACCACGTTCGGGAAGATCACTTTGAAACCAGCTCGACGGCGCATTGCGCGTTGGAGCCGCACGCTGCCGTGGCCCACGTTGATCCGAATGGCCAGTTGCACATGTGGCTGTCTACCATGGGCATCTACTACAAGCGCTACGTGATCGCCAAGGTGCTTAAAATGTCGACTAGCCAAGTGCGCCTGCATAAGGTCTATGTCGGCGGTGCCTTCGGCGGGAAGATGGACGTCTTTCCGTATGAATTCTGCAGTGCTATTTTGGCGCGCAAGTCTGGCCGCCCCGTAAAAATTGAGTTGACGCGCGAAGAAACGTTCACAACCACACGTATCCGCTTCCCTACCTACATAGACATCAAGACCGGCGTGACGCGTGAAGGGAAGATACTCGCGCAGCACATCCGCACTGTTGTCAACAACGGCGCGTTCATGGGTACCGGTCCGGTAGTGATATTTCTGTTCCATGGGTGGACAGCTCCGGTCTACAGTGTGAGAAACATGCGCTATGAGGGCGTGTCGGTGTGGACGAATACGCCGGTCGGCGGCCCGCAGCGCGGTCACGGCGCGCCCCAAATACGCTTCGCGATTGATTCTCAACTTGACATGATCGCCGAAGACCTGGGCATCGACCCTGCTGAGATGATGTTGAAGAATGTGCGCCGTATCGGTGATGTGCTGCCTAACGGTGACGTACTGAACAGCTGCGGCCTCACGGACTGTATCGCCCAGGCCGTGGACGTCTCCGGCTGGAAAAAGAAACGCGGTGAGTCGGGCAGCAACCGCGCCGAACGCAGCAATGGCACAAAGCGGCGCGGTGTAGGTATCTCAACCACTACGATGATATCTGGCGCGCCGTATTATCCGTTTGCATCCGCTGGAATCGTGAAACTCGATGACGATGGTTCGGCGACGCTTATTTCAGGTGTTGTCGAAATGGGTCAAGGTGCCGAAACGACTCTGGCAATGGTAGCAGCCGAAGAGTTGGGCATAAGTTTAACTGACATCCGCATTGTTGCCGGAGATACGGAACAGACGCCGGTGGACATGGGCAGTTTCCTGAGCGGCGGCGCACTTGTCACTGGCGATGCGGTGCGACTAGCTGCCGCGGATGCGAAGAAACAACTGTTGGAAATTGCAAGCGAACGTCTCGATACCTTAGTCGAGGAGCTCGAAATCAACGACGGGACCGTCTGTGTGCGTGGACGTCCTGATCGGTGCATGACCTTTGGCGAAGTTGTACGTTACAGCATCAAGGAGAATGGCCAGCCGATTATCGGGCGTGGCTCACGGAAAATCCTGACAGCGGCTGAGCATTACCCGAGCCTGGCAAAGGGCACTGGGCGCTGGACAGACGCTTACGGCTTTAACGCCCAGGTGGCTGAAGTCGAAGTGGATACCGAAACCGGTCAGGTTACACTCGTCCGTGCGACGACTTTTCATGACTGTGGGCAACCGCTGAACCCACAGATCGTCGATGGTCAAGTCTACGGCTGCGTATCGACAGGGCAAGGGCAGGCGCTTACCGAGGAACTTATCTTTGAAAACGGGCGCGTCTTGAATTCCACCTTCGCTGACTATCGACTTCCGACCATTCTCGAAACACCGGAATCAGCTGGTGAAGCCGTTGATTCATATGAGCCGGCTGGCCCCTTCGGTGCCAAAGAGGTTGGCGAAGGTGTGATTGCCCAGACATTGGCCGCCATCGCCAACGCGGTGTACAACGCTGTTGGTGTGCGCATCACCAGCTTGCCTATCACGCCAGAGAAAGTGCTGGCGGGGTTGGAGGAACAGAGAAATGGTTAAGGCGATCATCAACCCTGCTAATCTCAACAGGCCACGTGGATATGCTCACGGCGTCCGCACCGAGGGGGAGCGCCTGCTCTTCCTCGCTGGGCAGATGGGGGTGGACGCCTCCGGCCAAATCGCTGCCCCCAATGACCTAGTCGCTCAGTTCGCGCAGGCGCTCTCTAACCTCATAACGGTCGTAGAAGAGGCCCGTGGGCAGAGAACGGATATCGTCAAGCTCACCATCTACATCACCGACAGAGCGGCCTATCTCTCCAACCTCAAACCTCTCGGCGAAGCATACCAAATGGTCCTGGGGGGTTACTATCCGGCGATGACGCTGGTGGAAGTGAAAAGCCTGCTTGACGAAGAGGCTGTTGTGGAGATCGATGGGATGGCTGTGATCGAAGAGTCGAGTTGACATGAGCCATGCTGGCCGGGCCATCGTAGTGGTCGACATGCTGAACGAACGTGGCTTCGGCCAACCGCAACAGCGCGTTAGCCTGGATTGCTTCGCGTGCTCCTCGGTCGCATGGTCTCTCTTGTCGCAACCGCATGGTGAATCTGGTGATAAGGAGAAACCAACACATGCCACTAAGAACCAGTGAGCAATTTCTTGAAAGCCTGCGTGACGGGCGCGTAGTCTACATGCTCGGCGAGCGCGCCGAAGATGTAACCAGTCACCCCGTGCTCGGCGTCGCGGCGCGCCATTCCGCGGTGGAGTTTGATCTCGCCCATGATCCAGAGTTGGTGGAGTTGACCCAGTCCGCGCTTGAAACGACGGGCGAGACAGTCAGCCGCTACTATCAGCTTCCTCGCACTTCGGAAGACCTGCTAAAACGCCGAGAGTTGATTGAGTACGGCTCTGCGCTTGGATTGTCTATGCCGCTCTTCATCAAGGCTATTGGTAGCGACTGTCTCAATGCATTGCACATCGTCTGTGCGGCTCTCGACCAAAACGAGAGCGCGAACTACTCAGAGCGCGTCGCGAAGTACCGTGACTATTGTGCCACGAACGATCTGGCGCTTGCCGGTGTGATCACCGACACTAAGGGTGATCGCTCGAAAAGACCTTCGGAGCAGGCCCGGCCCGACTATTATGTTCGCATCGTTGAACGTCGGGACGACGGCATCGTCGTGAGCGGAGCCAAGACGCATATTACGGCAGCGCCTTACGTGAACGAATACGTTGTGGTGCCCACACGAGCAATGGGCGTTGGGGATGATGACTTTGCGGTATCCTTTGCTACGCCGGTGAATGCGCCGGGGGTCAAAGTGATTGCCCGCCCTGATGGTACTAAGAATCAGTTTGATTTTCCACTGAGTTCACGTCACTTTCATATCGAGGGCACGGTCATCTTTGACAACGTCTTCGTGCCATGGGAGAAGGTCTTTTTGGCCGGCGAATGGCAGTATGCCGGCGCATTGGCAAACACGTTTGCCACGTGGCATCGTTTCACGGGTCTTTCGTACAAAGGCCCGGGAGCAGACTTGATGCTGGGGATGGCGCAACTCATCGCAGAGTACAACGGGGTGGCGAATGCCTCCCATGTCCGCGCCAAAATAACCCAGCTCATTCAGTATGCCGAGACGATCCGGGTCTTCGCTCGCGCTGCGGCGCGCGAGGCTGAGTTTCACGCTGGGCTGGCCTACCCGAATCCGTTGCTGGCGAATATGGGCAAATACATCTTCGCGAGCGGGTGGCATGACGCGGTACGCGCCGTGCAAGAGATTGCCGGCGGCACGACGGTGACCGGCCCAGCTTTCCGCGATCTGGAGAACCCAGAGACCCGAGAGTACGTGGAGCGATACTTCGGCGGAGCCAACGGCGTATCGGCCGAGAACCGCCTGCGCGCTTTCAAATTGATCATGGACATGACCGCCAGCGAATATGCCGGCAACTGGATGCTGGCGACGCTCCACGGCGAGGGCTCGTTAGAAGCGCAGCGGCTTTCCATGTATCGGCAGTACGACGTTGAGCGCTGTGTTGAACTCGCCCGCAAGGCAGCGAGCATTCGGGAGAACTAGAGTGTTGTGCGGGGAGCATCCCGCGTGGCAGTTCTCTATGGAGGAATAAGACCAACGTGAGCCAAAACAACAAATCGAAACTGCGCAACGTCGGGAATTACTATCAATCCGGAGATTGGAGCGATTACTGGCGCACGGCGATCAGTTACGTCGCGCCCCACAAAGTTCTCATCCGAGGCTACCCTATTGAAGAGATCTGCGAGCGCCTGACCTACGCGGAAATGTGCTGGTTGACCATTCGCGGTGAACTACCGACAAAGGCTCAGGCGCGCGTGATGGACGCGCTGCTGTGCTGTATGCCAGATCACCAGTTCGTCGCCTCGCACACGCCGGCGGCGCGCTTCACGGCCTCCGCCTTTCCCGAATCACCCATCCCCGGCATCGCTAGTGCAGTGCTTACGATGGGCTCCAATACGGTATCGCCGCAGGAGTCTGCCAAGATTATCCTAGCTGCCCTAGATTTGATGGAAACCGAGGGTTTGAGCAAGGAAGCAGCCGCCCGGCGCATGGTCGAGCAATATCTCAACGAGGGGCGTCGTATTCCCGGTTTGGGTCACCCGACTCACAAGAACGAGGACATGCGCGCAATTGCGCTACGGGGCGTGGCCGAAGCACAGGGCAGTTGGGGGGAGAAGTGCCAGGTTTACGAGAGCATCCATCAGGCATTTGTTGAGATGACAGGAAAACGCCTGCCGATCAATATCGACGGCATGATGGCAGCTGTAATGACCGAACTCGGCTTTGACACGTTGGAGATGGCCGGAATCGGCGCGTTGTCTGTTTTGCCAGGCGTCATCGCTCACGTTGTTGAAGAAATCCGCTCGGGCGTGCCGCTCCGCATTATCCCGGATGAGCTTGGTTCGACATACACTGGTGCTCCGGAGCGGCACATAACAACGGAATATCACGAGGCGTAAATGTTCACAGTTCGCGGCTTCAACGATGTCGACGTCGGTGACAGCTTCAGCCACAGCGTCACCGTGACCGAGTCTCATCTGGTATTAGCTGCCGGGCTATTTGGCGACCTTCACCCCTTGCACACCAACGAAGAGTACGCCCGCAAAAGTCGCTTTGGACACCGTATCACGCACGGCCCATTAAACGTCGGTATCATGGCCAGCGTGCTAGGGAATTATTTCGCCGGGGCTGCCGGACCTTATCTGGAGCAAACGGTGCGCTTCAAAGCCCCAGTCTCACCCGGGGATACGGTGACGACGACGTGGAAAATTGTCGAGAAAACACCCAAAGGAAAACTTGAAGGTGGCATCATCCGCATGGAAGTGCAAATGCATAATCAGCACGACGAATTGACGCTCGAGGGTGAAGGCAAGATTGTCCTGTACAACGATGCCCAACCGAGGTAGAAACTAATGGAATTTTGGGAATTGCTACAAGAGCGGCGCAGCATCCGTGAATTCGATCCGGAGCGTGACGTTCCGGTCGATGTGGTTGAGAAGTTGTTGGAAGCCGCCATCTTGGCCCCTACGGCCGGAAATCGGCAGCCCTGGCATTATGTTGTCGTCCGCGACCCCGACGTCAAGCAAGGCATCGCTCACATGGCGCTGCGGCAGGAATTCATCGCCATGGCGCCGGTCGTGATCGTCGTCTGTGGCGAGCCGGAACGGTCCGGCGCGCGCCTGGGTCAGGAAATGGCCGATTTGCATACAGTGCAAGATACCTCGGCTGCGGCCGAGCATATCTTGCTTGCAGCGACGGATTTGGGGCTTGCCTCCTGTTGGGTCAGCGCCCTGCGTGAGAAGGAGTTGAGAGAGGTGTTAAACCTGCCAGAGGTCTATCGCCCACTGACAATCGTTCCAGTCGGTTACGCCCTTAGGCGCCCCGGCGCGCGCGCGCCGCGGCGCCTGGTTAGCGAAGTGACAACGTATATCGAGTAGTACTTACCATCCCTGTCGAGGGCGATAGGTTTAAGCGTGATTGACAGGTTTTTGAAAAGCGCGCCTGCAATCGCAGGGCCATTGTCGTAGCCACAATCATTCAGGAGCTTATGCACCAGCAAAATAATGTCGTTGTCTTTTTTACCGACCAACAACGCTGGGACACATCAGGCTTGCATGGCAATCCACTAGAGCTTATGCCTAATTTTGACCGCATGGCTCAAGGTGGGACACATGTCGCTAATTCATTCACTTGCCAGCCGGTGTGTGGACCTTCTCGAGCTTGCCTGCAAACGGGGCTGTATGCCACGGCGACCGGTTGCTACAGGAATGGTATCTCGCTGCCCTCCGATGCCAAAACACTCGCACATCATTTCCGCGCGGCGGGCTATCATACCGGCTATATCGGCAAATGGCATCTTGCAGACGGAATTAAGCCAGTTCCAGAGTCGAAGCGGGGCGGTTATGAATACTGGCTTGCAGCAAATGTTCTGGAAGCCGTGTCCTACCCATACGACACCTTGGTCTTCGACAACGACGACAATCCCGTCAAACTCCCAGGCTACCGTGTGGATGCTTTGACGGATGCCGCCATTCGCTACCTCGATGCATATAAAGACAATCCTTTTTTCCTATTCGTCTCATACCTGGAGCCTCATCAGCAGAATCAACTTGATGACTACCCACCGCCAGATGGCTATCGTGAGCGTTACACGGGAATGTGGACACCCCCAGATCTGGCCGCCCTTGGAGGCTCTGCCCAGCAACATCTGGGAGGCTATTATGGCATGGTAAAGCGGCTCGATGAAGGGTTGGGCCGCGTGTTGGATGCGCTCAAGAGCCTGGGCCTGGACGGCAACACGATTGTGCTTTTTACTTCCGACCATGGTTGTCACTTCAAAACGCGCAATGATGAGTTCAAACGTTCTTGCCACGAAAGTTCGATTCGGGTGCCCACGGCTTTTCAGGGACCGGGATTTGACGGTGGAGGTAGGATAGAAGAGCTTGTAAGCATCATCGACCTGATGCCTACGCTTGTGGATGCTGCAAGATTGCCGATTCCGGACGGGTTGCACGGGCGCTCAATCCTGCCTTTCATTTACGGAGCGCAGGAAGGGTGGCCGGAAGAAATTTATATCCAGGTCAGCGAATCGCAGGTCGGACGTGCAATTCGAACCCACCGCTGGAAATACGGAGTCGTTGCCCCCGACAAAGATGGTCTCAAGCATGCCGCTGCCGAGAATTATTTGGAGACATACCTCTACGATGTGCAGGCAGATCCGTACGAATTGACGAACCTGATTGGATTCGAGTCGCATCAGGAACTTGCCGCCGAACTGCGAGAACGTCTGATCAAGCAAATGGTCGCCGCTGGTGAAGATGCGCCAAGCATTGAACCTGCTCCGTCTCGAGGTAGCGGTTGGCGAAGGGTCACAGACGAGGAGCTTCTTGCAGCATGAAGGACAGACGCTCAAACGTGCTCATCATCATGACCGACGAACAACCGGTGCAGACCGTGAACTGCTACGGGAATGACTGGGTGCGGCGAGATATTGGGCGTATTTTCCTACAAATCTTTGATGTGGCGCTCTCTGCCTGGACTAGCGGTAGACCTGGATTGTGTATCTTCGAAGAGACATGTGGCTCGGCGCTCGCGATGGAGTACAATGGTGATCTATGTTCCTGCGACCATTTTGTCGAAGCCCGCTACAAGCTAGGAAATGGCCAGCGAACCGGGCTCGCCGAAATGGCCGACTCGCGCCGACAACATCATTTCGGTCAGGCTAAGAAGGATTCGCTCCCGCAGTACTGTCGCAACTGTGGGGTACAGTTCATCTATAACGGCGGCTGCCCAAAAAATCGCTTCACCGCGACTCCGAGCGGTGAGCCTGGTCTTACTATCTTTGTAAAGGATATAGAGCATTTTTCACTCATGTTGACCGCCCTATGAAGATCATGGCAAGCTTGCTTGACGCTAAAAGGCCGCCGGTAGACATTGTGCGCATTCTGGCGGAAGAAAACGCAGAACTCCAGCGCAAATTCGCACAAGTGGGCCGCAATGTTTCATGTCCTTGCGGCAGTGGCCTTGAGTTCAAGCATTGTCATGGTCGGAAGCGAAATGACAGCGTTCATCGCGTAGCGCCCTTAAACCACACGGAGGTACATTAATGACACAAGATAAGACCCGACGTATGCGCCGTATTTTCCGCGAAGATGGACGCGCCGTGATCATCGCTATGGAGCACGGCGCATTTATGGGCGTGCAGCCCGGCTTCGAAAAACCCAGCGAACCAATCAAGAAAGTGATCGCTGGCGGAGCGGACGCGATCATGGCGACCGTCGGCATGGCTAAGAATTTTGCCGAGGAACTTGCCCCGGCTGGGATGATCCTGCGCGTGGACGGCGGCATCTCGCGCCTGGGGACGCGCGCCTGGCGCGGCAACCTGATCTACAACGCCGAGACCGCCCTGCGCCTAGGTGCAGACGGCGTAGTGGCGATGGGCTTTCCCGGCTGCGAAAACGAGAACGAGAATCTGAAGTACCTGACCGAACTTGTCGCCCAATGCATGCAGTGGGGCTTACCGCTCATGGCAGAGATGCTGCCGCGGGGATTTGAGGGCGGCGACGACGCCCGGAATCCAGAGGTAATGCGCATGGTGATGCGTATCGGTGCCGAACTGGGCGTCGATCTCATCAAGACGCAGTACACCGGCGATAAGGAGAGTTTCCAGGCCGCCGTCGAAAGCTGTTTCGTCCCAGTTGTCGTGTTAGGCGGGTCGAGAATCGAGGACGACACTGCCGTGCTGCAAATGGTTCGCGATGCAATGGACGCCGGCGGACGGGGCGTGGCTATGGGCCGTAACATCTGGGGGCACGAAAAACCGGAGCGGATGACTGAGGCGATTGTCGCTATTGTTCACGACGACGCCACGGTCGAAGAAGCGGCGGCGATGCTGACATGATGACCCATGAGCAGGTGAACCTGCTGACTTGCACCATATCAAACGAGGGAGACTAATGATGTCCAACGACACAATGCGGCGGGCCATCCTCGCTGGCCCTGAACAGATCGATATCGAAGAAACACCACTTGGGGAGCCCGGACCAGACGAGGTGCTGGTGAAGACACGCGCCTGCGCCATCTGCACTTGGGAAAAGCGAGCCTACACCGGCGCAGACACCCGCTTCTACCCGCTCCTCGGCGGGCACGAGATCTCTGGCGTGGTCAAAGCGATCGGCGAGGATGCCGGGGACGGTCTGGAGGTAGGTGACAGCGTCTCCGTATCCGGGCTAACTCGCTGCGGCAAGTGTTATTCGTGTCGTATGGGGCGCGACAACCGCTGCGACAACACTTGGCAAAAGGGGTTCAAACCGGGCACGCCTATAGGCCCGGGTGGCCTGGCATCGCACAAAATGGCGAAAGCGTATCAGATATTCAAGGTACCCGCCGACACTGACCTCATCGAGGTCTCCCTGGCTGAGCCGCTGGCTTGCGTCTTGCGAAGCATTAAGAAAGCGCAGGTCGAGGCCGGAGATTTTGTCGTCGTCGCCGGTGGTGGCGTGATGGGGATGCTGCATCTTCGGTTGGCCAAAAGACGCGGTGCCACAGTCATCGTGAGCGAACCGGACGAAGGTCGTCGCCAGCGCGCATTGGGGTTTGGCGCCGATCATGTTCTGGATCCAGCGGAAGACGATCTGGTCGAGAGCGTAAAAGAGATTACCGCTGGCCGCGGCGCGCAAGCGATTTTCGATGCGGTCGGTAAGGTCCCAATCCTGGAGAGTGCGATTGGCGCTCTGGGCAAGGGCGGACGCCTGCACGTATATGCGCGCGTGTATCCCAAGGGTGAACCAATCACAATCGACCCGAACATCTTTCACGACAAAGAGATAGTCCTGACAGGCACGATGAGTCAAAGTCGCGAAGACTACGTCCAAGCAGCCGAAATGATTGCCCGCCACGCAATTGACCTGCAGCCGCTTATTTCAGAGACTTATCCCATGGCTCAGATAAAAGAAGCCTTTGAAGCTTCGACTCGTCTGGAAAACTACCGCATTGTCGTAACGATGTAGGGCACAGTATGGACACTCCCCTATTGCGCCTGGACGCGACTAAGTGCGTCGAATGTGATCTTTGCTCGCTCGCATGTTCGCTGGCGAAGATGGGGCAGGCGAATGTCAAAATCGCGCGCGTGCGTATCGCCAAACAGTGGCCAGATCACCCTGGTCTCAACATCTGCCACCACTGGCGCTGCGATTCTTTGGCCTGTATTGATTCCTGCTCACCGGAAGCCCTCGAGCTCGAGGATGGCGTACTCTTTATTGACGCGAGTCTGTGCACTGGCTGCGGCGAGTGTGTACCAGCTTGTCCGTATGACGCCATCCACATGAATGAGTTGGACTGGATCGCAGTGGCATGCGATCTGTGCGGCGGCGCGCCGGCCTGCGCTCCGGTGTGCCCGACGGACGCGCTGGTATTCGAAGCCAGCCCGGCACCAGCTTGAGGGGAGACAGTAATGCCCAGCAGCAGTCGCAACGCGCTCCTACGCATCAACCTGACGCAGCAGACCGCAACTACCGAGGACATATCGCTGGAATTAGCCGCCTACATCGGCGGTATGGGCATCGGCGTCAAGCTGCTGCTTGACGAAGTACCGGCGGGCGCCGACGCCCTGGGGGCGGACAACAAACTCATCTTTGCGGTCGGCCCGCTCACTGGAACGAGCGCGCCGATGTTCCCGCAGACATGCATCGTGACCAAGTCGCCGCTGACAGGCACGATTCTGAATGCTTACGCGGGAGGTACGCTGGGGCCGGAGATCAAACAGGCCGGTTACGACGCCCTAGTGTTCGAGGGTGCGGCGGCAGAGCCCATCTTCGTCTTCATCGACGGCAAAGAGGTTTCGTTCCACCCGGCCGCCAATTTGGGCGGCTTGGGAACCTCCGAGACCGCCCGCCGCGTGCGGCGCACTATTGCTTTGCCGGAAGCGCGAGTGGTCAGCATCGGATTGGCCGGCGAGAACCGCGTCCGTTTCGCCTCGGCGCTCGCCGAGCATCGTGTGTTTGGTCGCGGGGGCGCGGGGGCAGTCATGGGCGCGAAAAACTTGAAAGCGATCGCTGTGCACGGCGACCGACCGGTCGCCGTGCACGACCCTGGCGTTTTCGAGGCAGCCGTAGGGGCCGCCTGGGCCCTAATTCATGCGGAATTGGACAATGAGTTCAGCCTACTCGGCATGTTCTCACGGCACGGCACCGGCTCCGGTATGGGATTAGTCAATGAGCGCCACGTGCTGGCAACGCGCAATCATCGCTTTGGGCACTTCGATCAGGCCCACGAAATTGACGCTACGGCTTACGAGAATGTTTATCCCACACGCCCAGTCTCTTGTTTCGGTTGTCCCGTACACTGCGGGATGCTACGCCGGGTTAGGGACGGGCCACTTAAGGGACTATTCTCTCGTGGGCCGGAATACGAGACGATGTATGCCCTCGGCTCCAACCTCGCGTTGAGCGACCGCGAAGGGCTCTTCCGAGCCAACGACCGGTGTGACCAGTATGGGATGGACACGCTGACATTGGGTGCCGTACTGGGCATGACGATGGAAGCGGCTGAAAACGGGTTGCTAAAAGAAAGCGCAGGTTTACGCTTTGGTGACCCAGATTCAATCCTCGGCCTGATCGAGAAGATCGCCCACCGCGACGGTCTGGGCGACATTCTAGCGGAAGGGCCGGCGCGTGCCGCTGAGAAGATTGGCGGAAATGCAATTGATTACGCGATGCAGGTCAAGAACTCCGGCTACGCTGCTTGGATGCCGCGCTCGATGAAGGGCACCGGTCTGTCATTTGTGACGGCGAACCGGGGTGCTTGCCACAAGCGTGCGCCGATCGGCGTCGAGATCATGGGGTTCGTCGACGGAACCACCATTGAGAACAAAGCGGCGATAGTGAAGGAGATTCAAGACAAGGTCAACGCCTACTTCACATTGGTCTCATGTCGCTTTGCAGAGTTTGTGCTGCCGCCGGAGATTGGCCTGCAGTTACTCGAAGGTGCAACCGGCCAGACGCTTTCAGATGAGGAGTTCATGCAACTGGGCGAGCGTATCTGGAATCTGGAGCGCGTCTTCAACATAGCCGAGACCTTCGGACGCAAGGACGACCTTTTCCCGGCGCGCGAGTTCGAACCAATCGCCGGTGAAGATATGGATGCGCCACAATTCACTCGCGTAGAAGCGGATTCAATGCTTGACGAATACTACGAGCTGCGCGGTTGGGACGCGGATGGCGTACCGACATCCGCTTGCCTGGAAGCACTTGGATTGGCGGATTACGGGAAGAGAATGGCATTGCCGGGTGCGGACAAGACTAATAGATGAGAATACATGTGCGCTTCGCGGGTTACTATCGCACCCTTGCCGAATGCGCGTCTCTCGATCTCGAGTTGACCGAAAGCGCCACTATCGATGACGCACTGGTCAGGTTAAACGAGATGCTAGATGGACGCTTTACCAAAGTGTTCTCCGGAGCAGGCGTCCAGAGGGGATATCCGACCTTCCTTACCCTAGTAGATTTCAGAATCGTGGACCGTAAAGTCACCTTGCGGGAGGACAACGTAATGGCGATAGTCCCGCCGATGGCCGGAGGCTGTCAGTGACAGGCACGAGGGCGGCGCGTGCGATTCGATTTGGGCTTGGCGAGTGGTGGGCTCTAGGTTCGGCCATGACCTATGCGCTGAGCAATGTTCTGACGCGCGTGGTTTCAGTCGAGGGCGACCCGTTGGCTGGTTCGATTGTTCGTACGCTACCGTTAGCACTGGGCAGCGTGGTGATTATGGCTTGGCGTTACAGGAAGATTGACCACTTTTTACCGCGACGCGAGGGATTCCTAGGATGGCGTGCTCTCGGAGTGATGGGCTTTTCCGCACTGGTAAACACGCCGCTGAGCATACTGACACTCTATCTTGCCTTCCGATACGCTGGGGTGCTCGTTGCTGTGCCCATTTTTGCTGCTAATCCCTTGTGGGGTGCGCTGATCGCAGTTCCATTCTTACGAGAAGTGTTCAACTGGCGCATTGGCGGTGGGATCCTTATTGCGATGGGCGGGGTCTCACTCTTGACCTATGGGCAGCAGATTGGCACTCCTGTCTCGCCCCAATGGCGGATAGGCGTTGTCTGTGCGGTTCTCACTTCTCTTAGCTGGGGATTGGGGGCCAATCTGCGGCGCTATTTGCTCTCTAATGGGATGGACATGTTTTGGCTTAATGGCATCGGCTCTACGACAGGCATTGCGGTGCTGGCGATGATCCTAGCTGGCATGGGTCGCCTGGACACAGTGTTTGAATTCTCGTTGACCCAAACAGGACAGTTGTTTGCCTCAGGCGGGCTAAGTGCTGTCGGAACTTGGATGTTATCGGCATCATTCGCATTGGCGACTGTGGCCAGAGTAACGACACTGAAGTCGCTCGACGTCATCATTGCCTCGCTTATCGCGATACTTTTCCTGGGCGAGTCCCTGACCATTCCTGTTGGTGTGGGAATTCTGGTGATCATCACGGGTATATTGATTGCACAGGCTGGCACTACCCGCCCGGTTTCAGGGGAAAGCTAACGCAAGCTTTTCATGTAGTCTATTGTCACGTTGTGATTGAGGATCCGGTCGCATGAGTAGTGAGTTGTTGCTAGGCGTAGACGTAGGCACGACACAAGCGAAAGTCGGTGCGTTCGACCTCGAGGGGAGGCTCGTGGCTTCGAGTCGGGCTGGATACCCTCTAATCACTGATTCGGAGACAAATGCCGCTGAGCAAGAGCCGGCCGACTGGTGGTCGGCTGTGGTCCAGGCAATTCGTGCCGTCGTTGGTGATATAGACGCAGCGTGTATACTGGCCATGTCCGTCGGTGGCCAGGGGCCAACTGTTGTTGCTCTCGACGAGGCACTCAATCCGGTGCACCCGGCGTTGACATGGATGGACTTGCGAGCCACGCTCGAAGCCGAGATGCTGCATGAGCGCTCCGGGCGCCGGTTGCCGCCGCATTTCTTCACGCCGAAGACCATGTGGTTGAAAGCGAACCGCCCACAGGTGTATGCCGCCGCCCATTCTTTCTGCCAATCGTGGGATTTCGTCGCCGCGCAATTGACCGGAGAACTGGCTGTTTCGGCTTCTCCCGGCATCGCGCCGTGGAGCGACGAACTCCTGGCAGCCGTCGAACTGGAGCGGGAGAAATTCCCCCCGCTCCATAAAATGGGCTCCCAGTTAGGGATAGTGACGGCGGAAGCAGCGCGCGCGAGCGGGTTGCCGGAAGGCTTGCCGGTGGTTGGCGGCATCTCCGACTTTTTCGAGGGTCTCGTCGGTAGCGGCGCGCTTGGACGTGGCCTCGCCATCGACAATGGCGGCACTTCGCAAATGATCAGCATTTGTTGGCCGGAACCAATTGAGGGCGAGGGTCTAATGAACGTACCCTCCTTTATCGAAGGTCTCTGGCACGTTGGTGGCCCAGCCTCTACTACGGGCAAGGCGCTCGATTGGTGGCTCGAATCAATTCTAGAGTGCGATCCAGGCGATTACTCGGCGCTGCCAGCAACCTCTGGTGTCGCCCCGGGAAGCGAACGCCTGATCTTCCTACCATACCTGGCCGGCGAGCGCGCACCCATTTGGGATCCGCAGGCACGCGGTGTATTCTTTGGCCTATCCCTCGGCCACCGCCGCGAGCATCTCATCCGAGCCGTCATGGAAGCAGTAGCATACACGCTGTACCATGTCCTCACGCGCTTTCATGCTGCGGGGGGTGAGGTACTTGAGATCCACGCCTGCGGCGGCCAGGCGCGGAGTGACACGTGGTGTCGCATCAAGGCCGATGTGACCGGCTGCCGCGTGGTCGTGCCCGAAATCACTGATGCATCGATGCTTGGCGCCGCCACCATCGCTGGCGTGGGCGTGGGCGTATTTGACGGTTTCGCCGCCGGCGCTCGACAGATGTCGCGACCGCGCACCGTCATCGAGCCGGACGAGGCGCGCCACGCGCACTACAACGCCCTTTTCGAGGTTTACTGCGACCTTTACGGGCAAGTGCGCCCGCTATACGAACGATTGAGCAGCATAGGCTGAGGAACATCAATGAACAACGACAACGATTCCCGACCCGTAATTGAGATCCAAGATGTATCAAAACATTTCGGTTCAAGCTCTGGTGCCGTACATGCTCTGCAGGGCGTGAGCTTGACGGTAGAACCCGGCGAATTCATCTCGCTCATCGGGCCATCCGGTTGCGGCAAATCTACTCTGCTTCGGACTTTGGGGGATTTGATACAACCCACATCTGGTACGGTGAACATAAAGCAAAAATCTGCTTCTCAAGCTCGAGCTGATCGAGACTATGGGATAATATTCCAATCCCCCATATTATTTGAGTGGCGAAATATCCGGCAAAATATTGAATTACCTTTGAAAATCATGGGGTTTCCAAAGTCAGAATGGGCTGAGAGAGTTGATTCTCAGCTCGATCTAGTCGGATTGCGTGAATTCGAAAATCACTATCCCTGGCAACTCTCTGGCGGGATGCAGCAGCGCGTTGCCATTGCCCGTGCTTTGGCCTTTGAGCCATCGATATTGTTGATGGATGAACCATTCGGTGCGCTTGACGAAATGACCCGCGAATACTTAAATCTCGAGTTGCTGAATATATTCACTCGTACAGATGTGACCATCATTTTTGTTACCCACAGTATCCCTGAGGCGGTCTTCCTATCTAGACGGGTGGTTGTCATGTCCGCACGGCCGGGCACGATCAAAGAGATCGTGTCTATTGATTTGCCATACCCACGATCAATAGACACCCGTGAGACACCACGATACTTTGAGCTTGTTACTATGGTTAGGGAGTCTCTTAGGACTCAGTAAATATTTCTTGCCTCAAATTTCTGGAGCTAATCATGCGCATATCAGATATTGCTGTGCTTCCACTGGGATATGTTCGTAAATATCCATCCGAGTTCATCCGGTCGTTTGCACTGGCAAGAGTAAAAGCGGATGCTGGCCTTATTGGCTGGGGGGAAGCCAGTGATTGTTTTGGTCATTCCAATCCAATTGTTATCAAACAGATTGTTGAAGAAGAATTAATACGTCACCTGGTTGATGAGGATCCACTGCTGATCGAGGGACATATGCAGCACCTTCACCATTGGCTTTACCGCGCAATGTGTTAACGGCCATATAAAGATGAGGCGTCATTAAAAAAACGCCTATATTCAACGCGGAAAGACAAAGGATCTGCCAGGTTACGGGACCCCACATTTGTAATCTCATATGTCTAATCATAGGCGCTGTAATGTAAGCAGTAGCATCTCCCTATAAAGGAGACACTGCATTTGTATAAATGGAATTCCTCGAGAAGGAGTAAATTTTCCAATTCGGTCTGATGTAGGATACGTTATTTCAGGTCAGGGTCAACACTTGTGCAAGTGTTGACCTAGCTTTTTTCTTCGTAAATATAGCAGTAGCATGATACGCAAATGAATATTTTGATAAGGAGTGAGCTCTGATGCGTCTGGAAAACAAAGTTTGTATTGTTACCGGTGGGGGGCAAGGGATTGGCGAAGCAATAGCAATGAGGCTGGCTGTCGAGGGTGCACGGGTAGTAATCGCTGAGATCAATGCTGAGAATGCCCAAAGGGTGGCAGGTGAAATTAATGCTATGGCTGGTGAAGCATTAGCTCTTCCCACTGATATCTCTGATACGGAAAGCGTCACAGAAATGGCAAAAACGACTATTGAAAAATATGGTCGCATCGATGTGCTGATGAACAACGCTGCTGTTTATGCTGGCTTGAAGATGAAACCATTCGATGAAATTAGTGCAGATGAATGGCAAAGAGTAATGGCTGTCAATCTCAATGGAATGTTCTATTGTACCCGCGCCGTGGTTCCATATATGCGGCAGCAAGGCTTTGGTAGGGTCATCAATATGACTTCTGGCGCGTTTCATTTGCCAGTGCCAGGTCTCGCACACAGCATAACCTCTAAGGGAGCAATCATTGGCTTTACCCGGGCGCTAGCTTGCGAGCTAGGAGACTCTGGTATCACAGTCAACGCCATCGCTCCAGGCTTTGTCATGACCAAGGCCAGTCTGGAATTAGCCCCGCCTGGAATGGCCGAGGCAATTGCATCACGGCAGTGTATCAAGCGCAGTGAACAATCTGAAGATATAGTGGGTACTGTAGTTTTTCTGGCATCTGATGATAGTGCCTTTATGACCGGGCAAACGCTCACTGTAGATGGCGGCACATCGTTTCATTAAGGAGAGGAGAAAAATGATGTCAGATCAAAACCACGATATTGTCATAATCGGCGGCGGAAGCAATGGCCTGACGTGCGGCGCATATCTGGCGAAAGCCGGTCAGAATGTGCTCGTGCTTGAACGACGCTCACTCGCCGGCGGAGGTTGTGTGACCGAGGAACTCACACTGCCTGGGTTCAAACATAACCCACACTCCATTCAGCATGTGTGGTTGCAGCTCGGGCCAGTGTTTTCTGACCTCGAACTAGAAAAATATGGCGCGAGTTACGTTTTCCCCGAAGTGCAGTATGCTGCAGTGTTCCCTGATGGCCGCTGCCTGGTGTTGTACCGTGACATGGAGCGTACTATTCAGGAAATCGCCCGCTTCTCAGAGCATGACGCACATGTCTATCGTGATTTCTGCGAGAACTACCGGGGTATGGTCGATGGGGCACGCACCTTCCTTTATTCGCAACCTTCGGCTCCGTGGTTAGGCTGGTCGGCCATGATGGAGACACCCGCTGGGGCTGAACTAGTGAAGACATCACTCACAAGTATCCGGAGCGCGGTCTATGATTTGTTCGAATCCCCTGAGGTGCGCGGATGGATTCTTTTATATATGAATCAAACCGGCACGGATGATTTGCCGGGCAGCGGGACATTCCTACCACCATTGTTTCCGATTACTCATTATGCGCAAGGTGTTGGCTGTGCGATTGGCGGCTCATCCGTAACTGCCGAGGCGCTTGCTAAAGTGATCGAGGTCAATGGCGGCACAGTGCTGCGCAATGCGCACGTTTCTAAAGTTCTTTTGGACGGTCAACATGCCTCTGCCGTGGTGCTAGAGGATGGCACTCAATTTAGAGCCCGCAAAGCCGTAGTCAGCAATGTCGAACCTAAACAAACCTTTTTTGAGATGATTGGTAAGGAGCATCTTGACCCATTCTTCATCCGACAAGTCAAGCGGTTCCGGCATGATGAATTCACAACTTTCTGTGGCCACCTGGCGGTGAATGATGCGCCGCAGTGGCGTGCAGCTGGTTTCAATCCAGATGTGTTGAAATCATGGGCTGTAGGCGTAATGCCTGATCAAAAGGCGGATGACGCTTATTGTCAGTTATGGGCTGACATCCGCACTGGCAAAGCATCAAAGACCTTCATGCTCTACGTCCTTACTCCCTCATTGGTCGATCCCAGCCAAGCGCCTGAGGGTAAACATTCCATGTTGTTGTGGCAGCCTGCAGTGTTCGACCTTGCTGATGGTGCGGATAAATGGGACGAGATCAAAGAGGATTATGTCAGGGAATTGTATCACTGGATTGAGCCATATGCCCCTAACATGACGCGCGAGAATATCCTCAAGATCGAGGCCGATTCTCCCCTGGACCTCGAGAGGCGCAACATCTCAATGTGGAAAGGATCGATGCTGGGTGGCGAACGCACACAGGATCAACTCACGGTCTTCCGCCCTTTCTATGGCTATCGTCCTTACAGAACACCTTTTGACAGTTTGTATTTATGCGGCCCGAGCACGCATCCAGAAGGTGGGCTCAGTGGTGCTTGCGGTTACAACGCCGCCACTGCCATCGCCGATGATCTATCACTGGAAAAATGGTGGGAACATTACTGATGGTAAAGGCATCAAGAGAAATATGGTTTCTTCTCACTTGATCGGCGTTTTTTTTGCCATTGCATCGGCTGTTATGTGGGGTACCAGTGACTTTAGTGGTGGGATAGCTACTCGGCGCAATAGTCAATTTCAAGTTCTGACTCTTGTGAACCTTACTGGCGTCGTAGTACTTGTTGTGTTTGCAATCGCAAGAAATGAACCAGTGGTGCGACTAACGGGTGTAGCGTGGTCATTAGCTGCCGGTATTTCGGGCAGCCTGGGACTTGCTGTACTTTATCGAAGTTTGTCTCTTCACAATGCAGCAATCATTGCCCCAACTGCAGCAGTCATCGGGAGCGCCTTACCAGTTGTTTTCAGCTTCATTGCTGTGGGCTTGCCAGATTCTTCAAAGATTAGCGGGATTATTTTTGCCATAATAGGAATTTGGTTGGCATCTCAATCCGTAGAAGTCTCAAGAAAAGTATCTCAGCAAGGGCTGCTGTTAGCCTTACTTGCCGGAATTGGCTTGGGTGGATTCTTTATTCTGATTGCTCAGGTAGAGCAGGGCGCAGTATTTATGCCGCTCGTGATCGCCAAATCTGCGGGTCTCGCCGTTGCATTGCTGATGTTGTTATCTCGAAGAGATTCATTTCCCTCATTGGGTAGCTCTCCAATTGCGCTATTCGCAGGAATACTAGACGCTAGCGCCAACATATTCTTCCTATTCGCATTGCAATTCACACGGTTGGATATCGCTTCTGTACTGTCCTCCATGTATGCCCTAGCGACAGTAATCCTGGCAAGCATTTTGCTGAAAGAAGCTATTTCAAATACTCAATGGGTGGGTATTATTTTGTGTATGATTGCTATTGGGTTGATCGTTCTTTGATATACGGTTACGTAGGAATATTCAATATTCAGTAGCTACAACCTTTTATATGTTTCGATACTTAACTCCATACCTGTGCATGTCCATGGCGCGTTCTGTAGATTCAGAAGTGAGAGCTAAAATTAGATTTTCGTCCCCAAGATAACGCCCCTCAAAACACGTATCTTCAAAAGCGATCTCGACACTGTCCCGCTCATCTTCCATTGCAAAAGCAGCCTGGTAGGAAGGGCAAGCCATGGGAGTGGCACCGCTACGAGCAGCCAATCCTTTGGTAATTAGGGCAACTTCAACATTGTTTTCGGCTGCAGCAATTGCTGCCCGCATGCCGGCACCCCTCGCTCCAATAATCGCAACATCGGTCCATAACATTTGATGTGATTCCATGTCTTACCTATAAAGAATATTCTATGTCAAATTTGGACGAAGGATGATACTGATCGAAACAAAATCTAGAAAGTGGTTTGAAAAAGACCTCCGAGATTTTCTACTGAAAAAGGAGAAATCGGCAGGACTTTGGTTAAATCTCGGAGATCCAAATAAGAGAGAGTTGCCAAACTGTACTTATGACCCTATCTATCAAGAAAGGTGCGAGTTTACGAATATTTCTTCGATGGGGTATTTCGTATCAAGCATTCCTCCTGAGAAGAGGATTTCTTGTAATTTCTTGATTTCTTCAACATCATGGTGAAAGAGATCACCCCCATCGTCGATCATGGGCAATATTGCCTCCCAAACCGCCATCTCTTCATCCCTATCCCGTTTCCGGATTTCAATTGTATCAGTGTAGGATTCCCACTCTTCCTTTCCCCATTTTTTCACAAGACTAAGGCCTTCTTTTAGACAAAAGAAAAACTGTTTCAACGCATATGTGCTGCTGTCGACCCAGTTCTTCTGGCCGGTGAAAACAAGGAACGCAGAATCAGGAACACCCGAGTTGATGTAGGGGAAGAAATTTGATGCGTGTCCTTCTCGTTCCATACGGGGAATGCCATATTGGACCCCGTTAAGAACATCGAATTCACCTGCTAACAATCGTGTTTCCCCATCGCGAGCAACTGGGACAATTTCGATGTCCTGGTCGGTAAGGTTGTGGTGGGACAAAAATATTTCGATTTGGCTCTTACCCAGGGGGCTCCATCCGATTGCGATGGTTTTGTTTTTCATGTCTTCGGGTTTGGCAATGCCGTCCTTCTTCAAGGTAACAAGGCCTTCAGGATTTGTCTTTACTAAGGCGCCAACAGAGATCAGGTTAGGAAAATCTTTGCGCATCATAAGAATGTTGTGAGGGTAGTTGATAGCAAGCTCAACCTCTCCATTATGGACCCTTTCAAGGCTTTTCGGCAGTGGGGGTACCATTTCCACGTCAAGCCCTTTCTTTCCGAAGAGGCCAGCTTTATCAGCCGCCCAAATAATGGCATGCTTTGAATCTTGATCCCAATCGAGTAAAACCCGAATACGAGTTGTTTTGTTGGACATTTTATTTTCTCCTATAAAGAATGTGGAAAAGAAATTTGCTAAGAGTCTCTCCTTTGATGGAAGAGCGGTTTGTCCAGCTTGCACGCGTCAACATGTGGAAGGGGAATGCAAAAATATTTAAGTTGACAGCCAAATCGCGATTTCTCAATGAAAATTTGACTTTTTCATTCAATATCACGCTGTCTGGACCTAAGAAAGATCCCCTCCAATAAGCCAACCGAACCATACAAGATGAGAGTGACAATACAGATCATAATAATGCCAACGAAGGTCAAAGTTGGGTCAGCCGCCCCACCCCCAGTACCCATGTTAACAATAAAACCCAATCCTTCGCTGGCGCCAAGATACTCGGCAACAATCGCGCCCATCATGGATCTTGATAGCCCTATTTTCATGCCTCCAAGCAATAGAGGGAGTGCAGACGGAACTTCCAGCAAGGTAAATACTTGCCAGGGAGGGGTGGAGTAAGAGCGCATTAGCTCCCTCTGCTCCTCGTTCACGCTACGTATGCCTACGATTGTATTTACCAACATAGGAAAGAAGATCATCATAAATGCTATCAGGGCTTTTGCAACGATCCCCTGACCAAACCAAATGATAAAGAGAGGGGCGATCGCTAAAACATTAACGGATTTCGCGCCGACAATATAAGGCGAGAGAATCTTCTCCATTGCTGGTCGTCTGCCTAAGATATAACCCAAAACAAGAGCAACAATCAATCCCAAGCCAAAGCCCAAGAGGGCTTCAGACAATGTAACGCTTGTATGAAGCCATAATTCACCAGCAGCCACCACTTTCAGAAACTTCTCCCAAACGGATAATGGTGTGGGCAAAACGAAGTCCGGAAATCTACCTGACGAGATAATTAGCTGCCAAGCGTACAAAAATAATCCCACTACAACCGGGATCATAAAGTATTCATATCTTTTCTGGACTAGAATCCAAAGCTGATTCATCCAGCTTCTTGCTGATCTGGATATAGCTATGGGCACTATCTCTCGTTGACGAACAATTTGCTCGCTTTTCATAATAAAATGATAATTTCCCCTATCAAAATACTATATGCTTGTTCCACGTTTTCTTCCTGAGAGCAGTACATTTTCAAGAAACGTGACAATGCCATAAAGACTGACATTGAGTATAACTAACGTAATAATGGTTACAAAAACTTGCGCGGTATCAAATTTTTGTTTGGCATGCAAAATCATAAACCCGAGGCCTTCGTGAGCGCTAACATATTCCCCAACCATGGCGCCGGAGATGGCCACTGTAATACCTATCTTGAGGGCTCCGAGAAGTACTGGTAACGCGGACGGTAATTCTAACAAAAAGAAAACTTGAAGTGGAGATGTTGAGTATGAGCGCATCAATTCCCGCTGGTCATCACTTACCAACCTTATCCCAATGATCACATTGACCAGCATGGGGAAGAAGACTATCACGAGCGCGATAAAGATCTTGGCTTCCATGCCATACCCAAGCCAAACAGCTAATAGGGGAGCGAGGGCGATAAGAGGCACTGTTTGGCCGGCAACGAGATAGGGTGAAACCAACCTTTCCAGGAACTTGGATTTTGCCAATATATAACCCAATATGCTTGCCATAATCATCGAAGCGATAAACCCCAGGCCGGCTTCTTGGAAGGTGACGCCGATATGTTTCCACAACTCGCCATTGTCTATCACCTTGACGAACTTTTTTGCAACCGCCGGCGGGGCTGGAAGTATGAAGGGTGGGAAATCCGTGAGCTTGAGAACCAGGTACCATAATCCCAACACTGCTCCCAGGAAAGCAGGCACCAGGTAGTATTCGGTGTGCTTTTGGAGGTATTTCATTAATCTGTTATCAAGGAAAGCGTAACCGAATCCTAGCAGGGAGGCTAAAAGAGTTTGTTTCTGGGGAGAAGATGCTCTCCAATCCAAAGGAGTATTCCTTATATCCGGCGACATTCGACAGTCGACAGTTGACTTAAATATCTTAACATGATATAACTTGGCTGTCAACGAAAGATAGGAAAGGAGCTTGCTTATTGGAGAAAAATCTAATTGTTGGGGCCATTAAGAAAATGGCCAGATTAATCGACAAAGCCCAGCAGATGAATGGGATGAGAAAACTGGTCACGGAGAAGAGGCGTTTCTCAAATGCCTATCGAGTGAGCTGCAAGGAGGAACACACATGAATGCGCAAAAGAAGTTGTCTGTAGTTTTCGGCCTGCTGCTGGTCACCGGTCTGGTTCTGGCTGCGTGCCAGCCACAAGTGGTTGAGGTGGTAAAAGAGGTGGTGGTCACCCAGGTGGTGCATGAAGAGGTCGAAGTACCGGTTGAAGTCGAGAAGATTGTCGAAGTCGAAGTTGAGAAGGTAGTTGAAGTCGAAGTTGAGAAGGTAGTTGAAGTCGAAGTTGAGAAGGTAGTGGAGGTCGAAGTCCCAGTGGAGGTCCAGCAAGTTCGGGTCAACATGGGATATATACCCGATGTACAATTTGCCCCATTTTATGCTGGCATCGAACAAGGATTTTTCCTGGATGAGGGAATCGCGATAGTAACTGATTTTTCAACTGAAGAGGACGGGTATGTTCTTGTGGGTGCTGGTACGATCCCATTTGCAATTGGTGCCGGCGACTCGTTAATGCAAGCACGTTCTCAAGGTTTGCCGATTGTCTTGGTAGCAAGATGGTACAATGGAATTCCTTCAGCGATTGTTTCCCTGGCGGACTCCGGAATAGAGACACCAGCTGACCTGGTTGGAAAAACACTGGGAATGCCCGGGTTCTATGGGATACTCTACAAATCCACGCTGGCTATGTTGGATGCTAATGAGTTAACTACCGATGATGTGCAAATGGAGAGTATTGGTTGGACGCAGATTGCCGCGGTCAGCGAAGGTCTGGTCGACGCTGCAGTCGTTTACGCCAATAACGAGCCGACCCAAATGATGTGGGAAGGTATGGACATCAATGTGATGGAATTGACGTCAGCCGGCAACTTCGTTCCGATTGGGGTCCATACATCAGAGGATATAATTGCCAACAATCCTGAGCTGGTGGAGGGATTTGTGCGTGCTTTCCTGAAATCCGTTAAGTTTTGCGTGGATAACCCCGACGAGGCGCTTGATGCGTCCATGAGAGCTGTTGGTGTTTATGGCTGGGAACGGTCGAAAGCTGAGATGGCGCTCGCGGCATCGTTGAAGTTGTGGGAACCTGTCGATGGCATCTACGGCTATTATGAAGAGGATCCCTTCATATGGTCCCAGGACTTCCTGCTTTCAATTGGCGAAATGGACGAGTCAGTCGATGTGACCGAAGCATTCACCAATGATTTCGTTGATGCAGTCGGTCAACCATAATTGTAAATAATCAACAATAGTGGTTTTCTGATTGAAGTTTCGAGAGCCTACTGGTGGTAGGCTCTCGCTATATCAATACTGATTCCAATAACAAATTTTCCCATGAGTGATCAACACAAGCCGCGCAGCAGTGCAGTCAGCCAGAGACACCAAAGGGCTATCATCAAAGCCTGTGGTGTAACCGATGCCGAGATCGACCGGCCATTTATTGGCGTAATGAATTCCTGGAACGAACTGGTTCCGGGTCATGTCCAACTACGTGGATTGGCCGAAGCGGTTGAGGCCGAGATTTCTGCGTCCGCCGGAACCCCATTCGAGTCCAACACCGTCGCGCTCTGTGACGCCTTCTACGCAGGAGAAGATTCCTAGTACTTCTCCCCCCAGTCGAGAGATCACCGCCGACCCTATTGAAATTGTTGCTTGCACAGCCAGATTCGATGGGCTGGTCACGATCTCCACCCGCCTACCTCCTAGATACTTGGGTTTTAGGGCTGCATCCGGTCTGGTCGTCTTCAATTCCGTGCTGGTGGAGGTGGATGACGAATCTGGAAAATCCGTGGGTGTTACTCGTATCGACGAGATGGTAGAAATATGAGCGCCCGGGTTTTCGGGACGCATGAGGCGACTCTAACAATACAGCGCGTGATCGGTGATAAGGGCCTGTTCGAGAGCAAGACAAAATACGCCGGGCCGTTTCACATTCGCACGAATTCTCGATTTGGTGGATTGAGCCAGATTGGCGGGAACGTGTTGGTGGGGAGAAAGTTCTAGACAGACTCATTGTTGCCCCCCAAAAAAAAAAAAACAATCATGGCAATAAAAGCACTCATTTTCGACTTCGGCGGCGTGGTGATGCGAACGAAGGGCAACGGCCCGCGCCGGTATTGGAAAGAACGGCTTGGCATGGATGAGTGGGATCTCGCGCGGCTCGTCTTCGGCAATCCGGTCGCCGATCGCGCCATGATCGGGCAGGCGACGGATGCGGAAGCGTGGGACTACGTCCGGGCGGAACTCGGAATTTCGGAAGTGGAAGTGAACGATGTGCGCGACTTCTTCTTCTCCGGGGATAGGATCGATTTAACCCTGACGGACTTCGTCACCGCACGGCGTGGCCGGTACCGGACGGCAATCCTGAGCAATGCGTGGCTTAGCGCGCGACAGTTGTTCGGCCTTTATCCTGCGGTACAGGAGGCGTTTGAAATTTGGGTCATATCCGCCGAGGAGGGCGTCGCCAAGCCGGACGCGAAAATCTATCAACGCACCCTCGCGCGGCTTGCGGTGGAACCGTCGGAAGCCGTCTTCGTGGACGATTTTGAGGAAAACGCGGACGCCGCACAGGCGCTCGGCATGCACGCAATCCACTTTCAGAGCGACACCGACATCGCCGTCGAAATGACGAAACTGGGAGTGAAATAACTGAAGTGAGTGAAGTATTGCCAAAACCCACAGCCATGTCAGATAATAGTCCGTTAAGAATCCTATCTGAGAATCACATCCAGAGCATTCATCATACGGCGCTTGGCCTGCTTGGAAGAGTTGGCGGCCTGATCAAGGAACCGCGCGCGCGGAGCTACTTCAAGGAGGCTGGCGCAGCCGTCGATGAGGACAGCGTGCGGGTGCGGATTCCAACCGACATTGTTACGGAGGCCGTCAAGCAACCTCCCAGTCGTTTCACGCTCCATGCCCGCAACCCTGATAACACCGTTGAAGTAGATTTTCAACGGTTGCACATCGAGCCAATGATCGGGCGTCTCAATATTCTCGATATTGAGACAGGTGAGCGCCGCCGCACCAGCATCACGGACGTGCTAGCAATTGGCCTAGTTGGTATGTCGGCTGCTGAGTATTTCTACTTCTAAACACCTGGTGATAGAGTTCAAGTTCGCCATAAAATAAGGAGATAGAACCCCAGAACCTGCACTGCGACTACAGGAGACATTGAAGCGTTGTGCCCCGTTCCGTATTTTGGAGGGCCTGCTGCAACGTATTGAGCGCGGGAGAGAATTAACATGAGCATGATTATTCAGCATGAGGCGCTGCGGGCGATTGTCGCCAACATATACGAGAAGCTAGGCGTTCCCGAACAGAACGCCCGCACGGCGGCCGAGATCGCGGTGGCATCCGACCTGCGTGGGGTGGACTCTCATGGGGTGGGGATGTTGCCGCGCAAAGTAGACTACATGTGCAGAGGCCTGATCGAGCCAAATCCTCAGATCAAGATTGATCGAGAGACTCCCGCAACCGCTTTACTGGACGGAGGAAACGGTCTGGGGGCGGTGGCGGGAAAGCGCGCCATGGAGTTATGCATTCAAAAAGCCAAAGCCGTGGGGGCCGGATTCGTGACGGTGCACGACAGCAACCACTACGGCATCGCCGGTTACTACTCCATGATGGCACTCGAGCACGACATGATCGGCATCTCCACGACCAACACGACGCCCCTTGTCGTGCCCACTTTTGGCCGCAAAGCGATGCTCGGCACCAATCCGATCAGTATGGCTGCGCCGGCGGGCCAGGAGCGCCCTTTCGTCCTGGATATGGCTACCAGTGTAGTGCCCTCAGGGAAAATGGCCGTTTACAAACGTCAGGACAAGAACATCCCGCCCGGCTGGGCCATTGACATCGAAGACCAGCCCATGACCGATCCGGATGAAGTGTCGAAAATGCTGTACAGCCGCAGCGGGGGAGGCTTGCTGCCTTTGGGAGGTGAGGGCGAGGAGTTTGGCGGGCACAAGGGTTACGGGTTAACGTTCATGGCAGATATCTTGGCGGGGGCACTTTCTGGGGCTGCCTTCGGCTCTTTCGTATATCCCAGTAAGGACGGCAAGCAATCGCCGGGCAACGTGGGCCACTTCTTCGGCGCGCTTTCGATCGAAGCTTTTCGCCCGCTAGATGAATTCAAGCGGACTATGGATGAGATGATTCGGGATTTGAAAGAAACGCCCAAAGTTCCGGGGCAGGAGCGCATCTACATCCACGGCGAGAAGGAGTTTGAGATCGAAGCAGAACGGCGACGATCTGGCATCCCCCTCCACGACCAGGTTGCTGCAACTTTGAAGGAGCTGGCCCAAGAGATGGAAGTGGAGTGGGTTGACTGAAATGCGAAAAAACACCACCAAAGAGAAACTCAAAAAGGGCGAAGTGGTCATTGGCACGTTTGTCACTTTCCGCTCAGCCACCATGGTCGAGATATGCGGCCATGCGGGCTTTGACTTCGTCGTCATCGATGCCGAGCACGGCCCGTTGACGCCGGAGAGCTGCGAGGACTTGGTGCGTGCAGCAGATGTGACCGGTATGACCCCCATCGTTCGCGTGACGCAAAACCACCCGAAAGAGATTCTGCGCTACCTGGACATCGGTGCTTTGGGGGTGCAGATACCCATGGTGCGCACTGCGGATGACGCCCGCCGCGCAGTCGAGGCGGTCAAGTATCACCCCCGAGGTCGACGGGGGATGGGCGGCGCGCGCGCCTCGGCCTGGGGGATGAAAGACGGCTTCGGTCAATACATCATCGATTCGAACCAGGAGACGATGGTCATTATTCAGATTGAGACGAAAGAAGCTGTCGATAACATATCCGCCATCCTGGCCGTGGAAGGGGTGGACGCCATCCTCATCGGACGTCTCGATCTGTCTCAGGCCTATGGGATCCCGGGCCAGTCCCACGACCCTCTGATTGCAAATGCAGTGGAGCGGCTCATCGACGCAGTGCAAGACACTGGAGTGGCTGTGGGCCTGTTCGAGTTGGATCCACAGCAGGCCAGACACTATACGAGCCGAGGGGTACAATTGTTCGAAACTTGGCTTGGCTATTTCCTAGCCAGAGCCGCCGCCGGCTATATGCAGCAGGTGCGCGGCGAAGCAGCAAGATCGGTTCCAAGGGGGTAAGTCTAAAAAAACGATGCGCATTCTGCTTGTTGGCGACGTAATCGCCCAACCGGGACTGGCAGCTATTGAACGTTTTTTGCCCCAACTGCGCCGGGAGCGTACAATCGACTTCGTCGTCGCCAATGGGGAGAACATGGCCGCCGGGCTGGGCCTCACGGTGGCCAATGCTCAGGATCTGTTGGCTGCCGGCGTGGATGTTATCACTTCCGGTAATCACATTTGGGATCGGCAGGAGATCGCAGAATTCATGGGGCAAGGGCAACCGGTATTGCGGCCCTTGAACTACCCCGAGGCGGCGCCGGGTTCCGGATATGTAATCAGAAAGGATGTCCTGGTCGTGAGTTTGTTGGGACGCATCAATATCGATTGCGTTGATTGTCCCTTTGCACGCATAGCCGATCTTTTGGACGGACTTCCGGACAAGCCGGCCGTCAGTATAGTCGACTTTCACGCCTTGGACCCGATGGAGAAGGCAGCGATGGGTTGGTATCTGGATGGTCGTGTGAGCGCTGTGGTGGGTACCCACACCCACATGCCCACAGCCGACGCCCGCCTATTGCCCACAGGGACTGCGTTCGTCGGCGATATCGGTATGGTCGGCCCCTACAACTCCGTGGGCGGCGTGGAAGTCGAAGCGGTCATTACTCGCTTCCGGACGCGCCTGCCTCCCGGCTATGTTGGCTACAAAGCCGCCTCCGGCCCGATCATTTTCAACTCCGTGCTGGTGGAAGCGGACGAGGAAACCGGAAAAGCTGTCAGCATCACTCGCGTTGATGAGATGGTGGAAATATGAGCGCCAGGGTTTTCCGCAACGCGAACGACATTGTCTATGGTCGGGGAGCATTGGAGCATCTCAAGACCATCAATGCCCGGCGGGCGCTCGTTCTGACCGGCCAGAGCGCCATGGAGAAGTCAGGTGTTTTGGCAAGTGCCGTTTCCTGCCTGGAAGAGACTGGCGCTCAAGTGGAGGTCATAAAAGGCACGAAACCGGAACCGCCCATCGAGGACGTAGAAGCGCAGCTGGAAACTACACTTGCCTTGCAGCCAGATTTGATCGTCGCCTTGGGAGGCGGCTCGGTCATCGACACCGCCAAGGCATTGTGGGTGTTCTACGAGCATCCCGAACTAGACCCACACGAGCTTTTTAAAACCCATGTGTCGCGGCCCTACCCGCTCCCCAAACTTGGCGACAGGGCGCGGTTGGTCGCCATTCCCTCGACAAGCGGAACGGGTAGCGAGACCTCGGGGGTGTCGATTCTGGTCGAGGCCGAGACTAGGATTAAGCGCGTGCTCCTGTCCGCGGAACTCGTCCCGAATGTAGCTATCGTCGACCCGGAGGTTGCCCTACCTATGCCCTCCCGCTTGACCGCTCATACCGGTATGGATGCCCTGACGCATGCACTCGAATCGGTCGTCAGCCCCTGGGCAACCGACTTCTCCGAACCGCTGGCGTTGCGCTCGCTGCAACTGATTTTCGCGAATCTGCGCGCGGCATGCAATGACGACGACCGGGAGGCGCGGGAGAGGATACATTATGCGGCTACACTGGCAGGGATGGCTATCAACAATTCCATCACCGGCCTGGCGCATGGGATGGACAAAATAGGGCTCCAATTCGACCTGCCCCATGGCCTGACCTGTGCGCTGCTGCTGCCCTACACCATGCAGTTCAGCGCTGCTGAAGCCAGCGCGGGCTACGCCAGGATCGCTATTAGCATAGGTCTGCAAGGCGAGGATGAAGATGCGTTGACCCTTGCTCTCATTAATGTGCTGCTGAAATTAGAGAAGGACATCGGAATCCCTCAGAGTTTTCAGGAGTTGGGGATTGAGAAGAGCAAATTTACAGACAGGGTAGGGCTTGTTAGTGAGAATACCCTGCAAGCTGGCCCGACCGTTTTCAGCCCCAGAGTCCCGTCCCAGGAGGAATTGGAGCAGCTCTATCTGCAAGCCTACCGCGGGGATTTATTGAATTGATGTGACTGCGTTGGCACAACCATTTCATCTCGAACTCGCCACACACAATATCCGCGATGTACTACTCGGGCCGCGGACACAATTAGACGAGGGCATACTGAGCCTCGACGAGGCCGAACTTTCTACGCTGATATTGGAAGACGAGCGCATCGCCGGTGCCCGCATCGAACTCGCACGTCCGGGCGAGTCGACTCGCATCGTGCACTGCCTGGACGCGGTCGAGCCGCGCGTCAAGGTCGAGGGTTCGGGTGTCGTTTTCCCCGGCTTTCTGAGCGGCCCAGAGACCGTCGGGCGAGGCATGACTGCACGGCTGGCCGGTGTGAGCGTGCTCACCTGCAGTCGTTACCCTCAGCCTTTCTCGGGACTGCTCGCCGCTCGCGAAGGGATTGTCGATATGTCGGGGCCGACGGCGAAGTACAGCCCTTTTTCGAGGATGCTCAACATCGTACTCGTACTAACCCCGCAGTCCGGCCTGGACAACGCCGACTATGACGACGCCGTGCGTCGCGCCAGCCTGAAGGTTGCCGACCGGCTCGCACAGCTGGCAATCGAGCAAGAGCCTGACGAAACAACCGTGTTCGACTTCTCGAAGCGCGATTCGCAGCTGCCCAACGTCGCCTACTTCTATCAAATTCAGGGCCAGGGCAATATGGCCGACACTTACCTGTACGGCCAGACGATCGAGAACCTGGTACCAACGCTGATCCATCCTAGTGAAATTATGGACGGCGCGCTCGTCAGCGGTGTATTTGTCTATAGCGGCTTCAAAAACCCAACCTATCTGCATCTCAATAACCCCATCATCTGGGAATTGCAGGCGCGGCATGGCAAAGACCTAAACTTCGTCGGTGTGATTCTCAACCGGGGGCACAACTACACACAGACGGAGAAAGAACGTTCGTCGTACTGGGCAGCCAAGCTGGCCGGCTTTCTCGATGCCAATGGCGTTATCCTGACCGCCGAAGGCGGCGGCAACTCGGCTATCGATATGATGCTGGCGTGCCAGTATATGGAACAATCCGGCATCAAGACGACGGCACTCTCCTATGAAAGCCCCGGCACAGACGGACGCGATTTTCCGTTGTTTTTCAGCGTGCCGGAGGCGGACGCGATTGTCAGCATTGGAACCGACGAGGAGACTGTGTCGATGCCGCGCGTTGACCGGGTGATCGGCGATGAACGCCTACTCGACAACGAAACGCCCTCCAGCGGCCCATTCGATATGCGTATTTACTTCCAATTCTGTGGATTGAGCCAGGTCGGCGGAAACGTGCTGGCGGGAAGACAGTTCTAGATGACAACAAAAATCGTTCACTACATCAACCAATTCTTTGCCGGCATCGGAGGCGAGGACAAGGCCGATGCACCGTTCGAGGTGCGCGCGAACGCAGTCGGGCCAGGGCGCTCTTTGCAGATTGCGCTGGGCGCCCGCGCCACGATTGTGCGCACGCTCGTCTGCGGCGACAACACCTTCCACGAGGCGCGCGATGACGTCATCCAGGCTGCGCTCGATGCGATCCAGGAGTCCCAGCCCGATTTGCTCGTCGCCGGGCCCGCTTTTAATGCCGGTCGCTACGGCCTAGCGTGCGCGGCGCTCTGCACAGCCGCCAACGAGACCCTCGGCCTGCCGGTGGTCACCGGCCTGTTTGCCGACAACCCGGCTGTAGAGATTTACCATGACCGGGTGGTGATGGTCTCAACCAGAAACTCGGCTGCCGGGATGAAAGCAGCCCTCAACGATATCGTCCGCGTCGGGCTGAAGCTGGCAGCCGACGACCCGCTTCAGCCGGCCTCCGAGGAAGGCATCTTCCCGTTGGGGTATCGGGCCAATTGGGTGGTGGAAACACCGGCGGCGACCCGTGCCGTAGATATGTTACTGGCGAAGATCGACGGCGTTCATGTTGATAGCGAGATTATCTTACCCCCGCCACCCGAAATTATTCCCTCGGCTGCACCCGTGCCCGACCTGTCCAGCGCAACTGTCGCGCTCATCACTGAGGGCGGGCTGGTGCCGCTCGACAACCCCGACGGCATCGAGTCCTCGGGTGCAACTCGTTGGGCGCGCTATCCGCTGACAATGCTGGCTAAAAACGATGGTGCGGACTTCCACTCGATCCACGCTGGTTACGACGCGCGCTGGGTGAACGCTGACCCCGACCGGCTAGTGCCGCTCGACGCAGCGCGGGCGCTCGACGCAGCGGGGGCGATTGGCAAGTTACACGATTACTTTTACGTTACAACCGGTACCGGAACCACCGTTCCAAATGCGGCGGCGATGGGTGAAGAGATCGCCAGGCAGTTGATCGCCGACGGCGTCCACGCTGCTATTGTCACCAGCACTTGAGGCACCGGCACGCGTTGCGGCGCAACGCTGGCGAAAGAAATCGAACGCGCCGGCCTCCCGGCCGTGCTGCTCACCGCGATGACCTCCATGGCGCAATCGGCCGGTGCAATCAGAATTCTACCTTCGGGTCGCATCCCGCACCCGGTCGGAGATCCGACACGGTCGCCGGAAGAGGAATTCGTCTGGCGACAGGGAGTTTTGCGCCAGGCGCTCGACATTCTTGGCGTCCCGCTTGATGAGGCGCGCATCTTCGACGTCAAATCCAAGACATGACCACACCTGCCCTGCTGCACGCCGGCTACGCCCTCGCCCACGCGCGCGATTTCGCGCGCTATGGCTCGAAGCCGACGCGCGAGCCAACACGCGCCCCGACGTTGCTTGAGGCCATGAACGCCGCGCTGCCGCCTTGGGAGGCTGCCCTGGCCTATCCCCCCAACCAGGTGTTCGCCGGGAATATGACGCCGGAAGCGCTGGCCGAACGACCGCGCCCGTGGGGCGCCCACCCGCTCGCAGACGCGCATCCCATTGGGCCGTTCGGTCGCATTGTTAACCAGGCCGCTTTCTACGGGCTTATGAAACTATCGGATGACTATCGACTTGCTCGTGCTCAGCGAGGAACTGGCAGCGGATGCACGAGAGGCTGTCGAGGGGCAGGTCAGCGTTGTTGGCGCGCGTCTGGACAACATCGTGGGCGTCTCCGCCGAACAATTAGCGCACATCGCCGCGAACGAAAATGGCCTGCTGCTTTTCCACGCAGGTCAGTTGGCGGGATTCATGCGCACCGCGCATTAGCGATACCCCTCCCTGGTCGCAGAGGGCTTGTTGGAGAACCTGGCTTGCAAGGCAACCGCCGTGTTGGCGCTTTCAGAGGCGCTGTGGCGCGGGCCTATCCAGGCCGAGCAAATCGACTATCTCATCAACTCAGGCGAACGTCAACCGATTGGCCGAGACGCAAGGGACGGAAGAAATGGTCGTCCTGCTCCGTCAACCAGACCCAAACAGCGCTGCGTTATTGGCAGAAACGTTTACCCAGGGCGATCCGACCTGGGCTGGCCCCCTGGCGGGAGTCCCGTTGGGACTCCCCGTATTTCACATTCTCGACCCGGGAATCAAGGCGCAGGTAGGTACGGCGCTTTATGATGAGCACGTTGGCTTAATGGAATTAACGGCCGCTGAAGACGAAATTCTGAAGTTGGTTAATTATTACCGAGAGACATAGAAATGGCAGGTAATAACCCGTTTAAAATCCTTACCGAGGATCAAATCCAGAGTATTCATCAAACGGCGCTTGGCTTGCTTGAAGAAATTGGCGTCTTAGTCAAAGAGCCGCGCGCACGGCGCTACTTCAAGCAGGCCGGCGCCGTCGTCGATGAGGACAACATGCGGGTGCGGATTCAGCCCGATATCGTCGCAGAGGCCATCAAGCAGGCCCCCTCTCGTTTCACGCTCCATGCCCGCAAACCAGACAATACCGTCGAAGTCGATTACCGACGGCTGCACATCGAACCGATGATCGGGCGTCTCAACATTCTCGACCTCGACACAGGCGAGCGCCGCCGCACCAGCATCACGGATGTGGCAAACTTGGTGCGTGTGGCCGACGCCATGGAGAACTACCATCTGCTCCACAGCGGGGCGATTATGCCCAGCATCGAGGGCGTTTCGCTGCACGCCGCGCACGTGAATGGGTATCTCACCAGCGTGCGCAACACCGGAAAGGTCGTCAAGGCTTCGTCGCGCGGGCGGGAGACGGCGGAGGATTGTATCCGTATGGCCGCTGTCGTAGCCGGCGGCGAAGAGGCACTGCGGCAGCGCCCAAACGTCTTCACGACCGTAAACCCGGTTGCGCCGCTGCAGCACGATCAAGGTCTAACCGAAGGCTTGATAGAATACGCTTCGTATGGCCTGCCCATCGACGTCACCAGCGAGCCGCAGGCGGGGGCAACCGCGCCTGTCACCCTGGCCGGCCTGCTCGCACAGCAGACGGCCGATGTGCTCAGCGGAATCACGTTGGCGCAACTTGTGAATCCCGGCACGCCGGTATGGTATGGCACGTGTGGCGCGATCATGGACATGAAGCTGGGCGCGATTGCATTGGGAGCAGTCGAAGCCGGTCTGATCAATGCTGCCTCGGCGCAGTTAGCTGCCCACTACAACATTCCATGCCGGGGCACCGGTGCTGCAACGGAGTCAAAACTTCTCGACATACAGGCCGGGTACGAGAAAGCCATCACGCTGCTCATGGCAGCGCTGGGGGGCATCAATTGCATTTTCTACCCGGGCGTCCTCGAACACGCTTTGACCATCAGCCTTGAAAGCCTGGTGATCGACAACGAAATCTGCGGTATGGCCCTGCGCGCTTTGCGAGGCATCGAGGTTAACGCCGATACTTTGGCAGTACCGGTGATTGAAGCGGTGGGGCCGGGAGGCAACTTTCTGGGCCAGCGCCACACGTTGAACTTCCTGCAACAAGAGCAATTCATGCCCAGTCTCAGCAACCGCCAAACTCGCGAGGACTGGCTTTCGAGAGCGGGTGGCAAGTCAGGTTGGGAGCGCGCCAAAGACGAAGTGCGACGCATCCTGGCTGAGCATGAGCCTCCACCATTAGACGCAAGTGTCGAGGCGGAATTGGAGCGCATTGTGGGTGAAGTCGAGGCCCGACAAAGGTGAAACACAAAGCGTGAAACGTGAAAATGCGCCACACGCTTCACACTTGAGATGATGCTATGCAACAACACGAAATTGAATTTCTCTATCTCACCCAGGATGACGTGCGCGCGGCCGGCCTGACGATGGCGCTGGCTTTGGAAGCCGTCGAGAAAACTTTCCGGCTCTACGCCGAGGGCAAGATCAACATGCCGCACAAAACAGTGCTTGACCTGGGAGAGCGGGAGCGCGGGCGCGTCAACGCTATGCCGGCATACGTCGGTGGCGAGTTCGACGTATGCGGCATCAAGTGGATCGCCGGCTTTCCTCATAATCCGATCAAACATAATCTACCTCGAGGCATTGGCCTGCTCTTGATCAACGACGCGTGGACCGGCGTGCCCTTGGCCATCATGGATGCGACATTGATTAGCGCCATGCGTACCGGTGCGGCTACCGGCGTCGGCGCAAAGTACCTCGCGCGGTCGGAGTCCGAGGTAGTTGCGCTGATCGGCGCAGGCGTGCAGGCGCGCACCCAGCTTGAAGCTTTGCAGGCGACCGTGCCTGGTTTGCGCCGGGCGCGCGCCTACGATGTGCGCGCCGAAACGGCGCACGCCTTTGCGGTCGAGATGCGTGCGGCGCTGGGTATGGATGTGCAAGCGGTGGATACGCCGCAGGAAGCTGTCGAGGGTGCGGACGTGATCGTGACCGCCACCGTGGCCGACGAGCCGATCGTGAAAGATGCCTGGGTGAAGCCCGGCAGCCTGTTTGCGCACGTCGGTTCGTACCAGGAGGAAGAGGAGGCCGTCGTCGTAAACGCCGACATGCTTGTGGTCGACGACTGGGAGACTGTGCTGCACCGGGAGACGCCCATTCTGGCGAAGATGTTCTTGGCAGGCCGGTTATCGGAAGCGGACATCCACGCCGACCTGGGCGAGATCATCCTGGGCCGGAAACCCGGCCGGCGCGCGGAGAGCGAGCGTATTTTCTATGCACCTATTGGAATGGGGAGTGAGGATGTCGCCGTTGGATGGGAGGTCTATCGGCTGGCTCAAGAGAAGGGTCTGGGCCGACGCCTGCCGCTTTTTGACTATAATCATGGGAGAGGATAGATGTCTAAACATGACGATATTATCGAGCGCATGCAGGAGAGCATTATTGAGGCAGAAGAGGAAGATGCTGAGGCCGCCGCCGAGGCAGCCCTGGCCGCTGGGATGGATCCGCTCGACGCGGTCGAGAAAGGCTTTGCAGAACCAATCCGTAATTTGGGTGAGGCGTTCAATCGGATGGAGATTTTCCTGCCCCAACTCGTTCTTAGCGCCGCGGCAATGAAGGCGGGCCTCAGCGTGTTGGAGCCAGCCCTCAAAGCCCGCGCCGACTACGAGGCATCCCGCAAAGGGACGGTCGCAATTGGCACAGTCGAAGGCGATATTCACGACATCGGCAAGACGGTCGTCATCGCTATGCTACGTTCTGCCGGTTACGAAGTCCACGACCTGGGGGCGGATGTACCCATGCCCAATTTCCTGCAAGTGGCCCAACAAGTCAAGGCCGATGTCATTGCTATGTCAGCGCTGCTTTCCACTACGATGCTTCGGCAGCGTGACCTTATCGAGTTGATGGAGATAAAGGGTGTGCGCGGCATGTATTACGTGATTGTCGGCGGCGCGCCGGTGAACGAGAGCTGGGCGCGGGAAATCGGTGCCGACGCCTTCGCGCTCGACGCCTTTGAGACAGTGGCAGTGCTGAATGCACGCGAACGATTGGAGTCATCTAATGCTTAACTACCTTGAAGCTATCAAACGAGCCGAGACCGGGCCTATGTCAATGTCTGACGATTTCGCCATACAGCTCATTGCGAAGAAAGTGACAGAGCTGCAGAGGAAGTACGATATTCGTTATGATCCTGACGTACGCGTCAATACTGACGACGACCTGGCCGACCGCGTCTGGCAAGCTGGACGCGAATTGATCCTCCACACGGGGCTTTTTAGTCTCAACAGCCGGCGCCGGATCATGTTCGACGAGCAGGAAATCGACGAGACGCTGGCGGCCGTCAGGCCCGAGTTCACTGCCGGCGAAGGCAAAGATGCCGCGCACGTCTACCGGCGCGACGTAGAGGACACACGCCCCCCGGTGATCTTCGGTGGACCGTTCAATGCTGACGTTCACGAAGACATGTTTGTCAAGCTCAACGAGGCATTCGCAAGTGAACCCTTAGTTGACGTGCTGCTTCTGCCCGGCTACCTCAAGAACTTGGATGGCATCGACATTCGCCCAAACTCTGGGCTTTCGACTCGCGCTGCCATGCTGTACGGTCGGTGGTCACGTGAGGCAATCGATCGCGCTGGTCGACCTGGGATGCCGATCGTTGGGCACGCCGTGATGGCGTTGAACGAAATCGCGTGCACAAATGAGGAATGGGGCTTGCGCAAGAATGACTTGCGCGCCTATGCCATCATCTCTGAACTGCAAGTGGACGACGTAACGCTTACGCGGCTTGCTTACTACCACGCCATTGGCAGCCCGGTATACATATCGTCTACGCCCCTTATTGGTGGGTTTGGCGGTGGCCCGGATGGCACGGCCATCATTGGCGTAGCGGCACATGTTGCATCAGTCATGCTTGGCAGTCATGTCATGCACCTCGGCCCGCAACATATCCAGTTGAAACAACAAACGAATGCGATGTCACTGTGGATGGGCAGCGTTATCAAGCAAGCCGTGGCACGCAACAGTAAAATGATAAACACGACCAGCGTGACCACCTCCGGCCGGCCAGGGTCACTGCAATATATTTATGAGTTCTCGGCGTTGGCTCTTAGCGTAGTAACTAGCGGCAGCAATCTTACCGGACCGCGCCCGGCCGAACCACTGGGGTGGAACAATGTTAGCCCATTGATGTGCCGCCTTTTCGCTGAAGTCGGTCGAGCTGCGGCCAAACTCGACCGGGAAGAGGCAGATCGTATCGTAGAAGCTCTCCACGAAAAATACAAGGATACCATTCAATTGAAGGATGCCCCCAAAGGTTTGTCGTTCGAGGCGATGTACGATGTGAACACGCTGCAGCCAAATGAGGGGCACCGCGCGTTATACATGCAAGGGAAGACCGAGTTGAGAGAGTTGGGGATTCCGTTGGAATAATCGTTTGCCGGTGCAGAAACTGTGCCCGGTTATGATGGCGCTAACAGTACCGTAGGGGCACCAATGGGCAGACGAGCGAGAGGGTCGTGATGGTAGAAAAGGACCGAATTGTCGGTAGAGGCAAGCGTGAGGGAGCAAGATTATTCCCTGTATAGCGTGTAGAGATTCTGCCTACCATGTAGTTCTGCGATTAAGCCTAACAGAACAAAGTTGGTATCGACATACTCGAATCGACTTACCAGAATTGACATGAGTATTGGTGCACGTGTATAGTATAAAAGCGGTGGCGTCAACGAAGTGCCAGATAAGCTCGTGATCCTTAGCACTCGAATATCAGTTGCTGACGGCTAACTTTCTAAAAGATGAATAGGGACTCCGCTGCACAAGTGTATCTGGTCGCATGTGATCGTTACGTACCTCTAGCTATCAAGGAGGGCGTACAGGCTGCATCTGAGGCACTGGGCATATCGCTCAATGGCCTTAGAGATGCAGTGTTGCACGTTGACTGCCGGTGGGTACACCCGCGTTATGCTCCTAGCGCTTACGTCCATACTGACTTGATTAGGGGCTTGGCGGGCACACTACCAGCAGGTACTCTCACCATCGGAGCACGCAGCCGGGTCAGATTTCCCACACGCTACAGCTTCCGCCAGGCGGGATATGCCCAAGTAGCTACTGCACTCAACGCCCGATTGACGCAATTCGATGAGGTCGCGACTGGGACAGTTGAGCTTAGTCAACCAACAACTATGCAACCGAAAATTGAGCTACCTGTCCCCTGGCTGCAGGCCGCGTTCACCATTTCCATCCCGAAACTAACGAGTAGCACGTTAGTGCCCTTTGCCGGCGCGATGCGTCACTTCCAGAATCTATTGCCAGCACAGCTTCAGACAGAGAATCACCATCTCCTTCCTAAAAAAATGGTGGATTTGCTCTCCGCGGTCTCGCCAAACCTGATTGTGGTGGACGCGATTCAGGCGCTGCACAAAGGGGGCGAACTATCCGGCGAGCCGGTAGATTTAGGTGTCTTGATCGTGGGTACGGATGCAGTAGCCGTGGATATGATTTGCGCAGTTGCGCTTGGCCTAGAACCGGAACAGGTAAACTTCATACGGGAGGCATCTGCGCGCGGCATCGGGCCGAAAAACTTGGACGCCGTTTCCGTGCTTGGAGATCTTAGCTTGGGGGAGTTACAAGCGCGAGCGCAACGGGTGAAATTGCTCGATCCAAACCCTGCAAAATACCCGCTGCCAGAACAAATTAAGGTTGTGCGCTCGGCAAAGGCCCGCAACTCGGGCGTTTCTGGAGATTTAACGGATGCACTGCTAATGTTGGAACGGGCAGGAGTAAGTCTGAATGGTTCCCGCGAGACCGCTATTATCATCGGCGCAGTCTCAGAAATACCGCGGGGAAAATCCGATTACGCCACAATCATCTTCCTCGACGATACCTCTCGTGGTGAATACAGCGGCTACAGCCGGGTCGTGCGCTTACGAGGCCGCAACATACCTCTTAGCCAGTTGTTTCATGAGGTGCCGTACGCTATGAAAGTAACCAACGTCCGCGCCGAGCTCAGCGCCGGATTCCTTTTCGACAAGTGGAAGGCCGGTCTAGCGAAAACATGGAGGCGCGGGATCGCGTAACGGATTGTTCGTCGCTGTGTTACCACATATATGCAACCTGTGGGCGCGGGTTAGCAGCGTCGCGGAAAAAAACCAGCAGGAGGCTGCTAGTCACCAATCCGGCGCATAGGCTCGGCCAGTCGTTCCGGCACGTGACAAAGAACCCAGTTTTCTCACCGGGAACGGACTAGCCACAATAGTGATTTGCGCTCCCGCGCGCATCTGGTTGGCAAGATTGCGCGACTACAATGTCGTAGCGAAGAAAACCTGACTGGAGACAATGCAGAATGGATTTCCAGCTAAATGCACAACAGAAACAACTTGTCGCGCATACCCGCGAATTCGCCGAGGCGGAGATCGCGCCCTACGCGGCAAAGTGGGACGCTGAAGAACACATCCCGCGGGCGCAGATAAAGTAATACACCGACCGCTGCTGGTTTGGAATGACCGTGCCTAAGGAGTACGGTGGCGGTGGCCGTCCGGCGCTGCATTCGGCAACCTGATGTTGGCGTACAACGGGGAGCGCGTGGCTACTCGCGCTGTAAGCCCTGTCCGCGTTTTGTTTGGCCCACTGGATTGGTTGTGCGGCGCCGGTGTTACAATAGCTCACAACTTTCTGGCGCGGCGGCTAGCCGCACCGGTCGCGAGAGTGATTGTTGGACCCCTATCTTTCCAGGCGCAGGCGCTCCCCCTCCATACTTGCCAGATTCGGCTGCCTGCTGCTTGGCTTTGGCCTGCTGGGAATCACGGCCGCCGGGCTGTACAGGGTCCCTGCGGTCAACGATGCGCTCTTCTGGCGCGTGGAGGTACTTAAGAGCCAGATTCGCGAGCGCATTAACCCTCATCCAGCCAACCTGCCTACCCCGATAGGCGTGCCCGCGGGTGATGCGTCGGTTGTCGAGGTGCTAGCACCCACCGTGACAACCGCTCCGTCGGTCACGCTCGCGCCGCTTCCGACCTCCAGCGGGCCTTCACCAGCCGCCACACTCCGGCCGACAGCCGAGCCCTTGCCGGTGTCGGCCAGCCTCTATTTCAACACCCACGAATACCAGCGATGGAACAATTGCGGGCCGGCCACGCTTTCGATGGGGCTGCGTTACTGGGGCTGGCAGGGTACGCAGCAGGACGCCGCGCCGTGGCTGAAACCTGACCGGAACGACAAGAACGTTGGCCCGGCGGAATTGCAGGCTTATGTGAACTCGCGCGTCGACTCGCTGCAGCTCCTTTACCGCGTGGGTGGTGATCTCAATGTGCTGCGCAGATTAATCGTCGGTGGGTACCCCGTGATAGTCGAGAAGGGGTTTCAACCGGATGAAGAAAAAGGATGGATGGGGCACTACCTGCTCTTGACCGGATATGACGACGTCAATCCGGCATTCAGCACGCAGGATTCCTTCAGAGGCTCTAACATCCCCGTAAGCTATACCGAATTGGACGCGGAATGGCAGGCTTTCAATCGTATCTTCATCGTGGTTTATCGCGAAGGCGACCGCGAGAAGGTTCTGCGCTTGCTGGGCGACCTCGCTGACCAGTCCCGGAGCAATCATTTGGCGTTGCAGACCGCGCAACGGGAAAGCGCGCGCGACCCTGGCGATGCTTTCGCCTGGCACAATCTTGGCGTCAGCCTGAGCCACTTTGGGGAATACTCATCCGCTGCGGAGGCCTTTGACCAGGCTCGCGCGATCGGGCTGCCCTGGCGCATGCTCTGGTACCAGACCGAGATGTACACGGCTTATTTCAGTGTGGGCAGATACGCCGAGGTGATGAACCTCGCTGGCGCAACCTTGGAGACGGCCTCCAATCTTGAAGAATCCTACTATTGGCGCGCGCGTGCGCGCCACGCGTTGGGAGATGTGGAGGGCGCGCTCTCCGATATGACGCAAGCCCTGCAGTACAATCCAAACTTCGAGGCTGCCGGACAGGCGTTACAGCAGATGCAATCCGAAGGCTGAGCGTCTGCCCGGAAGACCTCGCACGGCCCAAACCGAGCACCCTACGGCAACTCAATCAGCCAAAGGTTGTGGTCCTCCGCGGAGACATAGACCATCTTCTCCCCGTCCGGTGCCATGGACCAGTCACCATTGGCAATACGGAAACTCAGTTGAGCCGGGTCAGTTAGCGGACGCACCTCTCCAGTTGCGACCTCGACCTCCAGTAGACGGTGGCTCTTCACCTCGGACTGGTCGCGCACTTCAAGCGGCACAATTGCCAGCAATCCCTGCGACCGCCACTGGTAAGAGCCGTACACCCCTAGCTTGCGCATGGCGCTGCCGTCCGAACGCGCCACCCAGAGGCCATCCCGTTGCGCATCGCCGGAAACCGTCACCTGAAACGCCACCCAGTCTCCTTGCGGCGAAATGCTGGCGCCCCCCAACCGCGGCGCTCGCACAATTTCTCTCGCCTTTCCCGAGGACAGGTCAAGCACCATTAAGGTGAAGCTTTCGCTGGAGATGTCACTGCCGGTCAGCAGCCAGTGATTGCCGTCGGGAAACCACCCAGACAATCTGCCGCCCGTGAGTGAAATCACCTCTTCTGGGTTGCTGCCGTCAACGTTGGCTATCCAGAGATCAATAGTGCTGCGGTGGTAGCTGGGCTCCGGCGAGGAAAGCAACTGCCACCCTATGCGTTCCGAATCGGGCGAGAAAGTGATAGTACGCCCTCCGCTGGGAACTTCCCAGCGTTTTTGGCCGTCAGTTCTCCCGATGTATGTGCGCCCATCTGATGAGGGATAGGCCAGCAGGCGGCCATCGGGCGAAAACACGCCCAGCCGTTGGGTGACAAGCGCTGGCGCGCCGCCATATATACCCACCCCCCAGATGCCGGTGACCCCGTCCGCTGTGGGCCGGTCGATGAACAACACCTGGCGGCCGTCTGGTGACCAGAACGGTTGCACGCAACACCCGCCGCTTGTTAGCCGCCGCTTTGTGGGTGCGGGCGTAGCTGTTGGGCTTGGGGTGATGCTTGCCGTTGGTGTCTGTGTCGCTGTCGGTGCAAGTGTCTGCGTGCGGGAGGGTTCAGGGGTTGGCGAGGCGGTGTGCGTGGGGGTCTGGGTAGCGGTCGGCGAGCTGGTCGCGGTGGCGGCAGGCGTCATCGAACCCAACGGCATGAGCCGTGCGGTCACAGTCGGCTCGCGGATTGTGTTGTCCGGTTGCGGGGCAGCGGCGGCAAGGTAGCGCGGGCCTGACTGGCATGCAGCCAAACCCAGCGCAGCCACTGTTGCCAGCGGCCCGGCGATTGTCCTCAGCGCTGCCATGCCAACGGCCACGCCTGCGGGTATTCGTTTAAGCGTGGCCCCCACACGGTGATGTCCGGCTGGCCCCGGATGTGTTGCCAGCGCCGCGGGTCTTCCAGATCGCGGGCGAACCAGCTGTTGTAACTGCCCGCGAGCGCGAGCGAATCCCAGTCGGCCTCAATCAGCTGCGCCGGGTTGTATAGTCGTTTGTAACGTCCGGCGTCCCGGATTTCGAGATGAAGGTGTCCCCGCCAGCTGCAATCCAGATCCGGATCGCCTGTCAGTGCGACCATCTGCCCGCGCGCGACGCGCTCCCCGGGCGTCAGCTCCGGCCGCTGCAGTAAGTGCCCGTACAGCGAGGCGTAGCCATTGTCGTGGTCGATTATCAGGTTATGGGGAAGTGCCCCGTGGGTGGCCGAATCGACTTTGGCGACAACGCCGTCCCCGATGGCGAGTACTGGCGTCCCGCAGCGGGCGGTGAAATCGACACCGAAATGCAAGCCCTGACCGGCGTCATAGAGACTATTGCGCTGATAATAGGCGAAAACGGTGTTGCCATAGAGCTGACCAAGAAGCCATGTGCTCGGACCGGGCGGGTATGCAACCGGCAGGGTGAACGGGCGCTCATCCCGGGCGGCAGGTTGGGCGCCGAGTAGGATGGCCATCAATAAAGCCGCCATCAGCGTGTGCGAGGCAACCGGATGCAGCGTCCACCCCTTTCCCCCAATTCTGTTTGTTGCAGTTTGCAGCGGAGCACAAACGGCTTGCAATCGCCGGTGGAGCGCATGGCGTAAAGGGCCGGGAGAGCGCATTACCGTGACGCGGTGGCAGGTTCCATGCCAGCTAACGCGACGGTCGTCTGGATGTGAATGTTCGCCCGCAGCTTGCATATACTGTTCTTGTTATCGTATCGCGAGAAGTGCTGCACCGTAGATTATGGAGACCAACTGAGGCAGCAGTGGCAAATCGTGTTGTTGGCCTATTTGCTCGGTTCGATACCCACTGCTTTTCTGGTCGGGCGGAGAATGGGATCGCAGCTGGGTTGTGGGGCTGGGTATGGTTCCAGTGGGCGGATGGCTACTCGGCTGGCCAGTGCAGACGGTCTGGTATTCGGTGGCGTTGCTGCCCACAATTGCCCTGAAAAAACTGATTGACCGGCCGCGCCGCCATCGCCTACGGTAGCAGCTGTAGTTGCGTGGCAGATGGGAACGGTCGTACCGCAACTTCTAACAGAGGAGAGGAAAATGAACATACCGCTTGTACTGGCAGTGGTGTCGTTCGTGTCTGGGTTTGAGCGCCCGCATTCAGTGCCCTGGCCAAGGGCTTTGGCCCGGCAAGTTAGGTCGCGCCCATTACTTCCAATAGCTCTACGCCAGCGTTGGGAACTACCATTGTCACGTTGTCGCGAATCTCCGCCAGGTGGCGCTCGACTTCTGTCGCATCGATTCCGGGTGGCGCATACACAGTGAATAGGACTCGCTCGGTCTCCGGCCTGATGCGCGTCCTGTTGTCCGGGCCATAAACAATGCAGGATAAAACCCCGTCTGCGTCGGCAATCATCATATCGTCTGCCCTCACCGTCTGTGCCTCCCCGTTCAAGCGAATGTAGCCTTCGGTACCGTCGGCCACGTCGGCACGCAGCGGGAGTGTGATGGTATCTAAGTCATGGCCCGCGGTAAGCAAGAGATTGTTCAACTCCGCCATAAACATGGCCTCAACAAGCGCCGCCACTCTGGGGATGTTGCGCCCCTTGTGGGCCACGCTTTCAAGCTGATGCTGCACGTGGTAGTTCTTTTTAAACTGCCTGTAATAGGCGTGGTATGCAGCCAGCACGGGAACAGCCCGTAGGCCTGCGCGATCATAGAATGAGTACCGATCCCGTAACGCCTTTTCAAGTGTTGCTTTCTTCTCGTCCAAAACGGGATGTCGCTCAGGATTCGTCACCCCGCGCATGGCCAACACACCAATGAATGCGTCCGGATATTTCAACTTCCACGCAGCCGTAACCGCTAGCACTTTTGCTCTCGGAAGCACCTCGTTGCGCAATAACGCGCTTTCATACCCAGGTCCGGTTTAGGCTGCAAAGATTTTTCAATCCTGCTCACATTTGCATTCTTCGATCGGTTTCAGGTCAAGGCGTTGAAAACAGCCTGACACAATCGGTCCACGTGCGCCACCCAATTTTGCACGCCCTGCAAGTACGCGCTGCTATGGTCTGTGTGTTGAAGTGCCTTCGAACCGGTGCCAGGCAACGCATTTCACGCTCTGTTATCCAGCGTTGCGTTGACCTCACTACCGAAAAAACGAGGTGTAACCGAAAAGCCCTACCGTACCGCCGGTGTGCAGAAAGACAATGTTCTCGCCGCTCTTGAAGAATCCCTTGTGCACCAGGTCAATTATCCCGGCCATAGCTTTGCCGGTATACACCGGATCAAGTAGCAAACCCTCAAACTGTGCGAGCATTTGGATGGCCTCAATTGTTCCCGCTGAGGGTATTCCGTATCCCTCACCGATGTAATCGTCGCTGACAATCACATCCTCACGGCGGATCGCTCCGGGGCAGCCAATTTTCTCCGCCGTCGCAGATGCCAGACGAAAGACGTTCTCTTCCTGAAGCTCTTTCTTCGCGCGGACACTGACGCCCAGCACAGGAATGCCGCTGTTCGTCCCAACCAGGCCGGTCAGCATGCCTGCCTGCGTGCCCGTGCTTCCAGTAGCGTGGACCACGTGATCGATCGGCAGCCCGGCTTCATTGGCCTGAGTAATCAGTTCCAGGGCTGCGTTGACGTAGCCGAGTGCGCCCGTAGCGTTGGATCCTCCGCCCGGAATGGTGTACGTCTTGCGCCCCAGCTCACGAAGACGAAGAGCAGCAGATTCCATCGCGGCGTTCATATCAGTGCCATCCGGGTGCTTTTCTATGGTGGCACCGTGGAGCTGATCTAGCAAGATATTGCCGCTGTTCTTATAGTTTGGATCATCGATGCCGGTTCTGTCTTCCAGTAGAATATGGCTGGCAATGCCCATGCGGGCCGCAAAGGCTACGGTCTGACGGGCGTGATTGGATTGAATAGCACCGATGGTCAAAACGGTATCAGCCCCCTGTGCTTCCGCCTCTGCCATCAGGAACTCTAGCTTGCGGGTCTTGTTGCCACCCGTTGACATTCCGGTGCAATCGTCCCGCTTAACCCAGATATGCGGGCCGTTCAGCTCTCTAGTCAGATTCCCGAGGTGTTCTAACGGGGTGGGAAGATGGCCGTAGCGCAACCGGGGAAACCGTGAAAGATTCATTTAATCACTATGACCAAACCGACAGAACCTTAATGATTCGCCCCTCCCGTGGATACGGCGTTCACAAAACTTCATCTACTATAATGCCTTTTTTACGTAACAACAACCTGCCAGATCGTCCTCGCGCCGACTCCTATCAATGCTGAGGCCACCAAACCCCGCAGCTGCATAACTAGCAGCCGGTGCGTATTATAAACACTCCTGATGCGTTTTGCGCACCGGGGGTCCATCTATACATGCAAAACAACTGATCGAGAATTGACTATGGCGACAGGTGATCGGTGCCATCTCTGCTGTCGTCACTTATCTCGGCGCCATCTGTGGCCGTACATATGTAAATTGCTGGCTGTAAGCTTGTAACTGCCTGATATTCCGCGGCAGCCACTTCGACAAACCGGTCCGCTGTAGTGGACGCAACCAGAGCCACGGCGCAGCCTCCAAATCCCGCTCCGGAGAGCTTGGCTCCGTAGCATCCAGGCTGCTGCCGGGCGACATCCACTATCGCATTCAACTCCCGACTCGAGACCTCGTAATCATCGCGCAAGCTTGCGTGACTGGCATCCATCAACCTTCCTGTCTCGGCTATGTCGCCGCGCCGCATAGCAGCTGCAGCCAGTTTAGTGCGTTCGTTTTCCGTGATGACGTGGCGGGCACGGCGATGCATAATACCTCCAAGTCGCCGTTCTTCGATTTCAAGTTGCTCCGCGCTTACATTCCGCAAGGATGGCTCTCCGAAATGAGCAGCTGCCGCCCCACACCTGGCAACGCGATCGTTGTACTCCGAATCAAGCAAACTGCGCCGGGTGGAAGTGTCCAACGCCACAACAACCGTCTCAGGTGGCAAGGGCACCGGTTGGATTGCCAGCGAACGGCAGTCTATCAGCAGCGCATGGTCGGCAATCCCCGCGGCTGCGGTCATCTGATCCATGATGCCGCATTTCGTGCCAATCCATTCGTTCTCTGCACGCTGCCCGATCTGGGCGATTGTCAGAGCATCCCACGGAAAACCGGACACACACTCAAAGGCACGCGCCGTAGCCATTTCTAGAGCCGCGGAGGAAGATAACCCCGCACCGACAGGTACATCCCCGGCCAGCACACCTTCCCACCCTTGCAGTTGGTGCCCCGCTTCCTTTAGTGCCCAGGCCACGCCCTTCAGGTACTCGGACCAGTGCGTCGACCCGGGCTGCAGACAATCCAAAGAGAACTCCGTACGCTCATCGAAGTCGAGCGAGCAAACGCTGATCTGTCGATCAGCGCGCTCACGCAGGGCAATCCAGACTGCGCGGTTTATCGCCATCGGCAGCACATAGCCGTCATTATAGTCGGTGTGCTCGCCAATTAGGTTGACTCGGCCAGGGGCACGTACGACGAATCGGGGCGGTACCCCGAAACGGGTCTGGAATTCAGACGAGACGAGTGAATCGAGAGACATGGATGACGGTAACCCTTGTGTGAATTCTCCGCACTAGCTACCAACAACAGCCAGCATTATAGTATGCCCATTGTAGTTGCTGAAGTCGGGACGCCGCTGGCATTGCCGAATGGTGGTAATTGGCCTCGTCCAGCGGGGTGCCTCACACCTTTAGGAAGTCTACGATTCTCATACTCGATCGATGTTATATAATGACTGCACTTCTGAATCCTGATGCGCATCAACGTCCGGTTAAATGAGAGGGTGGCACCCTCAGGAGCCACTGCGTGTTGAGATGGCCTATTCTGCCACAACCAGTTTGACATGCTGCGGCCCAATGTCATGTTATCCGAAAATCCACTGTGACAAAGAGCACGTCACCGCAACTAGAGTACACAATGAAAGGGATTGAATGCAGAATCGGAGTAGATCTTGGCGGAACCAAGATTGAAGGTATCGCAATCGCAAGAGATGGTCACGCGCTTGTGCGCCAGCGCTTGGGGACTCCCAGAGGGACGGGGGACGAAACCTATCGCGAGATCCTGGACACCATTCGAGATTTGATTCTCAAGATAGAGAGTATTACCGGGTTAAAGGGAAGCGTAGGGGTGGGAATCCCTGGCACGCTTTCAACGACAACAGGGATGGTCAAGAACGCGAACTCGACCTCACTGATTGGTCATCCGTTGGATCGTGATTTAGAAGATCTGTTACAGCGCCCGGTGCGATTACAGAATGATGCCAACTGTTTTGCTTTTTCCGAGGCTACGGATGGTGCAGCGACCGGTGCAGATAACATGTTTGGAGTGATCCTTGGCACGGGGACTGGGGGAGGGATCGTAGTCCATGGCACACTCGTCACCGGGGTGAACGCCATCGGGGGAGAGTGGGGGCACAATCCGCTACCCTGGCCGCGCAATGACGAGCTTCCCGGCCCTGATTGTTATTGCGGAAAACAGGGTTGCATAGAGACCTTTCTATCAGGCCCGGGTCTCCAATTGAGCTACTGGTGCAGAACGGGTCTTCGAATAACTGCAGAGGAAATTTCTCGTCGTGCCGATGCTGGAGAGCGGCATGCCGATGCAGTACTTACCCTGTATGAGGATCGATTGGCGCGAGGTCTTGCGGCGGTGATTAACCTGCTCGACCCGAAAGTGATAGTACTCGGCGGTGGTCTTTCCAACATCGGTCGATTATATGACACTGTACCGGCACTATGGAACGACCATGTCTTTTCAGGTGACGTGTGCACTACGCTGGTTAAGGCGCATCATGGTGATTCCAGCGGAGTACGTGGCGCCGCGTGGCTCTGGTCAGAAAGTGAGATCTGGGGATAGAAAGGTGTGACGTCACTCAGGAAAGTTGGCGTGAGGCGAGACGCAGATAAGTTTCCCAGCAGGTGTTGGAAGCGGCGCAGGTGGGCAATTGCGGCGCTGCGTTGGCGCGCCTAGTGATGGCACGGTGATGGTGCCTTGCACCAGAAAATAGCACCGCAGCTCGAGCAATGAAGAAAGAGAAAACCCTCCACACGCTGTGGTTTCTACTAGCGATTGCCGTTGCTATTGGTGTTGCCACGTTCGTTTACGCATCCACCGGGCTGGGGCGCTGCTACTGGAGCAGGCCCGCGGACGACTTATGCTACGCTGTTGGCGCGCTGAGGATTAATGGTGGACTACGCTCCGGATTCGTAGAACATACCGCCCTTGGTGAAGGGTTGTCACCTCTGCTGTTTCTGAGCTGGGCGTACGCCCTGGCGTCAAAGGCCGGGTTCCTTGAATTCGCCTCCTTTCAAAGCCTCGCTACCCATGAGGACCCTCTTCTGCTCCTGAGACAATTCGTAATCGCCGGTTGGGTGTCGGGCGGGGCGATCTTCCTGCTGATCGTAGCAACCGTCTTCGGGTTTGCTCGATTCCTGACCGGATCGGATGTCATCAGTTTTTTCGCGAGCATGATGGCGGCAGTCTCGTGGTCAAACTTACAGTTTTTAATGAAAATCCGCTCGGAGGCTTTTGGAGCGTGCTTGGGGGTTTTGTCTCTGTACTTGGTGTTTAAGGCGCTTCGGGCATCGAGGTTGTCCGGGTTAGGGTTATACCTGGCCACCGGTGGCATGGCTCTGGCATATTCCCTTTTTGCCAAACGCAATGCGCTGCCCTACCTTGCCTTATTGCCCCTGGTTTTCTTGCTGGAAACTGAGACCCCTTGGGACCGAGCGCGTGCCGGTGCGCGCGGCCTCGCGTTAAAGTATGCCTTTGTGGCGAATTCGTTTCTTTTCGCGCCGCTGGTTCTGCTTATGCGGTATTGGCCTGAGTTTATCGCCTTGTTCAACTTGTCTCTCGTGCCAGTGCTGGCAGCCGAGATTCTCGGGTTTGTACTCCTGCTATTGCTGTACGTATTCCTTGTATTCGTTGTACGGTTATGCAGGAGCTATGGTAGGGCAAGCATGCGAGAGCTTTTTACACACGCTGCGGTTGATGCCGCTGCTTACGTGCTTGTCTTGATGATTGGTTTCGAATTGGCGATCTATTCCAGTTTCGTGCAACCAAGGTTTAATGCGTACAGCCTTTTCCTGCTCCTGGTGTTCATTGCCGGATGTGCGTTGGCGGTGGTGGCCGGTCGCCGCGGACAGGTGAGCATGGCAGCCTTGCTGCGCGCACCCCTAGTACAACGATTGGTCTCCGCCAACGCCGGCATTATCATTCTGGCAGCTGTTGCCTGGGGCGCTCTGTGGCAGCTGGCGCGGGTCTTTCCGGAGGCATTCGGCGCACACATCGAGGTAGCGGTGTCGCGCTCGCTTTTTGAGATTATGCACCCACAGAGTTCGTTCTCGCTTTTATCATCCGCTGATCATGCATCAACGTTCGCGTACTTTCGCTCAGTTGGCGCAGAAGTGTGGGGGTATTATCGGCGCTCTCGGTGGTTGGAATTAGTCATAGTGGCGCTGACGCTACTTGAGCTGCTGCGCGCGCGGAAGATTGCGACGGTGCGGGTAGTCGTCTTCTTCACGCTGGCGGGGATGGGCTTGCTGTTTTTCTCCTCGCTGCGCCATCTGCATCCATCATATTTGCTGTACGCAGACCTCATCACGATTCTTACGGTGTCGCTCTGTATTAGTTCGATGGTGAATCTGCAAAAAGAACGGATTCACGGTGGTCGGGCGACCTTTCATACCGCAATTGTGGTCGGCATCGTCGTGTGTGTTGGGGCATTCGCGGTGGTGAGGAGAAGCCAAGAATTGCGTGGCATGCAGATCGGAACGCTGTCGTCCGGGTGCAACTCTCCGCCACGCGGGTCCGACTGTCTGTGCGACTATTACTATGCGGGCACAAAACACGGCGGGACCGGATTAAAGGAGATTATCGAGCAGCAGTATGAGGCCGAGTGCATGCAAGCGGTCGAGGCACGCGCCGTGCGGGGGTTGCCATAGAGGCGAGAGCAATTCCCGGGCGTCGTAACCGATCGCGACCCAGCGCATTGCCTGGGGCTTCGGGAGTATAATGGCTGCGGCACACTCGGAGGTGCAACAATGAACTCAACCATCATCACCCTCGCAGTTCTCGTCATTGTGGTGCTCTGGATGGTAGGCATGTACAACCGGCTGGTGCGATTGCGCAACCGCTTCAAGAACGCTTTCGCGCAGATTGACGTGCAACTTAAGCGGCGTTACGACCTGATCCCCAACTTGGTGGAAACGGCTAAAGGTTATATGAAGCACGAGCGCGAGACGCTTGATGCTGTTATCAAAGCTCGTAATCAGGCCGCCAGCGCCGGGAAGGCGGCGGCGGCTAATCCGGGCGATCCCGAAGCAATGCGTGGCCTGATGGGCGCGGAGGCGGCGCTCACCGGAACGATGGGGCGTCTCTTCGCTCTAGCCGAGGCCTATCCCGACCTGAAGGCCAATCAGAACATGATGCAGGTGAGTGAGGAGCTGACCTCTACTGAAAACAAGGTCGCGTTTTCGCGCCAAGCATACAACGATGCGGTGATGACCTATAACACGGCATGTGAGACTTTCCCCAGCGTATTGGTTGCCGCTCGCTTCGGTTTCCGGCAGGTATCATTGTTCGAGGTGGAAGAGGCTGCCGAGCGCGCGGCACCGAAAGTCTCCTTTACCTGAGTCGGTTTGCTGGGAGCGCGCGAAGAATGTCGCGCTGAGAAAATGGTTGTTCATTCTCACAGTGGATTTCGGTTGACGGCTGAAGACCCGCCCAGAATTACCTGAGTCATATGGACTTTTTCGAACTTCAGGACGCGGCGCGGCGCAAGACGAGCGTCCTGGTTTTCTACTATTTCCTTGCGGTTGTGGCGATCATCGTCGCGGTGTATTTCGTTGTCGCGCTGGTCTTCGGCGGCCGGGGTGGTTGGGATCCGGGCCTGTTCACCACTGTTGCGATTGGCACCCTCGGCGTGGTGGCCGTGGGTACGCTCATCAGGACCGCTCAACTAAAGCAGGGCGGGCAGGCCGTGGCGGAAATGTTGGGGGGCCGTCCGGTGGATGCCTCCACGCGCAACGCCGGTGAACGCCGACTGTTGAATGTGGTGCAGGAAATGGCGCTTGCCTCGGGCACGCCGGTTCCACCAGTGTACCTGCTGGAGAAGGAGGAAGGCATCAACGCTTTCGCTGCCGGTTTCAGCCCCGGCGATGCTGTCATCGGGGTGACCCGTGGTTGCGTCGAGCAGCTCAGCCGCGAGCAGCTGCAGGGGGTGATCGCGCACGAATTCAGCCACATCATTAACGGCGACATGCGCCTGAATATCCGCTTGATTGGCGTCCTTGCGGGCATTCTGGCCATCGCCATGATTGGCTTCGGCCTGATGCGCACGGCCGCTTTTTCGGGCGCTGGGTACCGCCACTCGCGCCGTCGGGAGCAGGGCAACCTGGGCATGGTCTTGCTGCTGCTTGGCATTGGCCTGATTGTGGTCGGATACATAGGCGTCTTTTTCGCAAAGGTGATCAAGAGCGCTGTCTCTCGGCAGCGGGAGTACCTCGCTGATGCCGCTGCGGTGCAGTTTACGCGCAACCCGGACGGGCTGTCGGGCGCGCTGAAGCGCATCGGGGGGTTGGAGCGGGGCTCCAAACTGATCGCGGAAAAAGCGGAGGAGGCCAGCCACCTTTTATTTGCCAATGGCGTCGCCAGTTTCCTGAGCACAATCATGGCGACCCACCCTGCGCTGGGCGAGCGCATCCGGCGCATTGACCCGAGTTTCTCGGGCGAGTTCGATCTCATCGAAACCCCGCAGCAGGCCGGCACAACTGGGCCTGCCGGGATGGCGGTTGCGAGCCGACCGACCAACTTCGTGGCAACCAGCCACGCCGTCATGGATTCCATCGGTGCACCGACGCCTACTCACGTCGCCTATGCGGCTGAGATATTGAAGCGTATTCCGGATGAATTGCGGCGGGTCGTTCAGCAGCCTTTTGGAGCGCGTGCCGTGGTCTATGGCCTGCTGCTGGACGAGAAAGATGCCGTGCGCGCGCATCAACTGGAGCATTTGCAGCAGCAGGCAGACGAGGCTGTGTACAATGAGACCCTGCGCCTGTTGCCGCTGCTCGCTTCCACCGGCGCTGTATCAAGGTTGCCTCTCGCTGAGGTTTCGCTTTCGGCGCTGCGGCAACTTTCTCCGAGCCAGTACCGCGACTTCCGCGCCAACGTGCAGCGGCTGATGGAAGCGGATGAGAATATCAGCCTGTTCGAATACACATTGCAACACATGCTGCTGCGCCACCTCGAGAGTGCTTTCGACCGGAAAGTAGCGGCGAGGAAGTCGGTGCGATCGCTCGCAGCCCTGCGACCGGCGTGCGTCGACCTGCTTTCCAGCCTGGCGCACGTTGGTCATTCAGACCCGGAGAAGGCCGGTCATGCCTTTGAGGCCGGCATGCGCGAGCTTTTCCCGGAAAGTGAGCCCGCAGCGAAGATGACTGAGCCATCGCTCGTAGCGATTGACGGCGCGCTGGATGAGCTAGCGGCGGTCGTGCCCAATTTGAAGCGCGGCGTAGTGGCGGCCTGCATTGCTTGCGTGCTCGCCGACAGGCAAGTTACTGTGGCCGAGGCTGAGTTGCTGCGGGCGGTGGCGGATTCACTCGGCTGCCCGGTGCCCCCGCTGCTGCCGTCCGCCTCGAATTGACTGGTCGTGGGATGCTATTTCTGCATATCGGAGTACAACCACGCGGCGTGTTAGAATAGCCTCTTATGCCCTATCGCCCGCCGCGCCAGCGAAACCTATACGACCCGGAGAGCGAAAAGCCTTTCAAACTTAGCCGCACGCGGCTGGACCGCTTCATCGAGTGCCCGTGCTGTTTTTACCTTGACCGCAGGCTGGGAGTGGACCGACCACCCGGCTTCCCCTTCAACCTCAATTCTGCTGTGGATGCACTGTTGAAGACGGAGTTCGATGTCCACCGTAAACAGAGAAAACCACATCCTCATTACATGCGGGCTCACGGTATTGACGCGGTGCCTTTTCAGCACCCCGAGCTGGACGATTGGCGCAATAATTTCAAGGGAGTGCAGCATCTGCATGAACCCACCAATCTTCTCATCCATGGCGCTGTGGATGACGTCTGGCAGGCTGCGAACGGCGAGTTAATTGTGGTGGATTACAAAGCCACCAGCAAGAATAGTGCGGTTTCGCTGGATGCGGAGTGGCAGCGCGGCTACAAGCGTCAGCTTGAAATCTACCAGTGGCTGCTGCGCCGCAACGGATTCACAGTTTCCGACACGGGCTACTTCATCTATTGCAACGGCGACCGCCGCCGCGAGGAATTTGCCGAGCAACTGCAGTTCGAGGTGAGCGTGCTGCCGTACGAGGGCAGCGATGCGTGGATTGAAGAGACCATTCTGGCCGCGCACCATTGCCTGCAATCGGAAAGCGCGCCGCCGCCCCGCCCGAACGGATGTGAATACTGCGCTTACCACTCGGCGCGGCTGGCAGCCGGATAGCGGCCTCTGCGCACGGGCAAATCATTAACCAAGAAGGAACTAGAGGATTGTTTCCGCGCTATCGGTAGCGCAGTTGCGGCGCGTCCGCGGGCTGGTCGTCACCGCCGTCCGCTTTGCGCTTCATGGTTGCGCGCAGCAGATTAAATCTGCCTGCCCGTATTTGCACTCGTGCAGAATCACCATTGTGCTGGTGCGCCGCACTCCGGAGATGCGCTGCAACCGCTCGGTCACCAGTTCGGTGAGATGACTGTTCTCGCGGCACATCACATCCACCGACAGGTCGAATTCACCGGCTACTCGCTCCACAATGTTCAGCGTATCGTGGCTGAGCATGCGCTCGATGCGGTTGCGCGCTGTGCCGACGGATACGTCCAGCAGCCCGGCGTTGGCCGTGAACGACTTGCGTCCGTGATCGCGCAGGTGCGCGAGAATACTGAGATCTAACTCATCCACCATGGAATTGCTTGTCGAAGCCATATAATCTATGTCCTCTCATCACGGTCTGAACAGAAGTGGTGCGCCGCCCTGCGAATCAAAAACCCGCGGTTTCATCACTGCGTTGTTCCCATCGTTGGCATGTACATGTCACAATGTTGCCATATATTCAATGAGGCGATGCTGCGATCGAACTGCAGCACGGTGCAAAAAACCCGCGTTCAGCGCGGCTGTGGAAAGCGGCTGACGCGCAGTGGGTGCAGGTCGATATCCGGCTGCTCAGCCGCCAGGAGCTGGGTAACCAGCTGGCCGGTGACTGGACCTTGGGTGATGCCGAGAGTGCCGTGACCGGCCGCGATAGTAAGGTTGTCGTGCTGCGGGCTGCGCCCGATGATGGGTAGACTGTCGGGTGTGAGCGGGCGGAAGCCGCACCAGGGTTCCGCCGGCGAGCTTTCATCGATTTTCGCAAGGTAATCGCGCGCGCCTGCGTAAATGGCGGCGACCCGGCGCGGGTTGATGGCGCTGTCGTAACCGACCAGTTCGAGCGCGCTGCACAGACGCAACCGGTCTCCCATCGGCGTGGCAGCCAGTTTGCGCTCCTCCAAGGAAAGAGGCAGCTGTGGGCAGGCAGCGGTCTTTTTCATGGTCAGGCTATAACCTTTCGCCGGCTGGATGGGCAGGCGCAGTCCGAGCGGGCGCGCCAGCAGCGGCGTGAATGCACCCGCCGCGAGCACCACCTCTTCCGCCCGGTGGTCGCCGCGCTCGGTGCGCACGGCGGTGATGCGCCTGCCGGATATTTCGAAACCGCGCACCTCGGTGCTGCTCTCGATGGCCACCCCGAGGCGGCGCGCCGCCTGCGCCAACGCGTGCACAAAGCGGTCAGGGATCAGGCTGCCATAGTCCGGGTAGTAGATACCGCCGATGACGGAAGGGAGCAAATGCGGTTCCGTGCGCTGCAGTTCAGCTCCCGCAAGCACACGGGTTTCCACGCCGTAGCCGCGTAGCAACTCGGCCTCGTGCAGCCCGGCCTCGAAGTGAGTACGACTGTTGAAAACGTATAGACGCCCGCTGTACTGGTAATCGCAGTGCAGATTCTCGGTCGCGTGGAGCTGCACATGCAACCGCCGGCTAGCCTGACCTAGCGCAAGCAACACCGGGATAGTGCTCCGCATCCGATTCTCGCTGCAAGCGGCGCGGAAATGCCATAACCAGCGCAGCAGCTCGGGGTCGAGCCGGGGCTTGATGTGGAAAGGACTGTACGGGCGCAGCAGCCAGCGCAGACTCTGCGCGAGTACGCCCGGCGCAGCCAACGGGGTCACGTGGCTGTACGCGGTCAGGCCGGCGTTGCCGTGCGAACTTCCGGAGCAGATTTCTCCTTTCTCCAGCAGCGTCACGCTGCGGCCCGCCTTTGCGAGAAAATACGCACTGCATGCTCCAATCACCCCGCCACCGACGATGAGCACCTCGGGTTGTCTGGCAGTCATCTCATCCACCCAGACTGATGCACAGCGTGCCTCCTATGATGTGTAGTGTCGCAAGTAAACGCTAACGCACGGCCGGTTTGCGAAACAGTATCCCGGCGCGCGCACAGATTATATGCGCTCAACAAAGTTGGCGCAGTCAAGTTGTGCAAGTTGTGTTAACCTTGGTGCGATGATATGTTACATCGGCTCAGTGATAAGGCGGTCTTTCTCGAGGAGATGATTGTCGCGGCTGCAGCGGCATGGGAAACCGGCGTGACCCTGAACATTGCTCATCGCGGCGCGCGCAGCCTCGCGCCAGAAAACACTCTCTCGGCCGCGCGGCAGGCGTTGGAATTGGGGGCGCACATGTGGGAATTGGACGTGGCCGTGAGCGCTGATGGCACACTGTTCGTCTTTCACGATTTTTCGCTGGCTCGTACTAGCAACGCGCAGCAGATTTTCCCCGACCGTGCGCCGTGGATCTACGCTAACTTTACACTAGCCGAGTTGGAAAAACTGGATTACGGCAGCTGGTATGTGGAGACGGATCCTTTCGGACAGATCGCCGCCGGGGCGGTGACGGTAGGGCAGGCTGCTCGCTACAGGGGCGAGGTGCTGCTGTCACTGCGGAGGGCACTCGAATACACGCGTGAGTACAATTGGCGCGTCAACGTCGAAATAAAGGCGCTGCCTGCGCCCCTGCAGGATTTCCCGGTGGCAGCGGCGGTGGTGGCGCTGATTGAAAAGCTGCAGGTGGAGCGACATGTGTTGCTGAGTTCCTTCAACTACGCTGTACTCCGTCAGGTTGTCGCCCGTAACGACGCTATCGCCGTGGCGGCGCTGGCTGGTCACCCCAAGGACATGCCCCTTCAGGGGCCGCCAGATGTTCTGTCTTTGACAGGGTACTTTCCGCGCTATTCCATGGTAACCGTGCAGCAGATCCGTGCGTTGCAGGCGCATGGCCACACTGTGATGCCGTGGGTGGTGAATGACGCAGCAGAAATGAGCCGCCTGGTGGATGCCGGCGTCAGCGGCATCTTCACCGACTTTCCGCAACGGCTGCAGCCGCTGCTGCAACCTGATTGCTTGACCGATTGTGGCTTTCCTGCTCAGCAACGGGTCGCAGCAAAACGGGACGAATGTGGTATTAACCGCGCCGCCACTGATCGCCAGCGAGGCCGAGATTGACAGAATAGTGTCCGCGCTGAAAACCGCGCGGGTGGACGTTCTATATTGCCAGCAGAAACATCCACCGGTGTCGTTGCCCCGTCTGACAGCGATGGTATCATGTGGCTGCGACCCGCCCGGTGGATGATAATAGGAGAAGACCATGATTGTCGGAGTGCCGCGGGAGACAAAGGAAATGGAAAACCGTGTTGGCCTGACTCCGGGAGGTGCGGCTGAGATACATTCTCGTGGTCATGAGGTGCTGGTGGAGACCAGTGCTGGCGCAGGCAGCGGCTTTGATGATGAGGACTACTGTCAGTCTGGCGCTCGCGTCGTGGATGTGGCGGAGGAGACCTGGGCTGCAGACATGGTTTGCAAGGTGAAAGAACCGTTGCCAGAAGAATACCCCTTTTTCCGCCCCGATCTGGTGCTGTTCACTTACCTGCACCTTGCCGCTGAGAGAGAGCTCACCCGGGCGCTGCTCGAAAGCAAAGTCACTGCCATCGCATACGAGACCGTGCAGCTGGATAACGGCGAGTTGCCGTTGTTGACGCCCATGAGCGAGGTAGCCGGGCGCATGGCGGTGCAGGTTGGTGTGCATTTTCTTGAAAAGACAAATGGCGGGCGGGGCGTGCTGCTGGGCAGCGTGCCGGGCGTGAAACCCGGGGTGGCGGTGATTGTCGGTGGCGGCGTGGTCGGGTTAAATTCGGCCAAGATGGCGGTTGGTCTCGGCGCGCGGGTTCTGATACTGGATATTAAGGCGCGGCGCTTGCGCCAACTCGACGATGTCTTCAATGGGCGCCTGGAAACGGTGATGTCCAACCAATTTAATATCGCTCGGGCGGTGGAGGCCGCAGACTTGCTCATCGGGGCGGTGCTGCTCGCCGGAGCACGGGCGCCGACGCTGGTGACCGAGGAGATGGTGAAGTCGATGAAACCCGGCGCGGTGATAGTGGATGTGGCCATCGATCAGGGCGGTTGCGTGGAAACGATTGACCACGTCACTTATCACGGCGATCCGACCTATGTACGCTACGGTGTGGTGCACTACTCGGTGGGCAACATGCCGGGGGCCGTCCCGCGCACTTCCACGCTGGCGCTCACAAATGTCACCCTTCCGTACGCCCTGCGCCTCGCCGATGAGGGTTTTCGGGCGGCCTGCAAAGCGGACAGCGCGCTTGCGCAAGGCCTTAATACGCTCGGTGGACACGTCACCCATGCGGCTGTGGCGCGCTCGCTCGGGTATGATCACGTGCCGGTCGAAAGATTGCTCTAACGCTCTGGGCTGATATTGTGATGATGGCAAAGGAAGAGCAGCTACCCGCACAGGCGCAGGTGGTGGTTATCGGCGGCGGTATCGTCGGTTGCAGCGTGGCCTATCATCTCACCAAATTGGGGGTCAGCGATGTGCTGCTGCTGGAGCGAAAAAAACTTACCTGCGGCACCACCTGGCACGCTGCCGGCCTGGTAGGGCAGCTGCGCGCCACCCAGAATCTTACCCGCTTGGCGCAATACAGCGCGGAACTATTCAGCAATCTGGAAAATGAGACCGGCCGTGCCACCGGATTCAAGCAGTGTGGCTCGCTCGCTGTCGCGAACAACGCGGAACGCTTCGAGGAGCTGAAGCGCGGTGCGTCCATGGCGAAGTGCTTCGGGGTAGAAGTGGAAATCATCTCCGCTGCCGAGGCTGCGCGCATGTGGCCGATGATGAACGCGCGCGATCTGGTCGGCGCGGTTTATCTGCCGCACGATGGGCAAACCGACCCGACCGACACCACGCTGGCGCTGGCGAAGGGCGCGCAAATGGGCGGCGCTACCGTCGTTGAGCAGGTCGCGGTGACTGGCATTCACCGCAAGAATGAGCGCGTGACCGGCGTGGCCACCAACCGAGGAGATGTGCAGGCGGAGACCGTGGTCAACTGCGCGGGCATGTGGGCGCAGCAGCTGGGCGCGCTCTGTGGTGTCAACGTTCCGCTGCACGCGGCCGAGCATTTTTACATCGTCACCGTGCCCATTGATGGGTCCCCGACTGATCTGCCGGTGCTGCGCGACCCCGACAGTTACACCTATTTCAAGGCTGAGGCCGGCGCAATTCTGGCCGGTTTCTTTGAGCCGAACGCCAAGCCGTGGGGGATGGACGGAATCCCGGAGGACTTCGAATTCGGCACGCTGCCGGAAGATTGGGACCACCTTGAGCCGGTGCTCGAAAAGATGATGCAGCGCGTGCCTGTTCTGGAAGAGACCGGGGTGCACACCTTTTTCAACGGGCCGGAAAGCTTTACTCCTGACGACAATTACCATCTGGGCGAGGCCCCGGAACTGAAAGGGTTCTTTGTGGCAGCCGGTTTCAATTCCATCGGGATTGTCTCTTCCGGTGGGGCCGGCAAGGTGCTGGCTGATTGGATTGTCAATGGCCATCCTCCCATGGATCTCTGGGATGTGGACATTCGCCGAAACATGTTCTTTCAGGGCAATCGCAACTATCTGCGTGCGCGTGTCACCGAGGGCCTGGGGCTGCTCTACGAAATGCACTGGCCGTTCAAGCAATATCGCACCGGCCGAGGCGTGCGCCAGTCGCCCTTGCATGCGCGCATGCAAGGGCAGGGCGCCTGCTTCGGCGAAGCCGCCGGCTGGGAACGCCCGAACTGGTTCGCGCCGGAGGGGGTGACGCCGGAGTACGAGTATTCCTATGGCCGCCAGAACTGGTTCGAGCACTCGGCGCGGGAACACCGCGCGGTGCGCGAGAACGTGGGCCTCTTCGACCAGACCTCGTTCGTCAAATTCCTGCTGCAGGGCCGTGACGCCGTGCAAGTGCTCAACCGCGTGTGCGGCAACCAGCTGGATGTGTCGGAAGGAAAGATCGTGTATACACAGTTGCTCAACGAGCGTGGCGGCATCGAGGGCGACGTGACCGTCACGCGCCTTACTGGGGATGCTTTTTTCATCGTGGACTCGGGCGTTGCGCAGACTCGTAATTACCGCTGGATTCGCAGCCAGATTCGCTCAGACGAACATGCGAGCCTGACCGACGTCACTTCCGCTCATGCCGTGCTGGGGCTGATGGGCCCCAACTCGAGGATGTTCTTGCAGAGCTTGACCTCGGCGGACCTCTCCAATGCGGCCTTCCCCTTTGCTACGGCGCGGGAGATCGAACTGGGTTACGCGCGCGTGCGCGCCGCACGCATCACCTACGTCGGGGAACTGGGTTGGGAACTTTACGTTCCCACCGAATTTGCGGCCGGGGTCTATGACGTTATCGAGCAGGCGGGCAGGGAGGTAGGGCTGGCGCACTGCGGGTATCATGCCATGAATTCATTGCGCATCGAAAAAGGTTATCGGCACTGGGGCCACGACATCACGGATGAGGACACTCCCATTGAGGCCGGGCTGGGATTCGCTGTAAAATTCTCCAAAGAGGCGCATTTCAACGGGCGGGAGCGGCTCTTGCGCCAGAAGAAAGCCGGCGTGCCCAAACGTCTGGTGACATTCGCTCTGGAGGACGCGAACAGGCTGCTTTATCACAATGAGCCCATCTGCCGCGATGGCGAAATTGTGGGTTATATTACCTCCGGAATGTTCGGTCATACTATTGGCACTGCCATCGGATTGGGATACGTTAACCATGAAGATGGAGTCAGCGCTGATTATGTCTCCGCAGGAAACTATGAGCTGGAGGTGGCCGGGGAGCGCGTACCCGCCCGCGCCACGCTGCGACCTTTGTATGACCCGAATAACGAAAGGACAAAAATCTGAAACAAGTGCGCCTTGTAACTATAGACCATGCCCAACACGGGTGTAATTCCTGGTGAGGAGCATTGCTGAATGACTGATAATCTGGCTGTTGAGACTGTGACGCCGACGCTCACCGCAACGCGCGAAGAGTTGGAACCCGCAGAGTAGGACGTTCTGGAGACAGCGCAGCGGTTCTAATAGCCGGCTTTTCGCCCGGCGTTATTTTCCACGCAACCGCCCGGCGTCCGCACCCTGAGTGCGGCCATGGTCGGTCTCAGCGTCGTAGGTCAGGTTGCGGTCGCGGAAGCTGGCGTGGTTCGCCGTAACCTCCTCGTTTGCCTGCTCGCACTCGGTCGCGGTGCGCACCTTCTCTTCGTTCACTGCCGTCAATTCCACTAGCTCCTCCCGGTGTCCATCCTCGTGGACCAGCAGCGCGTTGTAGAAACTGAGCCACTCGGCCTGAAGCGCCTCTGATCCCTGCGCGAAGTTGACCCAGTGCGGCATGGAGGTTTCGATACCCGTGCTAATCTGCGCCTGTTCCAGGCGCGTGCAATCGGCCGCCTGATAGCTCCACGAGAAGCGCGTCACCCCGGCCATCGGTTCTCCGTCCACCGACGGCGCACCTGCGCGCATGTTGTCATAGACCTCATCCCCGCTCGCGCCGCTGACCTCGTAATGTGTGCAGTAATCGCACAGCGGATAGTCGGAGGCCACTGCGGGTTCCTGTTCTGCCTCCTCCGCGGCCTGTTGCAGGTTTACGGCCGCCCCGGCCACATCCATCGAGCTGCTGATGGTGGTAGGCGGACTTTGGTAAAAGGAGGCATCTAGGCCGGAGGCCACCAGTTCGCCCGTGGCCGCGCCGGAGCCATCCCAGGCGAAAAGCTCGTTCTCCGGCGTGACGAAATACCAGTCGCCGCTGGAGGCCTGCAACCATTTCTCGGCGCGACCGCCCCAATTGTCGTTTTTTGGACTGTACACAAATTCATGGAAATTGTGCAGGCGCATCCATTCCGGCTGTTCAACTGCGCTGTGGAAAGTAAAGCGCATGCTCTCCGGGTTTCTTATCACCACCGCCAGCGCCGCCGCGACAGTGGCGAACATCACAATTATGATTGGGTGGTTCCACTTGATGTGGATGCCTTTGATGGTCATTGTTCGTTTCCTTCCGCCGCGCCGGTTTGTAGGGCGCTGATTTGTGCGCGCAACTGCGCGATCTCGGTGGGGAGCTCCGGCTCAAGAGGCACTCCGATGGTTCTGGCGCGGTGCTTGCGGTTGGCGAGCTCAATGGCCAGGCGCAATCGCGCCGCGCGGCCGGGCCGTGCGCGGTCGTCCAGCATGGCCGGGCGCCCCGGGATGCCCGTCACGTGCGCATATTCTCTCTCGGAGAGAACAGCGCCAATCTCATCGCGTAGCTCATTTGTGAGTATATCCCGCTCCTGCCGATACGCCAACTGAAAACCGAGGTACCAGACCAGCAGCCCAAGCGCCGCAATCAGAATGCTCAGAGCTGTGCCCACGCCGGGGGAGCGCCCACCGAAATTGTGCAGCGCGTGCAATGCGTACGCGCCCAGCAGCCCGCCCGTGATGTACCCGGCATCTTTCCAGAAGCCGAGCGCGTGGCGCGCCATCCCAAAACCGGCGCCGACCAAGCCCGAGTACATCGCATGCGAGATACCGAACACCAGCCCGCGTAAAATGAACAGCTCGAAGAGCGCGTACCAGCCTCCGCTTTGCAGCGCATCCAAATAATAGATGTAGTTTTCAGCGGTTGCGAATCCCAGACCGACCATCGCGCCGTACACCATGCCGTCCAGCACACCGTCGAACTCCTGCCGCGCTAGCACGAAGACTGCGGCGATGGCGAGCGCCTTGAGAAATTCCTCCACGGCGGGTGCTACCAGCGTGTTTACGGTGTCGCGCGATAGCCAGGCCAGCGGGCTGATGAGTTGCGGGTTGAGCAGCTCGCTCAGCAGCACTGACGGCACCGTGCCCCATAGGAATACCAGCACCAGAAAATGGATTGGCTCGCGCTCATAGCGGTCGGCGCGGTAAAAGAGCAGCGCGAACAACGTGCCGGGGATGGCGCATGCCAGCAGAGAAGCAACTATCGCTACAGAGGGCTGGATCATACTGGCATTCTAGCATGACCCGGGCGAATCAATGGGCCGGGCGATCGCGCAACACACCTCCGCGAGCTTGGTGAGCCTGACCGACCACAAGAAATACGCTCGGGTCCACCTCCAGCACCAGCTGACGGAGCGCCTCCACTTCTGAACGGCTGATGGCGCAGAATAGCACCGATTTCTCTTGCCCGGAATATACGCCTCGTGCCTGCCATGTTGTCACCCCTCGGTGAAAGCGGCGCACGATTGCGTCGCCGACCTCCCCGGGATGTCTGGTGACCACTGTGACCGTGCGCACTACGCTTGGCCCTTCCAGCGTGAAATCGATAGCCAGCCCGCAGATAAACAGGGCCAGTGCTCCGAACAGGGCTGATTCCCAGCCGAACACCCAGCCTGCCAGCAGAATTCCGCTGTCAGTCAACAGCAGGATTTGGCTCATCGGCCAGCCAGTGAAGCGTTGTAGAATGCGCGCGTACACGCCGGTGCCGCCGGTGCTGCCCCGTCCACGGAAAATCAATCCGGCGCCGACTCCGCCGGTCAGGCCGCCGTAGAGCACATTTAGCATCGGGTTCTCCGATAGCGGCGCGAGATGCGGGGCCGAATGATCAATGGCGGCCGAAATAAGCAGGGCGACCCAACCAGTGCGGATCAGGAAGCGCCAGCGACCGAGATATCTAAATCCGAAGAACAGTCCTGGCAGGCGCATCATCAGCAGCCCCACTCCGAGCGGCAGGCCGAAATAATGGCGCGCAACGAGCCCGAATGCCAGAAAACTGCCGTCCGGAATGTGCATCGGCGCCAGGAACATATTTGTGGACACGGCAATACACAGTGCCCCGGTTGTGAGCAGCACGAAATCGCGCAGCCGCTGCAGCCATGTCGTCGTCGCCATTCTGCGCCACTTGGTGCTGAAATCACCTTTCTTTTTGGTCATCAGAACCCTCTCGATTTACGATGTAAACCGCCAATTCATTACAAAGCGCCGCAGTATACCGCTGTATCATGGTTCCGTCCAGACTCAATTGCGCACGCGATCAACTTTAGCGATGCTGACATGACCGACGCCACCCTCGACGCCGCCAATCTTTTCCACGCTTTCCTTGCTGGAGTCAATCTGAGCGAGGCTAACCTGCAGGTCGGCCAGAAGGCCACCGCCTTGAAATATGGGATAATTTGCCGATGACCCAGACCACTGCGCAGGTCCTCGCGGACGAATTACACTCCGCTGGCGTCCGATCCGTTTTCGGCCATCCAGGTGGCGAAGTCGTCGATTTAATTCATGCGTTTGAATCGGCCGGAATCCAGTTTGTGCTCATGGGCCACGAGTCTGCGGCAGCCCTCGCAGCCGGAACCGTGGGGCAGGCCACTGGTTCTCCCGGAGTTTGCCTGTCTACGTTGGGGCCAGGCGCTTGCAATCTAGTGCTTGGCGTCGGTGACGCGTTACTCGACCGGCATCCAGTGCTGGCTCTATCGGCCCGCACGGCGACATCTCTCGCAGGTTGGCACAGCCATCAGAACCTGGAACTCAACACGATGTTCGCGCCGATTACCAAAGCTTCTGTCGCGTTAAATGGCACAGGCACGCGGGAGACGCTCCGACGCGCGATCGATGTCGCGCTGACTCCGCCCCGCGGCCCTGTCTACCTGAGCCTGCCGGGGGATGTGGCCACGCATCCTGATGAAGATCGCGCTGGGGCCGGTCTCTCGATCGAGCCATCTCCGCCGACTGATCAGCATGCGCTTGCAGACATCCAGGCGGCCCTTAACCGAGCAAAGCGGCCTGCGGCAGTGGTAGGAATTGCGCTTGACCAGCGGAAGGATGCACCTGGCGTGCGCAGTTTCCTAGCGCAAACGGGCATCCCTTACGCCGATACGCCGAAGACGAAGGGGTTGGTAGACCCCACTGCGGATGCCTTTCTGGGAACGTGCATCTCCGCCTCCGGTGATGCTTTGATCGCTGAGTTTTTACGCCAGTGCGATTTTATCCTCGGCCTCGGCTTCGATCCGGTCGAATCGGTACACGACTGGCACCTCGCGCAAAACTACCACGCTGTGACAAACGCATCCACGGACTTTGAAACCTATCGCCCGCATGTGCAGGTCGTCGGTGATGTCAGCGCTGTACTATCCCAACTGACTCGGGACTACAATGGAAAGCCTGCGTGGCAGGCATCTAATGGGACACGGGTGCGCGCGAGCGTGCAGGCAGCCATCACTCCTGCGGTCTCGGCCACGAACGCTGGTCTGGCCCCATACCACGTCGCCCGTGTCATGCGCGATATTCTGCCACCCGAAACCCGCCTGTCAGTGGATACCGGCTCCCACAAGTTGATGTTTGCACAGGCGTGGCAGACAGGTGAGCCACTGACGTATTTCAATTCTAACGGCCTGTCCTCCATGGGTATGGCCGTTCCTGGCGCGATAGCATTGGCATTGCTGGATCCGGCGCGGCCAACCGTCGGGGTCACCGGGGACGGCGGTTTTGGAATGATGGTGCAGGAGTTGGAAACCGTAAACCGCCTGGGCCTAGCGCCGTTGTTCGTCGTTTATTGTGATCAGGCCCTGAGCCTTATCCGCATCCCGCAGCAGCTGCGTGGGTACGAACCGAGCGGCGTGGATTTCGCTGAGGTGGATTGGGCGACCGTGGCCGAAGGGTTCGGCATCCGAGGTCTGTGGGCGCGCACGTCGGACGAGCTGGCCCACGCGTTGACGGCGTGGCGGGAAGAGCCGCAGGCCACCGTGCTAGCAGTGCAAGTTGACGAGGCATTGTATTGCGGAAACAGCTATTAGGCGGTGGCACAGCAATGCGGATCCTACATCTGCCTCTCATTGTTGATCATGGAGTCGTGTAACGCGCGGTAAAGTTGCTGGTCGCCGGAGGCAGATAGCCATTCAGCCGCACACCCAACATATGACTTCGAGGTGAAATCATGAAACGTCGTCCGAGAAGACCGAGAGGTGGCGTGGCGCCTATACCACATCGCGGCATCTTAAAGATCGAAGCGCTACCCTACACACCGCTGGATGACGCTGCTGTCGATGCCATCCATGCCAGCGCATTGGAAATTCTCGCTACGACCGGTATCGAAATGTGGAATGTCGAAGCACGTGCCATTATCAAGGAATGTGGTGGGCGGGTCAATGAGGCGGCGCAACGCGTCTGGCTTGATCCCGGCCTGGTTCAACAGCAAATTAGCGCCGCACCCGAAACCATCGCCATGAAGGCGCGTGATCCCAACAAGAACCTGACCGTTGGCGGCCAGAACATTGTCTTTGGTGCCGTTGGGGGGTCACCCTTCGTCAGCGACCTTGATAAAGGTCGCCGCTACGGAACACTCGACGATCTCAGGCGATTGAACAAGTTGATCCACGTTAGCGATGTACTAGCCCTCGGTGGCGGCCATCTAATCGAACCCGTCGATATTCCTGTTTCCTATCGCCACCTCGAAACCACTTATTGCGACATCACACTGACCGATAAGATGCCGCGGGCGACTGCGCTTGGCGGCATCGTAGCGCGCGACATCGTAACAATGATGGCGCTGGTACATGCCCCAGCCGGGGCCACAACCGACGAGGCTATCGCTGCGCTTGTCACCACACCGGTCGTCATGGCCGTTATCAGCGTCAACAGCCCGTTGCGCTACGATGGCCCCATGCTTGAAGGGCTGATCGAATTGGCGAACCATGGCCAGGTACCGATAATCACCCCGTTTATCATGATCGGCGCGATGAGTCCCATTACCTTGCCAGCCGCTATTGCCCAGCAGCATGCTGAGGTATTGGCGGGTATCGTTCTGGCCCAATGTGTCAACCCCGGCTGCCCGGTAATCTACGGTGGTTTCATCACGCCACTCGACATGCAATCCGGAGCAGTGCCATTTGGCACACCAGAGGCAACGTGGACGTTAGCGGCCGGGGCCCAAATGGCGCGCCATGTTGGGCTGCCCTACCGCAGTTCTGGAGCCCTGACGACGTCACAGCTCCCAGATGCCCAGGCAGCATACGAATCGCTCTTCAACTTGTGGCCAGCCGTCATGGCCCGTACCAACGTCATCCTGCAAGCGGCCGGTTGGCTCGATGGCGGACTGGTCGCCTCATTCGAGAAATTTATGCTCGATATTGAACTGATCGAACGTCTCTTTGCTGTCTATCGCGCGCCCCGGGTAGACACGACAGCGCTTGCCCTGGACCAGATCGATGCCATAGGTCCTGGCGGACATCACCTCGACTCTGATTACACGAGGAAACGATATCGCAATGCATTCTTCCGGTCGACACTTAGTTCACTCGCGCCACACGAAACTTGGCGTGACGAAGGTGGTCTCGATGCCGCTCAGAGAGCCAATCGGGCCTGGAAAGATAAACTGTCGGCGTACAAGCCACCGCCAATCGATCAGGGTGTCGTAGAAGCGCTCGACGCCTACAAATCTAGACGTATCGAGCAGATCATGGGAGCTGAAGGTGATACGCTTTCAAGTAGATGAGGATCCAAGATGTCAAAACGCGTAGCGATTGTCGGCAGTGGCGCCATCGACCTGGACATCGGTTGGCAGCTAAGCATGTTCCAGGTGCGCCCTCACCCAAACAGGTCTGGTAGGGCGGGAACCCCACGTTCAACCCATGCAGCGCGAGAATGGGGGCCACCGCCATGCCCACCTGCGGGTAAAAGGCGTCCACCATGCAGGTGACTAGCAGCCGTACTTGAGTGGGTTTCGGCGTCGGTTCTGCAGGTATCTGCTGGCGGCCGTAGAATGTGAGCCGCTGCGGCTTCAGTTGGCTGGTTTGTGGCGCAACGCGGCGTGAGCGGCTGCCAGGCGGGCGACCGGGATTCGAAACGGAGAACAACTCACGTAATCCATCCCAATCAGGTGGCAGAAATCAATCGAATCCGCATCGCCGCCATGTTCTCCGCAAATACCCACCTCCAGGTCGGGGCGCGTGTGGCGGCCGCTCTCGACGCACATGCGCATGAGCTGCCCAACGCCGTCCCGGTCTATGGTCTGGAAGGGGTTGCTCGGCAGGATGCCGTCCTCCACATATTTCAGCAGGAAATTGCGCTCGGCGTCGTCGCGGCTGAAGCCGTAAGTCATCTGCGTCAGGTCGTTAGTGCCAAACGAGAAAAACTCCGCGGCCTCGGCAATCTCCGCGCCGGTGATTGCGGCGCGCGGGATCTCTATCATGGTGCCGAACTTGTATGCCAGTTCCACCCCTTTTTCATCCATCACCGCGCGCGCGACGCGCTTCAGGCGCGGCTGGATTGTGTTGAGTTCATTCAAGTGGCCCACCAGCGGTATCATGATTTCTGGCTGCACGTGGGTGCCGGTTAATTCCACGTTGGCGGCCGCTTCGATTATTGCGCGCACCTGCATTTCCACTATCTGCGGGAGCATGATGCTGAGCCGCACGGCGCGTAATCCGAGCATCGGGTTGTTCTCGTGCAGTTCCTGTACACGAGCGAGCAGCCGTTCCAGCTGGGCGACATCGTCCGGCGTTTCTTGCCCGAGCAGATAGCGCGCCAGCGAGGTGACCCGCTTGCTGACCACTTGCTTCCAGACCTCGTACTCGTCCGGGAGGAACTCGTGCAACGGCGGGTCCAGCAGCCGGACGATGACCTGGCAATCCCGCATGGCTTCGAAAATGCCTTCGAAATCCTCGCGCTGCATGGGCAGCAATTCGTCCAGCGCGGCCTGGCGCTCGTCCGGCGTCTGCGCAAGGATCATGCGCTGCATCACCGGCAGCCGGTTTTCCTGAAAGAACATGTGCTCGGTGCGGCACAGGCCTATTCCGGTGGCTCCGTACTGGCGCGCCCGCTGCGCGTCGGCCGGATAATCTGCGTTCGCCCACACCTGCAGCCCGCGCGAGGGCCATCCGTCCGGGCCGGCGCGCATGCCGGTGGCGGCGCAGACCTCGTCCGCCCATTCCAGCAGGGTGAGCAGCTCGCTCTGCTCTTCCAATACGGCCTCGCGGGTGGCAATGCGTCCCAGGAACACATCTCCGCTGGCACCGTCAATTGAAATCCAGTCGCCCTCATTCACGACCACATCTTCCGCGCGCATGCTTCGTTGTTCCAGGTTGATGCGAATGCTGGCGGCTGCGGCCACGCATGGCACCCCGAACTGGCGCGCCACCACAGCCGCGTGCGAGGTGGCCCCGCCCTCCCTGGTGAGGATGCCTTTCGCTGCCAGCATGCCGTGTACGTCGTCCGGCTTGGTGAACGGCCGCACCAGAATCACGGCCGCGCCAGTCTCCTTTACCACCCGCTCGACCGTGTCCGCGTCAAAGTACACCTGACCCACCGCGGCCCCGGGGGATGCGTTTACGCCGGTGGCATACAGGCGCCCTTGACTGCGCGCTTCTTCCACCGCCTCCGGCTCGAATTGCGGGTGCAGCAGCGTGTTTACCTGTTCCGGGGTGACGCGCAGCAGAGCCTGTTCGCGGGTGATTAATCCTTCGCCCACCATGTCCACCGCGATGCACACGGCCGCTCGGGCGGTGCGTTTTCCGTCGCGCGTCTGCAGCATCCACAGTTTGTCCTGCTCGATGGTGAACTCGACGTCCTGCATCTCGTGGTAATGGCGCTCCAGTTTATTGCACACATCAGCAAGCTCCCCGTGAGCCTCCGGCATCTCGGTCTCCAGCTGCTCGATGGGTTTCGGGTTGCGGATTCCTGCGACCACGTCCTCGCCCTGCGCGTGCGGCAGATATTCGCCAAACAGACGCCGTTCTCCGCTGGAGGGGCTGCGCGTGAAAGCCACGCCGGTGCCGGAATTTGCGTCAAGGTTTCCGAAGACCATGGTTTGTATGGTCACCGCGGTACCGAGATCATCGGCGATGTCGGCCGCGCGGCGATAGTCTCTGGCGCGGCGACCGTGCCATGATTTGAAGACGGCTTCTATCGACTGGCGCAGCTGTGTGTGCGCGTCCTGCGGGAAGGGTGCCCGCGCGTACTGTTGCACGCGGCTCTGGAATATGCGCGTAACCTGCTGCCAGTCCTCCGCCGTCAGGTCGGCATCTGTGGCGCGCGCGTGGTTCAGCTTGTAGTTGCACAGGGTGTCTTCAAAATCCTCGTCCGGCACGCCAAGCACCACCGAACCGAACATTTGCACCAGCCGACGGTAGCAGTCGTAGATGAAATGGGCATTGTCTTCGCGCTGCGCCATGCCTTGTGCGACTTCGTCGTTCAGGCCTAGATTCAACACCGTGTCCATCATGCCGGGCATGGAAAACTTCGCGCCGGAGCGGCTGGAGACGAGCAATGGCTTTTGCGGGTCGCCGAATCTCTTCTCGGTCGCGGTCTCCACCGTCTCGAGCGCAGCGGTTGCCTGTTCCCACAGTCCATCGGGGAGCTGCTGGTTCGCCTGCAGGTAGGCATTGCAGGCCGCGGTGGTGATGGTGAAACCGGGCGGCACGGGCACCCCCATGCGGGTCATGTTGGCCAGGTTTGCCCCCTTGCCGCCCAGCAGGCTGCGCACGGCCTCCCACGACCCATCCAGCTCTGCTTCCAGTTGGGCAACTTCACCAAAGGAGTACACCCATTTTGCGACTGTCATTTTGTTCTCACCCTGTTATGATAGTCTATATTAACGGGAGCATTTTGCCACTCGTTCTGTGGCACAGGGCCGCGGCCAGAAACGCAGCCCGCTGTTTGCTCGCCCGACTTTCGATAGTATATACTGACTGGGTGCTGGAAGGCTATCCCCGAGATCAACTGGATGGCAGGGTGCAACAATGTGGGAGGGGCCATGGATTTCACTAATCGAGTAGTGCTGGTGACAGGCGCATCAGGGGGCATCGGTCGAGCCATAGCGCAGGCGTTCTCGGAATCTGGAGCGCGCGTGGCGGTGCATTATCACCGGAACAATGAAAAAGCTACTGAAACTCTGGCCTCCCTCTTGGCGGGAGGGCACGCCCTTTTTCAGGCAGACCTTTCCCGAGCGTCCGAAGCGCAAGCGCTGGCGCGCGCGGTGGTTGAAGAGATGGGCGCCATCAACATCCTGGTGAACAACGCCGGCATTTTTGTACGGCATGCGCTGCCCGAGATTGGTTACGGGGAATGGCAGCGCAGCTGGCAGCGCGTGCTGGGCGTCAACCTTTTCGGCCCCGCCAATCTCACTTTCTGTGTTGTGGAGCACATGCTCGCGCAAGGGGGCGGAAAGATTGTGAACGTCTCCTCACGCGGGGCATTTCGTGGAGAGCCTGACGCCCCGGCCTACGGCGCCAGCAAGGCTGGTTTGAACGCGCTCAGCCAGTCGCTAGCGCAGGCGCTTGCGCCGCAGAATATCTTCGTTCATGTGGTCGCGCCCGGTTTCGTGCAGACCGAGATGGCAGCCGAGACCCTTTCCGGCCCGCGGGGAGAATCCATCCGCCGGCAGAGTCCGCTGGGCCGCGTTGCGCAGCCGGATGAAGTGGCGCGCACGGTGCTGTTTCTCGCCTCTGAGGGCACGGATTTCCTCACCGGTTGCATCGTGGATGTGAACGGCGCTTCATACTTGCGCTCCTGAGCGCGGTCCCTCAAAGTGGCTGGCCCTTTCATGCGCAGTGACCCTGAATCAACAACCAGCGTAGTGCGAGAATCACGCGCCCGGATTGCAGTCTGGTGTGCGCTCGCGGCCATTGTAATCTGGTACTTACACGCCGAGTTGTACACTGTTTACGGGCCGTTTCTTAAGCTCAGAGAATGGGGGCCGCCGCCGCTCTGGGCGCAGGTGGTGCGGCAAACCCGCTGGGTGGCGCGGGGGATTGCCGCTGTCAGTGCGGCAATCCTTGTGGTTCTGGAGATCAGGAGTGGGACAGTGCGCAAGCTCTGCCGGCAAATCACGGAGAGCCACTCAGGTCTCATTATCGCTTTGGTCTTTGTCGGCATCGTGTCGGGTATCGACTACCTCCTGCCCGGATATCTACAAGCTACCGACGATGCCGAGTCATATTCAACCATCGCATGGCCTATTTGGGATGCCCTGCGACACGGGCAACTTCCGATTTGGACAAATTGGGGCGACATGGGTTATCCGCTAACGCAGTTCTACAGCCCGCTGTACAGCACACTGATTGCCGTTGTAAGTATCGTCATCCCAAACGTGTGGTCTGCTGTCAAACTTCTGCACCTGACCTACCATGTGATGTCGGTTCTTGCTATTTTTCTGTATGTTCATAACCTCACCAAGTCTAAGTATGCAGCCATAACCGCGGGGTTCGCACTTGGCTTTGCCTTTTATCGTTATCATGTGTTCTTTTACCTTGGCTCACTTAATATGGGCCCGACATTTGTAATATGGCCTTTTCAACTCTATTTGGTGGACAGGTACTTGATGGCTAGAGATGGACGCCGCATCGGAGTTGCGCTGGCGTTGGTCAGCGCCGCTGGGCTTTTGTTCCACGCTTACTTTGGCGGATACGGAGGTTTGTTTACCGCTCTGTACGGCGTGCTGCGCATCCTGACCGGCCCGAAAACTCTGCCGACGGCGCGCCGGAAAGTGGGAGCCATCTTGCACTTGTACTTCTGGCTCGGGTCGGGAGTTCTCGCATCGTCGTTCTACACCTTACCCGCTCTACTTGAAAGCGACTTATCCCTTGTTCAGGAATGGGTTGGTGGGGATTTCCTACTGCCCCCAGTGAGTGTCCAAGATGTGTTGACATTCGAAGGCGGCGAGTCCGGCAGTGGGTGGTGGGGAGGATATTTGGGGGTCAGCGTGATGGCGATGGCCCTGGTCGGTTACATTTCCGCCTTGTTGGGTCGGAGATGGGCGACCGTGGCACCATTCGCTTTGCTGTTGCTTAGCTTGTTTTTGGCCCTTGGTCCCTTCTATCTCCCATTCTCCGAGATCTTCAGCCAGATTCCCGGCGGAAGTGTTGTATTTCTGTTTCATTCTCCAGGGGATTACCTCGTATATGTGGTGATAATGGGCGCTGCGGGTGTAGGAGTGTGCATAGCTGAATTTGCAGACGGTCTGCTTGCTACCATCGGCCGGGGGATGGCCGGGTTACGGCCATTTGCCAAAATTGGTTTTATTAGAATGGAATGGATACTCTGGTGTATCTGTGGACTGATTGCATTAGACATGTTTCGGTATCACCTGTTTGTCAACTACATGATTCCCGTGACAGCAAATGGGAGCCCGGAGAATAGGGTGGCAGCCCATCAGTGGTTGGCTAAACACCGTCATCAGATAGACGGGCGTGTCTTGGATCTCGGCCAGAGCGACATAGTTTGGTACATTCCGATGATTGCCAATTTGCCGACATATTCAACACAAGGGTTTGCCTCAAGATGGTCCGCGCCTCTCGTAGCTGGCCTGCGCCGATTCGACCCGGTGAGCCTTTTTGATGAGGGCAGCAACCTGATGCGGGTTGCCAACACTGCTATGGTGGTTGTGGACAGTCCATCTCAACTTGAAAACTATCCGGGGGCAATCAAGAGCGGTGATGGTGCGGTAATGATCCCCACGGACAGAGGGTTAGTGATGATAGCAAGCAGTATGGTGAAGGAAGTAAACTTAGACATACATTTTCGGGCTACGGAAGCTGCGGCGTGGTCGACGTTGTCGGAGACACTCCACTCCAATTTGGCCAATGAGATGGGTATAGATCCGCTGCGGGCAGCAGCCGAGTTCATCCCTGCTCCAGATCCGCTTTATTCCCTTGATGTTTTGTCAGATGACCGGTCTCTAACGGCAAGAGTACAGAGCCACGACATGGAATCGCAGTATGTTCGTATCGAGTACAGTGTGTCCACACCAGCCTACGTGCAACTGAGCTATGCCTATTATCCTTACTTACGGGTTTTGATTGACGGAACGGAAGCTCCCTCCTTTCCTACCTCCTTTGGCTTGATCGGTGTGCAGTCCCCAGCAGGAGCTCATATTCTAGAGATTGTCCCCTATCTTTCACCACTGCGAGTAATCGTTGGTGCCGTGAATCTCCTTTCAATCGTGGGTTTAGTAGCTGTATGGGCTTTAAGTTTCAGGAAACGTTTGGGCGCGTAGATACAATCATATGCCTTTGTCGCCCGGTTTACCCGCAGCAACCACGTGGCCTGCAAGCAACACTTTGCGGACGCTATCAATTCTAGCGCTGCTCGGGCTTGTGGTTGCCTACCTGCACGCTGAACTGTACACGGTGTATGGCCCCTTCATGAAGCTGCGGGACTGGGGGCCGGCACCAGCCTGGGCGCTGTTCGTACAGCAAATTCGCTGGTGGGTGCGGGGAATGGCGACGATGAGTCTCTTGGCCCTTGTGGTGCTAGAAACCCGATGGCGTGTGGTCAGCGATATCCTGCATATGGTCGTGAGCCATCGGCTTGGCATTGGCGTCATTTTGACAGGCCTTGGACTGCTATCGGGAATATATTTCCTCCTCCCCGGATATGTAACTGCCGCAAGTGATGGTATTTATTACACCACGTTGGCATGGCTCGTCAAAGATGCACTCACGCATGCACAATTGCCCATGTGGACGAACTGGGGGGATATGGGTTTTCCCTTAATGCAGTTCTACAGCCCTTTGTTCTTCACCGTGGTGGCTCTGGTGAATGCTGTCATCCCCAACATATGGATTGGAATCAAGCTGGCTTTCCTGACGCTGCACGTGCTGTCCGTGTGTGTCATCTACATTTACGTTCAAAACCTGACAGGCTCCAAATACGGCGGTCTGGCAGCTGCTTTCGCCTTTGGCTTCGCTTACTATCGTTATCATGTCATCGTTTACGTGAACAAGTTTCCGATGGTGCCCACCTTTCTGCTATGGCCTTTGCAGCTGTATTTAGTCGATAGAGTGCTGGTTCATGCAGGTCGGCGACGGACAGGCATCGGGTTAGCGTTTGTTAGCGCAATCGCGCTGATGGCCCATGCGTTTATTGGCGGATACAGTGCCATTTTTTCCGCGGTTTACGGTGTCATTAGAGTGCTTACGCTCGGGGATGCTCTACCGTCATCCGGTGAAAAACTGCAGGCCGTCAAGCGGTTGGCGTTCTGGCTCTCGATGGGAGTGTTATCCTCGCTTTACTTCACCTTGCCGCCACTTAGAGAAGTTAATCTAACAGTGATACCGGGTTGGTATCCGGAAGGTTATGTGTCTCCGGGTGACCCCCTATATGGCACGCCCTGGGCTGCCACATTCACTTTTGCTGGAAGCCAGGGCACTGGGTGGGTATACGGATACATTGGCATTAGCATCATGACCCTGGCATTGATTGGCGGGGCTGTGGCGTTAATTCGCCGGAAATGGCAGCTGCTAGCGCCTCTGGCACTGCTGGGGATGTCGCTGTTCTCGGCGCTTGGACCTTTCTCGTTTTTTCTGACTTCTCAGGGGCAATACCTCGTTTTTGTGGTGGTCATAGGGGCAGCCGGGGTAGGAATGCTGGTAAGTGAGATTGAAGATGGCCTCCTCGAATCAAGATTCAAAACCCTGCGATTGTGGAGGGAGCTGCATTTGCGCAAAGCCGGGATTCTCGCGTTGGTCTGCGGGTTAGTTGCAGTAGATATGCTGCGTTACCAATTGTTCGTGAACTATTTGGTGCCGCCCACCCCCAATGGTAGTCCGAACGGCAGGGTAGCAGCGCATCAATGGTTGGCGAAACATAGCGATGAGATTGTTGGGCGTGTTCTTGATCCTTCGCAGCCGGAAAACGGGTGGCAGATCCCCATGGTTGCAGGTCTTGCCGGATATGAGAATAACGGCCATTCATCCATCTATTCAGCCGTCTTTATGCGGAACTTGAGGCCGACCAATCCCAACCCCCACGGCATCCGCCCGTATTCGCTGGAGGAGCTACTTGGGCCGGCGCGGGATTTGCTGTTGATTGCCGACACAGGTCTGGTAATCGCAGACAGTCCGACGCCGCTGGCGCAATACCCGGGCGCCGTGGAAACCGACGACGGCGCGGTGCTAATCCCGACTGGTGGCGGAATGCCCCTGCTGGCGAGCCAGCAGACAACGACTGTTGAACCGCAGTTGCAGTTTGCTCCCCTCGCCCGCGAGATGAGCATTGACCGGGAAAGTGGCGTGGCCGCCTTTATCCCGATCCTCGCCGGGGAAGGCCCCCGTGGAAACTCGGCCCTTTCCGGGAGCGCTCTGACGGCCAGAGTTGGCGAGCATTTGATGGAGTCGCAATATGTGCGCATGGATTACGAACTGTCCTCCCCCGCATATCTGCAACTCAGCTACTCCTATTACCCGTACTTGCGCGTCACGCTAGACGGGGCGGAGGTGGAAACCTTCCCAACCGCCTTTGGGCTCATCGGGCTGCAATCCCTCGCCGGAAGTCACACCCTCGAGATTGTCCCTTACCTTTCGCCATTCCGGAGAGTGGTGCTGGTTTTCAACCTGGCGGCTTTGCTGCTGCTGGCCGCCCTCTGGTTGCTCAGTTTCCGGCGGCCACCTGCTCGCCGCACCGTGGTCGATTCGCGCTCGAAGGTTTCAATCTCCCGCCGCAGATGAGCACGGCACGTGTCACCGCCGAGCGGGGGTGGCAAGGCTCCACTTTTCCCGACCTTTTTGGGCCGCTGATTGCCCTTCGCGCGGTATAACCTGCACACACGCGGTGCTATAATCCCCCCGTGTCCGCCCCCCTCACCGCTGCCGAGTGGGACGCTTTCGTTGCGGACTTCCGGCAGCACCCGCTCGAACGGGCTACGCCCGTTGTCAGCGCCCACATCCTGCAAACATCCTCCTGGGCCGAACTGAAGTGTGGCTTCGGTTGGGCGGCCACTAGGGTGGTGGCGCGGCGCGGAGACAGGCCAGTGGCGGGGGCCCAGATTCTCTTCCGCGCGCTGCCTCTGGGTCTCGGATCCGTGGCATATCTACCCAAAGGCCCACTGCTGGATTGGTCGAATACGGAACAGTGCCGCTATGTGCTGGCGCTCTGCGACGAGGCCGCGCGCGCGCGGCGCGCCCTTTTCCTGCAAATCGAGCCTGACCTGCCCGAAAGCGGCGCGGCGGCTCGCGCGCTCAGCGATCTCGGCTTATCCCGCGCCCGCCATGCCGTGCAGCCGCGGCGCACACTCATTGTTGACCTCACCCCGCCGGAAGACGAAATACTGGCGGGCATGAAGCAGAAGACGCGCTACAACATCGGCCTGGCCAAGCGGCGGGGGGTTAGTGTGCGCGCGGCCACACCGGAGACGGCCGGGGCGGACCTGGCCGCATTTCAGCGGTTGCTGCAGTCCACCGGTCAGCGCAGCAGCTTCGGGGTGCATTCCGCGGAGTATTATCGGGGCGCATACCGTCTGTATTCGGCGCGGCAGCAGGTGACGCTGCTGCTGGCCGAATATCAACGCCGCCCGCTCGCTGCCCTGATGGTCTTCGCGTGCGGGGAGCGCGCCTGGTATTTCTATGGTGCATCCAGCGAGCAGGAGCGCGAGCGCATGCCATCCTATGCGCTGCAGTGGGCGGCAATGCGCTGGGCGAAGGCGCGCGGCTGCGGCAGCTATGACCTGTGGGGCGTGCCGGATGCAGAAACGGACGTGCTTGAATCCGATTTCGCCACGCGGAAGGATGGCCTCTGGCCGGTGTATCGTTTCAAGCGCGGGTTCGGGGGGCGACTGGAGCGCAATGCGGGCGCGTGGGAGCGCGTGTACCTGCCGTGGGCGCACCAACTGTATCAGCACTTTGTTGCGGCGCGCGCTGGAGTACAGGCGTGACCGGACTAATGCAGGCAGTGACAACCCGAGACGAGTGGCACGCCACGCTGGCGGAGCTGCCCGCTGCGGAGTTGCTGCAATCATGGGACTGGGGGGAATTCAAATCGCGTCACGGATGGACGCCGCAGCGCTGGGTCTGGCGGTGCGAGGGACGGCCGCTGGCGGCCGCGCAGATGCTGCGGCGCAGTGAAAAGCGTTTCGCGCTGCACGCCGCAATCGCGTATGTTCCGCGCGGCCCGCTGCTTGACTGGGCCGACGCCGACCTGCGTCGGCGGGTGCTGCGCGATTTGCGCTCTCTGGCCTGCCGCGAGGGCGCGCTTCTCTTGAAGGTTGACCCGCAAGTGGCCGTGGGCTATGGCGCGCCAGACGGCGCGGAGGCGCAGGCGGATGCGCTCGGGCTGGAGGTAGTAGGGGATCTGGCGGCCGCGGGTTGGCGCGAATCCCGGCAGCAGGTGCAGTTCCGCAACACGGTGCTGCTAGATCTGGCGCAGGACGAATCCGCGTTGCTGGCTTCCTTCCGGCAGAAGACTCGTTACAATGTTCGTCTGGCCGTGCGCAAGGGGGTGACGGTTCGCGCGGGCACGGACAGCGATCTCGAATCGCTGTTCAGCCTGTATGCGCGCACCGCCGAGCGCGACGGTTTCGTCATCCGCCCGCAGCGTTATTATCGCGATGCGTGGGGTAGTTTCATGCGCGCGGGAATTGCGCAGGCGCTGCTGGCGGAGGTGGAGGACGAAGCGGTGGCGGCGGTGATTGTGTTCACTTTCGGCGGGCGCGCGACCTACATGTATGGAATGTCCAGTGGGGCTCACAGCGATAAAATGCCCAATTACCTGCTGCAGTGGGAGGCGATTCGGCGGGCGAAGGCAGCCGGCTGCAGTATTTACGATTTCTGGGGCGCGCCGGATGAGTTTGCGCCCGCAGACCCGCTTTGGGGCGTGTGGCGCTTCAAGGCCGGTTTTCGCGGGCACGTTGTGCGCACGCTGGGGGCGTGGGATTATCCTTGTCGGCGCGGGGCGTACTGGCTTTACACGCGAACGCTACCGCGCGTGCTGGCGGGGATGCGCGCGATAGGCGCGTAGTGGTTAACGCAGAGCACGGGCTTCCCGGAAAGGAAGGCAATGATGCGGGCAGAGGTTAGGTGGAAAGAGGGCCTGGATTTCACCGGCCGGGCCGATAGCGGGTGTGCGGTCGAACTGGCCTCCGGCGCGGCCGAGACCGGCAGCGGCACATCGCCGATGGAGCTGGTTCTGATTGCGCTGGCGGGATGCACAGCCATGGACGTGATTTCCATCCTGCAGAAGAAACGCCAGCAGGTGACTGGTTTCGAGGTGCGCGTTCAGGCTAAAAAAACCGAGGAACACCCGCGCGTTTTCACTACGGCAAGCCTTGAGTACATCGTCACCGGCGATGAGGTGCGAGTGGATGCCGTAGCGCGCGCGGTGGAGCTCTCCAAAACGAAATACTGCTCGGTGTATGCGATGTTGAAGCAGGCAATGCCGATTGAGTTTTCGTACCGGGTGCAGGCGACCGCCTAGTCGTTTTCGCTGGCCGGGGCGCTCAGCTCATAAACCGTCAGCCATGATTCGCCCCCGGGCCGCGGGTAAGTCTGCAGCGGGCGCAAGTGCAATGCAAGCGCAGCCAGGTCGGCGTCATCTTTGGGATGGTCGAGCACCAGCAGCGCGGGCGCGCCGCCGACTGTCGGCGCCAAACCGGCGGCGAATTCCTCTGGCGGAGCCCACACCGGCGTGACCACAGAACCGGTCGGGAGGTAGGCCGCAAGGCGCTGCTGCCCGCCCAGATCGAAGGTTAGCAGTCGCTGTGGCCGGCCGCGCGCGTTGTACTGCGCGGCGATCTGACGAAACCCAAAACCCGAAGGCCAGCCGCGGATGTACTCCCAGTCATCGCGCCAGGGCAGTTCCAGCGCAGCCGGTTCGCTGAAAACCTTCCACATAAACTGGCCACTCGGATGCAGCGCCAGAATCCCTAGAACCACCACCGCGATTCTGATGATTGCACCCAGCCGCACCACCCGCTTCCATAGAGTGGCTGCTCCGGCGGCCATCAGCAGGATGAGCAGCGCCACATAGGGCAGCATGAAGCGCGCCTCCAAGAAGCCCGGGTTGCTTTTGGCAATCAGCGGCAGCAGACCGAGCAGCGCTGTGGCGCAAACGTACAGGCTGGCTCGCGCGCGTTGCCAGAGCGCGATGGCGATAGTTGCCAGACCCGGCCACCACAGCCACGGCGTGAACAGCGTACGGAAAAAGCTCCATGCCATCGGGCTCGTCACCTTCGCCTGGGCCCACATCTCGGCCGGGGAACCGGCTGTCTTGCGGGCGATCAAATCCAACCCGAGGTCGGAGTGGGCAATGATGCGCAGCGCCACCAATACCGGCAGCAGCAGCACGGCCGCGAGCAGGTAAACCTGCAACGTTGCGCGGGCGTGCGCCCGCCAGCGGTCGCGGCGGCCGAGAACGAGCGCGGCCAGAGCTGGAACCGGGACGAAGACCAGGTTTGTCAACTTGGACAGCAGGCCCGCGGCCAGAGCGATTGCAGTGAGTGCTGTGTTGCTTCGCCTGTGCGGGGAACGCGCAAGTTCTGCGCTCGACCAGAGAAGCAATATGGCGCAGGCAGTCGCGTACGCATCGGGCAGCTGCATACGCTCGAAAAACAGCGCGAAGGGTACGAACGCATAGGCCACTGCGGCGACAGCGGCTGTCGGCGGCGGGAAGAAGCGTCGGGAGAGGGCCAGCAGCGCCGCGAACCCCACAGTGGTCAGCAGCACGGTGGCGGCGCGCGCCACCCACACGCTGCCGCTGAACGGCCAGAAGACCGCCGCCCAGAGCACATTCAACAGGCGTCCATCCGAGGCAGCGTGGAAGGGCTGCCAGTCCCACGCCAGCCGCGCCCACCAGATGTGAGCCGCTTCGTCCAGAAAGACCGGCAGCGCGCCCAGATTGTGCAGCCGCGTCCACCAGTAAAACCAGAGCGCAGCGAGCCAGAGAAAGGCGGGTTTCAGTCGGGGCGCCATTCACTCAGAATGCCGGCCAGCAGCGCGGTGCGCGGGGCAAGGCTCGCTAGGGTCAGAGATTCATTGCGGGTGTGCGCGCCATTGCCCTGCGGGCCGAGGCCGTCGAGAATAGGCACGCCGAATGGCGCGATCAGGTTCGCGTCCGAGCCGCCGCCGGTGCTGCCCTCGCTGATGGCTATCCCGAGCGCCGCGCCAATCTCACAAGCACGATGGTAAGCCGCCGCGATTGCTTCTGTGCGCGGCATGGGCGCTCGCTCCAGGCTGCCGGTCACGTGCAGCTGTGCGCCGGACAAGTTCGGCTGTAGGCCCTCAATCAGTGCGGTCATGCGCTCCGCTTCCGCCTGCGTGGTTACGCGCAAATCGACAATCAGGCGGCACTCGTCCGGCACCACGTTGCTGCGCGTGCCGCCAGTGATTTTGCCCACGCTGACGGTGCTGCCGACCTCATAATCGGTCAATGCCTGCAGCGCCAGCACATGGTGCGCCATTTCCTCGATTGCATTGATCCCGCTGCGGTGATCTGCGCCGGAATGCGCGGCCTGTCCGCGCGCGACCACCTCGAAGTTGGCCACGCCTTTGCGCGCGGTTTTTAGCGCGCCGCCAGGAAGCGCTGGTTCCATGCACAACACCAGCCCGGCCCGGCGACCGAGCGATTCAATCAGCGGGCGTGCCCCCTCCGAGCCGACCTCCTCGTCGGAGGTGAGCAGCAGGATGAGCGGCCACTGCGGCCAGCGCTGCTCGGCGCGTAGCGCCTGCAGCGCAAAGAGCACCTGCACGATGCTGGCTTTCATGTCGATTGTTCCCGGCCCGTATATCTCGCCCGCCTGCACGCGCACCGGGTTCTCCGCCAGCATGCCGAGGGGGTGCACGGTGTCGAAGTGGCAAAGAATGAGGAAACCACCCTCGACGCGGCCGTTGCTGCCCGGCCAGCGCGCCACGATGTTGTCCCCGGCGACTGGTTGCGCGTCAATCTCGATTTCGGGTTCGAGTGGGCGCAGCAGTTGCGTCAGTTTCGCACCCATGCGGTCCAGCGCGGCTTTGTCGGTGGAGGGGGATTCGATCTCCACCAGGTCGTGCAGCATGGCCTGCATCTGTGGCAGCTGCTCATCGAAGGTGCGAACGGTAATCGGATTCATTGCGAGGAAATGCCTCCGGGCAACGGACTCTCTAGTATATTCTACCCCCGCGCGCGAGACCGTGTGAACATCCTCTTCAATGGGAAAGCACCCGGCGATTAGTCCCGACTGTGAGGAGACAATTTTTCCGTGCCATCATGCGCATTCCCGAACTGGCGCACAACCTGTGGTGGGCCTAGAATCCGGCAGCCCGTCGCACTCGACCTAGGCTGCGACGTCTGTTTCCGGGACGCCGTGACCGTCTTCAACGGGGGACCTCGAAATCTGCTAGTGTTTAGGATGGTGGTGGGCGCTGAACACTTGGAAACTGGCATGCACTCCGTACACAGAAAAGGTGCGGCGCTGTACCGGACCTGGCCGCATGCGGCGAGACCACTATAGGTGAATATACCTTCGGTGTCATGCGCTCCTGGTAGTTGGTTTGGCGTCAACGCAAAAGAGGCGCGAGCCACGTGAAAGAGGAACTGCACGGATTATTCTTGTCCAGCGGAGTTATTGAATGCCTTCGTCAACGCGGGAGTCAGCCACAGGAGTGATGGAGTTGCCCCGGTAAGTGGATCTGCTTATCGGGGCAACTCCTAAGAAGAATGTCCCCTTTTGCCTTTCCGATAGTCTCCCCTGGACAATAGCTTTTCAAGGAAACAATATAGGATAATGAAAATGTAACGTGATCCCATTTCCTCGATCTTAAGCTTAGATTGTCCTAGCTTTCTATTCGTCCAATCGTTGGGTAGGACCACGTATGAATAACCCCGGATTATAGCTTTCAAAGGTAGCTCAACTGTCATGTTGTAGTGATGACTAAGGAGTGGGAGAAGACCTTGAATTACTTCCCGGCGGTAGAGCTTAAAAGCGTTGGTAACGTCATTATATCGTAGGCCGAACAGAATCTGGATTAACTTGTTTCCTAGTCGGTTAAGGATTAATTTAGGGATGGGGTAATTGATCACTCGTGACGACGTAGAGAAACGAGTCCCGAACACGCAGTCTACATTCTTCTCCCTTAGAGCTGCGAAAAATCTGGCGAGATCCTCTGGTCTGTCCGAGCCATCCGCCATGTACGTTGCAACCGCCTCTCCAGTACACCTCTCCAGTCCCAGCCCAATAGCCAACCCAAACCCGCCGGGTGGATCATTGTTGACGCTTCTTAGCGTACTGATTTCTCTCCCCAAGTTGCCGAGGATCAACTCTGTTCCATCTTCAGAGTTGTCGTTCACAACAACAATCTCGTGATCAATACTCTCTTGGAACAGCATTGCATGGAGATCGCGGACGGTCGTCTCAATGCATTTTTCCTCATTTCGTGCTGGGATTACTACAGACAGGCGCATAACTTACGAATTACTAAATCGGGCTCGCCTCTTAGCCAGTTATTGGCCATCTCATGCGAGATGGAAAGGAAATCATTCTTTGGATGGCCATTGTGGACAATATGTATTGGCAAAAATCCCTTAACCATGTCTGTATGTCGCCTGAGTCCTTGCTCCAATTCTTAATCTCCAGTCAACGTATTGTCTAATTGAATCCTCAACGGTGGTTTTCAATTCTACATCTAATACCTTCTTTATTTTGGATGCGTCAGAAGAATGACGCAATGATTCATGAGACAACATCTCCGTGAGTTCAGGTTCTATATCATCTTTATTCAGACTTTCTATAACTAACTCCGCTATTCTCAGTACTGTAGTAACTCGTCCGGTCGCCAGATTAAAAATTTCAAAGCCTCTTGTTTTAGATGCCACTTCTACGGACGCATCTACAACATCATGAACATTCGTATAATCTGCAGCACAAGGCGTAAATTTCCCTTTTTTAAAATGACCGTGGACTATTGGCTCTTGATTATGAATTACCTGTTCTACAAATATTGACAGTTCCCGATCTGGCTGGCATCTTGGGCCAATTACATGGTGGTATCTTATCACTGGTATGTCCAACCCATAATAATTTGCGTACATTCGACAAAATTCCTCAGCACACATCTTGGAGAGACCGTAAGGACCCTCTGGCTTTAACAAATCATCCTCCTTGAATGTGTCCTTTCTCTTTCCGTAAACTTTGTTTGATGAAGCAAACAATACAACTGGAGATGGTTCCGCTAGCCTTGCAGCCTCTAAAACATTAACGGTTCCAACAACGTCCACTTCAGCATAATTCCTCGGCTCTTTCATTGCAAGCCTATGACTTGGTAAAGCAGCAAAATGAAAAATCAAGTCTTTGTCTTGAATAGCTTCTTTCATCCTCTCCAAATTTAATATGTCATCCCGAATCACTTCTAGTGTTTCAATGCCAATATTTTCCCCAATTTCTGCTATATTCCTCTCCGCTTCTTCTCCTCTCATAAAATTATCATAAACAGTGACGGAATGCCCAATCTTTATCAATTTCTCCGCTAAATGACTGCCTAAAAATCCTGCTCCACCAGTAATAAGTACTCTCATGGCTGATACACGCTCTCCAGTAAGCATCACCTCACTATAATTGGCGCCACACAAAATACACCCACGTAGTTGACATCAACCGACAGGAACAGATGGTGAAACGTAACAATAAGACTGCTTTAGCCATGCACATTGGTTTGTGAGATTGTCTACTGGTCGTCTCTCGTGGCCAGCTTAGGATATTTCATAGGCTGTCCTATCTGGTAAAGTGTATCTTGCCCATTAGTTGCCAAAGGGCTTAGCGATATTTCCCATTTTGCTGGACCAATAAGATGTGTAACCTTGTATTTCATTGCCAACTTTCGCCAGTCCGCCTTGCTGTAACTCTCCCATAGATTCCTGTACCACAATGGGTCAGCCTCAGGGGAACCCGTCTTTACTGGGTTGAGATAATCAATCCCGTAGATATTTTTTAATACATCCACCAAATCATTCCTTATTATAGGGCTGTATGGAACACTATTAATAGTTTCAGCATCGACCAACGTGCTTGTACGGGTTTTTAGCTGGGTATCATAATAATTTATCGGCTGCAAAATTAATGCTTGCGCAGGAAATCTATACCCATAAACCGCATCACTTTCCCAATCCTGAAATTTTCCATCATCGTATTCGCTAATAGACGTAAAAACATAATACGGAATTAATAGAAACAACAGAGAACTGACTTTAGCATATGGTTTCAAGTAATTTAACCTAATTCGGTTCACTAGAGGCAACCTTTCCGTCAATGAATCCAACAGCAGCAGTGAAATCACATAAGCACTTGATATGTGACTGTACGGATTCGTAGATTTGTAGATCCAAATTAAGGAAATAGAAAACACAAGGTAAACAATTCGCGACAACCGAATTGGTTTATTGCCATACGTACTACAAACAACGAAAACATTTAGTATTACAAGTGTGAGTGTATTAGCATCGCTTAACCCATAGAACAATAAAGATACGGCAATAATCAGGAACTTACGCCAATCGTTGTAATGTCTCAATATTGTTCCAAACAATAATATTGGGTTGAGCAGTATGACGAAATTCAATAATCTATCTACCATTGCGCGGTCAAAAAGGCCGGAGATTATTGGAATAGATAGAGCCGCCAATATAATAAGAGTTATCGAAAATATTCCTGAGACAATACAAAACAGGTAATATGTACTTTCGTAACATTCCATTTTGCGCCATCGACCGTATAGTGAATTTGCCGCAAGAAGAATACTGCCACCTCCAATCATAAAGCCATAAATGCTTTCCAAGGTAGTTATACTGAAACCTCTATGTGCATCCCAGCCAATGTCAATATATTCCTTGGAGATAGCAATTTCAGACAAGAAAGTGGTGCCATCAGTCAAAATTGGGAATTGAATTTTGTGTAAGATTAAACTTATACAACTGAATAAAATGCCAAGTGCGAGCCAATACAAATGTCTGTGAATTCGAATGTCAGAATTAGTTAATTTATATGCAAAGATAGATAGCGAATACATGGATACTAACCACAGTCCCAGGGGAGCGTGAATGCCAATGCTCAACCCCATTATTAGGAAGCCGATTCTAGGATATTTGTTTGTGACCAATATTAATGACAATACCGAAATAGTTAGACCCAGCCCCCCAAATGCATGCCCTCCACTGAACAACATAATTGGATAGTGCATTCCATGAGTATTAAGAAAGGCTCCGTGGAATATGAACAGAGCGACTGCAAGAACATCTTTCTTGCTCTTAGTGACAATATTAATGCCCAATAGAATTGTTAGAAAGGACAGGAAACCCTCTAGGTAGCCAATTAGGATGGACAGCGTTTGTTCTGTAAGCCCTATTACCAACAAACCGCTAAACAACTGAGGAAGTATCGACCACCTCGCCGCGATAATCCTGTATTGAATCGTTTCAGGTAAATAATGTACGATGTTAGCGACTACCTGGGCTTGTTCCACGTAAAGTGCTGACCCATAGTTAAGGGCACCTTTAATCCCACCAAATAGTACGGAAGCGAAGAAATAATAACGGATATTTCTCATTACCTAACCCGCTGCTAATGGGTGAAAACCTTTTAGCCAGACCGCGTTGATTCCGTTCAGGTCAGCCTTGTTCAGACTCCGCCCTGCAGCAACCTTTGCCAGCATCGCCTCACACACAGCCTGCGGAATGTCTGCGCCGACAATTGTGGGGAGCTGTTCCACATCGCGCAGCACGGCCTGCATCTGTGGCAGCTGCTCATCGAAGGTGCGAACGGCAATTGGATTCATTGCGAGGAAATGCCTCCGGGCGATGGCTTTTCAGGGATATTCTACCCCTGCGTGCGAGACCGTGTGAACATCCTCTTCAATAGGGAAGCCACCCGGCGATTCGCCCCGACTGTGAGGAGACAATTTTTCCGTGCCATCAAGCGCTTGCCCAAATTACTGGGCTGTTTAATCTTCGACCAACACCGCTCCCGCTATCCGCGGGTCGAAACCTTCTGGCCACTTCGTGTCGGTGGTGTACTTGGCCCAGCGCAAGTCGGCCCCGCTCAGGTTGGCCCACCACAGCATGGCTCCACTTAGGTCGGCCTGGTTTAGAGTGGCCCCGCTCAGGTCGGCGTCGCTCAGGTTGGCGCCCCGCAATATGGCCCCGAACAGGTCGGCATCACTCAGGTCGGCCATGCTCAGGTCAGCCCCGTGCATTTTGGCGCGGAGGAGGTCGGCCTCGCTCAGGGCAGCCACGCCGAGGTCGGCATCGCTCAGGTCGGCATCGCTCAGGTCGGCATGCCTCAATTTCGCCAGACTCAGGGTGGCCCCGCTCAGGTCAGCGTTGGTGAGGTCGGCATCGCTCAGGTCGACCCCGGTCAGGTTACGGCCAGATGCGCCTTTATTGACGATCTCCCATACCAGCCGCCATTTCGCGTCAATCTGCGCGTTGTCATCCAATGTGGCCCCGCTCAGGTCTGCCCGGTTCAGGTTGGCCCCGGCTATGTTGGCCCCGCTCAGGTCACCGCCGCGCAAGTCCGCCCCGCTCAGGTTGGCATCGGTGAGGTCGGCCCCGCTCAGGTCCGCCCCGCTCAGGTCGGCGTCGGTGAGGTCGGCCCCGCTCAGGTCCGCCCCGCTCAGGTCGGCATTGATGGGGTGAGCATCCCGCAGGGTGGCCCCGCTCAGGTCGGCGTCGTTCAGGACGGCCCACCACAGGATGGCCTTGGTCAGGTTGGCATTACTCAGATTGGCATGGCTCAGGTTGGCATTGCGCAAGATAGCCCCATTCAGGCTGGCCCCGCTCAGGTCCACATCGCTCAGGTCGGCGTCGGTGAGATCGGCCCCGCTCAGATCCACACCGCTCAGGTCGGCCCCGCTCAGGTCGGCATTCCAAAGGATGGCCCGGCTCAGGTCGGCGTCGCTCAGGCTGGCATCCCGGAGAAAAGCGCTGTTCAGGATGGCCCCACTCAGGTCGGCATCGGTGAGGTCGGCATCGCTTAGGTTAGCCCCTCCGCACCGGGCGTTAGGTTTGATGTCGCAGCCATTGACGGTCCTGGTGCAACCAAAGGTCAACAGGGTGATGCTCATGAGTACTAGAATGCAGGCATCTGTTAGTTTCGTCACGTTAACCCTGCTCTCTGTCAGTGTCAGGGGCTGTGTATGTGTGGGGGCTGTGGCTGGGTATATGCTTCAGAGCGGGCACTCTCCTGCCAGCACCGCCCCTGCCTACAGCGCGATCCCCTCTGCACGCCAACTACGGATACTGACGCAGCAGCCGCTCGCTACTATGCACCGAATAACCGACCCCACCCTCTTCGTCACGCACCAGCAGCTCGAAGACCACCTCGGGCGCGTCCGTGTGCGTCACTTCCAGGATGCGGGCGAACTTCAGGTTCTCCGGATGCAGGTAGGACAGCATGGGGTCCTTTCCCCGGCCCCCATCGGTGATGAGCACGTTGCCGTCAGGGAGCAGGTCGGCCTCGCCATTGTATTCCGAGTAGAATGGCTCACGGCCACGAAACTCCCACACCTGGGTCGCCGTCATGTTGTCTGTATCCAGCCGATACTCAACCACCCGGCTTGTCCACTCCGAGAAGTGCTGCGCGCCCGGCCGCCCCGTGCCGCTGTCGAAAAGGATCAGGTTGCCGTTAGGTAAGAGGCGCGCAGCGTTCTGGTGGTATGGCCATTCCCCCGCTCCCTGCAGCTCGAAATCGCCCTCCGGCCCGAAGCGCCAGCGCATCTCGCCAGTACCTCGGTCGGTCTTGATGACCCAGTCCTGATGCATCAGGGACAGGAGCACTGAGTCGTCGGCGGGGTCAAAATAAATGGAATTAGCATGGCTCCAATCCTTTGGATTTTGTGACTTGTCCTTGTACATCGTGTTGTAATACGGCAGGTGGAAGCCGAGGCGCACCCGAAGCGGGTCAAGCACGTCGAAAAGCGACCAACGGTTCACGACCTGCCTTCCCGAGGTGAACTCGACTAACACATCGCTCACCACATCAAAGCTGGTAGAACCGCTCGTTTCCTGATAGCCAGCGAGGGAACGCAGCTCGGTGCTCAGGGTCAGAAAGTTGCCGGATGGCAGCTGGAGTATTTCGTCGTGAAAGGAGTCGACGGGCGGCTCCAATTCGTTTGCCTGGAAAACGGCGACAAGGTTGCCCAGCATGTCAA
>Ga0187833_10000036_pt1 | contig 122964 bp, 123 predicted proteins | sample ETNtaG_37_FD_167968 | JGI IMG/M metagenome (GOLD analysis project Ga0187833, IMG submission 167968) | Marine microbial and viral communities from oxygen minimum zone, Eastern Pacific Ocean - ETNP2014_SV_400_PacBio MetaG (Illumina Assembly) | ecosystem: Environmental > Aquatic > Marine >... | reverse complement strand
CTCACATTTGCCTCGGTGTCAGGGCGAACATCGCAGGCCAACTCGACTTTCCACACGCCGTCGCCACCGTTGCCCCGGTGTTGCTTCATTACCCTCGGTCCAGTTGGGAGAAGCAGGGCAAGTCCCTCCATTAACTCGTCGGGAGTGCGATAAAGGCGCGTATCCGTCCCCCAGCCAAGATGACGCGTACGATAGAGGACTTCCTTGGTGCCCATCTTCAGAATAATGTCGGGGTGTGCACTGATCCACACGCCTTGCGATGCCGCATCCCGAAGAATCGCATCTAGTTGGGACCGGTCTTGGCCGTTCGCAATCGGATTCACCCAAACGAGGACGCCGTCCAGTTCCATCAGTTGTTCAGACACCCGGTCAACAGCATCATCCGAATACACCACCGACTCCACAGTTACCCGACAGGCTTCTAGCGCATCAAAAACGTGTTGGAACCTGTTATTTTCACGGGTCGGAGGTGGCGTGTCGGCTTCGCCTCGCCGCAGGATACCAATACGCCCGAGGGCTGCACCACTCGCCACGGCAATGGTCCCCCTTTCCGTAGTATATAACCGAGATTACATACTACTGTCTGAAGGTTATGTCGTCAAGAAGTGTAGGGATGGCGTGCTGCTGCTTATGGCCTGGAAGGTTGGCAAGGAGAGATAGCCTGAAGGTGTATCGTCACAGTGCTTACCAATGACAATATATCGTTACTTTTTGGGTGGCCTTTATAGTTCTCTAAATCGGGAGACGTAACAGACTGCGGGCGTTATCGGCAAATATCTTTTTCTTATCTATGTCACTGATGTCCATTTGTTCTATTGCGTTTATTGTTTGTATATAGCTTCTATAACCGTTGTTACGATCACCAGACGGGAAATCAGCTCCAAATAACAGATGGTCGGCACCAAAAAAGTCATTGGCACACATTAAAGCCTTACTATTGCCATGAATTGCCGTATCATTGTAGAACATTTTGTAATAATCAATCGGATCTTTCGGGAGACTGTACTCATGTTCGGTGCCACGATTTCCAGGCAGGTAGTGATGCTGTATTATCCTTTGCTCGTAGTATGGAACCATCCCACCACAATGATGTGTAACAATCTTTAGGTTTGGGTATCGTTCCAGTATACCGTTGAATACAAGACGAGTCATGGCTACTGTGGTCTCATACGGCCAACCAAATACGCTATCTATATTTATATCACCATATCTATACTTTGCCCTATCTTCCTTAGTCATGTGATCCGGGTAAGAAGGAGTTCGGGTGGGATGGGTATATATTGGTAGGTTATATTGCGACATCTTCTCATAAAGTGGCATAAACTCTGGCGAGTCCAAAGGCTTGCCATTTATAGTGGTTGATACCATAACCCCCCTGAATCTCAGGTCATTGATAGCTCTATCTGTTTCTTTCAGGGCTGTGTCTATGTTATTCATCGGTAGGCAGGCTATAGCGGCTACGAATCTATCCGGATATCTGACAAGCAACTCGGCCATCTCGTCGTTAGCAAGCTTTGCCAGGTCTTCAGCCTTTTCAGAAGTCAGAGATACCTGCATCGTTAATACCTGTACCAAACCCTCAAACTTATCCATTAGGCGAAATCTATAATCCAAGTCCGCATGCAGGTTGCTGGCTATGTCTCCCGCCTCGGTGGTCATATTCCTGGAACGACCTTGAGCAGCCGAGTACTTCGTTAATATGCCGCCAGCATGAGCATACGCGTCAATCTTTAACGGATATAATTTGTTCATTTGCATTCCCTCCACTCTGTTTTGTATACTGAGCTGGATAGTACCTTTGCGCCAACATTATACCATCAAAATACAATAGATACCGAGGAATAATTTTTGAAGGGGAAGTAATGATACTGTCTTTGAAAAAGTGATGACTGCGTTTTATGGTGAGCCGCCCGGGTATCGAACCCGGGACACCCTGATTAAAAGTCAGGTGCTCTACCACTGAGCTAGCGGCTCACACTCTTAAACTATACTTGATTTATATTACAAATTCAACGATAAACAAGAGTTGCGCCATCAACTATTCGACCAGCACAGGCCTGTAGTTGGGAGCAAGCCCCCATTCAGAAAAAGGCCATATACGCAGCCAGGCTCTGCCTATTATATTGCTCTGATCCACGGGGTCAGCCCAAAAACGGGAATCGGAGCTTGAGGGACGATTATCGCCCATCACAAAATACTCTCCGTCTCCCAGCTTCCATGTGCCTGGCCGTTTTACGGTAGGCATACTAAGATACGACGACTCATCAAGCAATTTGTCATCTATATAAACCTCGCCGCCTTCAACCTTTACCGTCTCCCCAGGAAGCCCTATCACACGCTTGATCAGTACTTTGGGCCCCACAGAATATGATGAATTGAAAACTATGATATCACCACGCTCGGGGGGATGAAGCCTGTAAACCACTTTGTTTACCAGTATCCATTGATTATCCGCAAGGTTGGGGTTCATGCTGGGACCATCGATAACAAAGTTCTGAACAATAATGCGAATAAGCAGAAAAATGCTAACCGCTATAACTACGATAATTATGATGCCTCTAAACTTCATCTATCTCACATTTCCTACGCGGCAAAAGTTGCTCATCATTATAAACCAGTCCGCTTCAGGATACCAGTCCGATGCTGTTACACAAAGCGTTATTGTCAACATATATCCGTCATGGTATTATAGCTTCGAGGCAAGTTAAGTTTAAGTAAAAGAGGCATTTGTGTACTGCAAAGGAATTCGTGGAGCTACCACCGCAGAGAACAACTCTAAAGAAGAGATCATAGCCGCAACAAAGGAGCTGCTTGTGGAGATGATTGATATCAATAGCATCGATCCACAGTATGTAGCCAGCGTAATCTTTACTACAACCAAAGACCTCAATGCAGAGTTTCCGGCGGTGGCTGCCCGTATACTGGGCTGGAACAACACCGCGCTGATCTGCGGCCACGAGATGGATGTGCCCGGCAGCCTTAAAAAATGCATACGCATACTAATCCACGTAAACACCGAAAAAAGCTCTAATGAGATAGCACACGTTTATACCAAAGGCGCAAAGAACTTAAAATCAAACTATAGTTTTCAGGACTAGGCATAAAAGAAATGAAAAACGGCCTTCTCTTCGGAACCGCAGGCATACCTCATAGTACAGAAAAACCATCTTCGACGATCAAAGGCATCAGATGCATCAGGGAGCTGGGGCTGGACTGCATGGAGATCGAGTTTGTACACGGAGTGAACATTGGGCAAAACACCGCGCGCGACGTAATACAAGTTGCTATCGAAAACGACATCAAACTTTCAGCACACGCGCCCTACTTCATTAATCTTAACGCTTTGGATGATAAAAAACTAAATGACAGCCGGCAGCGCATTTTAAGATCAGCGCGCATCTGTGCCGTCTGCGGGGCCAGTGACTTGGTATTGCACGCCGGATTCTATCTTAAAAACGCCCCCGATAAGGTATATAAAACGATCAGAAAGCAGCTAAAAGAACTTTCTGATATACTGAGAACTGAAAACTTAAAGGTAACGCTCAGAGTAGAGGTAAGCGGTAAGGATAGCCAATTCGGCAGCTTAACCGAGGTGTTCTCTTTGAGCGCTGAACTAGATGGAATAGCGCCCTGCATAGACTTTGCGCACCAGCACGCCAAAGGCGGAAAAAACAACACCTACGACGAATTTGTTATAATACTGAAGCGCGTTGAAAAACGATTGGGCAGGCAGGGGCTAGATAACCTGCATCTGCACGTATCGGGAATAGAGTACACCGACAAGGGAGAGAAAAAACATAGAAACCTTAATCAGTCCGATTTTAATTACATTGAGTTGCTACAGGCGCTCAAGGACTTCGATGCAAAAGGAAGAGTGATCTGCGAAAGCCCAAACCTTGAGAAAGACGCCATACTGCTCAAGGAAACATACATGGCAATGAGCTAAAGGAGCAAACGCGATTAATCTGGGAGTAAACATTGCGAATCTGAAACTAAAGAATCCGGTGATGACAGCCTCCGGTACTTTCGGCTACGGCGTTGATGAAGCGGCAAAGCTCAACGTTGATGAACTGGGTGCTGTTGTATGCAAAGGCACTTTCCTGAAACCACGTGACGGCAACCCGCAGCCGCGCCTGGTGGAAACACCGTCAGGTATGCTCAACTCCATCGGCTTGCAGGGTGTCGGCGTGGATAAGCTGGTGTCAAACTATGCGCCTCAGTGGGCCAGATGGAATACTCCCGTAATCGTCAACATTTGCGGTGAATCGATGGCTGAGTATGCCGAGATAGCCAGGCGCCTTAATGGAGTAGACGGGGTAAGCGGACTTGAGGTAAACATCAGTTGCCCCAACGTGCACAAGGGCGGTATGGAGTTCGGAACAGACCCGGACATAGCGGCGCAGATAACATCTGCAGTAAAAGCCGCGACTAAGCTGCCAGTTATAGTTAAACTAACGCCCAGCGCGCCGGATATCGTTGCCGTGGCACAAGCCGTGGCGAATGCCGGCGCAGATGCCGTATCACTGATAAATACGATAGTTGGCATGGCGATTGATATTGAAAAACGCAAGCCGGTCCTGCCCAATGGTATCGGCGGGTTGTCCGGCCCCGCCATAAAACCAATCGCACTGGCAATAGTATATAGGGTAGCTGAGGCGGTGGATATCCCAATCATCGGTATTGGTGGTATTTCAAATGCGAATGACGTATTGGAGTTCATATTGGCAGGAGCCAGCGCCGTACAGATAGGTACGGCCGGCATGATAAGCCCAGGCGTCCTGATAAAGATAATTGACGGAATGCAGGAATACTTGGAAGAATCGAACGTAAATTCCGTCTCAGAACTTATCGGCAAAGCTAGATTACAGTAAATGGTTATTGCTAAAAGGAGGATGTAAGACCCATGAATATTGTTGTCTGTTGTAAACAGGTGCCAGATCCTGAAGCACCACCGGCAAGCTTCAAGATCGACGAAGCAGCAAACAAAGTGGCACCCGCTCCTGGGGTAAATCAAGTAATCAGTCCCTTTGATGAGCAGGCAGTGGAGGCCGCCCTTAGAATTAAGGACGATCAAGAAAGTACCGTACGCGTAATCACCATGGGCGCCGATCTGGTTTCAGACGTGGTCAAAAAGCCACTGGCTATGGGTGCAGATGAGCTTTATTTACTTCAGGATGAGGCTCTGGTGGATGGAGACAGTATTTCCACGGCATACGCGCTGGCAACCGCCATCCAGAAAATAGGCAAGTATGACCTGATTATCTGCGGCAGGCAGGCCGCCGACTGGGACAAGGGACAAACGGGTGTGGGCATAGCCGAGGAACTGGGTATCCCCTGCGTCACTGTTGCTAAAAAGATCGAAGTTGCTGACGGCAAGGTCAAAGTGGAGCGAGTAGTGGCCGACGGTTATGAAGTGGTGGAGGTTGCGCCGCCGGTAGTCGTTACCGTAAGTAACGAGCTGGGCGAACCGCGCTATGCCACGCTTAAAGGAATTATGGCCGCTGCCAAAAAGCAGCCCACCGTAATGACCGCTGCTGACATCGGCGCAGACACGTCCAAAACGGGCAAGGCCGGAGCCAAGAGCAAGCTCTTAAAGCTGTACATACCAGTACGTGAGGGCAAGTGCGAGATGATAGAGGCCGAGGACCCGGCAGAGGCAGGATCTCTGCTTGCTCAAAAACTAAGAGAGGCAAAAGTACTTTAGGCATTCGCCTACTGTATTTTGGAGGTATAGATAATGGGTAAAATAGGAGTTTTGACAGTAAGCGAATGTGTAGATGGGGCCTTAGATCCTATCAGCGCAGAGCTTCTTGGTGCTGCTAGAAAGCTTGCCGATGAGCTGGGCCAGAAAGTGGCCACCGCCATAATTGGAGCTGGCGTGGGCGATGCGGGCAAGGATGCTATAGCTTACGGCGCAGATGAAGTATACGTTGCAGACGACGCAAAATATGCCAACTACCAGCCTGAGTCCTATGCAGCCATAGTTGAACAGGCTGCCAAGGAGTTGGGTCCTGCCATCATTTTGATAGGGCAGACATCCATCGGCCGTGACTTGGCACCGCGTGTGGCATTTAAACTGCAAACCGGACTTTCTACAGACTGCATAAGCCTCAAATTAGATGCCAATTCCAAGCGCATGGTGATGAGCAGACCAGTATACGGCGGCAACGCCATGGCCGACATGATATCGGAGACCGACCCCCAGATGGCCACCATCAGGGTCAAATCCCAGGAGGCACTGGCCAAAGACGATTCCAGGACTGGCGAGGTAAAGACCATTGACGCCGATGCGGATATGAAGACAAGTTTCGTCAAGAAGGTTACGGAAGAGGTCGCTGGCATTAAGCTTGAGGATGCAGACGTGGTGGTATGCGGTGGACGCGGTATCGGCAGTGAAGAGGGCTTCGCGCCCTTAAACGATCTGGCCAAGGCGCTCAATGGCGCAGTAGGCGCAAGCCGTCCTCCGTGCGACAACGGCTGGATAGCAAGTACCCAGCAAATAGGCCTTACCGGCAAGATCGTTTCCCCCACGCTGTATTTCGGTATTGCGCTTTCAGGAGCCAGCCAGCACATGGCCGGTTGCTCAGGTTCCAAGAACATTGTTGCTATCAATAAAGATGCCGAGGCAAATATCTTTAACGTTGCTCACTACGGAGTAGTCGGCGATTATAAAAAGATTCTGCCCGCTCTTATCGACAAGGTAAAAGAGCTTCTTTAAGGATTAGCTATAAACGATACTTATGTCTGGCCCATCCTTGAACAGGACAGGCCAGACTTTTTGTTGCCTGCTATAATGGAGATTATGCCAATGAATTACAATGATGCCAGAAAAAAGTTGATCGATAAATTAGCACGTGAGATATCTGATCCACAAGTACTTTACGGCATGGAACTGGTGCCGCGCCACCGCTTTGTGCCCAGGCCCAGCTTAGGTATGGCCTACATGGATATACCACTACCTATCGGCGAGGGACAAACCATCTCGCAACCATACATAGTGGCGTTGATGACACAGGAGCTGGAGCTTACCGGAACCGAAAAGGTACTGGAGCTGGGCACCGGCTGCGGCTACCAGACGGCCATACTTGCCGAACTTGCCAAAAAAGTAATCACGGTTGAGCGTCTGTCTGACCTTTCAGAGAAAGCCTGTACAGTGTTTAACGAGCTGGGCTATACTAATATCGAGGCTCATATCGTAGGTGACAAGCTGGGCTGGCCCGACGATGCGCCATACGATGCCATAATGGTAACGGCCGGGGCACCCAGCGTGCCACAGGAGCTTGTCGATCAACTCGCCACCGGGGGAAGAATGATAATACCCATAGGCACACGTGTGGCTCAGGACCTGCGCAAGATAACCAAAACTAAAGATGAAATCATCATTAAAAACTTGGGCGGGTGCAGGTTCGTTCCGCTTATCGGCCAAAGCGCCTGGGACAGTGATTAGTACTATTAAAAAAACCTAAAGCAACTGGGGGAAGTGCAGGTTGAAGAGGTAAGCCCGGAGGGGCTGGAGTGCTTTGAAAAAGGCGGTGAAAAGCTCTTTAGAATCTGGGTAAAAGCAGGTCCCTCTACTGATGTGATATAAATCATATTCAAAACAGGGTACTGGATAGAATAATTAAACAAGAGACACAATATAATGACAAAAAAACCTGATAATGTGTTAAACGGAGTAATCGCCCAGATGAAGGACACCTATTCCGATGAAGTTATAGACCACACTATAAACACACGCAACTTCGGACGGATGCTTAACTGGGACGGTATTGGCTCGGCAACAAGCACTTGCGGCGAAACCATACGTATATGGCTCAAGGTAAAAGATGGCAAAGTGACAAAGGCCTCTTTTGAAACGGACGGGTGCGCCGCGTCTATAGCCTGCGGCAGTATGGCAACTGAGTTGGCGATCGGGAAAGACGTCTCGAGCGCGCAGAAAATCAAGCAGAAAAATATCCTTGAGGCGCTGAACGGCCTGCCCGATTACAATCAGGAATTGGCATTGATAGCGTCTAAGGCCATCAAGGGCGCAATCCATGACTATTTGGCACTTAAACGTGAGCCATGGAAAAAAGCCTATCGCAAGCTGTAAACAGTAGTGAATTTCTGTTAAAATTATATACAGAGAGATTTTAAGATCGATGGATAAGGAGTAGAAAATAGATGGTAACTAAAGATCAAATAAGTAAAGTGGTAAAAGAACTGTTGGTACCGGGCGTTGGCCGCAGTCTCACCGACCTCAACCTGCTAAAAAGCATAGAGGCAGCCGACGGCAAGGTGACCGTAACAGTGGCAAGCGCGGCACTCGGTCCGGGCACGCAGGAGTGGATAAGAACCAAGATAGCCGCGTCCGTTGAAAAAACAACCGACGGGACCGAGATAACGACCGAGTTTGTAGATGCCAAACCGGCAGAGATTAACCAGATCGATAAAATCGTTGCTATAATGAGCGGTAAGGGCGGTGTAGGTAAATCGCTGATTACGGGACTCTCCGCGGTGGCAATGGCGCGTCAGGGTAAAAGCGTCGGTATATTGGATGCCGATATCACCGGACCCAGCATCCCTAAAATGTTCGGCGCAAAATCACGCCCACTGGGCAGCGAGTCCGGCATTCTACCAATAATCTCACACCTCGGTATAGAGATGATGTCCATCAACCTGATGCTGGAAAACGAGCACGAGGCCGTTATTTGGCGCGGCCCTGTCATATCCAGCGCCATCAAGCAGTTCTGGGAAGAGGTGCTTTGGGGCAAGCTGGATTATTTATTTATTGACCTGCCGCCGGGAACCGCCGACGCACCGCTCACCGTAATGCAGCTGATACCGGTTAACGGCGTTATCATCGTATCAACACCGCAGGATTTGGCAAGTATGATTGTAAGAAAAGCAGTTACAATGGCACAGAAAATCGGTAAGCCGATCTTGGGCGTAGTGGAAAATATGAGCTATCTGGATATACCGGATACCGGCAAGAGAATGGAATTGTTTGGCAAAAGCAGGGGGGCCGAGGTGGCACAATCCGCAAGTGCTCCGTTACTGGGTCAGCTTCCGGTAGATCCCAAACTGGCAGGATTATGTGACGCGGGCGAGGTTGAAAAATATACCTCAGAAGCGTTCGATGCATTTTCCAAAGAACTAACCAAGGTACTAAACCTTACGGATTAGTCCACCAAAACGTAATATAATAAAAAGAAGGGGGCATACTTAATATTATGCTCCCTTCTCTATAAAACACTGTGCAACGGTACACTCTGCCTCCTTGCCACCAACAACGCCAGACGATATACTAATCAGGAACGCTAATGACGACCAAAACCGCAATTGAGTACGAAACCGTAATAGGGCTCGAGGTGCACGCTCAGCTGCTCACAAAAAGCAAGATGTTCTGCGGCTGCAGTACCAGCTATGCCAACACCGAACCAAACACCCATGTTTGCCCGGTGTGCTTAGGTATGCCGGGCGTGTTGCCCGTGATTAACAAAAAAGCCGTTGAGTACACCATAATGACGGCGCTGGCGCTCAACTGCACCATCCCGAAACATACCAAGTTCGACCGTAAGAACTACCCCTACCCTGATTTGGTTAAGGGGTATCAGATATCGCAGTACGACATGCCGCTTTCAAAAGATGGGTGGCTGGATATAAGCGCCGATGGTGCAACAAGGCGAATTGGTATAACTCGCGTGCATCTGGAGGAAGACACCGCTAGGCTAATGCACCGGCAGGACTCATCGGGGCAAACATACTCGTTGGTGGACGTCAATCGCTCCTGTACACCGCTGATGGAAATAGTGGGTGAGCCAGATATACGCTCGCCTGAAGAGGCGCGCCAGTATCTGTTGCAACTGCGCAGTATATTGCAGTACCTGGGTGTATCCACCGGCAACATGGAGGAGGGTACCTTCCGCTGCGATGCCAATATCAGCATAAGGCCAGTGGGAACCAAGGAGCTTACCACCAAGGCGGAGATAAAGAATATGAACAGCTTTAAGGCCGTTTATAGTGCTCTTGACTACGAAGTAAAACGCCAGTGCCAGGTGATCCAGAAGGGCGGGACCATAATTCAGGAGACCCGCGGCTGGGACGATGTAAGCGGCACCACACTCAGCCAGCGCAGCAAGGAGTACGCCCACGATTATCGGTATTTCCCCGAACCGGACCTGCCGCCGCTTACTATCAGTCGTGAGTGGGTGGAGCAGATAAGAGCCAAACTGCCAGAGCTGCCGGCAGCTAGATATCAGCGTTTTACAGATAAGTATGGGCTTTCGGATTACGATGCCAGCTTGCTAACCAATACCAAATCGCAGGCCGATTGGTTCGAGTGGGCCGTAAAGCTTCTTCCAGAAAACAAAGCGAAAACTGTGGCCAACTGGATGAACGGTGAACTAGCCCGGCTGATTAACGCCACTGGCACCGAATTCAAAGACATAAAAATTACTACAAAGAACCTTGTGCAGATGATAGGACTTATCGATGCCGGAATACTGAGCACGAAGCTGGCCAAAATCGTGTTTGAGGAGATGTTCAACACCGGCAGGAGCGCTAATGCCATCGTTAAAGAAAAAGGTCTTACCCAGGTTAGTGATACTAGCGAAATTGATGCTATAATACAAAAAGCACTTGAAGACAATCCCAAGGCTGTTGACGATTTGAAGGCGGGTAAAGAACAGGCGCTGAAGTTCCTTATTGGCCAGGTGATGAAACTGTCCAGAGGCCGCGCCAACCCGCAAATGGTAAACAATCTACTTTCAGAGAGGTTTAAATAGAATGGAAAGAGGACTGCAAATAGCTCAAATCATACTGTCTGTGCTCCTGGTCTTTATACTAGTGCTACAACTAAGAGGAGGAGGATTGGGCAGTATCTTTGGCGCAGATCAGGCCGAGTTCAGATCAAGGCGCGGTGTTGAAAAAACTATGTTCCAGCTTACGATCGTACTGGCTGTAATTTTCCTGGGTCTGTCAGTAGCTAATATGATACTTATAAGATAACGACCGGCTTCATTGGCACGTTGATGAACATAAGTATTATCAATAAAGCAGGTTAAGGCCCAACAAAACTCGACTCTAGCCTCGTTTGCGTTATACAACAAACCGGCCGTATAATAACATATCATGCGTGTTATCTTCATGGGCACACCCTCTTTTAGCGTTCCCGTGCTGGCCAAGTTGATCGAAAACGACTACCAAGTGGTAGCGGTGTATACAAAATCCGACAAGCCCAGCGGCAGAGGACGTATTCTTCTACCGTCACCCGTAAAAGAAATGGCTCTTCAATACGGCCTTCACGTAGAAGAACCGGCAGGATTCAAGGACGCAGCAGTTGTGGCCCATATGCTAAGCTTTGAGCCGGATATTATCGTAGTAGCTTCGTACGGCCACATTCTGCCCAAACGCGTGCTAGGTATGCCAAAGCAGGGATGTTTAAATATACATCCATCGCTGCTACCATGCTACCGCGGCCCTTCGCCTGTAGCCGGAGCCATACTCAATGGAGACAGTCGTACAGGAGTAACGGTTATGACCGTAATTGCCAAAGTTGACAGCGGTCATATTCTGGCTCAGTTAAAGGTAGATATTGATCAAGAGGACACCACGCAATCGTTAACGCCAAAGCTATTCCAGATGGGTGCGGAGTTGCTGATTTATACTATCCCGCGCTGGGTTGATGGAGAGCTCAAGCCACAGCCTCAGGATGAAGACAAGGCCACTTACACCAGAACCTACACCAAAGACGACGGCAGGATAGACTGGACCACATCGGCAATCGAGATATCGCGAAAGTTACGGGCATTTACACCTTGGCCCGGCTGCTATACCAATTGGCAGGATAGAACGTTAAAGATAATTGAGGCTGCACCAATGCCAGAAACTGAAGCTAATTACAAGCCAGGCCATGTTATAGACATCGATGATAACGATATGAAAGCAGGTGTTGTAACCAACAGCGGCGTCTTAGGGCTACGTAAAGTTCAGCTTGAAGGCAAGCGCCCCTTGCCCATTTCAGACTTTTTGCGAGGGCAGAGCGGGCTAATCGGTTCCACGCTGATATGAAAACTAGCGACTTCGACTACAGGCTGCCACCAGAGCATATCGCACAAACACCAATCGAGCCCCGAGACCACTCAAAACTCATGGTCATGTCTAGAACTGAGGAGGCTATTGAGCACAAGCACTTCTTTGACCTGCTCAACTATTTAAAAAAAGGTGATGTGATGGTATTCAACGAAAGTCGCGTAATACCAGCACGCCTCATGGGCCGTAAAAGTGGTAGTGGCGGTAAGATAGAAATACTGCTGTTACACGTCCGTGAACCGGGCATCTGGGAAACACTGGTAAAACCGGGCCAACGGGTTCGAGAGGGAACGATTATCGAGATTGGCTCGGGGAACTTAAGCGTAACCGCCGAGGTAGTCGCCAGAGGACATGGAGGAATAAGAATTGTAAGGTTTTCGAGCGAAGAAAAGCTAAACGAACTTGGTATAGTTCCACTGCCCCCTTATATACATACGCCGGTCGACGATCCGGAGCGCTACCAAACCGTCTATGCCCGCACCTCCGGAAGCGTGGCCGCACCCACCGCCGGCCTTCACTTCACACCCAATCTACTTGCTCAAATCCAACAAAAAGGAGTAGATCTCGCTTTTGTAACCCTGCACATAGGCATGGACTCCTTCAGGCCAGTAAAGGCTGATGATCCCGGCAAGCATGTAATGCACAAGGAATACGGTGAAGTAAAGCAAGAAGTAGCAAGCAAGTTAACTTACGCCAAAGCTGAGGGACGACGTATAATATGTGTGGGAACAACGCCTGTAAGGCTGTTGGAGACTGCAGCTCAAGCTAGCGCCGAGGACAGCAAGTTGGCAGCTTTTAGCGGTTGGACGGGGTTATTTATACTGCCCGGACACGAATTCTTGGTGCCCGATGTGCTCATCACCAACTTCCATTTACCAAAATCGACACTGTTGATGCTGGTTTGCGCTTTTACTGGAACAGAAAAACTGCTGCGGTCATATAAAGAGGCCATAAAGCAAGGCTATCGCTTTTACAGCTTCGGAGACGCCATGCTAATTACCTAAACCAGTGTTGCTAGTGTACCATCAACACTGGCAGTCGGCCAACATCGGCTCCGTCATAAAGGATATAGCATTGAGTCTGTTTTACGTTTATCTTTCCCGGATATTTCGTCAAGTTTTTTGTCAACGGATAAAAAGCATCTCCCTTCTTGATTAAGCTTCCTCCAACTGAAATTCCTGAAATAACCACGTTTCTTGTAGTTCTGCCTCATCCCTCTCAAACTCTACGTGGTATCCACAGCCAAAATAGCCGTCGCCCTCTTTTATCATCGCGCCGATACGCCCGAAGTACGGGCTGCATCCATCAACCACTTTAACCTTCTGCCCTGGTTCAAACCTTGCCATGCCATCTCCAATGCTAATTATAGTTCCACGTACATAACCTGTAAAGCCAATGGATCATTCGCTTTTACAGCAATATCCCTTTGGTTCTGTCAATTTATGAGGCTAGCATCGATCATGCTATCAACTGGTTCACAGCTACCTGCTAAGGCTCTAATATAGCCGGCAATACGCCGTCCCATGCATTCGAAACGATTGGGCATCGCATCATCCATACCGCTTGATACCCAGCTCCCATACTTAGCAAACTTGACACGTATATTACATTGCAGTATATAATGTTGTTTCAGCCGATAGTATTACGATTAAATCCTGCACAAGGGAGAAAAGTGGAGAACGATTATTTGGTTTTCCCAAAAATATCTTTGGTGCCACTGCTTAGATGGCTGGCCTTACTGGAGATAGTTATTGGCCCGGCTGCTGTTATAGTTCTAGCGGCCACATCGTATACAGGGGTGGCTACCGCGGCAATTATCCTTACCGGAATTAAAGGAACTGCCTTTATTGCAATTCTCTTATACAGCTTTTCATATGTAAGTACTAAAGTTACCGATATGAAAACCGTTTTCTCAATCTCAATTCAGCAACTGCTTCGCTGTGCGATCATAATCATACTAGCCCTTGGATTAGCAGAACTAGCGCTTAATATCCTTACCGCTATCATTGCTACCGATTTTCTTGCCAGTGTGTTTGGAGGGATTTTTAGCACTATTACATTTACCGTTATACTCTACTCAGGCTATTTGCTAATACAGACAAAAAAAGCGCCCGCACCCAAAAAACCGGCGGCACCCAAAAAAGCGGTAAAAAGCCCTATTGACGACAGCGATTGGGTTGATAATCTGCTTAAAGAAGTAGACAAGCCACCCAATCCATAGGTATTACTTTAGCTGAAGATCATCTGCAATATGGCCTAACCCAAGACTCTGCAACGTCTCGGGCAGCGGCACACCCGTATTTTCATCCCAACCCATCTGCCGATAGTAATTCTGAAGCATCTCATCCCAGTGTGTTAGTGCACTCCTGCCCTTGGCATACCCCTCAGAAGATGCCGAGCCGTATCTCGGTGATGGATAATCAAGCTCTTTGGTAATTCCATGCCTTATATTAAACGCCTTTAGCAGATTGGCGGCTATAAGCCCCATACGTTCCACCTCAGAGATGGAGTAATCCCATCCGGTAACCGCGGCGAGCAACCCGATCATCTGCTTCAAGTTGGGATCATCGCTCTGGGTCATGGTACGTGTTCCGCTATTGGCAATAAGGCAAATTCCAAGCGAGTCTTTAAAGAAGCGCGCCGCCTTGGCCTTAGCAATGGCGGTAGACACCTCCTCAGGTGATAATACATCATGTATTACCACCCCACCGCTTTCTAGGGTTCCCACGCTGGAGGTGCTGGTATCTAATAGTTCCGGCCACCTCACACGATGGTCGTGGCCGCGTGGCGTAGCGCCTTTTTTTGTATACACGCCCATATTGAGGGCATCGCCACCGATGGAGTGCGCCGTACGCATTACACCCTCGGCCAGCGTATCGCCAACCCCATCGCGTGTGGCGATTTTGTGTAATAGCTCACGAACCGCCTCGACACTGCCCCAGGCAAGCTCGATGCCATCGAGGTAGTTCTTGTCTATAATTCCCTTTTCGTAACATTCCATTAGCAAGCCGATTAGCCAGCCACCCTCGTTGCAATCCATACCGAGACGATCAGTCTCGTTGCTCAGCATTATGGCCGCCATCACATCCGTCTGCCCGATCACTGAGCCCCAAGCGGCGAGGCACTCATATTCCGGCTCCTCGCCCTCGTATCCGGCATAGGGCCCGTCCAAGATTTTGACCAGGTGGCAGTGATGTGCTTGGCATGACCAGCACGGCGTCCACTTCATCTCGAGTTGCGGGCGGTAATTTTCACCGACGAAATCCTGATACTCAGGAAATGTATTAGTGGTCAAGTTTTTTACGGGCAAGCAACCGAGCTTCGTCATCGTGCCATAAAGCATGGAAGTGCCCCATGTATATCCGCTGGGCTCTCGCGACTTTGCCATCATGATGATCTCTTTACTGATTTCAGAAACAGCTTCTTTATCTTTAACCGGGACAGGGCTGTTACCGCGGGCGGCAACAACCGCTTTCAGTTTCTTGGAGCCCATTACCGCACCAGGGCCATTGTGAGCCGCTACATGTCCGCGATCACCTACGATAGTGGCGAATCTGATCATGTTCTCTCCCGCAGGTCCTATACCGACAACGCTGGCGCCGCGCTCAGCTAGGCCCAACTCTTCTTTGATTGCATCCTCTGTCTCCCAGGTATCCTTGCCCAGCAGATAATCGGCGTCTTTTAGTTCGGCAACACCATCATGAATATATAAATAAACCCAACCGTCGGAAGCACCCTGAAGCACAATAGCATCGTAGCCCGACAGCTTCATATAGGCGCCTAAAAAACCATTGGCCTGAGAGGAGGTCGCGCCGTTGGTGAGAGCGCCTTTGGTTACCACCGAAAACGTGCCGGATCCCGGCGCTGATGTCCCGCCAAGCGGGCCGGATGCTAGAACCAAGACGTTCTGCGGGTCATACCACTCCACGCCTGGAGGTACGTTCTCATAGAGATATTTGGCTCCGAGGCCGGTTCCGCCAAGGTATAGGCGCAGCGTTGCCTCATCCAGCTTTTCATCGGCAATGCTGCGGTTGGTCAAATCAACCTTCAATATGTTGCCTGCGTAGCCGTAGATTTCATTCTCGGACATAGCTGACAATCCCCTCTCTTTTATAGAAGGTTAAACGAATTTTCACTTTATAGCAAGTAGCCCTATTGAGACCATAAAAGCTTGACAAATATTAAGCACTATCTATTATTAAATGTAATTATGCACAAACGTTTCTGGGAGCTCGACTCTTTACGGGCCATCGCAATAGCGATGATGGTAGTGTTCCACACTCTGTTTCTGTTGAACGGCTCCCGGATTTACAGCGTCAACGTATACTCAGGCTTCTGGTGGTGGTTTGCCAGAATAACCGCCGGCATATTCATTTTTATTGTTGGCATATCCCTTACCATAAGCTCCTCAAAATCACCGCAAATACGGAGGTTTCTACTCAGAGGTATTAAGGTATTTGCATTGGGACTGGGTATCACACTTGTTACGTGGATAACGCTTCAAGATAAATACGTTTTATTCGGTATACTTCATTTAATTGGTATAGTCATAATCATCGGTTACTTTTGCGTCAGATTTCGCTTATTAAATCTGGCGCTGGGTATTGGTTGCATCGCAGCAGGCATATATTTGCATAATCTGCGTTTCAGTTTTGGCTGGCTGCTGTGGCTGGGATTATTGCCAGAAGGCTACTTTCCGGCTGATTACTTTCCGCTACTGCCATGGCTTGGCATAGCTCTTTTAGGGATATTTTTTGGTAAAATGCTTTATCCGAATGGAAATAGAAGATTCAACGTAAGAGAATTTCACAGCCCGATAACAAAGCCGCTGTGCTTTATGGGAAGGCACTCACTGATAATATATTTGATTCAGTGGCCAATTGTGATGGGGATTCTGCTTGCCCTGAAATACGATGCCATGCGATCATACCTCGGGTTCTGATACTACGCGCTTCCAAAAAAAGAGGGCACTAAACGCGCACTATTTAGGCAATAACCTTGCAATTGTGATAAGATTTAATTGTTGAACCACAGACAGGCGCGGAGATTAGAGTTGAATTTAAAACTGGACTTGCACGTTCATTTTCATGAGGCTATAGGTTTTATGCCATTGACTGACGAGATGGTAGCTGAACTCATCGCCACGATAAAAACCCGGGGATTGGATGGAGTGGCTATCACCGATCATAACGGGTATGATACGGACCTCGCGTATCGCGTTAAGGAAATCGTTGAGCGTGATTTCAGTGAGAAAACCTTAATTATTCCGGGGCAAGAGTGTGATGCAGGCTCCGAGCACGTGGTAGAACTCTTTTTGCCAAACGATCGAATATTCCGATTCTTGGCACATCCCAATCATCTTCCGGTAGACGATTCGGTTATCGATAGTATCCAAGGTATTGAAATTAAGAACGGACAGTATGGTATTAATAAAGCTGCGGTGGAGGAATTTGCTGAAAAACACGATCTTTTGATGTTATCGAACAGCGATGCTCACAGGATGGCAAGGATAGGAAGTTACTATAATGAGATCGATCTCGATGACCTATTGAAGCGAGCGGTGAACAGATAGCAGCTGACAGTCGACTATTTTGAGTTCGGGGGAGCAATTTTATCTGCCTGCCCAGGACCGCAGCTTCCACCGCAGACAGGTAAGCCCAGAGGCGTTTTCTGCTATAAGCTGACCTTTGAAATCACCCGTATCCACCCCGTCTTTCATCATATTAAGAAGTACACCACCCTTATCGATGTTGCCAATAAAGACCATGCCCGCCACCTTGTTATCCTTGAGTACCAGCTTCTGATAATTGACATCGCCATTGCTGGTCAGAACCTCGTAGCTATCGTCCGGCGGATTGACTATGCCACCTGAGGCTATATTAAGGCCGAAGTAGCTCAGCGTGTTCATGCCGGTACATCCCGTGTATTCGGTGTCGCTACCAGCCATATTGAGTCCGGCTATTCTGCCGCCGAAATGCGCCCCAGGCCAGATGGGGATAACGCGATTTGTGCCACGGACAAAGTCGTGAACCTCGGCAACATCGCCGCAGGCGTAGATATCTTCATGGCTCGTTTTCATATTCAAGTCGACAACGATACCACGCTCCACATTTATATCCATGCACCTGATCAGATCAATTCTGGGCACAACTCCAATGGCGACAACAAGCATCTGGCATGGTATCTCAGTGTCGTCGTCAAGAATTACACTCTCTACCCGGTCATCTCCGACAACGCTGCACACGGTATGGCCAGTTGCAATGCTCACACCGGCATCCGCCATTGTTTTTTCTACAGCGGATGAGGCATGTTCGTCCAGCATGGCACCTAGCATCCTGTCCATCATTTCGACAACAGTAACCTTAATGCCGCGCTTGATAAGAGCCTCAGTGGCGCTGGTGCCGATAAGTCCGCCGCCGATGACCACCGCCTTTATAACGCCGCTCAGATATTTATCGATAGCCCTGACGTCATCCAGCTTGGTAAAGGTAAATATACCCTCTTTATCCAGGCCTTCCATTTCAGGCACTATCGGATTGCCACCAGTGGCAAGCAGCAGTTTTTCAAAAGAAATCAGCTCCCCGTTTTCCATCTGAGCAACATAGGAGTCCAGTAGCAGCTTGACAACTTTGCGCCCCGGCAATAAGTTTATATCGTTCTTTGTATAGAAGTCAGCCGACCGCAACTGTGTCTGCGCGACATCACACTCACCGGTGAGGTATTTGGGTATGAGAATACGTGAGTAAGCGGGGTACGGCTCATCGGAAACGATGGTTAATGTACCTACGTCATCAAGCTCGCGTATTGCCTCAGCGGCGGCGATGCCACCTGCTGAGTTGCCTATTATTAGATACTTGGTTTCGGTCACTTGCATTATATTACGCCCTCGCTTTTTAGGTTGGCAATCACCTCTTCCGCCAGTTTTCTTTTCATAACCTTCTGCCCATCCCCAGAATAAGGCAAACTATCCTCCGGTACAAGAGTGGAGCGAGCATTTGTTTCCAATCGTGTTAACAGATCCATTAACTGAAGATAATCAGTAATGCTGAAGTTTTTTAAAAGTTTGTTTAACCAATTGCCTGCCAAAGATAATAATTCCTGACGCAGTTTTTTTGTTTTATCAGCCAAGTATACCAAGTTATTGCGGGGATCGCTCGCATCCTTTTTTCGATATATATATCCTTTTCGCTCAAGCTGCTGAATATTTCTAGCAACCCCAGCCTTATCCAATAACAGGATTCGGGCAAGTTTACTTTGACTAAGGCCGTCCTGGTCTAAAAGCACAAGCAGTAGAGTATGCTGTTGACCTGTCCCCAGTTTAAGTGATGCAAGTTTATCAATGCGATGGCTTCTGCTGGCTCGGACGATCGTTGCCATCCGATGGATAATCGATTGCTTTGAAGGACTGTTTGGCGTTATATCACTATTCATACAACTGCCTCATATAATGCCATATCAGTTGTTGACATGTCAACTATTATATCAGCCTTTATTGCTTTGTCAATCATTGTTTGATGTATCTCCATTATTAGTGTTGCGATTCGTAGGCATCAATATATAAGTTGATGTATCAACCTACTAATGCTATAATTGCCGCATACAATATCGCGCAGAATCCTTTGATAAGGAAGGCAGGCTGCCCTGATTTACGAAGATATTATCTATGAAAAAGACACCACTTTAGCCGCGATAACGCTGAACCGCCCGGATGTGCTTAATGCATACACTGTCAAGATGGTGAACGAAATGGCAGCAGCACTGGATGACGCGGCACAGGATGATAGTATCCGCGCCTTGATTATAACCGGTGCTGGGCGCGGTTTTTGCTCCGGTGTTGACACCCGCGACCCGCAACCGTCAAGGGTCGGCGTACCTGACACTATTAAATACAAGTGGCGTCTTTATCCGGTAATCAGCAGATTGTGGGATTACGATAAGCCGGTTATTTGTGCTATCAACGGTATAGCTGCCGGGGCGGGAACGGCGCTTGCCATGATATGCGATATCAGAATTGCCTCTGACAAAGCGCAGTTTGTAATGGTGTGGGCTAGAAGGGGCATGGTGCCAGACAATGGCGCATCTTATTTGCTTGTCCGCTTGGTCGGTTCATCAAAGGCGTACGAGCTGACTTACTCGGGCGATGCCATCGATGCAGCCGAGATGAAGCGGGTAGGCCTTGTAAGCAGGGTAGTTCCGCACGATGACCTGATGAATGAAACCAAGGCACTGGCGCTGCACTTAAGCAGGGGTTCGCCGATTGCGACACAACTTTCGAAACAGCTCATCCGTCGTTCGTTAATGCAGAAAAACATGTATATGCAAATGGAGCTCGAAGGTGACTTTCAGCGGATTGCCACCGGCACCGAGGATTTCAAAGAAATGGCGCGGGCGGCAAAAGAAAAACGTGAACCAAACTTCAAGGGCAGATAGATTTATTGCTAATCTTTATATTGTCACCCGGGTGCCGGCCAAAAACACCGATAAGCTCGCCAATTGCCGCCTTATATTCTGCTTTGATTTTGGTGATGTGATGAAGATACTTAGATGTTTACTCTTAAAGGAAACTTGTTAAGAAGCCTGCCCGGATTACCTATTTGTGATGGTATTAAACTCCATTGGCCTTGTATATCTTGACCTTGACAGATGTCTCTATAGTCAAACAGGTCGGGTCTGAATGCTCTAAATCCAGTTCCATGAGAACGTTGAAGTTGACGCCTTTGCCATAAGCAATCGGTTGTCCCTTTACCCAATGTCCGGCGGTAGCCGCTATTCCCAGGCACTGCGGATGAACGCCTTCCGTTGTTTTAATTGGCCCCCTAATTTTACGCCCATAATTGGACTCGATCCAAATAATATCCCCATCTTTTAAGCCTTTCCCTCTGGCCGTATCGGCATTGATAACAATGTTATAGGTAAACGGGTTCATCTTACTTGCTTCGTCAAGCCAGGGGAGCTCCATAGTCTGGGAACCGTTGTGCAGTGTGTCCCTATAGGAATAGCAATACATATCGTATTCGGGCAGAGCTTTTTGCGGCGGAGTAGGAAACCAACTTACTAACCCGGTGTATTGTTCCCAGTCGGCATGAACTCCTACACCCTCAGCCAATTCTTCAATCGCCGGTCCGTCGTAGGCAAGGTCGTGCAGGTAAATGGGTACCCTGGCATCAATAGACCATCTCCAGTAAGCCTCCCGGGGTCTCTTCTTCCATCTGATGTAACCATGCTCCTTGAACCAGTCTATGCCGTAATCTTCGCCGTGGTTGTTTCTGAATACCCTATCGCTGATCTGCTCAATGCTGGGTCTCTCCCCCGGTTTAATCTTGTGCTCCTCATCAAGCATAAACCGGTCGTTGAGTTGCGAGTTGTAATCATCTCTTAACCCCAACCTATCGGATATATCTAGCAAAACATCCAATATGAACCTTCTTTGGTACTGAGGCTCTATCACTGGCTGCCTGATATGGATGCTGAAATCATCACTGGCAATGGGCTGGTTGAAGTAGAAGCCATAGGACTCGGCACAGTTTGCTGTGTGCTCAAGGGGGCTACAGCCGGGCAAAACGATGTCTGCAAAACCTTCTGCAAACTCGGTGGGGAATAGATCATAGGAAACGATAAACGGGATCTCTGCTAAGGCATCGGCTATCGTGTCCCGATTACCCAAACTCATCACCGGATTGCAGGCCCAATTCAACACCATCTCAATGTCGTAGTCTACCCCGAACTTCCGGGATAGTTCCTTACGGTCTTTGGAGGCATAGAAACAAGACGACATGCCCTGTTTGAAAATATCTGTTAGATTCACCGAATCTGCCGGTAAGGCGGGAGGCGGAGAGGGCCACCCGTCATTATGGTGACCTCCAGACCATAATCCCGGGCTTAACATTCCATCCGGATTAGCATGCGGCTCCACTCTGGGACGGTCTGTATTTGGATCGCCAAAAACGCGCGAGGGAGAAAGGGCCACCGTGCCACCCGGTACATCCATTGCGCCCAGTATGCAATTGAGGATATGCACCGCATAACAGGTATGCAGCGAATTAGTATGGCCCTGGCCACCGCGGAATATGGCCGCGCTCACCGGACGGTAGGGCAATTCCACACCGTCGATGACGGTGGTGCTGCCCAACTGCGCAGCTTCGGCAAACTCCCTGGCTATGCGCCGTATGATTGCCGTTGGCACTGTGCTTACCGATTGCGCGTATTCCGGCGTGTATTGCTTAACATGCTCCTTAATCAACTGAAAAGCCGGCTGGCACTGAACTCCATCCACTTCGTAATTGCCGAACAGCGCATAATTCTTGACCGAGGAGTCGTTGGATTCTTTTGCCGCGTTTTCTTCGGAATCCCACACCAGCGGCTTGCCGCTTTCCCTATGCCTTACATACAAGCCATCCGGCCCGATGAGGTACGGCCCATTGGTCTTGGCCATAATATAGGGAATGTCATAGGCCTCCAACTCATTGATAATGACGTTTATCATGGCAAGAACGACCGCTCCGTCGGTACCCGGCAGAATCGGCACCCACTCGGTAGCCTTAGCACCGGTATTGTTGCACATCGGGTCGAAAACCACCAACTTCATCCCCCGAGCCCGGGCATCGGCGGCCAGCCTCATATTGACGGCTGAGGCATGCCCCGAACCAAAACCCTGGCTGGCGCCAAAAAAGATGGCATAGTTACAGTATTTCCAATCAGGACCGGCATCCCAGGAAGCATAATACTGCCCGGTGACATGATGCGCCCCGTTTCCACAATGAAGCCCTGCTCCACCGGCAGCAAACAAGCCGGTAATCCTCAAACGCGTCACTTCTCCAGAATGAAGCAGCGGCATAATGAAATATGTCCGAGTCATGGCATTAGGGGATGGCGAACTCATAAATGCCAGCTTCCTAGGATCCTCGCCTATAATCTTTTCCATCCTTGTTACAATCTCATCAAGTGCTTGCTCCCAGGAAATCTCAATAAAGTTGCCATCCTCGTAAAGGCCTTTATTTAAGTTGGTCCTTCTTAATGGAACATTTCTCCGATTTGGGTCATAAAGTGTCTGGAGGGTAGCTGTTCCCTTGGCACACAGTCCGCCCTCAGCACCTAGCGTTGAATCTGGCTCACCGTCGATCGCTACCGCGACACCATTGACTCGGCGTACTCTTATACCACAGGAGGCATAACAGCCTCCGCATGTGGTATGAATCCACACATCTTCCCAAATTCCGTTTTTCTTGCTGACCTCTGCCATTATGCAGCCTTTTAGCCCATAATAAGAAGACGGTATTGGTGTCCTGCATGAAACCAACATCGTCTTATATTTGGCCCCGGATTACCCGATACTCATCACCGAGCATCTCGTTAGCGGTTTATTTGGGTGCCTCCAGCTCAGGGTGTTCTCTGAGCAGATAATTTACCATGCCGAGTGGCGCCGACCCGGAGGGCATACCTCCGCCAAAACTTTCCGCTCCTATAGATCCATCTTCTAAGTCGGAGTACTCCAACCTGCCCACAAGTCCTACCGAATTGTAATAATCTTGCACCGCGCTTCCTATTTCCTTGCTGGCTTTCTTCTGCTGCATGCCCTCCAGAACAATTTTCTCGGCCATTTTAACATCATCTATAGCCCACCTGAAGGTATCGTCCGGTGAATGACTCACTCCACCGTAACCAAAGACCAGCAGCATAGACGGTTTGTAAGACCGCAGACGTTCCAGGGTGGCCAGCTGTATCTTCACATCGAATAGCGGAGGTAAAATGTCGGGCCTGCCCCGCTCCTTGTTCATAGCTATTACCCCACACGAATCCCCAACGAACATGGTCTTGGTAAGGCGGTCAAAAGCAGCGGTGTGATGGGGGGCATGGCCTGTGGCTTCAATGATTTCCAATTCGCGGCCACCGAGGTCTAAGACCTCACCGCCGGAAACGCCCCATATCCTGTCCTCAGGCACGGGATTTAGTGTAGGACATCCATCGCCCCATACTGCATAGGTGCCTGCATTGAGCCTTGTGGGTTCCGCTAGGTGCGGCTTGCCTCGCCGGTGAACCACGACCTTGGCGTTGGGACAAGCTTTCAGTAACACGTTTATCCCTGCAATATGGTGCAGGTGGATGTGAGAGGCCCAAATATAAGCGACTTTATCCGGGTCTTCATGTAGCTCCTGACGGATAGCTCTTAGCAGTTCGGGTATCTGTCCATCCTCACCCGGCTCCATGATAGCCAGCTTCTCGCCCACAACTACGTGGGGGCTAGTGTCAGGGGTCCGCGTTCCGGTAGCCAGCGGGCCGATCTTAAAAATACCCTTGGCTACTTGTGTCACTGGCATTGGCACTCTAGGCCCTTTTGCGTTCATACTGCTTACTCCTTTACATACATTTGTAATGTTGCAGGGATGATAAATATTTCTGCCGCAGAGTATAGGTGAATGGCACTCAAAAGTCAATATTATAGACAGACAAACAGTCCTTGAAACTTCACCTTACGGAACTGTTTCTTCTGCCTTAAGTTTCCTGGATATAAGCTCAGCGAGCCCTCTCTTTATTACCTTCTGGCCATCGCCAGACATAGGGAAACTGTCGGCTATTTCCAGCCTCTCAGGCAGCTTATATTTGGCAATCTTCTTCGCCATCAAAAAGGAGACCATCTCGTCGAAAGTGAACGTCAGGCCAGGCTTGGGGATAATGTAGACACAGGCCTTTTCACCCATCACAGGGTCGGGCATGGCCACTATAGCCACGTTGCTCACATTGGGATGAGCAATCAACATGCTCTCGATCTCAGCGGGATATATATTCTGTCCACCCCTGATGATCACGTCTTTCTTGCGCCCAACAATAAACAGATTCCCGTGCTCATCGAGTTTACCGAGATCCCCGGTGCGGGACAATTCACCCGTTTCTCTGGCAAGGGTTGCTTCGAGATCCCTGTAGTAAGAAATGCCACCCCCCTGCGACGACCAGGTTATTTCACCCACCTCACCTTGGGATACTTCCTGGTCCTGTTCATTAATCAGCTTCAATGTGACTCCATCCATAGGCCTGCCAACAGAGCTAAGCCGCGCCTCAAGCGTATCGTCAACCGAGGTGGCCGAGGCCATTCCGATGTCCATGGAGCCATAGTGATTTACAACTTTTAAACCCATCTTTTCTTCAGTCTCTTTGGCAACAGCTGGGGGAAGGTAGGTCCCGGCCGTGTGCCAAGCCCGTAGCGAACCGAGATCGTATTTCTCAAAATCGGGGTGCTGGACCATCTTTATCATCATTGCGGGAACGCCGGTGGCAAAGGTAACCTTTTCCCGCTCGATCAACTCAAGCGCCGCCTCAGCATTAAATCTCTCCAGCATAACTATCCTGCAACCCTCTCTCAGAGCAATGCCCTTGCAAATCGCACTGCCGCTTGCCCCTCCGGTAAGGGGAGCCAATGCAGCGAAAACATCATCATGGGTAACTTTGAATTTCTCTTTGATCTGGTCCATTGTCGGGAAACTGGTAAACGTACTCTCGGTCAGCTTGGGCAAACCAGTGGTCCCTGATGTCATCTTAAGCTCTGATATCTCGCCTTGCTTGATTATAGTCTTGTCAAAGTAGCCAGAAGGATACTGCTTTTCTGGGTGAAGTCCCATCATTTCCGTGATTGAGACGGCTCCATGGGGCATCTGGTCGCCAACTACAAATATGTGTTTAAGGTCTGGCAGGTTGGGGCTAATCTCTTGGATCATATTGAAGTAATCAAACCCATGAAATTCGGCAATAGTAACCACCCCTGCAGCCTCGGTTTGCCTGCAAGCAAACTCTATCTCGTTATGGCGCAAGTTCATCAGGGTATAAAGGCCTAACAGGCCCGCCTTTTTGAGTGCCGACCGCACTACGTAATACTCAACCACATTCGGTATTTGAAGGATTATTCTCTGATCTTTTTTCAAGCCCAGTTCGATGAAGCCGGAAGCAAGGCGGTCAGACTTCCGTTTTATCTGCAAAAAGGTCAGCCGGTTCCTAGAGTCAACCAGGGCCTCTTCATTGGGGTACTTGCTGGCATTTGCCTCCTCAAAATCCAGCGGTTGGCCCCAATGTCCCTTCCTTGTGAGCCGGTCGAACTCCTGGCTGGTATACCTGATTGGAATCATATCAATTTCCCATCCGTAGTTATGGATTGCTGTTCCGGACAAAAAACAGGAATGCTATTCAATCCAGTACCGCCATTGCATCAACCTCGATCAATGCACCTTTACCCATCAGGCTTTTTACTATGATCCCGGTTGCCGCGGGAAAGCTTCCCCCAAAGTACTGACGACGTACCTTGGCGGTGCCAGCGTAATTTTTCATACTGATAATGTAGTCCGTTGTCTGTACCACATCATCGAAACTGGCTCCGGCGGCATCCAGAATTGCCTTGATCTTCTCGTAAATTACCTTTGCCTGCTGGACTATATCCCCCATAATCACCCGCTCGCCAGTGACCGGATCGACCTTAGAAGCGTTCTGTCCGGAGATGAATAGTATGTTGCCCTTGCGAACTGCCGGGGCAAAAGTGAGCCTTTTATACCCCTCCCAACCAGGATTTATCATGGTCTTCTTGCTCATGCCTCTCCCCCATTTCTCCAGGTATGTTAATAATTTTGCAGGAACGGATTGTGCTCGCGCTCGTAACCAATAGTTGTTTGCGGCCCGTGGCCCGGCAGAACAATGGTTTTATCTGGCAGAGCCATTAACTTTACCTTGAGACTGCTGATCAGGTCCTTTTCAACGGAGTCGGTAAAATCATAACGCCCAATACCCATTTTGAATAAGGTGTCACCTGAAAACACAACCCCGTGCCCATAAAGAGACAGGCTATCCGGGCAATGACCGGGGGTATAAATAACCTTAAAGCCCAAATCACCAACTGCAATGGCATCACCATCCTCAACACTCTTGTCGGGAGGCGGTGGCATCTTAAACGAAGGCCCTGATAGGTGGGCCCATCGCACTGTAATTTCCGGGTCTCTCCAGGTGGCATGCTTGATATACGCTGCACCGGTAAGATCCCGAATATCACTGATGGCTCCGATATGATCAGCATGGCTATGAGTAGCAACAATGGTGGTTATCTTAAATCCCATTTTTTTTGCCGTGCTAACCACCCTCTGCGCTTCGGCAGATGGATCGATAATCATAGCTTCTTTTATTTTTTCAGAGCCAACTATATAACAGTTGGACATGGTAGGACCTAAAACCATCGTTTCGATAATCATGTTCTACTCATCCTTATCGGCAGTACATAATCAATCACAGATAATGCATCTTTTGGCCTTCATGTCGAATCGAGGCAGACTGCCACATGGCACTATTGTGGTTTTAGCGGATAGCATTAATCTTGCCTGGAGATCTTCAACTACAGATTGAGCTATCTTCGATGCGATATCTGGCGACTGCACTGATGGATTTAGCTCAAGTTTAATGTTGATCTCATTCATTTCGCGCTCTTTGAATATCTCTACGCGAAATTCCGCAACGTGCGGATGGTTTCGGATGATGTTTTCTATCGCACTTGGAAATACGTTGATCCCTCTGACGACGAACATGTCATCGACTCTACCCAAAATACCGCCGTCTGCCCGGATAAAGGTGCGCCCGCAGTCACATGGCGCCGGGTTCAACTTCACCAAATCACCGGTGCGGTAACGGAATACCGGCATACTATAGCGCCCCAGATTAGTTATCACTAATTCGCCTTTTTCGCCTTCAGGCAGCGGCTTCTCGGTTATAGGATCTATGACTTCGATTAAAAACTCACTTTCAATAAGGTGTATTCCGGCGGGCTGCGATTCACATTCAAAGCCGGTGGGACCTACCTCTGTCATCCCAGTGTGATCAAAGCATTTAGCTCCCCAACAATCTTCAATACGTTTCTTGGTGGACGGGATATTCGCCCCCGGTTCACCGGCACAGATGACCCTTTTTATGGATGAGTTTGCAATATCAATACTATACTCAGCAGCAACTTCGGCCAATCTGAGTGCATAGGTAGGAGTACACACCAAAACCGTTGCTTCGTTTTCTGTAATTGCCTGAAGCCGGGCTCTGGTTTGTAACCCACCTCCCGGGATTGCCAGAGCACCGATCTTTTCGGCTGCTTCAAATGCGCTCCAAAAACCGATAAAGGGGCCAAAGGAAAATGCCATGTAGATTCGATCATCGGCGCCAACCCCTGCCCCCTTAAAGACGAATGACCAGCACCTCAACCACCAGCCCCAGCTTTCAGATGTATCCAGCATCCTGAGCGGTCTTCCAGTCGTGCCCGACGTCTGATGCATTCTGACACAATCAGTTAACGGGATACAGAGATTAGTGCCAAAGGGAGGGTCTTTCTCCTGATCTTGAACCAGTTCATTTTTTGTGGTGAGCGGAAGGTGAAAGTAATCTTCCGTGCTTCTTAATTGACTCGGATCGATCACACCAGCCGATTTCCATTTTCTATGGTAGAACCGGCTGTGTTTATATACCTTGTGGAATAAAGCTATCAGCTTCTTGCTCTGAAGATCGCGTATACTCGCTCTATCGCTTTTTTCTATTGTCTCATCAAAATACGTATGCATGATGACACCGATCCTAGTAGACATGATTATACCACCACAGACTCGATTGGCAAGTATTTGTCACAATATAATAACCACATTGACACCTGTGTGATTTTAATATATCTTACAGGGGCACTTTGCGCTGATAAATATGATAATAAATAGAGATAGAATTCCGCCCCTCTCCAAATCACGCTTTATGGCCGGGTTACAGTGCTATAAGGCGCTTTATTTATCCAGCTACCATTCCAACTTGGCCAGTCCGATAGATACCAGTCAGCAAGCGCTATTTGATATGGGAACAAGGGTTGGTGAACTTGCCCGGGACCTTTATCCTTGTGGGGTACTAGTAAAAGAGTCCCACTTTCAACACGAAAGGGCGGTGATATCGACTCAAAAATTGCTGCAGGACCCCTCTGTCCCAGCGGTCTATGAAGCTGCCTTTATTTACGACGATATACGAATCAGAGCGGATATTCTGGTCCGTACCGATGATAACCTCTTCGATTTGATCGAGGTTAAATCCTCCAATAGTACTAAAGATGAGCATATGGCCGACGTAGCAGTCCAATTGTATGTTCTTAAAGGATGCGGCGTAGACATACGGCGTGCATGCCTTTGTCATCTTAACAGAAAGTATGTTTATCCTGGTGGCAGTTACGATGTCGACCAGCTATTTCAAATAGACGATATCACCTACCAAGCCGTGGATATACTGCCGGAGATAAAGGACCAGCTCAATGATATGAGGTCAATGCTTGCGAAAAGCAATCCACCCGATATTAAAACGGGGCGCCAGTGTTCAAAACCATATGACTGCTCGTTTTATGATTATTGTAGCGGAGAAGAGCCGGAGCACTATATCCTGCAACTGCCAGGAGTAAGACAGAAACTGCTAAAAGCGCTGGCTCAGGCCGAGATTGAAGATATCCGCGATATCCCTGTAGATTTCCCGGGTTTGAATGATTCACAGCAAAGGGTTCGGGAATGTGTAATAAACAATAGCATGCATCTTGATCCGCAGATTTCTGAAGAACTTGAGCAATTGGATTATCCGATTCATTTTCTTGATTTCGAGACATTCAATCCTGCGCTGCCTCTCTATATCGGGACCTCTCCGTACAAGATAATACCGTTTCAGTGGTCGAACCATATACGGGAGGAGAACGGCAATATCAGGCACGAGGAGTTTCTGCACGATGGTTTCGACGACCCAAGGGAGCCTTTTGCAAGAAGCCTGCTGCAAAGTTTGGGTGATGAGGGATCAATAGTGGTTTACTCCTCCTTTGAGGCATCGAGGATAAAAGGGCTTATGCAGACCGTACCTCACCTGTCTGACGAATTAAATGAACTGCTTGCTCGTATCGTTGACTTGTTGAAGCTGGTACGGGCACATTGCTATCATCCCGAGTTCCATGGATCATTCTCGATTAAGTCTGTACTGTCGGCGCTAGTACCTGATCTGGGATACGGCGATCTTGAGATCAATGATGGGAGACTGGCATCCATAGCTTATGCCGAGATCGTCAGTCCGGAGACCAAACAAGATCGAAGGAATCATCTGAGAAGCTGTTTACTCGATTACTGCAAGCGGGATACTGAGGCGGAAGTGCAATTGTGCCAAAAGCTTAGCGATTGTTTATAATTCAATTATTATAGACGGCCTGTATGTTTTTATAAGGTTGTCACGTGGGCTATTGCGGAAAATTCCAAAGATAAAGAACCTTACCTGTAAAAAGAGCGGATGGTGATACTTGCGCGGTTTATGGGTAGCGGCAGGTGGTAAAGTGGGCCATCCTGGGCTCGAACCAGGGACCTCAGTCTTATCAGGACTGCGCTCTAACCAGCTGAGCTAATGGCCCAAAGCTAACTCACGTTTAATTCTATGTTGAAAGGCCATGTAAAGTCAAGTTGAAGATTAGGCATTGTATGAAGAAATTTCTGAGCCTACGAAGTAAATTCTTTTCGAGATTTCACTATAAAGATGACAGGTAAAATACCCACCGCTAAGCCGGCGAGACCCAAGCTGATTGCACCTAAAGCCAGAAAGCCTGCCATTACACTACACGCACCTCCGCATATAACCGCAAGAACAAATTTTTTCTGCGAAAACGCGTAAAAGCCCCCCAGAATGGCGCACAGCCCAAAAATAAGGGTAATGATTCCCACAAATGAAAAAATGGAGCTTGGCGCAGTCACTTCCATACCCATTTCTACGCCAAATGATTCAACGAAAGAGGCAAAAGCATCGCGATAGGCTATGTAGTAAAAACCACCTCCGATACCTATTATCCCGGTAATTATAGCAATCGAGCCGCCCGCCGTAAGAATGTCACTTCTGGAACTATCTATGCCGCCACCCCGGTTGAAGTATTAATATCAAAATGATTTCATAACAGCGATTTAAGAGAAATCCTCCCGGCTTTTTACCAGAAAGATTACGGCCAGCGCACCCATAATAAGTATTGGCAATAACGCTACTATTGCGCGGTAGAACCAAATGGGTGTTATCACCGTACATATAGCACCGATAAGAGCCAGAAACCAGGCTTTGCCCGCAATGGCAACCGCTCCAGCAATAATCACCAGAATACCTATAAATAACCAGCAAATGCCGGTTACGGCAACGGTAGCGGCGCTCCAACCCACAATATACAACGCAAATCCACCCATCCAGGCTACATATACGCCAATGAAGAAAATAAGGAGGCCGCCGAATATGGAAAGTATCCCGCCTGTTATTCTCACCTATAATTCTCCATATTAAGGCTTACCTAAAAGTCTCTGTTCTATCAAATCAGCTATAGCTACAACATCGGTCAGGTCATATTGAGCAACGGGCAGGTCCAGGTTTTCGTCTGTAACAACGGCAACAAGGTCTTCGGGCAAACATGACAGAGCTTTACCTAATTCAGCTCGATGAACCTCTATTTTGAGCTCATCGGCCTTCTTAAAACCCTCGATGATTATTAGATCGAATCCACCACCAATAAAGGTTCGAAGTTCATCGGGGCTCAAATCATGATCCACCTTCTTTATTAATGCAACTTTATCGGGCGAACTTACCATGGCAGCATCACTGCCTGCCTTCAGGTAGCGCCACGAATCTTTACCTTCTACATCTATATCAAATTCATGCCTGTGATGCTTTATAAGCGCCAAACAATAGCCGCGTTTTTTAAGCTCGGGGATAAGACGTTCGATATAGGTAGTTTTCCCGCTGGAGGAATGCCCTACTATACATACAAGCGGCGTTTTACTCATGCCTGCTCCTCAACCCAATCCAGTATCTGCACTTCAACCCTGTCACCAACGCTAACATATTTTGCATCTTCAGGAGTTATCATGAGCCCATTGGCTTGGCCCATCGAGGTAAGAATGCCCGACCCCTGCGGTCCAACCATATTAGCATAGTACTCATCGTTCTCCTTGCGCACAAAAACTCTGGTGAAAATGCGACGGGCATCCTTATTCTTAATCTTGCTCTCACTTATGGCCATCACCGTTGGCTTTTTAAAAATGCTTTTGCCCAACATCTTGAGGATGGCCGGACGGGCGAACTGCTCAAAAGAGACCATGGAACTAACGGGATTGCCGGGCAGGCCCAGATGAGGAACTTTACGCCCATCATCGCTATTTAAAGTACCAAATGCCAGAGGTCTTCCCGGTTTCATCCTTACCGTCCAAAACGCTATTTCGCCGTGCCGAGCAAGAACATCCTTTACCACATCATAATCGCCCATAGAGACGCCTGCGGAGGTTATAAGCATGTCTGCGTCAAGTCCTTCACTTATCTTGCCCCATAGCGCATCAATGTTATCTCGGGCAATACCCAAAATCTTGGGCATACCTCCATAGCGGCACACCTGGGAGGCTATACTGTAGGTATTGCTGTTGTATATCTTGCCAGCGCCGAGCGGCTCACCTACGTTTACCAGTTCATCTCCGGTGGCAAGCACGGCAACAACAGGACGGCGAATTACGGCTACTGTGGCTCGACCCAGCGACGCCAGAAGCCCTACCTCCTGCGGACGAATCACGATACCCTTCTTCAGTATTAGGTCACCTTTTTTTATGTCCTCACCAGCTCGCCTTATATTGAGGTCAGGCGGTGTCTCATGAAGTGCTCCGATCTCATCAAGTGGTTTGCCCGACGAACTGCGAATCTCCTCGTCAGTATTTTCGAATTGGACAACGGTATCGGCACCGGCAGGAATCGGTGCGCCAGTCATAATTCTTATGGCGGTACCCGGTCCAACTATCTTATCGCTTATCGAACCCGCTGCCACCTCACCGATGACTTTGAGTGTCGTAGGATTCAATTCCGAGGCACCAGTTGTGCTGGCCGACTGGACCGCATACCCGTCCATCGCCGAATTATCAAGTGGCGGCACATCTATATGTGAATAAACATCTTGCGCAAGAACCTGGCCCATACTTTCCAATATGGGTTTTTGCCCTGGCTCAAGCACATCGACGTAGCTCAGTATTTTATCAAGCGCCTCTTCAATGGAAATCATTTTGCCATGGCCTCCTTCAGCTTTTTGGCCCGTGCAAAATCGGTTCTATTGTTTATATTAAAAAAGCTCAAATGATGAGGATCGTACTTATCCAGCTCATCCTCATCAATGTACCGCACCTTAACCGCTTCCAGCAAATGGTTAATCTGAAGATCGTTTTTCTCAATCATATTCTGTATAGGCCCAATACATTGTTTTGAGTATATCCCGTGTAGCGGTTCAGCGTTATGCCCCACTTTGATAGTCACCATATCCACGCCTGATGCCAGCGAGGTCATATACTCGAGCAGGCCCAGATTTAAAAAGGGCATATCGCAGGCAACAACCAGATTATAAGTGTTGCCGGATTTTACAAGGCCGGTATAAACACCGCCAAGTGCGCTCTTGCCTGGATAAATATCGGTGAACACTTCAGCCTCGAGATCATGCGGAAGATTGTTTTGAGAGTTAGAGGTTACCACGATTACTTCATCGGCCAGAGTGGTTACTTTTTCTATAACGCCTTCTATCAAAACTTCTCCACCAAGCTTCAGCATGGCTTTAGCCTGGCCTAAGCGTTTACCCTGTCCACCTGCAAGTACAATGGCGGTTACATTCTTCACACGTATATTGTATCATCCTGCCGTACAGAAAGCCAAGATCACGCGCATATCAAACGGGAAAACCAGGAGCGTTACAGAAAAAGTCACCAAGGAGAAGCGGCTACTGGCGTAGGGTGGCTCCCAGTACCTTTTGCAGTCTTTTGAGCAGTCCGTCCTGCGTCTTGCTCACTTCTTTATCGGTGAGCGTGCGCTCGGGAGATTGATATACGATGGAGTACGCCAGCGTTTTCTTGCCCGCCGACAGTTTATCACCGGTATAGACATCAAACAGGGTTACCTTGCTTACCAGCTTTGTATCTTCTATGATATCCTGTACCTTTTGCGACGGCAGATCAATATCAACCAGTAGTGAAATATCACGCGTACTGCCTGGGAATCGTGCAATTGGAGAATATTTGCTTGGTGACTTTAAAAGCGCCAAAAGCCTGCCCATCTCAATCTCAAATAGATACACCGCATCGGATGTTACATCGTAGCGCTCGGCAATCCTAGAATCAAGCTGTCCGATAAAACCGATGGCCTGCTTGCCGATAACGATTTTCGCAGCTCTGCCCTCAAGCAACATCTCGTCCTCGGTAGCTTCAAAATCAGCAGCAATCCCCAACCGGGCAAGCAGTATCTCCAGTATTCCCTTTACATCGTAATAGTCGGCCTTTTGGGGTACTGTCTGCCAGGATTTCTCGAATTGCTCTCCGGTTATTGCACCACATAGTATTTCACGTTCATCAGGCAGATCATTATCACGTTTGAGATATATACGTCCGATTTCAAACAAGCTCAAGGACTGTTCATGCTTATTGTTATCACATATTTTGGCTAATATGCTGGGTATTAGGCTGGTGCGCAGATACTCTTGCTCAGCGCTTAAAGGATTGAACAAGCGAATGGGTTCCGGCGCAGACACTTTATCCAGCATGTCCCTGCTGACCAACGAATAGGTTATTATCTCCTGCATGCCGCAGCTGGTAAGGATACCACGCACCGTGTCTTTAAAAGCGAGCATAGGATGCAACTCGTTCCGCGGTATTTCGGTGCTTAGCAGCGTGGTCGGAATCTCATCATAGCCGGTTATACGCGCTATCTCTTCAATGAGATCGACAGGCAGGCTCACATCGGTGCGCCAATACGGCACCGTCACCAGCAACTCAAAGGTGGATTTACGCTCGCAATCAAATCCCAATGCATCCAATACGCCAATCATCTCGTCCTGGTCAAAATCGATGCCCAGCACCTGCTTTACCCTTGCAGATGTCAACGATATGGGCTTTCTTTCTGCCTCGCCGGGGTAGACGTCGACGATGCCCTTGGCGGCCGTGCCACCGGCCAGCTCGACGATCAATTGTGTGGCACGACGCAGTGCGTAAAATGCCAGTTCCGGGCTGAGTCCCTTCTCAAAACGCAAAGATGCCTCGGAGCGCATCTTCATGGCTTGGCCCGTGCGGCGAATATTCTCGCGGTTGAAATTGGCCGACTCCAGAAGTATGGCAGTGGTATTATCACTCACCTCACTGGCCTCGCCACCCATAATACCTGCCAATGCAATCGGCTTGCTCGCATCTGCAATAGCCAACATATCAGATGTGACCTTGCGATCAACATCATCAATGGTAGTCAGCTTTTCATTTCTTCCTCGACGTATTATGACCTTGCCACCGGGAAGTCCCTCAAAATCAAAGGCGTGAAGCGGCTGTCCGTACTCAAGCATAACATAATTGGTGATGTCGACTATGTTGCTGATGGGGCGCATGCCGGATGCCAGCAATCGCTGCTGCATCCACACTGGCGACGGTTCGATTTTAACGTTGGTGATGAGGCTAGCACAGTAGCGGTAGCACAAGTCGGGATCAGCGATCTCGACCGACGCTGACTTGTTTATCTCATCACCCAATTCGATATATTCGACTGTAGGCATAGCCATCGTTTTGCCGGTAAGCGCCGCCGTCTCCCTAGCTATACCCAGTATCGAAAGGCAATCTGCGCGGTTGGGAGTAACCGTGATATCCAGAATCGTGTCGCCCATGTATTCAGCGAGCGGCATTCCGATCGGCGCATCGGCCGGCAGCACTATAATACCCTCGTGGCTGTCTGAAATACCAAGTTCCTTCTCGGAACAGACCATGCCCTCGGAATGGATTCCGCGTATTTTGGCAGGCTTGAGCGCCCTGGTCTTGCCGCGGTGCCCGTCGATGAGCCTGGCACCAACGCGGGCAAAGGCAATCTTATCGCCGTTATTGACATTAGGAGCTCCACAGACAACAGTGATCTGCTCACCACCCAGATCAACCGTAGCCAGGCACAACCGGTCGGCGCCGGGATGAGGCTCAAGGGCAACCACGTGGCCAACAACGACTTTATCCCACCCATCGCCGATTACCTCTACACCCTCAACCTCATTGCCGGACATGGTCAGCCTGTGGGCAAGTTCAGCTGCCGGGATGTTAAAATCCACATAATCTTTAAGCCATTTAACAGATACTTTCATATATCAAACCATAAAGGTGGTTAAAATTGCTTAAGGAATCGCAAATCGTTTCCGTAGAACAGCCTTATATCATCAATGCCATGCTTGAGCATAAATATGCGCTCAACTCCCATTCCAACAGCAAAGCCCGTATAGATATCCGGGTCATAACCAACACCCCTCAACACATTGGGATGAACCATGCCCGCACCCAGTATCTCTATCCACCCGGTATTACTACAGAGACGGCATCCTTTGCCGCCGCAAACGAAGCAGTCTATAGACATATCCACGCCTGGTTCAACAAACGGGAAGTAATCGCAGCGGAAGCGTACTTTGCGCTCGACCCCGAAAAGCCGCCTGGCGAACTCGAACAGCGTCCCTTTAAGATCGGCAAATGTTATGTCCTTGTCTACGGCCAGCGCCTCAAACTGAAAGAACACGGATTCGTGTGTGGCATCGGTGGCCTCGTAGCGGTAGCACCTGCCCGGAACAACCATTCTAATTGGCGGCTGACGTTTTTCCATAAGCCTCACCTGCATGGGAGAAGTATGCGTTCTCAGCAGTGTTGGATTAGCCTCGTCGCGGCTAATCCATATAGTGTCCCACATGTCACGAGCGGGATGGTCTTTGGGAATATTAAGTGCCTCGAAGTTGTAGTAGTCCGATTCAACTTCGTTACCCTCTATAACCTCAAATCCCATAGAGACAAAGGCATCGTTGAGCTGGTGTATTATCTGAGTTGTGGGATGCAACCGGCCCAATGGAATCATCCGGCCCGGCAATGTGACATCAATCGCCTGTGCACCGCCGGCGCGCTTTGCCTCTTTTATGGCCTGTTGTCTATTACTTAGCTCTTCTTCCAGTCCCAGCTTGATATCATTTGCAGCAGCACCAACGTCTTTTCTCTCATCTATGGGTAAGGTTGAAAGGCCGCGCAAAATCTGTGTAAGCTCACCCTTCCTTCCCAAATATTTGACACGCCAATCGTCAAGCGCCTTGGCATCGGATATATCGCCAAGCTCTGCGATTGCATTTACTTTAAGTTTGTTTAAATCATCAAGCATAAGTTTTACTTAAGCCCACATTATAGACCACAGACAACTACGTTATCAAGGAAAACGGACAAAGAAAACCCCTCTTGAAATCAAAAGGGGTTAATAAGCCAGAAATCAAACAGTAGTTATGCTGCTTGTGCTTTGGCTAGTTCGACAATCTTAGCAAACGCTGCCGGATCAGCAATGGCCATATCGGCCAGCATCTTGCGGTTGATATCGATTTCGGCTTTCTTCAGTCCATGCATAAGGGTGCTATACGACATTCCCTCAATCCTGGCAGCGGCGTTGATTCTGGCAATCCACAGCTTTCTAAACTCGCCCTTACGATCTTTGCGGTCCCGATAGGCATAGGCCAGCGAATGAAGCATCGACTCATGGGCACGGCGGTATAGCGCATGCTTAGTGCCACGATGGCCTTTTGTTAGCTTTAAAAGCTTTTTGTGTCTTCTGCGGGTTGTGTAACCACCTCTTACCCTAGTCAAGGGTAACCTCCTTAGTGCTTATCCATACGGTAACAGTTTCTTGATTCTCTCTCTGTCAGCCGGATGTAATTCAAGCTTCTCGTCATAAAGGCGCTTGACCCTTTTCGGCTTTTTGCGGCGAAGATGGCTCTTGCCGCCCTTGGTGCGCATTATCTTGCCGGTACCTGTTATATGAAAACGGCTTTTTGCACCTTTATGGGTTTTTAACTTCGGCATTTTGTTTTTGCTCCTTAGGCCTCTTAATGGAAGTTGGGGCTAAAATAGTGATCATACGTCTGCCATCCATTGACGGCGCTCTTTCCACCACTGCCACATCCTCCACAGATTTGGATACTCTTTGCAGCAGCCCCCAGCCTATCTGGGGATGCGTTATTTCTCGTCCTCTGAACGTTATGGTAACTTTTACTTTGTCACCGCCATCAATGAGTTTCCGTACCATTCGCGTCTTAAACTCGACATCATGATTATCGATTTTGGGCTTCATCCGCACTTCCCTGAGAACCACTTCGTGCTGATGCTTGCGAGCCTCTTTCTTTTTCTTGGCCTGCTCGTATTTGAACTTGCCGTAATCCATCAATCGGCACACAGGAGGTGCGGCAGTCGGTGCGACCTCAACCAAGTCCACACCCCGTTCTTTGGCAACTTTGATAGCCTCACCGGTCGGCATAATGCCCAACTGCTCACCAGCATCGCCAATCAGCCGTACCTCACGGACTCTTATACGATCGTTTACGCGGACTACTTTAGCTATCCCTTTTCCCCCTTTAGGTTTGCAATAGACAAGTATCTGTTTACCACAAATCGCCCTTCAAAGTCAAAGGGCGACGCGTACAGCCCATATATTATAACACGTTTTTATCCAAATGTGAGCGTCAACAATTGCCCATGCCGCCGATACGCTTCACCCGCCGACATACAGCATCCCGATAGCAACTTCGTCTCCGTCTTTCAGTTCAGTCGACAGCTCGTTGGGATATACGCTCTGGCCATTTATATATATCTCGTAGATCGATGACAGGTTACCGTGCTTATCGTACAACTGCATCCTGATTCCGGGATACTGCGTTTCAAGCTTTTCCAGAGCGTCTTTAAAACTGCTTACCTCGTTTAACTCAACAATATCTTTTCCAGAAGTCAGCTCCTGCAGTATGGGAGGTATCTTTATCCTTATGCTCATTCTGAACTCCTTGGAAAACAAAAAGACATGGTTATGGCAACTTCATCGCCATCTTTTATCTATGGAAATTGATCCTCAAGCCCCTTTAGAACTTCTCCCAGCATCGATGCGCCGAGCTTCGCAGTTGTGCTTCACTATCCCCCCTCATAGAGCATGGTTATGGAGATGACATCACCGTCTTTGACTTTTGCTGCACGCTCGTCTGGATATACACTCTCACCGTTTATATAAACGTCCAAGATTGCATTTAATCCACCGTTATCGTTATACATCAACGCATTAAAACCAGGAAATTTGATTTCCAGCTTATCTAATATGTCCTGAAATGTGGATACTCCGCTAACCTCCACTCTATCTGTGCTGCGGGTTACCTCTTCCATTATTGCTGCCGCTATAGTTACCGTTATGCTCATTGTACTCCCAAAAAACTTCTTTAGATGTAAAAATCCGTTTGGCAACCGGACCTTTCAGTCGGATCGCTTACAATTGGTAATCAACCTTAGCCAAACGTGGAAGCGCAAAACGACCTTTTGAAGAAGGTCCGGCCCCCACCCCCAATACCAGTTACCTAGACAGCAACTACTTCTTTAATCCCCGGCACATCTTCCTTAATAACCTTCTCGATTCCCATCTTGAGTGTCATGGTTGACATGGGGCAACCGCCACAAGCACCAGTCAGCCTCACGCTAACTATGCCGTCATTCACATCCACAAGCTCAACATCGCCACCATCATTTTGAAGAGCGGGCCTTATTCGATTTAACGCCGCCTCTACCTTCTCTTTCACATTTTCCTCCTATTTGTTTTATTCTCATTAAAAACCACTAAAACGGTAATGTATATGATAATTACTGTCATAGGGCAAGTCAAGCAGCCAAATACGGGGTCAGGAATCGCGATCCTGAAATGCCGCGCCAGCAAGCCCATCGGCCACCTTATTCTCATTGCGGGGAATATACTTGATAGTATAAGAGGCAAGTTTGTCCAAAAGCCTTAACACCCGATCATAGAGAGGTTTTAAACCCTTATCCTTGACCCGGTACTGTCCATTGACTTGTCTTACCACTAGCTGTGAATCCATTTCGATGTTAACTAGCGTTGCACCCAATTCTACTAACTCTTCCAGGCCCATGATGAGCGCTCTGTATTCCGCCTGATTATTGGTGGCATGGCCTATATCCCGCGATATCTCTTTTGCAAATTTTTTGTCCAGACTTTTAATTTCTATGCCGACAGACGCCGGGCCCGGGTTGGGGCGCGCCGCTCCGTCAGTTTTAAGTAAAAAGGCTTTTTCTTTGGCCATTAATGTCCTAACTTACATATAAAATCCGGCCGCAATTGGTGCAATACACCAACTCCTGACCCGTCCTGGCCTTTTGCAATGTGTGCGTAGGCAGGTTTATCCTGCAACCCTTACACATACCCTGCTCCACCTTGGCTATCGCCTCGCCACCCTTGGTTTTCCTCAGTCTCTCGTAAACATTCAAGTCGGATATTTCAAGCTGAGACGCCGCATCTTTGCGCTTTTCCTCAAGCTCGGCAATCTCTGCGGTTAACCTGTCTTTGTCTTCGACCAAATGGCCATTATCTTCCTGCCATCTTGATTGGACTTTTTCGAACTCGCTCTTGACATTGTCATACGCGCCTTGCTGCTTCTCCAACTCCCCCATTAAATCCAAGAGCCCGTCCTCCATTGCGCTTTTACGCTGTTTGAAATGTCCGAATTCCTCGTTTAAACTGGCGAGGTCTTTGGGGTTCTTCACCGAACCACCGTACAGCTGTTTATCCACCTCATCTATCTTTCCGCTCAGCTCTTCAATATCCCACCCCATCTGTTTTTCTTTTTTGCGCAGATCAGGTAGTTTTTTTTCTTCCTGCTCAAACTTCGATTTAGCATCGATCACAACGTGATCGTCCTGCAACCGGCCTTCGATACGCACAATCGCCTTCTTGTCGTCACTAATGGAAAGATCAATCTCATGAAGCTCATAAAGGCGTCTGACATTGCTCAATTGCCGCCTCCGATATTTGGATTAAACTAAAAAATCCCATCTGTGGGATTTCGGTGGGCTCGGTTGGAAACGAAGCTACGACCAACCGGTTATGAGCCGCCCAAACGTAGCTAAAATGCTTCATAAGGTAAGTCTAGCACAGCTTGCAGCGTTAAGCAATTTGTGGGATTTACTGGTGGGCTCGGTAGGGATCGAACCTACGACCAATCGGTTATGAGCCGACCGCTCTGCCTCTGAGCTACGAGCCCTATACACGTCCAATCTAGTATAACGCACAGCTTTTGGTAGGCAAAATTATAGCACGCACGGCATGAGCAATCAACACAAAAATTCTAATAATGAGACCAAATATCTTGACATCTTTACTTGGGGATGGTAGGATTAGCTTGCTGCTGACCATAAATGGCGGCAAGCAAAAGGAAGCTCTTTTTAAAATAAAGCTCGCTTGGATCAGAGTCGACCGAGACGGACGGAAAAAACGCGGAGCAAACCTTCTTATGGTCGTTGACTCGAGAAGGTTTTTTTAATAAGCAAGGAAACACAAAGAAAAAGAATATGATCAAAATCGGATTTATAGGTGCGGGTAAGGTGGGAACAGCGCTTGCGACACAACTAAGCGGCAAAGGCTATCCCGTAGTTGCCGTTGCCAGCCGCACCAGAGCGGCTGCCGAAAAACTGGCCGGCACAATGGCAAGCTGCAAAGCCTATGATACTGCGCAATCTGTTGCGGATAATGCTGAACTGGTGTTCATAACCACGCCCGATGACGCAATTGATAAAGTTGCCGGGCAGGTCAAATGGAACAAAGGCAACAGCGTTGTACACTGCAGCGGCGCAGGCTCGCTGGACATCCTGAAACCGGCCGAGCAGGCTGGAGCCAAGATCGGCGCGATACACCCGCTGCAGAGCTTTGCCAACGTCCGGCAGGCGATTGAGAATATACCTGGCTCCACTTTTGCCATCGAGGGCAGTGGGCCCATAATCGACCTGCTGAAAGAAATTGCCACAGCACTTAACGGCAAAGCCATCGAGCTTGGAGCGGGAAACAAGGTTCTATATCACGCAGCAGCGGTAATGGCCTGCAACTACTTTGTTACGCTGATGAAGCTGGCAACCGATATCTGGCAGGGATTCGGTGTTAATTCAAACGATGCCATACAGGCATTGTCACCTCTGGTACAGGGCACGGTTAACAACATTATCAACGTTGGACTTCCCGATTGCCTGACCGGCCCCATTGCCAGAGGAGACGTTGGCACAATCAACAAACACATTCAGGCATTTAGTGAGAAAATGCCTGAAATGCAAAAAATATACTGCGAGCTTGGTCTTAAGACCATTCCGATAGGAACAGCTAAGGGAACTTTAAATAGCGAAAAAGCCGAAGAACTAAAGAAAATTCTGGAGGGTTAGCAAAAATGAGAACGATGCTCAAAAGCAAGATCCACCGGGCCACTGTTACCGAGGCCGACATCAACTATGAGGGCAGCATCACCATCGATACGGAACTTATGGAAGCAGCAGACATACTGCCGTACGAGAAGGTGCAAGTGCTGGACATCGACAACGGGTCTAGACTTGAAACATACGCCATCGAGGGCGAGGCTGGTTCCGGCGTTATCTGCATCAACGGCGCCGCCGCCAGACTGGTTCACCCCGGAGACAAGGTAATCATCCTTACCTATCATAATGTTCCAGAAGAGGCAACACGCGCCACGCGCCCCATAGTGGTAAAAGTTGACGACAAAAACGAGATTGCGGATTCCATTCTGGAAGATCTGGCACTATAAAAATAAGGGGACAAAGATGCGCGTTACCATCGGCAAAATCAAAGAAATGAAGCGAAAAGGTGAGAAAATCACCATGCTCACCGCCTACGACTACGCCACCGCCAAGCTGATAGATGAGGCGGGCATCCGTTTGATTCTGGTTGGTGACAGCCTGGGCATGGTAATGCTAGGATATGAATCAACGATTCCGGTAACCATGGATGTGATGATTCATCACACTAAGGCCGTGGTACGGGGATCACAGAACGCCCTCATTGTGGGCGATATGCCCTTCATGACCTACCATTTGAGCATCGAACAGGCCCTCAAAAACGCGGGACGTTTCATACAGGAAGCCGGCTGCCAGACGGTTAAGCTAGAGGGCGGCCAGGAAATGGCGGCCACGATTCAGAAAATCGTTGAGTGCGGCATTCCGGTTATGGGACATATCGGACTTACCCCCCAATCGATAAACCAGCTCGGCGGCTACAAAGCGGTGGGTAAAACACCGGAAACAGCCGTTAAATTGATGAAAGACGCTGTAGCACTGGAAGAGGCCGGGGCATATGCCATCGTTCTGGAAACCGTCCCGGCGCCTCTTGCCAAGAAGATAAGCGAGCGGATAAGCATACCAACCATCGGCATCGGCGCCGGCGTGGACTGCGACGGCCAAGTGCAGGTGATAAGTGACCTGCTGGGCATGTACACCGAATTCGTACCCAAGCACGCCAAGCAATATGCCAAGCTGGGCGAAACCATAAAGACCGCCACGGCAGACTATATCGCAGAAGTCATATCAGGACAATTTCCCACAGATAAACAGAGCATCGCTATGGACGAAAGCATCCTTGAAGACCTATAAATGATATGCAAGTTATCAGCAGTATAAATAAGATGAAGCGGGCACGGACGGAGCTCACCGGTACGGTGGGCTTCGTTCCGACAATGGGCTTTCTACATGAAGGGCACCTCGCCCTGGTGCGACGTGCCAAGCGGAAAAACGACGTTGCTGTAGTGAGTATTTTCGTTAATCCCACTCAGTTCGGCCCCGGCGAGGATCTTGCCGAGTACCCGCGCCATACCGGGCGCGACCTTGCGCTGCTTAAAAAAGAGGGCGTTGACATCGTCTTTATGCCCACACCAAATGGCATGTACCCGGACGGCTACAGCACCTGGGTGGAAACGTCCGGTATAACCGAAATACTGGAGGGCAAAAAACGCCCTGGCCATTTCAGGGGCGTAACCACTATCGTAAACAAGCTGTTTAACATCGTTCTGCCACATAAAGCGTATTTCGGGCAAAAAGACGGGCAGCAGTTGCGCGTCATCCAAAAGATGGTTACCGACCTTAATATGCATATAAAAATTATATCTGTGCCCACCGTACGTAGCAAACGCGGCCTTGCCATGAGTAGCCGTAACATGCACTTAAGCGATGAGGAAAGGGAGGCAGCATTGGTGCTGTACAAGGCACTGAGCATAGCCAAGGATCTCTATATGAGGGGTGAGTATGATGCCACGAGAATCAAGGCAAAAATGACGGGGCTTATCAAAAGAGAGCCGTTGGCCAAAATCGACTACATCAGTATAGCCGACTCCGATTCGCTTCAGGAGCTGACCTGCATCAACAGGCCGGCGCTGGTCTCTATGGCGATCAAAATCGGCAGCACACGTCTCCTAGATAACAGAATTATAGGCTAACCACGGGCTATCCATCGGCGACATTATTTCTCGCTGATGTTTAGATAAACAGGGGCGATTGTCGCCCCTGTTCTTAATATGCTAAACTTTTTAATAAGCTGGAGAAATGTTAAATTGAAAATTCTGGTTTCAAACGATGACGGCGTAAACGCCGAGGGACTCAAGGTTCTGGTAAAACGCCTCAAAGAGATGGCAGATGTAGTTGTAGTTGCGCCCGATCGCGAACAAAGCGCGGTGGGGACATCGATGACCGTACGTTTGCCTATTAAGCTGCACCAGGCCGCACCACTGGCCAAAGGCGTGCCAACCTACTCTGTAGAAGGTACTCCTGCGGATGCCGTAATTCTGGCGCTGGAGTGGATATTCAAGGGTGAAATAGACCTCATTGTTTCCGGCATAAACGGCGGACTCAACCTTGGTTATGACGTAATGCTTTCGGGTACGGTATCTGCTGCCCGCAACGGCTTCATCAGGGGCATACCCGCAATTGCATTATCGGTCGAGGGGCTTCAGAACAACCATTTTGCGGCCGCTTTGAGAACGGGCGAAATACTTGTTGAGCAATTTGCTTTAGGCAAGCTTCCCCAGGACCTGCTTTTAAACGTCAACATGCCAAATATCAACATTCAGGATATTAAAGGAGTGAGGCCAACACGTCTAGGCAATTTGAGCTACATCGAGGGTGTGCGCCAAGATGAGCTTATCGGCAAAAGCGGCTATTTCTGGATAACGCGTCCCCAAGCAGAGTGGGACCTTTCCGATGGTACCGATATGTGGGCCATAGATCAGAACATGATTTCACTAACCGCGCTTAACATCAACCTTACCACCGCTACCAACCACGCCGACGCACTGCAAAAACTCAGCGACCTGCTTTACGATCAACTAGGCAAATAGTTCTAAAAAAGGTCGTTGTGCACCACTTCCTCAAAACTTTTCATCGCTCTGGGTTTCGGCTCTACATCTGGATATCCCACTGCCAGCATATCAAATATCTCCCAAGAGGACGGGATGCCTAACAGCTCTTTGATGCCGCCATTGACAGAAGGGTTGGCGACGCGAGATACCCACTGCGCACCAAGTCCCAGTGCGGTTACTGCCATGGCCATATACAAAAATGCGTTGCCTAGAGATGAGTAAAACATGGAGTTTGCCATAACGCCCAACTCGGCAGATGGTTTGTTTTCCGGATTGGAGCAGACGATTATGAATAGTTGAGCCTGGGACGGGCCGGAGGGAGGTTCCTTGCCATTATCTATGTAAGAGTCGTTCATTATTCTTACAATTTCATCTCTTATCGTTTTACGTTTAACGGCGATTATTTCCCACGGCTGCGAGTTACGGCAGGAAGGCGCCCAGCGAGCCACCTCGAGTATTTTATCGACAATGTCATCGGGGATAGGATCGGGCTTGAAGCGGCGGACGCTGCGCCTCTTCTTTACCAGTTCATACAGGTCACCATAATCCATAAAGCGTTCTCCTATAAGGTTATATATTGGTTTTATGGTATAAGCCAATGCGTAATCAGTCAAGTCCTATGAATGCAGCCGAATCAACCTTTGTTAGTATCATTATTATTCCTCTGGTTCCTGATTTTTCAGTTTAAGATTGTAACAGTCCTACTCAAACAAGTAAACAGCCTCTTAATTAAAGGCTATAATTTCTGTTGACATGCCATAAAGCAAGCCTTATAATTTTGCAAAGAACACTTTTGGATATGTGATGAAAAAAGAGCTTATGGAAATATTGGCCTGCCCCGCATGCAAAAACGAGCTTACGCTCAGCATAAATGAGGAGTACAAGCAGGAAATTGTGACCGGCTCCTTACACTGCGCCAAGTGTTCGGAGGACTACCCCATTAAAGACAGCATCCCTAACTTATTACCACCGGATACGCGTAACTACGCTTCTTAACTATTACAAACGTTTCACCATAAATATAACTACGGTAAGGAGGAATTTCAGGATATGGATAAATCCAGACTAGGTGGATTACTAATTTGCATAGTGGCCCTCGTCGTGCTAGTTGGGTTCTACATGGGACTGACCACATCAGGCTGGGGGTTCTGGGCCATCGCTATTCCAGTAGCGCTCGGCTTTACACTGGTTATGCTGCTGGGGATATGGATTGGCTGGACCATGCTATCAACCAAGGTTGAGCTTCCGCCACCCACGGAGGAAGAGGAAGAAGCAACTGAAGCTGCCGATGCCGCCAGCGAATAGAATACGATGATTTGCACGGGCCTATAAAAGTGTCTTAGGCACGATGTCTGCTTAGGCCTGTTACGGGTTTATGGAGTATAGGTCACACAAGAGGTAGGAGATTCCCATACCTGAACACCGGTTAGAGCTGTGGCGAATTCTCCTAGCTTCTGTTTCAGTTGGTCATATATGGTAATGGCAATGTTTTCTGATGAGGCATTCAGCTTATCAAATGGCTCCACTTCATTTATACAAGTATGATCGTAGTTATCAAGAATCTCATTAAGATGCCGCTTAAGTTCGGTGAAATCATATGCCAGCCCGATTTCGTTAAGCTTGTCGCACTTCAGACTGGTCACAACCTCAAAACGATGCCCGTGTAACTCCTCGCACTTACCTTGGTAATCTCTCAAATAATGAGCCGCATCAAAGTACTGCCTTACAGATACCTCAAACATGCTACCTCCTTGTCCACTGCTTCTTAGTTACTTCATCTGTGCTTCCCAGCGCATCAGCCAGTTCTTTTATTGTCATTTGTTTGAGCGGACATACCACGTCGGGTGCTATCTCCACAAGTGGAGCCAATACAAACGCCCGCTCGGCATAACGAGGGTGCGGAATAGTAAACGACGGTGTATCCAGTACTACATCGTCATACAATAAAATATCTATATCTATCGATCGCGGGCCATTGGTAAAACTGGCGATTCTACCCAGATCAACCTCTATCTTCTTTATAAACTCGAGCAAATCATCGGGAGAAAGATTGGCTTCCCCTTTAACAACAGCGTTTAGGAAACGAGGCTGATCGATATACCCCACTGGCTCGGTATCGTATAGGGAAGATATTTGCTGAACCACGACCTTTTCATTTAGGCGTCCTATTCCATCGAGCAGATTGCGCTCCCTATCACCCAAATTCGATCCCACGCCAAGGTATACGGACATACTAGTCGTCCGCCTGATAGAATCTCAGTCGCGCTACAGCATCGCTCATCCTCACTACGCGCACCATCTCTTTTACATCATGTACCCGTACTATATCGGCACCATTGGCGACGGCGAGAGCAACAGTAGCTGCCGTGCCCTCAAGGCGCTGCTCGACCGGTAGATCGAGCGCATAGCCAATGAATGATTTACGTGATGTACCAAGCAGTATGGGACGATTCAGCACTTTCAATTCCGCCAAACGGCGTACGATTTCAAGGTTCTGCTCCACCGTTTTACCGAATCCCACACCCGGATCAAGTATAATATTCTCCCATTTGATACCAGCACCTTGAGCCATATCAATGCTCTTTTGAAGATCGGTGATAAGATCGGGGATAAAATTTTGATACGAAGAGCCACGCTGGTTCTGAGTGATAACGACCGGAACATTGCAACCGGCCGCCACTTTTGCCATATCAGGGTCTTTTTTAAGTCCCCAAACGTCGTTTATCATATGCGCGCCAGCTTCAATCATCTTCTCCGCCACTTCAGCACGATAGGTATCAATACTTATGGGCACGTCGATTTCTTTTGACAGCGCTTCGATGACTGATATTACGCGCCCTAGTTCTTCATCTGCGTTGATAGGTGTTGAGTCAGGGCGGGTGGACTCCCCACCAACGTCTATAATATCAGCGCCATACTTTACAAATCGCTTGGCCTGCTCAACTGATGCGGCAACGTTGCCATCCAATCCATCACCGGAGAACGAATCGGATGTAACGTTAACGATACCCATCACATAGGTTTTTAGACCCCACTCAAATGTAGTATCATCGCAGCGTGTTACTCCCATCACCAAAGACAATACACACTCCCAAGGCAAATATTATTTCAAAGTGATTGTACCACCACACTCTTCATTTGAGAACACCCTTGACTTTCAGTAACGCTAACAATATGCTAAGAATACACAAAACGGTTGGATAACGAAGTGAATAAATATACCTCAGTCGGTATAATATACAATCCCACAATACCTGCATCAGATAGCCTAGCCCATGAGCTTGGGTCCAAACTACCCCAAATGGGATCAACGGCATGGTTGTGCTCCTCTTGGGATGATGAAAAAGCAAAGGAACTTGCTGTAGGCACATCGCTGTTAATCAGTATTGGTGGTGACGGAACTATCCTTAAAGCAGCCCGCATAGCGGTGCCGTGGTCAACACCCATACTTGGTATAAATCTCGGCAAGCTGGGATTTATGACTGAATTTTCCGGCAAAGACGCCATAGATAAGCTGCCCGACTTTTTAAATGGTCAAGGATGGATAGACAAGCGTGCCATGATACAAGCAAAACTCAATCCTGCAAAAGACGCCCACACAGTTTTTCATGCTCTAAACGATATCACTATCGGTCATGGAGCAAAGCTGAGAGTGGTAAATATTTCAGCCAACATCGACGGTGCATATCTGGCCACCTATAAGGCCGATGGGGTTATAGCCTCTACAGCAACAGGTAGTACGGCATATTCACTGGCCGCAGGCGGACCGATACTGCACCCGCAATCCAAGGCAATAGTTCTTCTGCCAGTAGCGGCACACCTTACACTGTCTACACCGCTAGTATTATCTTCAACGTCGACCATAGAGCTTCAAGTAGACTTCGACCACCAGGCAATTCTCAGCGTTGACGGGCAGGTAGAAACCGATCTTTCAAGCGGAGATAAAATCAGGATTAGTAAAAGCTCCTATACCGCAAACTTCTTAAGGATTAAACCAGAAAATTATTTCTACCAAATGCTGGTGCTTAAACTACAAAATAAAAGGGAGCTTTAGGAGAAAATAAGTGAAAGTAGAAAAGGCCAAGATAGCCGATGCATCCCAAATTCATAGACTGATCAACCATTTTGCTTCAAAGAATATAATGCTGCCTCGTTCTCTTGCCGAGATATATGAGAATATCAGAGACTATTTTGTGATTAATGACGGCGATAAGCTGATAGCCTGCGTCGCACTTCATATAAATTGGGCGGATCTTGCCGAAATAAAGGGGTTGGCCGTAATTGAGGATAAACAGGCTCATGATTTGGGCTCTGCACTTGTTAAAGCATGCCTCAAGGAAGGGAAAGACCTGGGGATACACACTATCTTTTGTCTTACCTATGAACCCGCCTTTTTTGAAAAGTATGGCTTTAAACAGGTCGACAAAAAGGAACTTCCACACAAGGTATGGGGTGAATGCCAGAGATGCCCCAAGTTCCCCGATTGTGATGAGGTGGGGCTATTCTACATCGTCAATCCGTAAAGTCACCTCCCACAAACAAAAAAATAGGAACCGATTAGGGAGAATTTTTTGCAAAAAGAGCGAACTATAGAGAGCAAAAGGATCTACGAGGGGCGTTTAGTCAACCTTAGAGTTGACACGGTAGAACTGCCAGCCGGCAGAATAACGAATAGAGAAATTGTTGAGCATGCCGATGTCGTGGCCGTAGTTGCGCTAGACGAAAAAGACAATGTTTTGTTGGTAAAGCAATACCGTAAACCGGTAGAAAAAGAGCTGCTTGAGATACCTGCCGGTGGCATTGAGTCTGGGGAAAATCCGGATGACAGCGCAATGCGAGAACTGCAGGAAGAAACCGGCTATCTGCCAAGCAAAATCGAAAAGATCGGCGGCGTTTATGCCAGCCCAGGATATTGTACCGAGTTTCTCCATCTATATTTGGCAACAGGCCTTACACCAAGTAGGCTAAAAGCCGATGACGATGAACATATAGAACTTATCAGAGTGCCTCTTGCGGAAATACCGCAACTCATTTCCTCCAGCGAAATCAACGATGCCAAAAGTGTAGCCGCACTGCTCACCGTTATTATCAATCGTAAGCAAAATCAAGCATGAGAATATGCCTGCTGTGTAATGGACGGAAGCGAACAAGCATCTATGCACAAAGTTGGGTCAAACAGGGAGAAAATGTGTTGAGCAAAACTTCGCCTGGCAATGAACCGCACAGGGCGTGACGGATGTTTACAGAGAAGTGAAAAGAAAGTACGTTTCACGGACATAATATGCCAATAGATCTTTTTGGGCCATACAAAATCGGGAGCCTTGACCTAAAAAACCGCTTCATGCGGTCGGCCACGTGGGATGGCACCGCAGACAGCTTAGGGGCGGTCACTGATGTCTCTGTTGATATCTACACTCAGTTGGGATGGGGAGGCGTCGGTCTCATAGTAACCGGATTTGCCTTCGTGGCTCCTCTGGGTCAAGCGATACAGGGTCAATATGGCGCCCATAATGATGACATGATACGGGGCCTACAAAAGCTCGCAGAAGCAGCGCATTGCGGCGGCGCAAAAATCGCTCTGCAAATAGTCCATGCCGGCACTGCGTCCGGCTACCTGCAACACAATAAAATCTCCTGTCAGGCAGTGTCAACCATGCCGGACCTTAGTAGACCACACCGTGAAATGCTAGACGGCGAGATAGAGGATATTATCGACGGTTTCGCGGCAACGGCATTGCGAGCCAAAGACGCTGGTTTCGACGCAGTGCAGCTTCACGGTGCGCACGGGTATTTGATGAGCCAGTTCCTGTCTCCACTTAACAATCGCCGCACGGATAAATGGGGAGGCAGTGCCGAAAACAGACGTAGATTTCATATAGAAGTAATACGAAGAATACGACAGGTAGTAGGACCAGAATTCCCGCTAATGATCAAGTTCGGCGTGATAGATGATGCTTCGGACGGTCTCTCGCTAAAAGAAGGGATAGAGACGGCGCGACTCATGGAAGACAGTAGTATCGATGCCATAGAGGTCAGTGGCGGTGTCGGTTCGCCCGCAGTTGTTGCAAGCGAAAGCGTTCCGGAACAACCCTATTACAGACAGCGAGCCGCCGCGGTTAAAAAAGCGGTTTCGGTGCCGGTTATGATAGTTGGCGGAATACGCAGCCTTGAGTTTGCCCAAAACATAGTGGACAGCGGCGACGCCGACTTGATATCCATGTGCCGTCCTTATATCCGAGAACCAGACTTAATCAACCGCTGGCAAAATGAGGACAAAAACCCCGCCAGATGCATCTCCTGTCGCAAGTGCTTTTCTATCGCAATGAAGAGAAAAGAGATTGCATGTTATCAGGAACGACACCTTCGGCGTCCCATTTAGTATCAACCTTCGGTTGCTGTTTGCTCATTACGACAAATTGGTTGGCCTGCGAAACTTGTTTCTGCCCTCTCTGTAAAGATCTCCGCCGTAAACGTCGTTAACCACAATAACCGACAGGTTTTCGACTTCCAGCCTTCTTATCGCTTCAGTACCCAAATCCTCATAGGCGATAACTTCAGCCTTTTTAATGGATTGAGCAATGAGCGCAGCCGCACCGCCTATGGCTGCAAAGTACACCGCTTTATACTCCGCAATTGCCGCTTTCACATCGTCATTACGGCCACCCTTACCTATCATGCCCTTGAGTCCCTCTTGGAGCAAGCGAGGCGTATACACATCCATACGCATACTGGTAGTAGGCCCTGCTGAACCAATAACCTCACCTGGCCTGGCCGGAGAAGGCCCCATATAATACAATATCTGGCCATTCAGATCAAAAGGCAATTTTTCTCCTTTATCAAGAGCTTCTACCATCCTCATATGCGCCGCGTCACGGGCAGTGTATATAACGCCACTGATCACAAGTTTATCACCTACCTTAAGGCGCTCTGTCATCAGATCATCAATTGGTGGTTCTAAAACTAACAATACTCATTCCTAAAGCACTATTTGCTTATGCCGTGCGCTGTGGCACTGCAGGGTTACTGCAACGGGCAAACTAGCAATGTGAGAGGGGAACACCTCCACATGTACCGCCAAAGCCGTTATCTTACCCCCAAACCCTTGCGGACCTATACCAAGGGCGTTTATTTCCTCTAGTAATTGTTCTTCCAGGCTAGCAGCATCGTCATCATCATTGCGACTTCCGACACTGCGCAGTAGCGCCTTTTTTGAAAGCAGCATCGCCTTATCGGCAGTGCCACCGATACCAACACCAACGATTATCGGGGGACACGGGCCGCCGCCCGCTTTCTCAACGGCGTTTATCACAAAATTGACAACACCCTTGTGTCCCTGAGCCGGAGTTAGCGCAACAAACCGTGTCATGTTTTCGCTTCCGCCACCCTTAGGCATAACCGTTATCTTAATCTTATCGCCAGGAACAACGTCAGTATAAACAACCGCGGGGGTATTATCACCTGTATTAATTCTACTCAGAAACGGCTGTTTTACTATAGACTTACGTAAATATCCTTCATCATACCCTTGCTTGACACCTTCCTCAATTGCCGAAGTCAGATCACCGCCAGTTATATGCACGTCTTGGCCTACTTCCAGCAATATCAAAACCGTACCACAATCCTGGCAAAGCGGCATGCGCTTTTTGGCAGCGATATCGGCATTATCCAATATCGAGCCTAAGGCTTGGAGTCCCAGGGGCGACTCCTCTTTATTTTGGGCCTTTTTAAGTGCGTCTAAAACATCGTCGGGCAGATAGTAATTGGCCTGCTGGCATAGCTCAGCAATAGCCTTTGTTATTTTGCTTACGGGAATTCCCCTTACAGACATCTATAACTCCAACGCAGCATCATAGTAAAGCAGCGGAGCACCGCAGTCAACTCTTGGAGGGAAAGACGTAGAATCACAGAGACCTGATTGAAGTAAAGATTTCTACTCTAACTCTCCCATGCCGCTATCACAAGCCATCTCCTCAGGCATTTCGCCCTGCTCCATCCTCTCAATGGCTTCATCGATCTCAGGGCTTACGTCCTCGCCTATCTGGCCCTGCATCTTGCGCATAAACTTAGCAACACTCTTAGGATCATTTTCATCTATACCACTCAAGTTGGACGGATCAGTCATGTCCTCGAGCCTGCTTTCCTCCGACCTTACAATAGCAACACGGGAAAAGAGGCGAACGAGATTGCTGCTGCCACAGGAATCACAAACAAGCGTTTCTTGATCAGTAGAAAAGCTACGCAAAAACACCGTCGTTTTGAGTCTGCAGTCTTTGCATCCGTACTCGTAAATCGGCATATGCTAACTCAAATCCAGTTTATCAATTAGCTCTCGAACAGATTGGGCTGATTTATCTAACGCAACTTTCTCATCCGGCTTCAAATCAAATTCCAGCACCTTCTCCACTCCATCGGCGCCTATCTTTGCAGGAACACTCAGATAAATATCGCTCAAGCCAAACTCACCGTTGAGATACGCACAAACTGGCAGAATACATTTACTGTCCAGTATGATAGATTTGGCCATCTGTGCCGCTGCTATACCCGGCGCATAAAATGCGCTACCCGTTTTGAGCAAGCTAACGATCTCGGCACCACTGTTAACCGAGTGATCAACAAGTTTATCAATCTCTTGCTTTGGTAATAGTTCTGGTAGCGGCACACCGCCTACAGTGGTAAGCCGGGGCACAATTACCATAGTATCGCCATGTGCTCCCAGAATGCATGCGGATACATCCTCAGCTGATACATCGAGATGGGCCGCAACGATCGATCTAAATCGCCCCGCATCCAGCACGCCTGACATACCCATAACGCGTCTCGAGGGCAACCCCGATATTTTGAGCGCCAGATAAACCATAGCATCCAGAGGATTAGTCACCACAATGATAACGCAATCGGGTGAATGCTTAAGCACCTGAGGCACAACGCTTTTCATTACCCCGCTATTTACCGAAACCAAATCGTCACGGCTCATTCCGGGTTTTCGTGGAGAACCAGAGGTAATGACCACAACGTCCGACCCGGCGGTGTCCTTATAACTGTTGGTACCGACAATGCTCCGGGATGAACCGACTATAGGATGGCTGTGCATCATATCTATCGCCTTGCCCTGTGGCATCCCCTCCACAATATCCAGCAGCACCACATCGGCATATCCACCCTGCGCCACACGCTGCGCACAGGTCGCTCCCACATTACCGGCCCCTATAACAGATGCCAAGCTTTTCACAATTTACTCCTGCTAACTTAAAGCATTCATTCGTTCGATCATGGCATCAGCCACATCGGATGTTCCCACCGCCGTTGTATCATCTAAGCCGGATTTCAGGTCATACGTTACCGACTTGCCATCGGTGATAATATCAGTCAGAGCTTGTTCCATCCTGTCCGCCTCACCTTTATGGCCCAGATGCCTTAGCATCAGAATACCAGATAACATTGTTGCCATTGGGTTAACCTTATTCAGCCCTGAATACTTGGGGGCACTGCCATGTGTTGGCTCAAAAACGGCATACCCTTCACCAAAATTGGCTCCCGGCACAACGCCAAGTCCACCAACAAGCCCGGCGCACAAATCCGATACTATGTCCCCAAACAAGTTCGGTAGGACCATAACATCGTACTTTTCCGGATTGCGCACCAGTTGCATGCACATGCTATCTATTATCACGTCGTCATACTCGATATCAGAGTAATTAGAGGCTACTTCACCGGCAACAGACAGGAAAAGCCCATCGGAGTACTTCAGGATGTTGGCCTTATGAACAGCGGTTACCTTTTTCCTGCCGTTTTTACGAGCATACTCAAAAGCAAACTTTACGATTCGTCGGCTGGCATATTCAGAGATAACCTTGAGGCTTACACCAGAGTTTTTATCTAGACCTTTACCCTCATTCTCTTTGATCAACGCGATGAGCTTATCAAGTTCATCCGTACCTTTCTCGAACTCAATACCGCAGTATAGTCCCTCGGTATTCTCCCGAACCACTATCAGATCAATATCACTGTATTTGGACGGTACTCCGTCGTAGGTCTTGCACGGACGCAGGCAGGCATAAAGATCAAGCGTCTGACGCAGGGCAACGTTTACACTGCGAAAGCCATCGCCCACAGGTGTGGTAATAGGCCCTTTAAGTGCAATGCCGTTCTTTTTGATCGAATCGATGACGTGGCTAGGGAGTGGTATGCCGTATTTTGACATCACACCCTCTCCAGCGTCCTGCACATCCCAATTGAAGGCAACGCCTGTTGCTTCCAGCACGCGAACCGTGGCGCGAATTACCTCCGGCCCGATACCGTCGCCTGGAATTAAAGTCACATCATAAGGCACTAAACTAATCCTCTATAGTTTAAAATCGCCGTGTTTTTTTATATAGGGAACAAGCCCGCCCTCATCCAGAATCTTGAGCATGGCCTCGGGGATTCTATTGAAAATTATATTACGACCATTGGTCAAGTTTTTAACAGTACCTGTCGCTAAACCAACCTCTAACTCATCTGACTGATCAATCTGATCCGTATCACAGATGAGCACCGGCAGACCAACGTTTATCGCGTTTCTAAAAAATATGCGCGAAAAGGATTTGGCTAGCACCGCGGCGACACCCGCCATCTTGATGATAATCGGGGCATGCTCGCGACTGGAGCCCAATCCGAAATTGTTGCCTGCAACAACAAAATCACCTATTGCTACTTTGGATGCAAACTCAGTGTCGGCATCCTCAAGCACATGCTTGGTAAGCTCGGACAAATTACTTCTCAGATGAAAATACCTGCCTGGCGCGATGAGGTCAGTAGATATGTCGCTACCGAATTTATGCGCCCTGCCTTTTAGCACTACACCACCTCCCGCGGATCGGTAATGCGGCCCGTTATGGCAGTCGCCGCAGCCGTAGCTGGGCTTGCCAAATAGATATAGCTATTAGGATTGCCCATCCTGCCTTTAAAATTGCGGTTTGCGGTAGAAAGACAAACTTCTCCGTCTCCCAAAATGCCCTGATGTACACCCACACAGGCGGCACAGCCCGGCGGCATTATGGCCGCACCGGCGTCGAGTAACACCTGAATGTAACCGGCGGCTATAGCATCGCTAAGCACTTTTTTGGATGCGGGAGCTACCAAGAGCCGAGTATCAGAGCTACGCGTTTTGCCTTCAAGAACGCTCGCCGCAACGGCAAGATCACTCAACCTGCCATTGGTGCAAGTGCCCATAAATACCTGCTGCACCTCGATATTAGCGAGTTCTCTAGTCAGCGCGATGTTATCTACTGTATGCGGTTTGGAAACGGTCGGTTCAATAGTACCAGCGTTGATCTCAATAGTACGCTCATATATAGCATCAGGGTCGGGAACGATAGGCCTGTAACTGCCACCACGCCGCTGACTGACAAGGTAAGCTTTTGTAGTTTCATCAGAGGCAAACAGCCCCATCTTGGCGCCAGCCTCCACCGCCATGTTTGCGATGGTGAGACGACCGGATATTGGCATGGCATCAATAGTATCGCCACCAAACTCTAGGGCCTTATATGTAGCACCATCGGCACCGATCATGCCGATAAGATGCAGTATCAGGTCTTTGGGATAAACCCCTTTTTTGAAACTGCCGTTTACGACGATTTTGAACGTCCCAGGTACGCGAAACCACGTCTTGCCCAACGCCATTGCAACAGCGATATCAGTTGAACCCATACCCGTTGCCACTGCAGCGAAAGCGCCCGCTGTAACTGTGTGCGAATCCGCACCTACAACAACGTCACCCGGCACGGCGTAGTTTTCAGCAACTATCTGGTGACATACGCCCTCACCCACTTCAGACAGCTGCACACGAGTGTTTTTGGAAAACTGGCGCAGCAGCATATGATCATTGGAAAGCTGCTTATTAGGACTGGGGGCAGCATGATCTAAAAACAGAATCGTTTTATCGGGATTTGCAACCTTGGCAAAACCGGCCTCGTCAAACTGACGCACCGCCAGCGGGCCGGTACCGTCCTGCACAAACGCCACATCCACTTTAGCAATAACGATGTCGCCAGCCATAGCGTCCTTGTCGGATTTGTCGCTTAGGATTTTTTCAACTAAAGTCTTTCCCATAGCCAAAACCATTATAGCTTATCAGGGAACCATTTACGAGGCGATGCGATGTAAAACTAAATGGGCATGTTGCCATGTTTTTTGTAGGAGCGCGACTCACACTTAGTCTTAAGCATGGTAAGCGCATTTATTATTCTTGCCCGGCTGTCGCGTGGATATATAACCGCATCAACGTATCCGCGGGATGCGGCTATATAAGGATTACATAAAAGGTCGTTATACTCGTCTATCTTTTCGGCAAACTTGGCCTTGACATCAGCGGCATCGTTTATCTCATGGCGGTGTATTATTGCCGCCGCTCCTTCTCCACCCATCACCGCTATCTCAGCAGTAGGCCAAGCCAGCACATAGTCAGACCCTAAATCTTTGCTGCACATCGCCAGATACGCCCCGCCATAGGCTTTTCGAGTAATCAAGGTGACCTTGGGCACCGTGGCCTCGGAATAGGCGTATAGCAGCTTGGCGCCGTGGCGGATGATTCCCATCCACTCCTGAGTGGTTCCGGGCAGATATCCTGGAACATCCACTAGCGTGGCCAGCGGAATGTTGAACGCATCGCAAAACCTGATGAAGCGCGACGCCTTGTCTGAGGCATTGACGTCCAGACATCCGGCAAGAGCCTTGGGCTGATTGGCAATTATACCTACGGTTTGCCCATCTAAACGTCCAAAGCAGACGATCATATTTTTAGCGTAACAAGAATGGGGCTCCAGCACTACACCGTTATCAACAATAGATTTGATCACATCCATCATGTCGTACACCTTTTTGGTATCATCAGGAATAATCGAATCAAGCCCATCATCTATCCGGTCGGGATCATCCTGGTTCTTAACAACTGGGGCAAAATCTGTATTGTTGGACGGTAGATACGAAAGTAATTCCTTTATTTTATCTATGGCAACAGCATCGCTGTCGCAGGCAAAGTGCGCCACGCCGCTCCTAGTGCTCTGTGCTGTAGCGCCACCCAGATCCTCGGCAGTAACCTCTTCGCCAGTAACAGACCGCACAACATCGGGGCCGGTGATAAACATATAACTGGTGTTTTTAACCATAAACACCCAATCCATCAGCGCAGGCGAATATACTGCACCACCAGCGGTTGGGCCCATTATCGCCGATATCTGCGGAATAACGCCAGAAGCACACGTGTTGCGATAAAATATGCCCCCGTAACCGGACAGAGCATCAACCCCTTCCTGTATACGCGCGCCGCCGGAATCGTTGAAACCGACCACTGGCACTTTAATACTCATGGCAAGATCAAGCACTTTCCAGATCTTTTTGGCATGCATCTCACCCAGCGTTCCACCCATGGAGGTGAAGTCCTGGGAGTAGGCGTATACTTGACGACCGTTGACCAAACCATGACCAGTGACCACGCCCTCGGCGGCGACGTGGGTCGATTGCATGTCGAAATCCGTGCTGCGGCTACGCACGAACATATCCAACTCTTTAAATGTACCGGAGTCGAAGAGTAACTCTAGGCGCTCGCGGGCAGTAAGCTTGCCCCTCTCTTTCTGGCGCTTTACTTGCGCAGCCCCACCTAGAGCCGTAGCTTTCTCTTCCCTGTCTTTTAGATTATCAAGCCTATCCGATACGCTGCTCATACAACTCCCCGTTTACTTCTTGGGTGTAACAGCCGTACACCAATGCATATACTTGGCGTTCCTGCCTTGCTCCACATCAAAGTAGATCTGCTGCAGTTTCTTGGTTATCGGTCCGATCGTGCCATCCCCTACATTACGGCGATCAATTTCTATGACAGGGGCCACATGAGCCGCCGTGCCGGTCATAAAGCACTCATCAGCCACATAAAGCTCGCTAAAATCTATCGAGCGTTCTAGCGTTTCAAGTCCAAGCTCATTTTTTGCAAGCTCTATTACACTGTTGCGCGTAATGCCAACAAGTATGTTGTCTGAAGGTGGCGGGGTTATTATCTGGCTATCCTTGATGATGAATATATTCTCGCCGCTACCCTCGGAAACATAGCCTTTTTGAGTGAGCAGTATAGCCTCATCAAAACCGTTGTCTATGGCCTGAGTCTTAGATAAAGCGTGATTTATATAGGGACCAGCAATCTTGGCCTGATTTGGCATCTGGTCGCCGTTTATCTTGCGCCACGATGAAGTACCGCACTTTATACCCTTTTCTACGTCTATATAAGGGCCAAACGGTATTATAAACATGGTAAGATCACAGTCTAGATCGTGTAGTTTTACACCCACCGCCTCGGTGCTCTTGTAGGCCAGCGGACGTATATAGATGTCTTCCTGGTATTCGCATCTTTCAACTAGCTCCACGCTTATCTTGCACATCTGATCAAGGGTATACGGCAAATCCATCCTGAGAATATTGCAGCTTCTCAGGAGACGTTCGTGATGCTCCTTAAGACGAAAGATATAGAACTTCTTCTCATCAGCACGCCAGTTCACACGTATCCCCTCAAAGGCTGAGGTGCCATAATGCAACGCATGCGTTTTAACGCTTATCTTGGCCTCAGCAAGAGGAACTATCTTATTATGGAAAAAGGCTAAGTCTGCCATATGGCAATACTCCTTTTATACTATATAAACTGTTAAAAGCTAGTATAATAAGCTTTAATTAGAAAAACAAGTCTGCTCTTACTCACGACTACTTGCTAAATGGATAATGCAAGAGTAGAATGATAGTGTTAGGGGGGATATAGGAGGAAACTAAGTGATGACTAACAAAGATACAGGCACATTTACTGTTAAGGCTGGGCTTGCGCAAATGCTCAAGGGCGGCGTAATTATGGACGTGGTAACCGCAGAACACGCCAAAATTGCCGAAGACGCCGGAGCGTGTGCCGTTATGGCGCTAGAGAGAGTTCCAGCGGATATACGTACTGCCGGAGGGGTTGCCCGCATGTCAGACCCCAATATGATTGCAGCTATTATAGAATCTGTAACCATACCGGTAATGGCCAAGTGCCGTATCGGCCACTTCGTCGAGGCGCAGGTGCTGCAAGCGCTTGGCGTAGATTATATCGACGAGTCTGAGGTACTAACTCCCGCCGATGAGGCACATCATGTGAATAAACATGATTTTAAGGTACCTTTCGTATGTGGTTGCCGCGATTTAGGCGAGGCGCTAAGACGTATAGGTGAAGGCGCCGCTATGATTAGGACCAAGGGCGAGGCCGGCACTGGAAACATCGTGGAAGCGGTAACTCATATGCGCGCGGTGATGGACGAGATACGCAAGATAAAAGGCATGCCCGCAGACGAGCTTATGTCTGAAGCCAAGTCGCTTGGCGCTCCATATAAGCTGTTAGTTGAGATACACAAAACAGGCAAACTACCAGTAGTAAACTTTGCCGCTGGTGGTGTGGCCACACCTGCCGACGCCGGGCTGATGATGCAGCTGGGTGCAGACGGTGTATTCGTTGGCTCCGGCATATTTAAGTCCAGCAACCCATCGGCTTTCGCCAAGTCGATTGTAAAAGCGGTTACTCACTACAACGACCCAGCAATAATCACCGAAGTATCTAAAGGACTCGGCGCTGCCATGCCAGGCCTTGAGATTAAAGCGATACCTGAGGAGGAACTGCTGGCAAAACGGGGATGGTAGAAAAAGCATTTAAAACTAATCTTGCTTTAAACGGCTATAAAAGGGTATCTTTAAGGGTACCCTTTTCAAATTAGTTTTAGGATACGGGATGACCAAAATAGGAGTTCTGGCTCTGCAAGGCGCTTTTGCTGAACATATTACGATTCTTAAAAATTTGGGGGTCGATACGGCCGAGGTGCGCCTACCTGAGGAATTAGACCGATTAGATGGTCTTATAATACCGGGTGGCGAAAGCACTACCATCACCAAGCTGATGGTAAGCTACGAGCTTGCCGATAAGATAAAAAAACTCGCTTCAGACGGACTGCCAATTATGGGCACCTGCGCCGGCATGATAATGCTAGCTCTTAAAGTGGATAAAAACGACCGACTGCCAACGGGAATAATGGACATAGAGGTTAAGCGCAATGCCTTCGGGAGACAGTTGGACAGCTTTGAAATCGACCTGGAAATACCTGCGATAGGCGATAAGCCATACCACGCTATTTTTATTCGAGCGCCGAAGATAGAACATGCCGGACCCAACGTGGATATACTAGCAAAACTCTCAGACGATACATTGGTTGCTGCCAAAGAGGGTAACTTGATTGTACTGGCCTTTCACCCGGAATTAACCGCTGACAACCGATTGCATAAGTATTTTCTCGCCATTGTCAATAAACGATAATCGTGCTACATTAGCCCAAAATACGAAGCGTTGCCTTTTAGGAGAAACCGCCTGATACAATGGAAAACAATGCCCCATACGAAAAAATAACCGACGATCTGGATGACTTGTTTGAGATTCTGCCTGATCATATCTCAAAGCCCCTCAGGCAACAGCAGGACTACGGCGACCTGTTGGAAGTCATCTTAGATTTGGGACGTCCTCCCGAAGCACGGTACTTAAACGGCGAGCTGATTTTGAGCCAACAAGAGATCACGCTCGATGACATCGACTATATCGCTTCACGCGTCAGCACGTTTGGAGATGACAACCGCGCCGGCATCGAGCGCACCTTGCACCGCATATCAGCGCTCAGAAACCGCAAGGGTGGTATCGTCGGGCTCACCTGCCGCGTCGGCAGGGCTATCTACGGCACAATCAAAATCATCGAGGATCTGGTGCTATCGGGTCAGAGCATACTGTTACTGGGTGCCCCCGGCATCGGTAAAACAACCATGCTCAGAGAGGTTGCCCGAACACTGGCCGAAAAAAAACGGGTAGTGGTGGTAGACACATCCAACGAGATTGCAGGCGATGGTGATATACCTCATCCCGCCATAGGTCACTCGCGCAGAATGCAGGTGCGCACGCCGAATATGCAGCACGCGGTGATGATAGAGGCGGTGGAAAACCACATGCCGGAGGTTATTATCATCGATGAGATAGGCACCGAACTTGAGGCCATGGCGGCGCGAACTATCGCCGAACGTGGAGTACAGTTGGTAGCCACGGCGCACGGTAATACACTGGACAATTTGATTATGAACCCAACGCTAGCCGACCTTATCGGCGGTATTCAAACAGTAACGCTGGGAGATGAGGAGGCCAAACGGCGCCGCACCCAAAAGTCGATTCTGGAACGCAAGGCTCCTCCCACATTCGATATAGTTGTCGAAATACAACATATTTCTAGAGTAAAAGTTCATCTGGAAGTAGGTGCTGTGGTTGATGCTCGCTTAAGGGGCGAGAAGTTGAAAGCAGAGCTACGTTATCATGATGAACAGGGAGAGGTAAAAACTGAGCAATATTCATCATCGGCACTAATTGAAGGCTTTACATCGGTTCCCACAAGTCAAACACACAAAAGGCTATATCCGTTCGGCCTAAGCCGCGATAAGCTTACGCAGGTGATAAAAGAAATGGCGTTGCCAGCTGCCATCGTCGACAAACTTCGCGATGCCGATATACTGATAACGTCCAAAAATCACTACCGCAGGCACCCTCAGGCCATCCAGACCGCGGAGTCGGTCGGCATTCCCATATACGTTTTAAGAAGTAATACCGCCTATCAGATGGAGCAGTTGCTCGGTGAGATTTACGGTATGGGGACTATATCCGATGCTCTGAGCGAGGCTGAAGCTGCCGCCGAATATATTGCCTCAGACGGCCAAGATGTGGAACTGAGCCCGCAGAACGCCTATATCAGACGCCTGCAGCATCAATTGGCAGAACGCTTAAATCTGTCTTCACAGAGCATTGGACGCGAGCCTAAAAGAAGAGTAAAATTCTATAAGTAATAAATGCAAGTTACTATAAGGGGTTGTTTTTGAGTTTGTTCATTGTCTTTGAGGGAGGAGACGGAAGCGGTAAGACCATTCAAAGTAAGGCACTTACCGATCACCTAAACAAACTGGGCAAATACCGTGTGCTACGCACGCAGGAACCCGGCGACGCAATGCTAGGCCAGCTCCTTCGAAAAATTTTGAAGCATCCTGATTTAGGCCAGCCTGTTTTAAAAGATAACTTTCCGCAACTCATGATGCTGGAGCCATCGCTTACTGACCGCGCACTGCCAGATGTCATACTGCAAACATCGGCTCCCCGTGCAGAACTACTGTTTTTCCTGCTATCCAGAGCACAGATCATAGATGAGATAATTCAGCCTCACCTGTCACTCAATACCAACGCCATCGTCATCTTGGATAGATACATCTATTCAACCGTGGCATACCAGGGGTACGGCCGTGGCTTAGATGTTAAGCTGATCAAACAAACTAATGAAATCGCCACTAACGGTCTTCAACCAGACTTAATCGTGCTTCTGGACATACCACCAGAGGAAGGTCTAAAAAGAAAGCGCAAAGCAGGTGTCAAAGATCATTTCGACGATAAAGAAGTATCATTTCATATAAAGGTAAGAGATGGTTATTTGGCACAAGCTGCAGTTGATACAGGCAGATGGCTGGTTATAGATGCAACCTTATCTAAAAAAAATATAGAGCAGCTTATCTGGGATAAAGTAAGTCAACTGTTGCCAAAGGCAAGCTAATCTTTTAAAGCCAACTTTGACAAACCACCTAATCGAAATAATGAAGGGGCTGTGAATGTGGAACTGGGCTAGCATTTTACTAGTTATAGGTTCCTATTTCTTAGGAGGAATACCACTGCAATACCTGCTTGGCCGACTCAAAGGAGTCGACCTGCGCAACGAATACGATATGCACATAGGCCTGTTTCGCAAAGTAGGCCCGGCTCTAGGACTTATAGGTGTAATCGGGGATATTGCCAAGGGGATTGTTCCAGTTCTGATTGCCAACCTAATGGGATGGGATGCGCTGGTTGCTGGCCTTGCTGGCCTTGCCGTACTCATTGGGCAAATGTGGTCTGTATATAATAAGTTCGATGGAGAGAAGGGAAACACTACCGGAATAGGCATGTCGCTGGCGCTAGCACCAAGGGCAGCGGCGGTAATGGTTACTTGCATCGCCGTAGGCGCATTTATCAGAACAATACCACGACTGCTTAGTAAAAGCCAAAGTACAAGTGAAAAACTGAGGTTCGGCGGACCGCCGAGCAACAGTCTACCCATAGGCATGTTTGTAGGTTTTGCCATGTTCCCCATTGCTACGACAGCTTGGTTTAGCACGTGGTTTGCTAACCAGCTGTCGCTACCCACAACTTTTGTCGGCGTTGCTATGTTCGTGCTAATAATGCTAAGACGCGCGACCTCCGACATAAGAAAAGATTTCAAATCCGGTGGCAGCAAAGTAAAAATCGTATTTACCCGACTGCTGCTAGATAGAGGCTCCTGGGAGAAGCCCGAACAGCAATAAACATGAGAAATCAATTGATACACTGGAATTTGTATGCTATAGTTACTAGCATCTACCAGACAAGCGCTGCCCACAAAACAGCTTTGACAGCAGCCAAAACAGGCGAATCGGAGGAGTGAAAATTGCTTGACGAGTTAAAGGTATTTTCCGGAAACGCACATCCGGCTTTAGCTCATGATATTTGCAAAGCTTTGCAAATTCCTTTAGGTAAAGCCGAAGTCTTTCAGTTCGCCAATGAAAACACATTCGTAAGAATCTTGGAAAACGTCCGCGAAAGGGACGTTTTTGTTGTCCAGCCGATATGCTCGCCGGTTAACAGCAGTATGATGGAACTTCTGATAATGATAGACGCCCTTAAGCGAGCGTCAGCGGCACGCATCACCGCGGTGATGACCTATTACGGATACGGGCGTACTGACAAGAAGGACCAGCCACGGGTACCGATTACGGCGCGCCTAGTTGCCGACCTAGTAACCACTGCCGGCGCAAACCGCGTTCTTACCGTAGACCTACATGCCGAGCAGATTCAGGGTTTCTTCAACATACCCGTGGACGAACTGACGGCTCTGTCCATCTTAAGCCGTCACTACAAAGAGAATTATGCGGATAACCTAGTGGTGGTTGCCACTGATGTTGGTATTACCAAACAAGCCAGAGATTTCGCCGCAAAACTGGAGGCGCCACTGGCGATTATCGAAAAAAGGCGCGCTGAGAATAATGATAAATCCAAAACTTATAATCTGATTGGTGATGTCACAGGCAAGCGCGCACTGCTTGTGGACGATGAAATCGCCACCGGCAATTCAATAGTAAGCGCCGCAGAAATGCTGATAGAAAACGGTGCCTTAGAGGTCTTCGTTGGCGCCACGCACCCCATATTCTCAGGGACTGCAATCGACAGGATAAAAGAGAGCTCAATAAAAGGGGTAATAGTAACAGATACAGTGCCGGTACCCAAAGAAAAGCGAGTCGATAAAATTACCGTTCTTCCTATAGCGCCACTTGTTGCAGAAGCAATCCGCCGTATCCATACCGGAATGTCTATCGGGGCAATGTTCGAGTAAACGCTATGTTGAAATGGCTTGGCAAGTTATTCGGGGACCCTAACGAAAAAGAACTACAAAAGCTGGCATCTTTAGTTGAGGAGATCAACTCGCTTGAATCTGAGATTGAAGCCCTCCGCGATGAACAGCTAGCCGCCAAAACTACCGAATTCAAAAGTCGCCTTACGCAAGGTGAAACCCTGGATGATGTTCTGTCCGAGGCTTTTGCATGCATACGTGAGGCAGCAAAGCGCACCCTTGGCCAGCGACACTACGACGTACAGCTAATCGGCGGTATCGTGTTGCATCAGGGAAAGATTGCCGAAATGAAGACGGGTGAAGGCAAGACACTGGTGGCAACACTCCCAGTCTACCTCAATGCGCTTTCAAACAAAGGCGTCCACTTAGTTACGGTGAACGATTATTTGGCAAAACGCGATGCCCGGTGGATGGGTCCAATATATCAAATGATGGGGCTCAGCGTGGCCAGCATTCAGCACGATTCCGCTTTTATCTACGATCCAAAACACGAAACCGAAGACGAAAAACTCAAATATCTGCGTCCGACGACTCGCAAAGAAGCCTATGATGCTGATATCACCTACGGTACCAATAACGAGTTCGGCTTCGATTATTTGCGGGATAACATGGTGGTCGATCTGGCTCAACGGGTGCAAAGACCTTTCAACTACGCCATTGTCGATGAGGTAGATAACATTTTCATCGACGAGGCCAGAACCCCGCTAGTCATCAGTGCTCCCGCCGAAGAGTCGACAGATATGTATAAAACGTTCGCACGGATAGTGCCAAGACTTAATGACGAAGAGGATTACACCATTGATGAGAAATCAAGATCGGTAAGCATCTCCGAATCCGGCATCGCTAAGGTGGAGAAGCTACTGGGAATAGATAACATCTATGACCCAGCAAACTACAAGATGACCCGCTATATGGAAAACGCTCTTAAAGCGCATATTATCTTTAGAAAAGATCGGGACTATGTGGTAAAAAACGGCGAGGTTGTGATTGTTGATGACTTCACCGGCAGGCTCATGTTTGGCCGCCGCTTTTCGGAGGGGTTACACCAGTCGATAGAGGCCAAAGAAGGAGTAAAGGTTCAGAGAGAAAGTCTTACACTGGCCACAATAACGTTCCAGAACTACTTCCGGCTGTACCCCAAACTGGCCGGGATGACCGGCACCGCGGTAACCGAAGCAGAGGAGTTTCACAAAATATACAAACTTGAGGTAATGGTTATACCCACCAATGAGTCAATGGTCCGCGATGACGATTCCGATCAGATATACAAAACGGAAAAGGCCAAGTTCAATGCTATAGTCAATGAAATCGAAGAATATCATAACCAGGGCAGACCTATACTAGTAGGCACGATAGCCATTGATCGATCTGAGCATTTGGGCGAGATGCTCAAACGCAAAGGTATCAAGCATAACGTCCTTAACGCCAAGTACCACGAGCAGGAGGCCGCCATCATAGGCCAGGCGGGTAGAGAGGGTGCCGTCACCATCGCCACTAACATGGCCGGTCGCGGCGTTGATATAATGCTCGGTGGAAATCCATCTGGGCAGGATATATCTGAAGCGGCGTGGGAAAGAGAGCATGAAAGGGTGGTTGAACTGGGCGGACTTCATATTGTAGGCACCGAGCGCCACGAGGCACGCCGTATCGACAATCAGCTCAGGGGTCGCTCTGGACGTCAGGGAGATCCGGGAAGCTCTAGATTCTTCCTTTCTCTTGAGGACGAGGTAATGCGCCGATTCGGCGGAGGCCGTATAAAAAGCATTCTGGAATGGGCAAAAATCGATGATGATATACCTATTCAAAACCGTATAATCAACCGAGCTATAAACAGCTCACAGACTAGGGTTGAGGGCTATAATTTTGACATCCGCAAGCATCTTATTGATTACGATGACGTAATGAACAAACAGCGTGAGATAATCTACTCAGAAAGGGATAAGATATTAGGCGGTGCCGACCTAAAATCTAACATCCTCGATATGGTTAAAGACGAAATCCAAGTATTCATGAAAACGCATCTTACGGGCAGGCCCGACGACAGAAATTATCAGGGGCTGATAAATGACTTAAGCGCAATAATGCGTCTTGATACAACAATGAATGCAAACGCCCTAGCCAAGCTCAGTTTAGAGGAAGTTGAGCAAACGCTTATTGATTACACTGGCCAGCAGTATGAAAAACGCGAACAGGAGATGGGGTCCGACGACATGCGCAGGCTGGAGCGCCTGCTCATGCTACGCACCATCGACAGGCACTGGGTGAACTATTTGACCGAGATGGAAAGCGTGCGCCAGGGAATCGGTTTGCTAGCCTACGGACAAAGAGACCCACTGGCGGCATATAAAAAAGAGGCACTGGCCATGTATGAAAGCTTGCAAGATGCAATACAGGAAACCATAGCGCGCAATATCTTACGATCTTCTCTGGCTAAACCAGACGAACAACAGGCACAAACGCAAGCGATGCGTTCCAACAAAGACGAGCTAAAGACAAAGGTTCCATTAAAGGCTGTTAAGATAGGGCGCAATGATCCCTGTCCCTGCGACTCGGGCAAGAAATACAAACACTGCTGTGGTAAATAGCATCTAAATAGCTATCTTTATACTTCAATGCATATTCGGCAAAAAACTGGCCCAGAACATTTGCGCAGCATTGAAACAAATCGATAGAAACTCCCACCATTATCTGAAATCCATGGTAAAATATGGATAAAGAGGATCTCTTTTGGAAAGCTACATTCAAGAAGATAACAAAGCAATAGACTATCTAAAGCAAGCGATAGGTGAGGGTAAGCACTGGTACATCGCACTACTAGAAGCTATTGCGCTATGGGAAATTACCGAAGAACATCTTAACGATAAGCATTATCGCTATCTTATCGGCGGCGAGGCCGTGGACCTGCGGCTTTTAGCCAAACGCCTGCTTTTATCGGCAAACGGATTGATTCCGGCGGATGATAAAGTAGCTTTCCTCAAAAACAATCAACCACCAGTACAGATTTCACATGAACAGTTTAAAGAACTGATCGGTGATACTAAATACAAAGCATATCTAAACTACTTCTACGGCATCACGGTAGAAAACGCCCTGATATCGGCCGCACAGAAACAGATAAACAAAGAGCTAAAACTCTACCCCTGTTGCCAAGACCCGCGTGAGTTCGAGGATGCATATAAAAGAGTCTACGGCAAGGATCGAGAATTCCTGCTGAACATGTTCTATGGGAACACCGATCACAGCAAAGATGCAATCGAGAAATCATCGGAATTTATCTACTGGCTATTCAAATACAGGCTTAAAAACAGCGATAAGGAACGAATAGCCAGCGACACTCAAAAGGGGCTTAAAAATCTTAGCAAAAAACTGCGCGCAACACTGTGGACTTAAGCCCTGAAGTACATGATATCAGCACTGGGATAAACCGCCACTTTTGCTCCATCGTGACGACCCTCTTTTAGCAATAACTCAGTGTTTCCACCAAGTCCCAGACTACCGGAAATTCCGAGAACTTCCATAGTTTGATGCTCCTTATTTGATTTTTAACTCTAACTAAGGCCAAAGCTCCGCCGCCACATCGGCCATGCCCATCTGAATCAGTTTTTCCTTACTTGGTTTTCCGGTATTAATATCCCAATCCATCGCCTTAAAGTACTCCACGGCACGCGGCTTAACATCAACACTCTTGCCCGCCGTCGGACCATCAGATAGCGGTGGCTGTCCGAAAACCCTACCCGGGAATTTGCGCTCCATCGGGTTAATGCCCTCGCGAATATTAAAAGCCTGACGGATATTGGATATCCGCTCACCGATCTCAAGCAATTTCTCCACGCTGTAATCGACACCAGTAACAGCACTCAAAATCTCGGCAACAGTAGCCTCGCCCATCATACCGGCCGACCACATGCACACACCCGTTGCGTTGTATGCTTGACAATAGGTGTTCTTAGCTTTCTGTTCCGCGCCTTCGATTTCAGTAGCCCCGCCCTGTGTATGACGTCCCGGCGCAGCATCAATGGCATATCCGGAGGCAAACCGCGGTGAATTCTTGGGATCATGCATGGCAGCTTCTTCTCCGCCAATATGCATGGAATACTGCTCAGAGCCTTTGCCGATCTTTTCGGCGGCCACCTTAACCCCATCGGCCAAGATATTGCCAAATCCCTCACGTTTGGCCATCTTTTCGGTCATTTCGACAATCGCTTTGTGGTTACCCCAATTAAGTTCGATACCGCCAGTGTCCTCTTTGGTTATAAGGCCGTTTTCGTAGCATTCGATGGCAAAGGCAATGGTCGCCCCAGCCGATATCGTATCCATCCCGTAAACATTACAGATATGTCCCGCCATAATTATCGATTGCAGGTTGTTGTTGAGACACAAACTACCAAACGCCGCTTCGGTCTCATATTCCGGTTTATGCGCCCCTGCCGGGTAGTCGTATTCAGTACCTGCTTTCATGATGCCGCCACAACCTATGGGGCAGCGCCAGCAGGAGTATTTTTTTTCACGAAGCTCCAGTATCTTTTCGGCACTGAGCGTGGATACATCGGGCATATCCCCCGCAGTACCGGCCCAATTTTTTATAGGGGCTTCCCCCTGTGACGTCATGCCGGAGGTAAACCCCGATGTTCCGCCAGACTTTGCCAGCCTTTCCACAAACTTGCTGGCCATGAGAATGGCTTGATGTTCTTTCCTTACCGCTTTTACCTTCTGGTCGTCTGCCAGCGGCACTTCCTTGGTGCCGTATACAGCTATGGCCTTGAGTTTTTTTGATCCCATCACCGCACCAAGCCCGCAACGTCCAGCAGCGCGTCCTTTATTATTCATAATGCATGCCAAGCGGGCCAGTTTCTCTCCCGATGGACCGATACAGGCAACCCTTACATCCTTGCCAAGCTCAGCTTTGAGCATGTCTTCAGTCTGCTCAGCATTCTTGCCCCATAATGCTGAGGCATCCTTAATATGGGGCACGCCCTCGTTTATGTGAAGATATACCGGTTTTGCCGATGCACCGATAAAGAAAACTGCATCATATCCGGCAAATTTCAAGTAGGGCCCGAAATCGCCACCAGAGTTGGCATCTCCCCATCCTCCGGTGAGAGGTGATTTGGCCACTACAATATATCTGTTGCCAAGTAACGCGGGTGTTCCGGTCAGTACCCCAGTAACAAACCCTAACGTATTATCCGGCCCCAGCGGGCTAACCCCAGCCTTTTGCCTAGAAAACAGTATTCTTGCCCCCAAACCATAGCCGCCCAAGTAGTCACAATATACCTGCTCATCGGGCTCCTCGACATTTATATCGCCCGTAGATAAATTAACAAACAGAATTTTTCCCATTACGCCTTTGAACATATGTTTTCTCCTTCTATAATTGTTTATATTAAGTTCAATCCAACTTCATCATGCTTACTTGCTCTTGTACAGAATGTGCCGAGTGCTTAAGCTGTGCCTGCTCTTCAGGGGTAAGCATTACTTCGTAGATATGCTCAACGCCACCAGCACCGATTTTTGCAGGGACATCGATGAATATTCCACTCATTCCGTATTCACCCTCTAGGTAAGCTGATACTGGTAGTATGCGCTTTTTATCTAGTATTATCGACTCGGCCATCGCTGCTATTGCCATTGCCGGGCCGTAGTACGGTGTAGCTGTTTTCAGCATTTCGACAACCTCACCGGCAGCATGCTTGGTTCTCTCCACAATCTCATCTAGTTTTTCCTTGGATAGAAGTTCCGTAACAGGTACAACGCCTACACGGGTAAGCCTGACAATCGGCACCATGTTTGGGCCATGCTCTCCCAGAATACAGGCAGAAATATCCTCAACAGAAACATCAAGCTCAGCCGCCAATATCGCTCTGAATCTGGCGGTATCCAACATGCCGGAAAGTCCCATTATGCGGTTCTTGGCAAAACCAGAAAAATGAAGCACCGCCCGTGCCATAGCATCAACCGGATTGGTGACCACGATAATTATGCAATCGGGCGAATATTTTATGGCCTGTGCGGTAATACCGTTCAGCATTCCCATGTTCTCCAGCAGCAACCGGCTACGGCCACCGCTCACCTGTGGTCCACCAGCACCTCCCAGCGGCTTAGACCGTGCCACTATTATCACAAGATTGGAATTTGCTGTCTCTACATATCCATTTGTTCCAACTATTTTTGCGTTCGAACCAACAATGGAATGGGAGTGCATCATGTCGATGGCCTTGCCCTGCGGCATCTCCTCGATAATATCAACCAGTACTACGTCAGCAAATCCCATCTGCCCCAGTCTTTGCCCCAGCGCAGACCCTACGTTTCCGGTACCTATTATCGATATCTTTTTTCGCATTTACCCCCCCCCTCCCTAAACAGGCTAATGGCGATAATACCAAATATATCTGCGTGGAGCTAGTGTGTCAATGCTCTCTTGATAGGTTTGCCTTTTGGGGCCTACAGTGCTATGATGATTTGCAGTTATATAGCGAAAACAGGGGCGCCCTTTTTAGTAGGGCTCTAAGTGGATAGCAAGTCCGGTGAAAGTCCGGCGCAGTCCCGCTGCTGTAACCATGAGAAATCATGGAAGCCAGAACGCCACCCTCTGACTTTGTCCTAAAAGGACCTCCGCGGAAAGGGGTTGGGCATGAGCGGACCACCTTAAATAAACCCCCTCAATCTTATCGTATACGAGGGGGTTTATTGATGCCTCTTCATTAACTAACTTTTAGGAGGCTACCATGAAATTAAAGAAGGCAACGGGGATTATTGTGCCCTTTATCGTGATATTACTCAGCGCCTTATCATGCAACACGGCTGTAAAAGTCGCTGGTGGTATAACCGATGATCTCGACAGGACAATAAACTTCGATACTATTCCGCAAAAAGTGATATCTCTGGCACCAAGCAACACCGAAATACTCTTCGCACTTGGCTTGGATGACAGCGTTGTTGGAATCAGCGACTTCTGCGACTACCCTGACCAGGTCAACACTAGAAGCGCTCTGGAAGACGGCGCCGTGGGCAAAATAGCTAGGGTCGGCAACGCCTTTGCAGTCAACATCGAGGCTATTGTTGCGCTTAATCCCGACCTTGTAATAGGTTTTGGATACAACATGCCCTACTATGTAGAACCACTGGAGAGCCAAGGATTAACCGTCCTGATACTTGGCCCCGAGAGCATCGACGACATAATGGCTAATATTGAGCTTGTCGGCACAATCATGGGTATTGAGAAAACGGCCGTAGAACTTACCAGCCAGCTTAGAGATGACCTGGCAACCATCACCGCTAAAACCGCTTTGGTATCAAGGCCCGGTGTATTCTGCGAAACGGGATTTGGCGGCGGTATCTGGACTACAGGATCGGGTTCATTTGTCAGCAACTTGGTCATGCTGGCAGGAGGAACAGATATAGGAGTTGCGGTGTCCAAGAGTAACCCCAATATTAGCATGGAATATATAGTTGCCGCAAACCCGGATATGATCATCTTGGCTGACGCCCCTTGGGTAACCCCAGCCGACGTCAAAGCGCGCGGCGGTGCCTGGGACAGCCTGACAGCAGTGCAGAATAACAAGATATACGAGGTCGTCGATGCCAACGTCGTCAGTCGCAACGGACCACGTGTTGTGGAAGGCGTCATGGCACTGCTGGAGATAATCCATCCCGATATATACGCCGAATTACAGGAACAAACAGAGTAACGTAACCACGTATGAAATAAGGTCATATAGAGGGGTCTGGTTTGAGAAGCAAAAAAAGTTTTGCGCTAACTTTGATAATACTAACTATAGCTCTGCTATGTTTTATAGTATTAGCTTCAACATTCGGAACTATTCGTATCCCAGCGCTCGATATACTCAAAATAACCTTAAACAAAACATCTTTTCTCGACTTCCAGCCTACCTGGCCAACAGAGCATGAAACTATAATCTTCGATGTTAGACTGCCTAGAGTCATAGGAGGAGCGCTGGTGGGAGCAGCACTTTCTACCACCGGCGTCCTCTTTCAGGGCCTGCTTAGAAATCCAATGGCCGACCCTTACATCATAGGAACCTCGGCGGGGGCAGCACTCGGGGCTACCGTGGCAATGATGCTTCCAATAAGTATCGCTTTCCTCAGCTTCGGCATAGTGCCTATATTTGCTTTTATAGGAGCGTTGATTACGGTGCTTGTCGTTTATAATGTTGCACGTGTCGGTAGCAGAACGCCTGTTATCAGCATGCTGCTGGCCGGATTTGCCATAAGCTCGCTGCTAGCCGCTACCATGACTTTGCTTATGTCGATCAATGAGCGCCTTCAAATTCAACTGCAGCAGGTATTCAAATTCCTTATGGGCAGCATATCGAATATAAGCTGGGAAAAACTGGCGGTCGTGGCCCCATTGGTGATTATCGGCGTACTCATCGCTCAGTTGCTTGCACGCCACCTAAACGCCTTTTCCCTTGGAGAAGAGGGGGCCGGACACTTAGGGATTAACACAGAAAAGGAAAAACTGATATTTCTCGGTCTGGGCTCGTTGCTTACCGCCACCGCCGTTTCAGTAAGCGGCCTTGTTGGTTTTGTAGGTCTTATTATCCCACATGCACTACGCCTTGTCTTGGGGCCAGATAACAGGCTGTTGCTTCCAAGCTCAGCACTGGCCGGCGGAATCTTTTTGATAATAGCTGACCTTGCTGCACGAACTATGCTAGCACCATCAGAATTGCCGGTTGGGGCGCTGACCGCAATTATTGGTGCACCGTTCTTTATCTACCTTTTGAGGCGTAGCAAGAAGGAGTACATGTTTTGAGCAGTCTTCATATAAATCAAGCCTCCTTTTCATACGACGGCAATGGCTTTGCCTTAAAGAACGTCGATCTTAAAATCGAAAAAGGAGAGATGGTAGGGCTGCTTGGCCCAAACGGCTCCGGCAAAACCACTCTGCTTAAGCTGGCCGGCGGGGCACTAAAACCATCTGGCGGCGAAATACAGTTGGATAGAACAAATTTAAACCACTTAAGTAAAAACCAGATAGCTCGGAAAGTGGCAATGGTGCCTCAGTATTTCTACATGCCATTCTCATTTACTGTAGACGAAGTAGTCGGGCTGGGCAGAACTCCATTTATAAAAATGCTCGCTGGCGAAAAAGAAAGCGATCGCAATGCGGTACAGCACTCTATAGAAATAGCAGGCATAAGCGATTTCGAAAAAAGGATATTTAATGAACTGAGCGGCGGAGAGCGGCAAAGAGCGATACTGGCACTGGCTATGGCTCAGGAGCCCAAACTGCTGCTGCTCGACGAACCAACGGCACACCTTGATATCAATCATCAGGTAGAACTGCTTGAACTGGTAAGCAAACTCAACTCTGAAAGTAGCGTCACTATAGTGGCTGTAATGCACGACTTGAATCTGGCCTCACTCTACTTCAAAAGATTGGTTATTCTAAAAGATAGTTCCGTCTTCGCCGATGGCTCTCCAAAACAAGTGCTCACCGAAAGTATCATCCAGGAGGTCTACAGCACACCAGTGCATGTCACCAAACATCCTACTACAGGAGATCCCTATACAATTATCCTGCCAAAATCATAGAATATTTCAGACGTTGCACTTGCATAACATAAAATGATAAAATGGTCTCACCTAAATTCCCACAAAAGAAAGCATATGTTTACCGGTATTGTAGAAGAATTGGGCAAGGTGGAATCGATAAATCCGAGTAAAATTACCATTTCCGCCAAAAAAGCCATCGAAGGAACCGAGCTAGGCGATAGCATAGCCGTAAACGGCGTATGCCTTACAATTATTGATATTGACAGCAACAAACTATCGTTCGAAACTATGCCGGAAACTCTGAAGCGTACCAATCTTGGACTCTTGCACTCAGGTGACGAGGTGAACGTGGAACGGGCGCTGGCCGTTGGTGGGCGATTCGGCGGGCATTTTGTACAGGGGCATGTAGATGGCATAGGTCAAATACAATCGTTGGTGTCCGAAAACGAGGCCACGATAATTAGGTGCAAAGCGACTAAGGAACTGATGCGCTACATCGTAGAAAAGGGGTTCATCGCAGTAGACGGAACCAGTCTGACAGTGGTAGACTGCGATTCAGAATCATTTAGCGTTTCTCTGGTTGGCTATACTAAACAAAACACTATCTTAGGCAAAAAGAAAATCTCGGATACGGTAAATCTTGAGGTTGATATTTTGGCCAAATACGTGGAAAACCTAAGTAAAGGCGAAAAATCAGAGATAACTTTAGGGATGCTAGCAGAACACGGCTTTATGACGTAATAAGGAGTATTATAAATTCATGGCACTGGCAACCATAAAGGAAGCAATAGAAGATATTAGAGCAGGAAAGATGATCATCATCGTTGACGATGAAGACAGGGAGAACGAGGGCGACCTGGCCATCGCCGCGGAGAAGGTAACGCCTGAAGCAATAAACTTCATGGCCAAGTACGGCCGCGGCCTCATTTGCATGCCTGTAATTGGTGAGCGGCTTGACGAGTTGCATATACCGATGATGGTGCAGGACAACACCTCGCCGTTCACCACCGGTTTTACGGTTCCTGTGGAAGCCAAGCACGGCACCACCACTGGAATATCAGCGCACGACCGCGCCACCACCGTAAAAACGATTATAGATCCGGCCACTAAACCGAAGGATCTGGTCAAACCGGGGCATATGTTCCCGCTGCGAGCCAGAGACGGCGGTGTACTGGTGCGCGCCGGACAGACCGAAGCAATTATCGATCTGGTCAAGCTAGCGGGGCTGTATCCCGCCGGAGTTATCTGCGAGGTGATGAGTGAGGACGGCACCATGGCCCGCATGCCGCAACTTGAGATAATAGCTAAACAACACTCTTTAAAAATAATCAGCGTGGCACAGCTCATCGTATATCGCCGACGCTACGAAAAAATGGTGGAGCGCGTTTCAGAGGCATTACTACCTACCATCTACGGCGAATTCAAGATCATCGCCTATAAGAGCACTGTCGATCCAGATGAACACGTCGCACTAATCAAAGGTGATATAAATACAGGCGATCCGATTTTGGTGCGCGTACACAGCCAATGCCTCACCGGAGATGTATTCGGCAGTATGCGTTGCGACTGCGGCGACCAAATTAGCCTAGCAATGCAGGCTATAGCTGAAGAAGGTCGCGGCGTTCTGTTGTACATGCGCCAGGAGGGACGTGGCATAGGGCTACACAACAAGATTAAAGCCTACGCCCTGCAAGATCAGGGAATGGACACAGTAGAAGCTAACGAGGCACTGGGCTTTGAGGTGGATCAGCGTGACTATGGCATCGGCGCCCAGATTTTAGTAGACTTGGGGCTCAAGAATATAAAACTGCTCACCAATAATCCCAGAAAACAGATTGGCCTTGAAGAGGGATACGATTTAAACGTTGTCGTGCGTATACCCATCATAGCCGAATGCAATCCCACTAACATCGATTATCTAAAAACTAAAAGCCAAAAAATGGGACATCTTTTGGACGTAGAGTAACCCAAAAAAGGCTATAAAACCAAGGCAAGGAGGCAAAAGTGAGTAAACAGTACGAAGGGAACCTAATAGGTGAAGGGCTGAAGCTATGCCTGGTAATCTCCCGCTTTAACGAATTTATCACTACGCGACTTATGGACGGAGCCAAAGACGCACTGCTCAGGCACGGAGTAAAAGAGGAAGACATCGAGATCGTCAGAGCGCCCGGCGCTTTTGAGATACCGCTGGTGGCAAAAAAAATGGCCCTTTCAGGAAAATACAATGCCATAATTTGCTTGGGAGCTGTGATCAGAGGTGGCACGCCGCACTTTGAATATATTGCCGCCGAGGTCTCCAAGGGTATAGCTACTGTGAGCCTGGAAACAGGCATGCCGGTTATTTACGGGATAATAACCGCTGAGTCTTTGGAGCAGGCGATAGAACGTGCTGGCACCAAAATGGGCAATACTGGATACAACGCAGCGCTGAGTGCGATCGAAACGGCAAATCTACTAAAATCGATATAAAAATCCAACTATACCATCAATCCTCTTGTATTAGATAGACAGTGTCCCCAGGTCTTACCCTGTCTGGAACTTTAATGCCAACCGAGTCTCCAGCCTTAGCATTGATTATCGGCTGGTTATCTACCTGCATTGAATCCACAGTTAAAATAAGATGCGTAGTGTGACCATTAATTCGTAGCTTGTCTCCAACTTTAACCGGGCCAGTCAGATCAACGCCAGCCACTACCGGATGAGCGAAAAAGTCTCTTACAATTCCTATCTCAACGTCCAGCATCATTGCTTCTCACCTCCTTCCTTTTGTATTATTCTCTCTCGCCTGCCAGTATGTTAGCTTCTTTATATTAAATCAATCCCTTTTTGTCAAGCAACTTACCATCTATTGAGTATGAATACGCATTGACTCACTATTTCAGCCTATAGTATTATACATAAGGAATTTATGAGGCTATTTTATACTTTCTTACGATTGTATATCACAGCTTCAGTCCGCAAGTTAACCGTTGTCAAAAAAGAAAGTAAAATTGTCTTTGAAAAAACAACTAAATGTTAGATGGAGGTTATAAATGTCTTTAGATTGGATACCAAGGGAAGGCGGGGTAAAGGATCATAACCTATGGGGCATGGAGCATTTTGGCACAACTGCCCCATGCACAATGTATGTAGAGAAACCAATTATTGACCCTAATGGCAACCCAGTTGAAGGTCTTTACACTGCATGGATCACGCTGAATAACCCGGCTCAGTACAACTCCTATACCACTGAGATGGTAAAGGGTGTTATCGCTGGTTTCCAGCGCGCTCAGGAACAACGCAATGTGGTTGCCGTTGTCATAACCGGTGCCGGTACCGATGCCTTCTGCACCGGCGGCAACACCAAAGAATACTCCGAATATTACGCGCAAAAGCCAACCGAGTATAATGAGTACATGACCCTCTTCAATGCTATGGTTGATTCAATTCTTCTATGCCAGAAACCTGTTATCCGCCGTGTGAATGGTATGAGCGTTGCCGGCGGCCAGGAAATTGGCGGTGCCTGTGATATATCCATTTCCGCTGATACCGCAATCTTCGGCCAAGCAGGACCTCGCCATGGCTCCGCCCCAGTCGGCGGTTCCTCTGATTTTCTGCCCTGGGCTCTGACCATTGAAGATGCCATGTGGAACTGTATTTCCTGCGAGATGTGGAGTGCCTACAAAATGCTTAGAAAGAATTACATCAGTAAGGTAGTCCGTGTTCTTAAACAGGGAAGTACGTTTATTAGAAACCCAAGGATTATCACCGACAAGTGGCTTGATGACGGTGAAATGGTATATGGTGAGAACGTTACCGGTGACGATGCTAAAAAAGCCAAAGAACTTGCGAAGAGCTGCTCCTTCGATTTCTCCCTGCTCGACGCCGAAATTAACAAGGTTCTCTGGACATTCACCAACCTGTTCCCACACTGTTTGACCAAATCTATTGCTGGTATCAGGCAGAAGAAGAAGTACTTCTGGGACATCAACAAGAACGATCATTTGTTCTGGCTGGGTACTAATATGTCCAGTGAAGCTTTCCTTGGCTTCACCGCTTTCAATACCAAAAAGATCACCGGCAAAGATACCATCGACTTTATCAAATACCGCAAAATGATAGCCGAGGGTCATATAGTTGATGATGAACTCTTTGAGGCTGTCCTAGGAAAACCACAGCAGAAGTAATCAGCCTATTTTATAAAAACGGTGGAGAAGTCCACGACGTATGTGCTTAGGTTTCTCTTTTTGGAAGTCGATATTTTACCCTTCACATGTTTTTTATAGAAAATATCTAACAATTTCGAAAAACTGTTAATGGTAATATCAGCCTGCTCTACTAGATGATAGAATGGTGCTGTCATGATCAAAGATTAGAAGCTCTACACTGCTTAGTATAATCATAACAATCAAGCATTATTACACCTCTTGACTAACCCTTTATTCCTCATTATAATAGAACATTAGTTCTGATTTATAGGATGATAGTATGCCTCGCCAGATACTCCACATCGACCTTAACGCCTTTTTCGTTTCGGTGGAGCAGATGCTCAACCTGTATGCCCACGGGATAGATGTAAGCCAAGTGGCACCGCGACCGCATATCAGATCCATCAGCCGCGAGACAACTTTTGTTAGAGACAGCCTTGATATCGGATATATTAAGGCCAATCTGCGCTACTTAAGCGAGCGCGTGGGTGCCATACTGCGCAAAGAAAGTAAGTCGGCAAAATGCGTGTCCCTGAAACTAAGCTACGCCGATTTTGAGACCATCAGATGCAGTATCACCCCCAAGGAGCCTGTCGATACCAACGAATCTATATTTGCTACGGGAACAATGTTACTGGAAAAAGCTTTCAAAATACGCAAACACCAGATTCGGCTTATCGGTATCGGGGCTTCAAACTTTATCGATAAGCAAAGGCAACTCGATATATTCGATGCAACGCTGCTCAAGCTGGAGCACCTCAATGCAGCCATCGACAGAATACGTCAAAAGTACGGTTTCACCGCCATCCAAAACGGCGCAACGCTGCCACTTGGTAAAACAGTCTCCATCCAGAACAAGGACTACATGCTGGGCACACCTTGTCTTTCAAGGTAAACTCAGTTATTATTCGCATTATGAAATATTGCGTTTTAATCATAGACGGCGCCGCCGACAGGCCTATGCCAGAAAGGGGCAACAAAACCTGTCTTGAACTAGCATACACGCCCAACATGGACGCCATGGCAAAACAAAGCCTCATCGGCATGACTAAAACCGTGCCTGACGGCATGGAGGCAAGTAGTGCCTGCGCCTGTATGTCCATACTGGGCTACAATCCGATAACCTATTACCGCGGCAGAGCAGGTATAGAGGCCAAGAGCATGGATATTCCGCTGTATTGGGGCGAGGTGTTTTTCCGCTGCAACCTAGTTACCATCACAAACGGTATAATGATGAGCTATAACGCTGGGGGCATTTCAAGTAAAGAGGCACATGTGCTAATTGCAACGTTGCAGGATGAATTAGGAAGCAACGAAGTGCGATTTTATCCTGGCATCAGCTACAGAAACATCCTCAAAATTAAAGATCATACCGAAACGCTCGGTGCCGTATGCACACCATCGCACGACATCAGCGACAGGCCCATCGCTAATCATCTGCCACACGGCCCGGGCAGCGAGTTTTTACTCAACCTTATGGATAAATCCAAATCAATACTGAAAAATCACCCGGTCAACATTAAGCGTATAAACCGTGGCGACCTGCCTGCCACCGACATATGGCTGTTCTGGGGCAGCAGTCAGAGTCCGGAAATGCCACCGTTTAAACAACAATATGGACTAACCTGTGCAATCACATCCGGCGTTGACCTGTTAAAAGGACTGGGCAAGCTAACCCAAATAGACATCCTAGACATACCTGGTGTACGCGACGATGCCAGCAATGATTACGAAGCCCAAGCGCTGGGCGCGCTTAAGGCGCTTGGTAACCATGATCTGGTGGTAGTCCATATCGAGTCGCCGGACGAGGCGGGACATGAGGGTGATATAGACGGTAAAATCGATGCCATAGAAAAAATAGACAAGTTGATGGTAAGTCAATTGCTAAGTTATGATAAAGACGACCTGCGCATACTTGGTATGCCAGATCACCCCACGCCCATTGCACTCAAAACGCACAGTGCCGACCCTGTCCCCTTCATGCTATGGGATAGTGACAAGGCAAACGGAGCCAGTCGTTTCACCGAGGCCCAAGCCAAAGCAACCGGTCTTTTGGTTGATAACGGATACGAACTAATGAATAAGTTGATTGCACGGTGACAAATTCAGGTCACCCGTGATAAACTTCAAAAAGAATGAGCAAAACGGGCCTGGGAGTCTGATGGCTACAGTAGTACAAAAATATGGTGGCAGTTCGGTGGCAGATGCCGATAAGATAAAAAACGTGGCCAGGCGTGTGGCACAATCCAAAGAACAAGGCAATGACGTAGTGGTGGTGGTCTCGGCTATGGGCAAGACTACCGATAATTTGATTGCGCTAGCCAACGAAATTACTGACCAGCCCAATGACAGAGAAATGGACGTTCTGCTTTCCACCGGCGAACTAGTCTCAAGCACCATTATGGCCATGGCGTTAAGAGAGCTAGGATATCCAGCCATCAGCCTTTCCGGAGCACAGGCAGGAATCAGAACCAGCACTAAATATAACCGCGCCCAAATACTAAGCGTTGATGCTGAACGCATCCAGAAGGAATTTCAGAAGGGCAATATTGTAATCGTGGCCGGATTTCAGGGAATCACGCGCGATATGGACATAACCACCTTAGGACGGGGCGGCTCCGATACGACAGCGGTGGCACTGGCTGTTCAACTCAAAGCAAAAATATGCGAGATATACACTGACATTGATGGCGTGTATACTGCCGATCCACGCATCGTACCCGAAGCCAGAAAACTCAACGGCATAGGATATGAGGAAATGCTGGAGATGGCATCATATGGCGCATCGGTAATGCACTCAAGAGCTGTCGAATTGGGCGAGCTGTACGAAATGCCCATTCAAGTCGCCGCCTCACATAACACAAACCCCGGCACAATTATTCACGGAGGCACACCAATGGAGATAAGCAACAAGGTACGAGGAATAGCACACGACCTAAACGTGGCAAAAATAACCATTGTCGGAGTTCCCGATAAACCAGGTATTGCCACATCTATATTCGAGCCGCTCACAGCGGCAGGTATCAGCGTGGACACCATCGTGCAAAACTCCAGCATTGGCAGGATTGCCGATCTCACCTTCACCGTAAGTAAAAATGACATACGCAAAGCAATGAAGATGGTTGAATCGGTAGTAAAAGAAATAGGTGCCGCATCCTACGAAAGCGACTCAAAGCTGGGCAAGGTAAGCGTTATTGGCTCAGGTATGCAGAGCGCGCCGGGATACGCATCTAGGATGTTCAAATGCCTCTACGAAGCCGGCATCAACATCGAGATGATAACCACATCGGAGATAAGAATCACCTGTATCATTGCCGAAGATAAGGTGAAAGAGGCGGTAAAGGCATTACACAAAGCGTTTGAACTGGAAAAAGCGGATTGATATAGAACCTAACGAGCTAAAACTACTTTTTAGGCCACTCTCTTCCTCAGGCTTCCACAACACAGTTTTATTTTTTCCAGCGCGTTTAGCGGCATAAAGAGCGTCATCTGCCCTCTTAACTAGTTATTTGGTCTTTTCGGCATCAGTGTGATAAGTGGCAACGCCAGTACTAATAGTAAACTGGCCTTCAAAAGCTCGGGATCCTCCAGATATTGCCTTAACCTCTCTGCAATTATACCGGCAGGCTTACACCAATTAGAAACATATTAAACATATCCCTTTGCTAAGTGTAAACGCGTTGTCAAAGCTTACAGCTACATGGTAAACTGAAAGCACTTATTATGAATCCGATTACCGATTTAAGCGTAATAGGGTATGTTCTTTTTTGGGGACTTTTTGCGACAGCTATTGTCGTTGCTTCCTATAGAATGCGCCAGCTCTGGCAATATCTTTCACTCGGCAAGAAAGAAGAGAAACTGACCCACATTGCAAAAAGAATCGCTTCTGCACTCTTATACGTCGTCGGCCAGTGGTGTGGATTAAAAAACGTATCACGCAAAGACAGGGCAGCTATGGGGCATATGCTTATCGTCTGGGGCTTCTTTCTATTCGTTCTTTACTATTTTCTTTTTATCATCATCGGCGCCGGTTTCGGTATTTACAATACGATGCAAGAAAACCGATTTTTCCTGGTGTACTCCTGGTGCATGAACATTTTTGCTATGCTAATTATAGTCGGAATTGTCTGGGGACTTATCCGCAGATTTATTATCAAACCGACAAGACTTAAGGATGAGCCAACACTGGAACCGCTGATAGCGCTCGTCAGCGTCGGCGCAATACCGGTTATTCACCTGCTCAAAGAGGCTGCCGCCATCGCCGGAGGACATGCACCGGCAGGGCTGGGAGCCGCAGCCCCTCCCATAGCACAGGCATTGAGCAATATTTTTAACAGCACAGTAGCAGACGCTGCCTATCCCTATTTCTTCTGGGCACACTGGATTATCGTGCTGGTCATTCTTATACAGTTCGGCTGGACCAGCCACCTTCACATGCTAATGGCCCCAATAAACCTGCTTTTGCGTTCGCGAGAGCCCAAGGGTACGCTCAATGCTATCGATATAGAAAATAGCGAAACATTCGGTGTAAATAGAATCACAGATTTTACATCCAAGCAATTGATTGATTGCTTCGCCTGTATCTCATGCGGACGCTGTCAGGATGCCTGTCCGGCATATGCCAGCCAGAAGCCGCTTAATCCCAAGGAGCTTATACAGGATTTAAACAGGCACTTGAGAAAAGTGGCGCCCGGCATACTCAAGGGTGAGCAGGACTCGGTAGCACTCATCGACAACGTAATCCAGCAAGAAACCATATGGTCGTGTACCACCTGCCGCGCATGCATGGAGGTATGTCCCGTTGCCAACGAACACATGCCCAAGATAATGGAGTTCAGACGCAATCTGGTGCTGGAACAGGGTCAGATGCCGGAAACGATCATGAGTGCGCTTAAAAGTGTGGAACAAAGAGGCCATCCGTGGAGAGGAACGCTTGCTACTCGTACAGACTGGGCAGAGGAACTGGACATTAAGGAAGCCTCCAACGGTAACTTCGATATACTGTTTTGGGTAGGATGTACCAACGCACTGAACGACCGATGCCAGAAGATAGCTGTAGACACTGCCAAATTAATGAAAAACGCCGAGATTAACTTCGCTATCTTGGGCGAAGAAGAGAGCTGCTGTGGCGATGTAGCACGCAGGTCCGGCAACGAATATCTGTTTCAGATACAGGCTATGCGCAATATAGAAACGCTTAAAAAATACGACGTAAAAAAGATCGTTACATCCTGTCCTCACTGCCTTAACACGCTCAAATATGAGTATCCGCAGTTTGACGGTCAGTTTGAGGTGATTCATCATACCGAACTCATTGCCAATCTTATTGTCAATGGTAAGCTATCTGCACCTTCAAACAGAAAGTCGATCACATACCACGATCCCTGTTATCTGGGTCGCTATAGCGAGATATACGATGAGCCAAGACAGATACTAATCAGCGTGGCGGCAGCAGAATACACCGAGATAGACAATCATCGTAAAAAACGTAGCAGCTTCTGCTGTGGTGGTGGTGGTGGAAGATGTTGGATGGAAGAAGAGCTGAAAATAAGCCATCTGCGTATGGATGATGCAATAAAATCAAAGGCAGACATACTTGCTGTTGCCTGCCCCCTGTGTATGATAATGCTTGAGGATGCGGCCAAGGCCAAAGGTGTCGACGAAACGCTTAAAGTGATGGACATTGCCGAAATAGTCGCTGGCTAAAGCCAACTATCTATAGAAGCATGTCACTATTAAATTTACTCATTCATAGATAAAACAGGTAACCCCCAGAAAGTCATAAGTCATATTAGTGTCTACGTAATTCCTCAAACGTGATCTCTTTCTCCTCTATAGGGGCTTCCTCAGCAGTGGCAGGAATATTAGCCTTTTTGAAGACGTTTTGTGTATCGGCCATATGTTTGTCAATTTCAAGTTCTTCCTGCGAATGGCCAAAACTGTAGGCCATAAGTTGTGTAAAATACAAAACAGGCATTTCGGGGTCGGTGCCGTACTCTTTTTCCATATCCGGTTGACGGGCGTCCAGATTCATATGACAGAAGGGGCAAGCGACTACAATGGCATCAGCTCCAACTTCTCTGGCACTCTCTATAAGCTTATGGCTTAAGTTTACTACAATATCCGGTTTTGACATAGCAAGGGAAGCACCGCAGCAAGCCGTCTTGTGGGGCCAATCCAAAGTAGTAATGCCGGCTGCTCTTAGTATGCGATCCATGGTTTCAGGATACTCGCAGCTATCAAACTGGGCTATCTTCGCTGGTCGGGTAATCAGGCATCCGTAATAGCAGACCACTTTCAAATTCGAAAGATTGCGCTCCACCACGGTTGGGATTTTGGCAAGCAGTGGTTCTTCGGAAAGTACTTTGAGCGGATGGGAAATCTGCGCATCTTCGTTACATTCTGTTTGAATTACATCCGCCACATCTTTTTTAAATTTTTTATCCGCTTTTACATTGTGTTGAGCCGTCTTGAGCCTTGAGAAGCATTCGGGACACGGGACCACAACCTCATTAAGCTCCATTTTAGGCAGAAGTGCTAAGTTGGCCATTGGCAGAGCAGAGCCGAGTAGCTTTGATTTATTATGAGCGGCGGTCGAACCACAACAGATCCATTTTTTGATCTCGACCAGTTCAACGTCTAACTTTTCGCATACAGCAATTAGTGAATGGTCATATTCTTGTCCACTCTGGTGGAGGGAGCATCCGGGATAGTATGCGTACTTCATTCCTTCTCCTGCTTTCTGGCTCGCTTGAATATCTTACGTACTGCCCGTGAACTATGGAATCGAGGGAAGATTGGGAACTTGCCTTTCCTGAGCATCTTTATTCCCATGCCCATATCCTGGGTGAGTTTCCATGTAGCCAGTTTAAGCATAGCGGCCATGCCTAGTTCATATGTGCGCCCGAACCACCTTATATTTCTTAGGAAAACTTTGTTAAACTTGAGTGCGCCTGATATCTGTGGTTTTTTCTTGTCGCGCTGCGTCAGCACCATTACGGCGGCCAGCACCTCTGCGATATCCACATTCTGAGGGCAGCGTGTGCTGCAAATCTGACATTGGGCGCACAGCAACATTGTATTGCTATTATAAACAAGGTCCTTGAGCCCCAGTTGGATTGCATGTATGAGCTGAGTAGGAGTGAGATCCATTTCAAAAGCAACGGGGCAACCGGTGGCACATTTGCCGCATTGGTAGCACCAACTGGTATCTATTCCACCCGCCATCTTTACGGCATCGCTTAACTCGAAGCTCTTCTCTTCTATATGTATTACTTCATTCTTCATAGTTTTTCTTCCTTATGCCCTTTTGGCTATATTTCTTGCTTCGACAGGGATAGGCTCAGGAATCGGCTCAGAAATGATTTTGCTTATCGCACCGAATTTTTCTGGACAAACCTCAAAGCAGGTCTCACATTTTATACATTTGCCCTGGTCGATGACATGAATTAAGCCCTTGCCACCTTCAATCGCATCTACGGGGCATCTCCTACCACACATCATACAAGCTTTGCACTTTTCAGGATCAATGTAGTAAGAAACTGCTTCAGAAAACAACTTGTCTATCTCATCGCTGGTGTAATATCCTTCGTAAGCCTCTTTGCTCTCAAGGCGTGCCTGCATCTTGTCGCTCTTTACTATCTTGATGTATGGGATCAGTTTTCTAACTTCTGCAAGTTTGGATGCAAGTTCATCTTCACTCAGATCTTCACTTTTGCCAATAGGCCCTAACTCTCTTGTTCTGGCCACGAAATCATTGACAACGTCTACAAAAACATTTCCCTCACCCGAAGACATGAATTCAATTCTTAACCTAGCCGGATTAAGGCCTATGTGCTCCATTATTTTCTTACACAGAAGTACCATATTCAGCGCATGGTAATTGCCATGAGTAATATAGTTGCATTCATTTAAAATGCAACCACCAATAAACACCCCATCCATTCCATTTGCAAACGAGCGGAAAATAAACTCTGGGTCTACTCTACCGGAACACATGACACGGATAAGTCTCATTTCAGTCGTGTATTGTAGTCTGGAAACTCCAGCTAAATCGGCAGCGCCGTACACTCACCAATGACACACAAAACCCAAGACTTTAGGTTTAAACCCAAATTCTGCGCTCATACTTACATCCTTCCTAGCTTTTTTGTAGATATCTACTTTGGCTATTACTTAACTCCAACCAGATCTGGTATTGCCGCATCAATCTGACTTAAGAGCTCTTCATCGGTAAAGTGCTTAAGCTGTATAGCCGCAGTAGGGCACTTTGCGTTACACAGACCACAGCCCTTACACAGAACAGGATTAACAACGGCTTTGCTGCTTTGCTTTGATTTTTTGAGTTCAATGGCAGCATAAGTACAAGCTTTGACACACGCTCCACATCCGATACATTTTTTCTCGTCAACTTTGCAAACCGATCCGGAGGCAACGACCGTATCATGCGAAAGTAGCGTTATGGCCCGACCGGCGGCGCCATAGGCTTGGCTGATAGCTTCCGATATAAGCTTGGGATAGTGCGCCGCTCCACAAAGGTAAACGCCATCAGAAGCAAACTCAACAGGTCTTAATTTGACATGCGCCTCTTTAAAGAACCCATCTGGCCCCAAAGCAACGCCAAATGATTGAGATATTTCCTTGCTACCAGCAGAGGGAACAACAGCAGCAGCCAGAGCAAGCACATCGGCGTCTATAGATATCATCTGGTTTAAGGTTTGATCCTTGACAGTAACCCTTAACACAGACTTGCCACCTTCAACAGCAGTTTCCACTAAAGGAGCATCAGCCGGCTCATAGCGGATGAATCTGACCTTCTTATCTCTTGCCTGCCTGTAATAATCCTCTGCAAACCCGTATGTTCTGACATCCCTGTAAAGGATGAAGACATCCATATCCGGGCTTATCTCTTTTAGCTTAAGGGCGTTCTTTATGGATTCTTGGCAACATATACGGGCGCAATAATTTCTGTCTTCGTTTCTGCAGCCCACACACTGTATCATCACTAGACTATCAGCCCTGGTTACCTTTTCATCTCCATTAACAATTTTCTCTTCAAGTTCAAGGTGGGTCATCACCTTGCCATCCTGCCCATACAAATATTCGCTGGGTTCATATACATCAACGCCTATGGCGACTACGATAACGCCGTGTTTTATCTCAGTAGCGCCTCGCTCGGAATCCATCGTAGTTACGAAGTTACCGACATAACCAGTGACATTGGTGATGGTAGCATCAGTATACACACGTATCAAGGCATGTTTATATATCTTGCTTATAAGATCGTCCAGATACGTTTGAACATCCATCTTATCAAGAGTGGAATGAATCTTTTTGGCCATTCCACCAAGCTCTTGACCCTTTTCTATCAGGTGTACCTCATGCCCCTGCTCTGCTATAGACAGAGCAGATGTCATGCCGGCAATACCGCCGCCAATTACCAGTGCTGCCTTTGTGACTGGCAGGTCAAACTCCTGTAGCGGTTCTAAAAGGGCAGCCCTTGCTACTGACATGCGGATTAAATCCAGTGATTTTTCAGTGGCCGCTTCCTTTTCCTTGGAGTGAACCCAGGAGCAATGCTCTCTTATGTTGGCAAACTCAAAGTAATACTGATTAAGTCCGCCCTCTCGGAGTGTGTCTCGGAACAGAGCATCGAGAGTTCTGGGGGAGCAGGCGGCCAGCACAATCCGATTCAGCTTTTTTTCTTCTATCACGTCCGTTATTGCTTGGGCAGAGTTGGTAGCACATGAAAACAACTGCTCTTCAGCATAGACAACATTGGGCAGGGTTAATGCATATTCAACTGCGGAAGGAACATCCACTACACGTCCGATATTGGCTCCACAATGACACACAAAGACACCTATCCTCGGCTTCTGGCTCGATACATCTTTTTCTGGCGGATATACCCTTTCTACGGATAGCCTACCCCGGCGCTTGTCCAGAAGCTCGCCTATCTGGGAACCGGCTCCGCTGGCGGTGAAAACCGACTCCGGGATATCCATAGGACCCTGGAAGGTTCCACTCACGTAAACGCCCGGGCGCGAGGTTTGCATGCGATTTCCGGAAGTCGTATCACAGAATCCATGAGAATCAAGCTGGACACCAAGCTTATCAGCCAGCCCTTGTGCATCGGCAGGAGGATTCAATCCGACGGACAGAACCACCATATCAAACTCTTCCTCTTTTACTCCGTCATCGGCCGTGTTATAGCGTATGGTTATGTTTTTGGTTACTGGGTCTTCTTTTACTATGGATACATAGCTTCTTATAAAACGAACATCGGTTAGATTCTCTGCCCTCTGGTAGAACCGCTCAAAATCCTTACCGAATGAGCGAATATCGTTATGAAATACCGTGCACTTGGCATCGGCGTCATGGTCTTTGGTTAATATCACCTGTTTCTGTGTGTATTCGCAGCAAACGGACGAGCAATAGCTATTGCCGTTCTCTAAAACCTGTTCAACCTGCCTAGAACCTATGCATTGAATCCAAGCCACGTTATGTGGATGCTTTTTGTCGGAAGCACGCAGTATCTCACCTTCATATGGGCCGGTGGCGCACATTAGGCGCTCATAGTCCATACTGGTTACTACGTTCTGTCGTTTTCCATAGCCATATTGGTCTGTAATTGGAGGTGTGAACGGTTCCAAACCGGGAGCCAGAAGTATAGCACCTACATTGATTTCTAGCTTCTCTTCTATTTGAGAGAAATCTATGGCGTTATTTTTACAAACGCCGGAGCAAATGTCGCATTTTCCTTCTTTAAGAAAGAGGCAGCTTTCATCAATATATGAGATAAGAGGAACTGCCTGAGAATAGTATATATGAATAGCTTTATTATTGGATATTTCCTGGTTGAATTGATCAGGGTACTTAACCGGGCAGTATTCCGTACAGGTAGTACAACCCGTGCATTTATCCTCTATAATGTATCTGGGCTTTTTTCTCAGGGTTACATTAAAGTCCCCTGACTGGCCTTCTACCCTGTCAATTTCAGTATAGGTAAGGACCTCTACGTTCGTCTGCCGGTCGACCTCGACCAGTTTAGGCGAGAGTATTCACATAGAGCAATCATTGGTGGGGAAGGTTTTATCAAGCTGAGCCATGTGCCCACCCATGGCAGGTGATTTTTCAACCAGATAAACCTTGAAACCCGCATCGGCAAGATCCAGAGAGGCTTGAATGCCACTGATCCCGCCGCCAACAACCATTACGTCTCCAATATTACCGTTAGCCAAACCTTTGTGAAGCTGTTCAATCTGTTCTTTTTCCACTTCGCTCCATTTCTATCTTATCGATTTACAGAATACCCGCGAATACTATCGACCAAGCCGCTTTGGGTGGGAATACACTGACAGGTGGCGGCCGCGCGCATAGCCGATCAGTGCAATGTTCAGATCATTGGCAAGCCCAACGGCACGTCCCGTCGGTGAGGTTCGCGAAACAACAATCGGAACCTGCATCCTAGCTGCCTTTAACAGCATCTCGGATGAAACACGGCCGGTGCTAATGAGCAGTTTATCCTTTGTTTGTATTTTCCTCATTAAACACTCCCCGTGGATCTTATCCAGGGTGTTATGCCGTCCGATATCTTCAGATACCACCAACGTCTTAATGGTATCGCATAGCGCTGAAGCATGCACTCCACCACAATGCTTATACAATTCCATCTGCATTAAAAACTGTTTCATCAGGGACAGTATTTGGGCTGGTTTAACAACCAGATTAGAATCAACTTTTCGTCCCTCAATAGTAAAAGCTACACCACCGCTACAGCCGGAGGTCAGCGTGCGCACTGTCGGCAATTCGAGTTCGGCATTTTTCAGCCTTACATCAACCTCCGATTCATCATCACACACCCGCATGCTCGTCACATCGCCTATCCCCGAAATAATTCCCTCTGCGTATAGGAATCCAAGCACAAGATAATTCAGCTTGTTTGGGGTGCACAAGACTGTGACCAGTTCCTGCTGATTTACAAAGATAGTGATCTGAGCTTCGTCGGGCACGCTAGTTGACGTGCTGACCCATCCAGCGTCCGAAAACCGGTCACAGTGTATATCTGGCTGATAACCCTTTATCACCATCACTCCTTTCGCTTCCGACGCAGGCAACCTGTTGCCTTTATGGTTCCTATTGTCTTTTGTAATGGTGCTACGGCATCCACTGATTATTCCCTCTCCTCTTTCATGCGGGCAAGGCTTTCCATTACCCTCTTAGAACCGTGTTTATTGACAAGCGATTCTAAGCCTATTTCCAGTTGGCCCGGCTTCTCTTCCTCTTCCATTTCTTCCTCTTCCATTTCTTCGTAAGTCAAGGAGTCACTTCTGCACACCTGAACACATAAGGGCTCTTCCAGTGGTGGTTCGTCCAAGCACATGTCACATTTCAGAGGAAGACCAGAATCGGGTTCTTTGAAATAATCCCTAGAGGGGCAGGAAGCTCGACAGAAGGTACACTCATCATATGTCTTCCCGTCAACTGTATAAACATTCTTGCCATTACACTCGGCTTTAGCATACTCGCCTGCGTATATAGGAACATAGATGTCGTTAAATTCATCCATAATCACCCGAATCCGAGCTCTGGCTGGATTAGTGCTGCTATATTGCGGCGTCGCGTGAAAGGCGGAACAGGCTACCTCACATGCGCGGCAACCAATGCATTTATCAACATTGACTTTTATTACTTTGACTGTTTTCTTTTCCAAAACATCTTTCACGATTAGCTACCCTTAAACTTTAATTCTACTCTTTTTTTTCTGCCGAAGCCTCTTTGGAAGAAGCACCCTCATTATCTGTTAATATACCCCTCGCCATAAGGTCTTCGGCAACGTAACCCAAGCTTAGTTTGTCCAGCTCCTTTTTGGTAGGAATACCATCTTCATTCCACCCCTTGAATCTATAATACTCATCAATCAGCTTGGCTTCTATCTCAGGGATTCTCTGCTTCCAATGGTCTTCAGGGGGCTTCTCATCCTTTCTCCGCAGCCCTCTTCTGTTATTAATAGCTCTGATCAAAGTTCGATTCCTTCTGGCCGTTTCCCACAGTTTGTCTTGATCAATATCCAACCCAGTAGCAAACGATATGAATTTCGGATAGTTGTTTATGTGATACGAAGATTTGTTAAATTGACCTTTAAACGCCGATACAAAGGCGCATACGCCAACGGAGTCATCAATATAATGCATAGTCTCATTCCAATCAACAATGTTGACGGCCGCTTCAATGGATGGTTGTGTACGTGGCTCCCATTCCATATAGTATTTTTTAAATCTCTCAGGAGCTGCTTCCCATTTCTCTATGAACAGTTTTCTCTTTTCCTTGTCAGGTATGGGATTCTGCGGGAAGGACCCTTCAATTTGGGTGATATTCATCTTCTCACCAGTAGCATACATAAGGAAGTAAGGATAATTTAGCGCCCCCAACTTGAGTGGCACCTGCTCGAATTTCTTAGTGGTATTATGATCGTATTCTTCTGCGCCATTACCAATCTGACGGGCCGCCCAGTAAACACCATTAGCCAGGGCATCCCCAACTCCATCACGGCGAACTATCTTTTCAACTAGATAAAAAAATCTCTCTCCGGAGTCTTTGGGAAATCCCGGCAAATCCTTGTCGGTTAAAATACCGGCTTCGTATAACTCACACGCAAAGGCCAGAACCTGCGGTGTTGAGAAAGAGTCTAGTCCATGCTCCTGCGTAACGGCAAGCATATTATAATTAAACTTTACATCTTTGTAGGCCGCCATAGCATAGGTCAGTTTGCCGTAGCATTTATAGAAATACGGGCGCTGTCCCGGTAGGGAGATCGATGCATGGCAATCTATAGGACAGTTAAAACAACCGTTAAATCTGACAAATACAGAGTCAGTAACTGACTTCCACTCCTCTTCCAGTTCTTTGTTCCAAAAACCTTTTCGCCGCTCACGCGCATGGCCCCAAGCAAAAACATCGGTGTGCCAAGTTTCATCATGGCTGTGCGTCATCACGGACGGACCTTTATCATAAATATCCTTGTACTGGCGGATGCATATCTCATGCAGTTCAGCCGGTTTGGCAACATAAACATCCTTTGTTCCACGAATGGCTATTGCCTTTAACCTTTTATCTCCCATGATATGGCCTACCCCTCGGGAGGCGCTGGAGTTATAGTGTTCGATGGAAGACATATAGACCCTGTTTTCACCGGCCAGACCGATAGCAGCCACCTGGACTTGAGGATTTTTCAGCTCCTCTTTTAACAGTTCTGCGGTTTCCAGACTGCCTTTTCCCGCAAGATGGCTGGCATCCCGTATCTCTACTTTGTCGTTGTGTATCCACAAGTAAACCAACTTCGGCGACTTTCCGCGAAAAATTATTTTGTCATAACCAGCATGTTTCAGTTCCGGTCCCCAGAAGCCCCCAAACAGTGAATGCGAATAAAGTCCTGTCTGGGCTGAAAAGGTATCAACACTGCTGCGGGTAGCGCTGGGAGCAGGTGTGGCATGTAAAAGACCGGTGCTGAATATTAGCAGATTTTCTTCAGAAAAAGGTTCAACTTCAGGCGGAACTCTGTCCCATAGCATCTTCGCGGCCGTACCCTGACCCCCAAGATAAAGCTCCATATCCCGTGGGTCCGTCATTACTTTCTCAATGTCTCCTTTGGTCAGATCGATTTCCAAGTTGTACCCTGTTTCTGCATATCTCATTATTTCCGTCCCTTTATCTAGTTAGCTATTAATCCCAAAATCAAATTATTTATTAACTTTTTTCCTCTTGCATCTGGGCAAGGCTATCCATTACCATTGCAAGTCCATGTTTATTGATGAGTGAATCCAAACCTGTTTCCATCTCATCCTTGGCTTCTCCCTTCTCTTCTTCGTCTTCCACTTCCTCATAGGTCAGAGCATCAGATAAGCACCACTTAACACATAACGGCTCGTCCTGTGGCGGCTCATCCAAACACATGTCACATTTCAGCGGCAGGCCTGAATCAGGGTCTTTGAAGAGGTCTCTAGATGGGCAGGGAGCCCGGCAGAAAGCACACTCGTTGTACTGCTTTCCACCAATCGTATAAACGTTTTTGCCATTACATTCTGCCTCAGTATACTCACCAGCGTGCACTGGTATATATATATCTTTTATCGGATCAAATAGCACTCGGATCTTAGACTTTTCCGGATTGGTACTACTGTATTTCGGCTCAGCATGAAATGCGGAGCAGATTGCCTCACATGCCCGACAACCATTGCATTTGTCAACGTCTACCTTTATTACCTTTTTTATCGGCTTATCTTTGTTTTTTATTTCTTGTTCAACCATCTCAGTTAGCTCCCCTAAACTCTATCCTTTATCTTCTTTTCGCGGGCTTTTCCCCATTTTCTTTTAAGATTCCCCTGGTAGTTAAGTCTTCGGCAACGTAATCCAACTCCAGTGCGGCCAAGTATTCCTTGGTGGGAATGCCATCCTCGTTCCATCCCCTAAACGCATAATAAGTATCCAAAAGCTCCTTTTCGAGCTCAGGAAATCTCTTCCTCCAATGATCTTCAGGAGGCTTTTCATCTTTTCTCCTCATGCCTCTTCTTATATTTATTGCTCTGATTAAGGTTCTGTTCCTCCTTGCTGCTTGCGTCAGCTTATCTTCATCCATATCTATTCCGGCACCCGCCGAAATAAACTTGGGATAATTGTGCATGTGATAGGCGGGTTTTAGCGGAAATGACGATAAACCGGCACACATACCGAGTGCGTCGTCGATGTAGTGCATTCGCTCCTGCCAGTCCACGATTTCAGAACTCATTTGAGAAGTCGGGTAATAGGGAATTGACCTTTCTCCACGCATATCCCAGTCCAATACATATTGCTTGAACTTTTCATCGGGAACTTGGTGCCAATCCTTTACAAACGCTTCTTTCTCCTCTTGGGTGGCAAAAGGCGCCTGTGGGAAATTACCCTCAATTTGGGTAATATTCAGCTTTTCGCCGGTGCAATACATAAGGAAATATAGGGGATTCAGCATTCCTAGCTTCAGTGGCAACTGCTCGTGCTTTTTGATGTTGTTATGAGCATATTCGGCTGCGCCGTTACCAATCTTTTCTGCCGCCCAATGGGTGCCATTGGCCAGAAAATCTCCAACTCCTTCACGATGAACGATCTTATCTAACAGCCAGTAAAATCTGCCCTCGCTATCTGACGGGAAGCCCGGCATGTCCTCATCTGTCAGAATACCAGCTTCATAACACTCAATGGCAAATGCTATAACCTGTGGAGTGGTAAACCCATCAACGCCATACTCGGTGGCACGCTGCACGATTTTGAACCCAAAATCTAGATCAGAAAAGGCTGCCATCGTGTATGTAAGTTTAGAATAGCATTTCATCATGTATGTAGAAAGACCTGGCACGTTAATTGATGCCCCGCATTTCATAGGGCAGTTGTAACAGCTTAGGAGTCGCGTCTGTACACTATCCATAGTCGCAGACCACTTCTTTTCAACTTCCTTGGTCCAGAATTCTTTTCTGCGCTCTCTGGCATTGCCCCAGGTGAAATTCTCGGTATGCCACTTCTCATCATGCAGTTGCATCTCTTGCGGTGACCCAAGTCCTGCTAAAATGGGCGGGACGCCCTCGATCGGATTTTCCTCCCGGAACTGTATATAAGCCAGCACTTCATCGCAAAGATTGATAAATTCAGCCGGCCGGGCAACAGTAATGTCCTTTGTTCCACGAACAACTATCGCCTTAAGTCCCTTGTCTCCCATAACAGCGCCTAGCCCAAGCCGACTGGCGCTAGACCTGCCCTGTTCGATGGAGGCATAATGGACCCTGTTTTCTCCGGCCAGACCGATAGAAGCCACATGAGCCTTTGGCTGCTCAAGCTCCTGCTTAATAAGCGCATCGGTCTCAACAGCGCCTTTGCCCGCAAGATGCGCGGCATCACGTATTTCTACCTTGTCGTTGTGTATCCAAAGATAAACCAGCTTTTTGGATTTGCCTCGGATAATTATCTTGTCATAACCGGCAAATTTGAGTTCCGGTGCAAAAAATCCCCCCATCATCGAATACCCCATCAAGAGTGTCTGGGGAGAGATAGAGGAAACAATGGTGCGGTTACAACCGATAGCGGGTGTGCCACACAGCAGACCAGCACTGAATATCAACACATTTTCTTTAGAGAAAGGCTCTACTTCTGGTGGAACCCTGTCCCACAATATCTTGGCGTTCGTACCCAGCCCCCCCATATAGAGCTCGGTATCACGCGGATCGGTTGCGATCTTTTCAACGTTTCCATTAGAAAGATCGATTTCTAGATTGTATCCTGTCTCCGCGTATCTCATCGTTTACCTCTCGTCTTAGTAGGACTTTAATACTGAATCAAAATAACTGTTTGCCTTTTCCGCCAGCGTTTCGTGATATTCGTGAAATAAACCGCTTGCCTGAGAACGCAACCAGTTTTCAGGCAGTAAATCCTCCGGTAAATCGGGGTCCAGAAACGGCAGGCGGCGGTATTGGTGAATCAGGTTGAACCTTTCCATGAAAAACTCGCTGGGATCAATATTGCCGCCATTATTGAGACTTTTTTTGTGCTCCTCCAGTTTGGTTTTATATTCTTCTAAGAAATTAGCATACCTTTTGTGGATACGGTCAAGGTCCCAACAGCGCGAAATAATGGTCTTTGGATTGCCGAATCCAAGGTGTTTTGCATGAAATATTTGAACGTATTCTTCGACCTTAAGCTTCTTGGCCAGCCCCTCAACTTCCTTGCTTAAGTCATTGGGTGAAATCCAAGTAGCTGTGCTTAGGGGCCCGTAACCCATCCACTTCATTTCCTGACGCAGTGTATCTCTGATTTTACGCTTCTGCTCCGGAATGAAGTAGACAACAACGGTCCAGTAGCCGCTCCAGCTACTACTCTTTCGCTTCGATATTCGACGTCCGCCCTCCACCAGCAAACCAATGCCTTCATCGGTCAGCGAATAATAACTTTTGCCATCGTCGTGCCTCACCCTGAGTAAACCACCACGGCACATCCTGTATACCGCCGACCTGACAGACTGCTCAGTAAGATCGAAATTAACCAGCAGTTTTATCAAGCTACCGATTCCGATTTCCATTCCTCTATTGCGAACATAATCGCCGTATAGGGTTAACATTGCTGCTTTAGGACGAAGCATTAGTGTGTCACTTATTTAATATTGCGTTTTTATTACGCTATACTATAATACCACTAAACCACCAAATTGTAAATCCCCTAAAAGCTCTATTAAATAGGAACACACCGGTTTTTCCTTGATTGTTTATAAATCTTGAAATAAAGCTTTTGGACACATGAGACTTGAAAAACCGACCGAAGAAGAGTACAAAGAATAGTAATCAAAGCCAAATCAACAAAAAGGGAAACTCCCTACTTGTTACGCCAAGTAGGGAGTCTTTTCTGCAAAAATGCAGCCAGTCCTTCATTAGCGTCGGCCGTTTTCATAACCTCGTTCACATAAAAATCCTTAATTTTGGCTATGACATTATTGAAGTCCTGATCAATCCCCTGATAGATCGCCTTTTTGGTGAGTTTGAGCACTATACCACTAAGCGATGAAAGCCTGGCAACAAAAGCGTCCGCCGCCGCCTCAAGCTTGTCATCGGCAACCACCTGATTGACTAGGCCTACACGATAAGCCTCCCGCGCATCTATAGCATCTCCTGTAAGTAGTAACTCCAGCGCCTTTTTTCTGCCGATTAGCCTGGGTAGGATAAACGCCGCAATGGGAGGGAAAACGCCCACTTTTATCTCCGGTTGGCCTAGCTTTGTCGTTTCTGAGGCAATGACCATGTCACAGAAAATCGCCACCTCGCAGCCACCACCAAGCGCAGACCCCCGGATTACACCCACGGTAGGCTGCTCAAGCTCGGCAAGATTATGAAAAATCTGGTGAAAAACCAGTATCATCTCATCTACCTTATCCGGAGTGTGATCTTTTATATCAACGCCCGCAGAGAAGGTTTTGCCCTTGCCGTAGATAACTACCACGTTGACATCGGGATTATCCTTAACGCTCTCGAGCGCCTTGTTGATCTCCCTCATAGTGGATATATCAAGCACGTTGACTGGAGGCCTGTCGATGATTATTTTGGCTACACCATCTTTTTTATCAACGGTAACACCCATATTCTATCTCCAAAAGTATATTTCCAGCATTACTAGGGTTACATCATTGTAAAGCCGCCACTCACGCTGATGGTTTGACCCGTTACGTGTCCGGCTCTGTCAGACGCCAAAAACACCACCATATCAGCCACATCCTCTGCCATTCCCAGCTTTCTTAGGGGATAGACTCGGGTCAGTTTTTTCTTGCCCTCTTCGGTGCCATATCCATATTTTTCGATTAGCATGGGCAAGTCTTCCTCAGTAACCGTCAGCGCCGGGCATATACAATTACAGGTTATACCTGCCGGGCCGAGGTCCTGGGCAAACGATTTAGTAAGCGATATCAGCGCGCCCTTTGCGCCAGAATATACCGGCTGATAGGCATCGCCCATCCTGCCCGCATCGGAACTGATGATGATAATACGCCCGCTTCGCTGAGCGGTCAATGTCTCGTTTAAAGCCTTGACGAAATACATGGCGCCGTACTGTGCCACCTGAATGGCCGAATCCCAAGTATCTACCGGCAGATCCTTCAGCTTCATAATAAGAAACGGGGCCGCAGCACTGTGTACCAGAATATCCACCTTGCCAAACTTACCCAGAGTTGCTTTAACCGTGGCTTCAACATCGGGCAGCTTGGTAATGTCGGTCTTGCAGAATATAGCATCAGCGCCGACAGCCTTGCACTCATCTACAACTTTATTGCCACGCTCCTCATTTCTGCCGACGATGGCAACATTTACGCCCTCAGCCGCCAGTTGGCGGGCACACACTCTACCGATTCCGGAGGTAGACCCGGTTACAATAGCAACTTTACTTTTCAAATTTAAGTCCATTTATAATGATTCCTTTCAAAGAGCTAGTTAATGTGCGATTTCTTTGGAGGCTCCGCCGGAGCTGGGTTTTCCAGATTGTCCGCCAGTGTCTTGGGGACTTCATCCAACAGCTCTTCTTGGGTCCAGAGGCCCTCAGCCTTGAATATACTTTTAACCTGTTCCGGCTCGGAATACAAGGCCAGTTTCCCGCCCATAATGTCAAAAATATGGCCGTTTATATCCGCAGCCTTTTCACTTGCCAAGTATATCACCAGCGGAGCTACCGTTTCAATTTCAGGAGGATTGAGCAGTTCATCAAGCCGTTCCTTGGTAATGAGGCCAGATTCATACCGTTTTTTCATTCCCGCCTCAACATCAGGATTTACCGTCATTCTTGTTTTGGCGGTGGCCGCAAAACAGTTGCAGGTAACACCGTACTTACCGACTTCACGAGCGGTTGCTCTGGTAAGCCCGACAACACCGGCCTTGGCTGCGCCATAGTTCACGTGCCCAACAGTACCAAGCCATGCCGAGGAAGTATTGTTGATTATACGCCCATAACGCTGCTCTCTCATATAGGCGCTGGCAAACTTAGAGCAATTAAACGCCGTTTTAAGCACAGATCCCAAGCACATGTCCCAATCCGTCTCGGTCATATTCCACATCATACGCGGAAAATCGGCGCCAGCATTGTTAACCAGAATGTCGATACGGCCGTAAGTACTCACCGCCATATCAATCAGGTTTTTGGCATCATCCCATATGGCCACATCACCAAAAACGGCGGTGGCCTTGCCACCCAGCTTTTCAATCTCGTCAGCTGCGGTTTTGGCGTCTCCACCCTCCGTTTCGGCTCTGCGGTTATTGGTTATAACCATGGCCCCTTCCGCCGCCATTCCAGCAGCTATCGCTTTACCTATACCTTGGCCAGAACCGGTGACCACTGCCACCCTATCTTTTAACGCATCACCCATAACTTGCCCCTTTCAAAAACTACCCACTTAAAACTACAGGATAGCCATTTTACCAAGCTATCCTGTATATTATTACGTCGCACTCACTTATTTGATATAAGTAATATATCAAAGCATATTTGACGGCTCATTCTCCAAACCCAAACTTTTAAGTGTCTCCTTGGTGGGAACGCCGTTATTGTCCCAGCCATGGTGCTCGTAGTATTCATCGAGCATCTTTTCAAACTTATCTCTGTCTATAGTCACACCGTAGGCAGCAGGAACACCACCTTTGGTCGGCTCATCATGATATCTATCGACCAAATGGTCGAGCCCTCGGGTCAGTCCCTCTCTAATATTAAACAATCTCTCCAGATTGTAGCAGCGCTCACCCACGTCCCATACCTCCTTAGGGGTCATCTCAAGCCCGCAATTCAGATAAAGCAGCTTGGACCATTCCTCAAAGTTGGGGAAGTTGGGGCCAAGAAATATGGTGTGGTACTTGCAAATACCGGTACAGTCCACCGCCGCAAAACAGGTCTCCTGCCAGCGCACCTGCCATGGCTTACCATCGTAGTCGCCCCAGTGCGATGTCAGTGGGCCGTCGTATTTGACCGGCTGGCTGTAAATCTCCCTCAAGACCGACTCTGGAAGACCATACAAGTCGATCGCGGGCCTGCCCCTTAGATGGTCCGAGCCACGGGAGCTTACCGCAACGTTGAGCGCAAGACCCGGAGTTGGTCTTTCATCGGAGTGCAGATTGCTCATACCCTTTACGTGTACCAGATATTTTTCAGAACCTTTACCGATCTTCAGGGCTGCACGCAACGGACCCTCGGCAAGGATGTCTCCAAGACCATCCCTGAATGCAATCTTATGCACCATCTCGATCAAGGCCTTTTCATTACCAAACTTAAGGTCAAGTCCATCGGTATCTTCCAGCGTTAAAATGCCCTCTTCGTAGAGCTCCATGGCCCAAGCGATCATACTGCCCACTTCCACAACATCCAGACCGTAGTCGTTGACAAGGTGGTTGCCGGTAAGCAGCGCTTCCATGCTGTCACAAGCTGGCTCTGCGCAGAAAGAGCCTTGAGCCGTATACTCCGGCCCCTCACCATATACACCTTTATAGGGTCCCGAAGGTATCCTATACCTGCCACGGCAGTGCACCTGGCAACCAAAACATCCTGCCCAGCCTATTATATGTTCATCTATAGCCTCAGGCTCAATGGCATCAGCATACTCAAACTGGTTGGTCTGGAAGTTGCGGGTTCGCAGTCCGCCCCAGGAGTTGGTCGCGCCCCAGATAAACGGGGTGCCCAGCTTGCCCTGGGTTACCGAAACTTTGGCATCCGTAATTAGTTTTACTATCTTCTTGTTATACTCAAGAGCCTCTTCTGGATGGGCGATTTTGACATCCATAGTACCTCTGACGGCAACACATTTAAGGTTCTTGGAGCCCAGCACCGCTCCCATTCCGGTTCGTCCACCGGCGTTCTTCAGTACAGTCATCACATTGGCATATCTAACCAGATTTTCTCCGCCCTGGCCGATGGTCAGTATCTGTATTTCCTTATCTCCCAGTTCTTGTCTAACAATCTCCTGAGTCTTATGAACGCCTTGGCCCCAAAGCTTTGTAGCATCGCGTATCTCTATTGCGCCATCATGAATCCATAGGTAAACCGGCTTCAGCGACTTGCCCTTGATCACCAAGTGATCAATTCCGGCAAAACGCATCTCAGGAGCAAAGAACCCTCCCATGTTGGTGCTGCCGACGAAACCGGTAAGCGGTGACTTGGCAGCTACATGCGTCCTTCCTGATGCAGATGACGGGGTCCCGACAAGGATACCGGCGCTTATGCACGCTACGTTATCCGGCCCCAGCGCATCAATGCCCGGTTTTATATGGTTGTATAGGATGTACATATCCAGCCCACGGCCACCCAGATATTTCTTTCTCATGGCAAGTGGAATAGGTTTAACATCTATTTCACCCGTGGTTAAATCGACATAGGCAATCTTTCTATCTAAAGGCATGTTTTCTTTTTCCTGACTTACTTATTTCTGTCTTTTAAAGCTTCCTCAGTCAATCTCCTGTTTACATTCCATACCGGCCCTCTACATCGAGGGAAGGTCGGACTCAACCAGGATACGCGCCACTCAAAACCACATTTTTCGCATTTTACCTGCTTGGCCTCAGCGGGCGGAACTATCCTCGTCATACAATTCATGCACCTAAATTTACCCGATGATCTGCCTTGCGCGGTTCGTTCAGCTGTCGTCTTTTTATCTTTCAACAGTATCCCTCCTTAACTAGAACGATCTAATCTACTTTTCTAACAAGTCCCAGCCAATTTTTGAAGCCGAGAATACCTGTATTCAAGGCGTTCCTGTAAAGCCTGGACGTCTTCGTCAGTCAAGTGCGAGAACTTGCGCGCCATCTTGATAAAGGTATTAAGAGGCTTGGCCTCCTTTGACTCATAGGTAAAGTGAATATTCCCGTTCTCAGCCTCCCACAGCGGGAAGAAATTCGATTCCACTGCCATGCGACACATTTCTATGGTGCTGTCGGGAGCAAGCTTCCAACCGACAGGGCATGGAGTATACAAATGTATATAGGCCAGCCCGTGTTTTATGGCCTCCTTGGCTTTAAGCAGCTTTGCAGCATAATCCTCCAAGTTGCTTAAGGTAGCAGTGGCTGTATACGGAATATCATGCATCGCCATAAGCAGCGGCATGTCCTTTGCGTGGGTCGGCTTGCCCTTGCCGACAGAACCCACCTGCGTGGTCGATGTCCATGCCCCGCTAGGGGTGGTGCTGCTCTTCTGATAACCAGTGTTCATGTAGCCTTCGTTGTCATAACATATGTATAGAATATTCTCCCCCCGTTCGGCAGCACCAGAGAGGTTCTGGAACCCAATATCCACCGTGTTTCCATCGCCAACAAAACATACCGGGGTAACATCCTTGCCTATCTTCTTATAATACCTAGCATATCCCGCCGCGCTGGAAGCTATGTTGGTCATCAGGCAGGCGTAAAACGCCGTTTTCTCCAGCGAAGAATCGCCGGTACCGATCAGAACTGGCGCTGAACACGATGCCGCGGAGAAAAGAACAATATCCTTGCCCAGAACCTTCAGTGCAAAACGTACTGCCAGTTCCAGCCCGCAGCCCGGACAGAACGCAACACCGGGCGAGAGCAGATCTTCATCCTGCATGTACTTGCGTACTGGCGCACCCTTGGCAAAAGACAGTACCCCGTGGTGGCACTCTTTAACGCATTCAGGCTTACCATCGCAGGTATCGCACTTGGTGGCTATCTGGCTATCGTCGTTGAAAAGCATCATGCCATACGGGCAACCATCAACACATGCCTCACAACCGGTGCACAATTCCGAATCTATACGTACCACACCATCTGCATCACCCTTGGTTATGGCATCGCTGGGGCATACATCCATACACCCGGGTTTGCTGCACTGATAGCAGGTCGCTGCAGAATGCTTGTCGGCAACGTTGCCGACAATCTTTATTACGGCACCAAGATTGTTCTCGTTGCCCCTACGTTCACACGCATCCACGCAGTCTTTACAGCCTGCGGGGCAAGCGTTCGGCATTACTACTAACGCATCATAGTATCCGCTCAACTATTGCCTCCATATTTATTTATTCTAGAGGTAGCCAAGTCACATCCCTGCACTCTCTACCCTGCGAGGCTGCATGCACCTCGTCGACCGCCCTTTCCAAATGCTCAATGGTTATATCCAGGCTGGCTATTCCCGTAATGTAATTAACCAGTTTCACCTTCTGGTCAAGATCATAAAGGGCAGACTTTATCTCCATATACATATGCCCACAGTTCCAGCCGAAGCATATGCTACGATCGATAACACCAACACCCTTCTTACCCTTAAGCACTTTTGCTACTATGTCCTTGGGAAACGGTCTGAACAACCTCAGCTTGACTAGCCCCACTTTTATTCCTTGTTCGCGTTTTTTGTCAACAGCGACACGGGCTGTTCCGGTAGAACTCCCCATGGTCATCAGTACAATATCGGCATCTTCACAACGATACTGCTCAACCGCGCCATGATAGCTCCTGCCAAAGATATCCTCAAACTCTTTTTCTATCTGAACCAGTTTATCCTTGGTCCTCTCAAGCGCGCTGCAGTGCTTGTAGCGATACTCCATGAAATCCTCAAGCAAGGCATGTGCATGGAAACCCAAAGGCCCTCCCGGCACCAACTTGAGTCGCTCCGGCTGATCTTTTAGCGGAGCAAGGAACCTATCCACATATTCTTGTGGAGGAATTTCCATATCCTCGGACATGAAAGACAGGTAATATCCGTCATAACTTACCATCACCGGTAGCAGGATTTCACTGTCTTCGGCCAAACGGTAAGCCATAACCACTGTATCCAAAATTTCCTGGGTTGTCTCCACTTCAATCTGAATCCACCCAGCATCTCTTACGCTCATCATATCCTGCCTGCTGCAGGATACCGAATAAATTCCGGGGGTTTCCCGGTTAACATTGACCATCACCGCCGGCACACGCATACCCGCCGCCATCAGCACAGCGTCGTACATGAATGCCAATCCCCACGATGAGGTCGCAGTAAATACGCGACCCCCAGCAACGGAGGCAGCTACAATCGAACTCATCGCCGAGTTCTCACCCTCAACCTGTATCATCTCGGCATCTAACATGCCGTTGGCGTGGAACTGCGCTAGCAGTTCCACCACTTCGGTCTGTGGGGTAATGGGATACAGAGCCACCACGTCCGGCCTTGACAGCAAAGCCCCATAAGCTGCCGCGGCGTTACCAGTAAGCACACGTCGTTCGCCTTTTATCTCGGCACTCACCTTACTCCACCTCCTCGGCTACCATGTCGATAGCATGCGCCGGGCATTCGCGGGCACATATCCCACAACCCTTGCAGAAATCCAAGTTAGGCACAAAATAATCGTTTTCTTCAACCATACATCCCACTGGGCAATAGAGATAGCACCAGCCGCACTGCCCACATTTGTCATAGTTAACTACGGGCCTTTCGGTCCGCCAATCGCCCGTATCCATGTGGCTGATGTTGTCCGCACTAGACCAGGATGATTCGTATTTCGTATTAAATTCCCTGATCGCTCCACCTCCTTACCATTGGATCACCTTGACCTCATTATAACCCCTAGTAGCACTCTTTATATTGTTCTCAAGAAGATTGCCACTGAAATAAAACTTAAAGGCTTCCAGCAGCGAGTCCAGTTTAAGCCACTCTGTAGCGGCACAAAACGCCCCCATAAGGCAGGTGTTGCTGATGTTACGTCCTACCTCAGCAATCGCGATTGCTGAAGCGTTTACTACCGCGGTTGTTTTCAGGTTAGCGCTGGGGCTCTCGGTCGGATCCTTGCTTGTATTTAAAACCAGAGTCGACTCGGGTTTTAGTCCAGCAAACAAATTGGGTAACCGTTGCAGACCTGGATCAAGCACCAGCATGCAATCCGGAGCATAAATCTGAGTTTTCTCCCTGACAGGCAGATCATCAAAACGTACAAATGAAATAACAGGAGCTCCCCTGCGCTCAAAGCCGAACATAGGAAAACTCGCGGCGTGTTTTCCTTCTACAACAAAGGCGTTCGCCAGCATTTGCGAGGCCAGAGCTGCTCCCTGCCCGCCTCTGCCGTGAAGCCTTATCTCTTTCATCTATCCTCCATATGCCTAGTAGTCAAGATAGTAAACCGATGGATCCGTACCAAAATCGGAATGAAGCTGCTCGCCCTTCTTCTCTCGTATTAATCTCGCCGCGTCACCGTCAGCTTTATCCAAATCACCAAAAACTCTAGCCATTGTAGGGCAGGCAATGACGCAAGCAGGAGTAGCTTCACGATCAACTCCAGGAGTGAGCCCCTTGGCCAAACCATCATCAAGCTTCTCTACGCAGAAGTTGCATTTAATCACGGTATTCTCTTGCAAAGGATACAGATCTTCACCGATATTCTCCCAAGGGGTATATCCCTGGCCCGAGTGATATTCTTGCCTTCCCTCATAGCGGGTCCTTTGCCTGTAAGGACAAGCCATTATGCAATAGCCACATCCTACGCACTTGTCGGATTCAATAAGCACAACACCATCTTCCCGCCTGTGGCTTGCACCTGTTGGGCACACCGAAACGCATGCCGCCTCGCTGCAATGGTTACAGAGCACTGGAAGAATCAGCTTACGTACCGCAGGAAATTTACCTGCCTCACCTATGATCACGCGGTTCCAAAATATGCCCGGAGGAAGGAAATGCTCTGCTTTACAGCTTACAGTACAAGCATAACAGCCAATGCATCTTTTAAGATCTATAACCATTCCCCATCTCATAGCTGTATTCCTCCCTCTTCGTACTCAACCCGGTGGTCAATCTTATAAACCCTGACCCTAGTTGATGTTTCCACGGACCAACAAACTGGGCAGACATGATCGAAATCAGACTCCAGTAAGATATTGAAATTGGCACCCTTGCCACGGCTTGTTGGTTGACCACGCGCCCATCCTCCAGAACAGGCGGAAATGGCCACTGTCTGTGGGTGCTGACCTTGCATAGTTTTGAGGTATCCTGTCACCCTCTTACCAGTAGTGGACTCCTGGCAAACAAGGTCTCCCGATTTAAGCCCCAAGTCTTTGGCGGTTTCCTCATTCAAGGTGATGTGATATGTGTACGGATTCATCTTGGATAGCTCATCAATCCACGGAACCTGAGTGTTACCAGAACCCGTATGCAGAATATCGCGATACGAGAAACTGTATAGTGGATAATCAGGCGCATCAATAGTCGACGGCTGAGCAGGGAACCAACTTAGGAGCGGCGTGAACTGATCCATATCAAGCTTAACTCCCACCTTCTCAGAATTCTCCTTGACATGTGGCTTCAGTTCGGCCAAATGCTCCATGAGCAGCGGCACCCTTGCCGGTATATGCCATCTCCAGTAGGCCTCTTTTACCTGCTTGGGCCAGCGAATAACGCCATGCTCTTGTATATAGTCAATGCCATACTTCTCACCAAAGTAATACTTTAGCAGCCTGTCAATAAACTCCTTATATGGTATTTCCTCACCCTTTTTGAGCAATTGAAATATTTTACTCTTATCGAGGGTTTTTGCCTTTTTCATGCTTTCTATATCACCACTTATTAGCGCCTCGCCGCCAAAGCTGGAGAAGTAAACATTGTAATACTCGGTCATCTCTTCCCACATGCCTATTCTCTTGGCAAGCTCCCAGATAATATCGATCATCTGCTTGCGCTCATATTGAGGCGCAATTACGGGCTGTCTAATTGGGAAGTCCCAGCCCTCCATGCCAATAGGCCAAGTAAAGAACGGTGAGTGATGCTCAAATAATCCCCAGCTTTCCAGGGCGTGGGCATCCGGCAGTACTATATCGGCAAAACCTTCGGTGAACTCGTTGTGTATTGTATTGATTGAAACGATAAACGGAATGGTGACCCACCAATCGGCCATAATCTGGCGGTTCTGCACTGCCCTGATCATGTTGGAGCCATATATCATAGCTGCCTCTATCTCATATGGTCTCCCCAGATTATCCCATATCCTCTGGAAATCTGAGGTTGCCGGCGCAGGTGAGAAGGAAGCCGTGGGCACAAGAGACTTAAGTGTAATATCATTGGGTACTTTAGATTCATGTATCGGCCACGGCGCATGCTCCATGAACGACCCAGTAGTAAGCATACCATCCCGTATGTCAGGGTAAGGCGTAATAACAAACCTGCCGGTGTCAGGGTGGCCCATGCTCACCGGAGGCCATCCCAAACAACCACCGGCCACATCCATTGCACCTACTATCATGTTGAGCGTACACATTGCGCAATAGGAATGCGCCGAATTGGTGTGCCCCTGACCGCCACGGAACATAACAGCCGCCACCGGGCGGAAAGGCACTTTTTCGCCTTTTATTTCGATGGTGCTGCCTATCTGAGCCGCTTCTGCAAACTCGGTGGCGATTCTGCGGATAGTGGCTGCAGGAACAGTACTAATCTCCGAGGCCCACTCAGGGGTATACTGCTTAACATGCTCCTTAAACAACTGGAAGCCCGGCTGGTACTTGATGCCATCGATTTCGAATTCACCCTCAATCACGTAGTCCTTAACCGATGTATCATCCCATGTCTTGGCCTGCTTGGCCTTGGGATCCCACACCATCGCCTTGTCGGTCTCCGCATCTCTGAGATAAGTTACGTCTGGACCAAAGAGATATGGAGCATTCGTCTTCTGTGCTAAGAACTCGGCATCGTATGTGCCAAGCTCGTTCAATATTACATTTAACATGGCTAGTGCCACGGCTCCATCTGTTCCAGGTAAAATCGGGATCCACTCGGTCGCCTTACCACCACCAAAGTTACAGATGGGATCAAATACAACGTTCTTCATGCCACGAGAACGTGCCTCGGCAGCAAGTCTCATATTAAATCCCAGTGAGTGCCCGGAGCCGGTCCCCTTATTAGAACCCATCTGGATAGCATAGTTACAGTACTTGTAATCGGGTACCACAGACCACGAGGCGTGGTACAGCCCCGCTCCCATATGAGCACCGTTTCCACAATGCAGCCCGGCGCCGCCTATGTACCAGTTGGTCGTACCGAACAGCGAGCCGAATGGTGCAAAACCCAGTGCCAAATTTGATGCGGTGCCGGGAGAGGGGGTTCCGCCATGCATTAGTTTGTTAGGATTCTCAGCGCGGATTTTTTTAAATTTCTCGGCTATGGTATCAAAAGCCTCATCCCAAGAAATCCGCTCCCACTTAGGATCTTCGAATAGTCCCTTCTTGGGATTGCCACGTTTGACGGGATAATTGATTCTGTTTGGATCATATAAATGCTGAATCTGAATTTCAGCCTTAGGGCAGTGCCCCCCTTTAGGGCCCATATCCGAATTAGGGTCACCATCAATTTTAATCACAACGCCGTTAACGCGGTGCGCTATGACTTTGCATACGCCATAACAACCGCCACAAGAGGTATGCACCCATGCATCATCTTTTATCTCTACTCGATTTGCTTCTTTCGACACGACAATCCCTCCCCATTAACAATTATAGGTTGAAGAATCAATCTCATTTAGCTTCAATAAAAACACTGGTACAGCATTTTACATCATACCGTATTTACGAATTCCAAGTCAATAATAAGTGGTACTGTAAACGTATGTAAAGACGATGCGGGCACATTAACACATGTCTAGCGACAAAGTAGTTAGGTATTCACACCAAATCGCCCGCCATAGATGAGGGCATCATTGAGCACTTAGCATAACAGAATCAACCCTTATATCTTGTACAACACAGCTTCAACTTTCATTGACAAACAATAATAAAGAGTGTTAGCATCAACCCCACATACGATTATCGAATGTATACTTAAAAGGGGAAAACTATGACATATCCAGCCGAACTCAAATGGCCATACCCAATAGAGTATGGCAATGAAACCGAAGCAGCTACGGATGTTCTGGTCTTGGGTGGAGGTATAGCCGGATGCTGGGCTGCCATTGCCGCAGCAAAAGATGGAGCCAAGGTCGCTATCGTGGAAAAAGGCGCTGTACTGGGATCAGGTGCAGGAATATCGTGTGACCACTGGCAGTGGGCTATAACCGGCGTCCCCGGTGTCAAAATTAGTGCCGAGGAATTTACCAAAGCACTGTTGGATAATCACGGCGGGTACAACAACGGCATCACGCGCTACATTCAGGCCAGAGAAGGCTACGAAACTCTGCTGGAACTGGAGGAAATGGGCGGCAAGATAAGAGACACTGAGGATGAATTTAAAGGGGCCCCGTTCAGGGACGCAAAATCGAAGTTCCTGTTCGCCTACGATTACGAGAATAATCTAGTGATGCGCGTCTGGGGAATAACGTTCAAGGCAGCGCTTTACAAAGAACTCAAAAAGCTGGGTGTCAAAATCTATGACAGGGTTATGGCAACCGGCCTGCTGACTAAAGATGGTAAGCAGGGAGCAAAGGTAATCGGAGCCACCGGCGTAAACACCCGTACCGGCCAGTTTTATATTTTCAAATCAAAGGCCACCATACTATGCGGAGCCCGTCCGCAGTGTATATGGGCGTATGCAACCGAGTATGCAGGAATTTCCGGTGCTAGGTCACCCAGCTCACTTGGTGCAGCCTATGCACTGGCATGGAGAGCAGGCGCCGAGTTCGGAATGATGGAGCGGGCACTTCAGCAAGGCACTTTTTTCAGCGGGTCTCCGGCTCACGGCTCAGGCCACAACAGCAATACCTGGTATCCATGCACCATGGTGGATGCCGAGGGCAAACAAATCCCCTGGGTGGACCGCGACGGCAACGTAATTAAGAATATAGAAGACAGGTCCCGTCCCGCACCAGGACAGAAGTTTTTCATTATGGGAGGAGGATCGTCTTCGCTACCGCATCCGGGCCTGCGCGAATACAAAGGCCCACGGCTGAAAAACGTGGACGAACAGCTGGCTGCCGGTGAGGTAACTTTACCACTTTACGCCGACCTGCCCAGCATGTCCAATCACGAGCGCAGAGCAATCTTCGGCCTGATGGTGGGACAAGAAGCCAAGACCAAATATACATATGTAAATTACACTAAGGCCGGATTCGATCCGGACAAAGACCTGCTTATGAGCAATCAGCAGCTTATTGGAGGTGGTGGTTACGGAACAAGCTCGTCGGGGGCAAAAGTGGTAGTCGGCTTCCCCAACATACGTAGCTTCTCCAGCGGCGTGGTGGGAGGCCCGGTTATCGACTGGGATCTCAGAACCACGCTTGAGGGACTTTACGCTGCTGGTGACGGGATCATGGGCGGTAATGACCACGGACATGCCGCCACCACCGGACGATACGTCGGTAAAAGAGTGAGCAGATACGTGAAAAACGAAAGGCAGATGGATGCTAACCGGCAACAGATCGATAAGGAAAAGGCCCGCGTGTATGCACCGCTTAAGCGAAGTGAGGGCATCGGATGGAAGGAACTGCTTGCGGGAATCAATAAGGCCATGCAAACTTACTGCGGCGAGGTTAAAAGAGAAAAACTGCTCAACATGGGCCTGATGTCGCTGGCCGATATCCAAAACGTCATCGAGTCGGATGTCTATGCCGACGACCCCCATTCGCTGACCAATATACTGGGCATCATCGATATTCATACCACCGCCGAAATGATCCTACATGCCAGTCTGGCCCGCAAGGCCTCAAGCGCATACTTACATTTCAAGCGGGGGGAGTATCCTGATGTAGACCCGCCGGATTGGAATAAATTCATCACTATTACATCAGTGAATGGCAACGTAAAGGTGGGCGAGCGTCCCCTTAATTACTGGGGCGACATCGTTAAAAATTATGAAGCCAACCGAATATAGGAGTCAGAATTATGGAAAAAAATATCATTTACGCCCGACCCAATCCTACCAGCGCTACACGTCCAGTAGTGTTTAACCCCGAAATATGTACCGGATGCAATAAATGCGTTAATGTTTGTCAGACGGATGTTTTCATCCCCAATCCTATTAAGCGCAAACCGCCTATCATATTGCATCCCGACGAGTGCTGGTACTGTAGCCCTTGTATAGATGTCTGCCCCAAAGACGGGGCCATAACGCTCAACTATCCACTGATGTGGCGGATTCCATGGAAACGCAAGGATACGGGTAAGCACTACTGGTATGGTATGAAAAACCCTCCGCCGCCCAATACTAGACCTATGCCATAAGTGCTATAATGCAAGTGACTCTTAAACCAAAAAATAAGAGGTAAGTTTGTGTATAAAGATGGTAATCTGCACCAGTGGCCCTATCCTATACGCTACAACCAGGAAACCGAGGTTGATACGGATGTTCTCATTCTGGGTGGTGGCATAGCCGGATGCTGGGCAGCGATAAGTGCCGCTAAAAGCGGTGCCAAAGTCGCAATCGTCGAAAAAGCAGCTACTATCACTAGCGGCGCGGGTGGCTCAGGCTGCGACCACTGGATAAACACCCCAAACCCATGCTCAAAAGTAACTGCGGAAGACTGTATAGACTGGGAACGAGAAAACGCCAATGGCTATATAAACGGCATATCGCGCTACATCGCGGCCAAAGAAAGCTACGATACACTGCTAGAGATGGAGCAGATTGGTGGCAAGATTCGCGATACCGATGACGAATTTGTAGGTGCCGACTTCAGGGATGAGCAGACCAAGTTTCTTTTTGCCTACGACTACGAAAACAAGTTTCATTTCAGAGTATGGGGCAAAACCTTTAAGCCTGCGCTGTACAAAGAGTGCAAACGCCTCGGGGTAAAGATTTTCGATCGGACCATGGCCACGAGCCTACTTACAGATGGTGGCAAACAGGGAACTAAGGTGATAGGTGCCACGGGGCTCAACTCGCGAACTGGCGAGCTGTATATATTCAAGGCCAAAGCTACGGTGATGAGCATGTCGCGGCACTCCCGCAACTGGGCCTTTTCGTCCGAGCTTACAGGTCTGGGCCAGTTCAGGCCCAACATAGTGGGCACAGGATACGCCATGGCCTTCAGGGCAGGGGCCCAGTTTACCTTGATGGAAAGGTCTGTACGCGGCAATCTCAGCTTCGGCATCTCTTACCCATCGTACGGCACAGGAAACGCCATGAACACATGGTACCCCTGCACCATCGTCGATGCAAACGGCAAGGAAATCCCGTGGACGGATAGAGACGGCAAAGAGCTGACAGACTTTCCCCAGCGCACCCATCCCGCCAAAGATCAAAAGCTGTTCGCAGAAAGGGGAATGGCTTATAAATATCGGCGCCCAGATATCACTCCCGCTATGCAAGACAGGGTAAAGAAGGGTGAATTTGCGCTGCCTCTTTATGCGGATATGACAGGCATGTCTAAAATGGAAAGAAGGGCGATCTGGGGGCTAATGGTCGGTAATGAGGGAAGAACGCCCGTGCCTATCTTAAAAACCTATTCACAGGCCGGATTCAATCCCGATAAGGACATGCTACAGAACTACTTGATGCTGGGTGGCGATTGGCTGCGGGGTGAAAACTTGTCATACGTAAGGATAGGTGGTGAGGGTCCCGGAGATTCGGGCGGTCTGGTGGTTGACTGGAACCTTAAAACCACGCTTGACGGCCTTTATGCCGCTGGAGATTCGCTGTTCGCCGGGAATTACCACCACCACGCCGCGGCAACCGGCAGATACGCCGGTAGAAAAGCAGCCGACTATGCAAAACCAATGAACAACGTGAAACCGACCCGCAGACAAATCAACCAGGAAAAACAACGCATCTACGCACCCATAAAACGAAAATGCGGCATCGAGTGGAAGGAACTTAACGCTGGGCTTGTCCGGGTAATGCAGAACTACTGCGGCGAGTATAAGAACGAGGAGCTGCTGAATATAGGACTTACATGGCTTAAAGATATCGAAAAAAATGTTGCTCCCAATCTATATGCAGCTAATCCTCATATCCTGATGCGCGCGCTGGGTGTGCTGGACATTCTTGCCTGCAATCGAATGATTATACATACAAGTCTGGCCCGAAAAGCCAGTTCAACCTATCTCGGTTTCAATCGACTGGATCATCCTAAAATCGACCCGCCTGCGCATCACAAATGGGTAACCCTCCAGCAAGAAAATGGTTCGGTCAAAACAGGAGAACTGCCCATCGATTTCTGCGGCGATATGGAAAGCAACTACGAGGCACATAAATAGCCTTACTATGGAGAACAACCTTGAGCGAAAAAGTATACGCAATGCCAAACCAGCCAACGCCAGGACGGCCAGTGATATTCAACGTCGATCTTTGTACCGGCTGCAACCGCTGCGCTGAGGTATGCATGACTGATATATTCATACCGAGCACGGAAAAGGGAAAGCCACCTATTATAATCTATCCGGAGGAGTGTTGGTACGGCGGTGTGTGCGTAGATCACTGCCCGGTTGAAGGTGCCATCAAACTGAACCATCCGCTAATGCAGAGAGCGCACTTCAAACGCAAAGATACCGGGGAGCATTTCTGGGTTTAGCTTATATACTTAATAAATGGCTATGCTTGCATTGTTCGCATGGCCATTTTGGTTAAGCATAAGCGTCATATTACAAACACATTTTGATTTGACTTGTATAAGAACTTACGGCTAAAATAAACTGAGATCAAAATGAGGGTAATTGCCGGCAAAGCCAAAGGACACCATCTGAAGTTTGAAAGAAGCACGCGTCTCCGCCCAACCTCCGATATGATAAAAGGAGCGATTTTTTCCGCTTTAAATTCTATGCAAATTGATTTTTCAAGCGTACTTGACTTGTACGCGGGCACAGGGGCGTTGGGCATAGAGGCGCTCAGTCGCGGGGCTGCACATGCCGATTTCGTTGAAAAAGATCCAAAATTCTGCGCCATTATCAAAGATAACCTTGAACACACTAGATTATCAGAACAAGCACACGTTTATTGCAGTATAGCGGCAAAAGCTCTTTCATTTTTAAAAGAGCGCTATTTGCTCGTTCTGGTAGACCCGCCATATGCAGACCCCAAAGCGCAAGATATGTTGCAGATGTTAGCAGATTCAACTATAGTGGGAGAGGGATCAACCTTAGTGGTAGAACATGCCGAGCGAAGTCTATTGGCAAAAACGTACAGCAGCTTCTACCAAGTCAAACAAATCAATCATGGCGACACCAGTGTTTCTATATATCAGTTTCAGGCAGGAGGTCAGTCTTGATTCATGCTCTCTACCCTGGCAGCTTTGACCCAGTCACCAATGGTCACGTCGACATTGCTGCCAGAGCATGCAACCTTTTTGAAAAACTTACTGTAGCGATATACGACGCACCTCCAACAAAAACAATCCTTTTCTCCACTGAGGAGCGGGTAGACTTAACGAAAAAAGCTATTGCGCATCTTGGCAACATAAAAGTTATATCATACTCATGCCTGACAGTCGAACTGGCCAAAAAGATAGGTGCTAAAGTACTGATCAGGGGGCTGAGAATGGGGTCGGACTTCGACTACGAGTTCGAGTTGTCACTTATGAACAGAAAGCTGGCACCCGACCTAGATACCGTGTGTCTAATGACCAGCCAGGAATACGAGTTTATCAGTTCAAGCCTTATTAAAGAAGCAGCTAAACTTGGCGGGGCACTCAGAGAATTCGTACCCGAACACGTAGCAATAGCGTTAAAGGAAAAATACAACACAAAATTAAAATAGTGTATAATCAGCTTAACTGTAAGCTATACTATGGAGATTTGTAAAACTGAACTGAGGGGAGATAAACATGGCATACAAAATAACCGATGAGTGCATAAGTTGCGGTGCGTGCGAAGCTGAGTGCGACGTAAACAACGCCATAAGCGAAGGCGATGTAACCTATGTAATTGAAGCCGACAAGTGTACGGAGTGTGTCGGCAACTACGATGTAGCCAGATGCGTCGAGGTTTGCCCTATCGACGATTGCATTGTGCAGGATCCTAAAGAAAGTAAAGAGCAACTGCTCGAAAAGTGGAAGAAGTTGCATCCGGGCGAAACCCCCAAGTAATAGAGCAACTTATAAATCAAGGGCCATGAAAACATTGGAAGCAGTGGACTTTACTTTCATTGCTCCCACAAATAATATATCGCCAGTAAGAGAACCTACGATAATTCTACCATCTACCATAACTGGCTTCGACTCGTCTTTCTGGCATAGCAGGCCTCTATTGATAGTGCAAACGGGAGTAAAAACGAATGGCCCAAAAACCGCTTCTCGTTCTCTTCGATGCCCACGCGCTCATCCATCGGGCTTTTCATGCCATACCACCGCTAACACTTAAAACCGGTGAATCTGTCGGGGCCGTTTTCGGTTTTGCCAACATGCTGCTCAAAACTCTTAATGACCTAAATCCCACCCATGTGGCCGTGGCCTTCGACAGCGCTGGCCCCACTTTTAGGCATGAGCAGTACAAGGAATATAAAGCGCATCGCCCCAAAACTCCCGACGAACTGATCAGTCAATTCACCACGGTAAGAGGGTTGGTACAATCCTTCAACATACCCGCTTTCGAACTGCAGGGATACGAGGCGGACGACCTGCTTGGAACGCTATCTGTGCAGGCGAGTGACAAGGGCACAGATACCATAATCGTCACAGGTGATACCGATACGCTGCAACTAGTTTCGCCCCATGTAAGGGTCATGATGCCCAAGCCTCGCAGATCGTTCAACGATACCATTATTTATGATGAAGCAAAGGTTGAAGAACGTTACAGTCTTACACCATTACAGATAGCAGACTTGAAAGGACTCAAGGGTGACCCGTCTGACAATATAAAAGGCGTGCCTGGCGTGGGCGAAAAGACAGCGACTAGCCTGCTGCAGCAGTTCGGCAGTGTGAAAGGCATTTATGAGAAAATCGATGAAGTAGCCCCGCAGAGAATCCAGCAAAAGCTTGTCGAACACAAAGATGCGGCGATCTTAAGCAAATGGTTAACTACAATTGCGACCAACGTGCCAATTGAACTGGACCTAGATGCCTGCCTCATACATATTTACAACCGCCAGGACGTGGTTGAGCTTTTCCGCAAACTGGAGTTTAACAGCCTTCTTAGCAAGCTGCCACGAGTCAATGCTGAGCAATCGGCCGCTGAGACCGAAGAAACAGATGTACAATAATTACTACCTAGTCGATACAAACGAGGCTCTGAACAAACTGATATCAGAACTCAACCAGGCTGACGCATTTGCTTTCGATACAGAAACAACCAGCATCGATGCTATGCAGGCGGAGCTGGTGGGACTTTCGTTTTCGACTATACCAGGTAAAGCATATTACATACCCGTCGGCCATGAATCAGGTACGCATCTTGAGATAAACAGTGTAATTAGCAAACTCAAACCACTGCTGGAGGATAGCAATAAGGGTAAGATAGCACACAATGGCAAGTACGATATGGCGGTGCTGGCCAACCACGGTATAGAGATGAAAAACCTTGCCTGCGATACCATGATTGCTGCATATCTGCTGGGCGAGAAGTCACTGGGACTAAAAGTGCTGGCGCTAGCTAAGCTGAATATCGAGATGACACCGATTACCACTCTGATCGGCACTGGAACTAAGCAACTGACGATGGCACAGGTGAATATAGCTGAGGCCTCAAAATATGCCTGCGCCGACGCCGATATAACACTAAGGCTAGCTCAACTGCTCCAACCGGAACTTGAAAATCAGGGGCTTATGCAACTGTTTACCGAGGTGGAAATGCCACTGGTGCCCGTGCTCTTGCAAATGGAAATGACTGGGGTTAAGCTCAACGCCAACTATCTGAACACTCTATCACAGAGCATGCAGCAGCAAGTATATGATCTAGAGACGCGGATATACAACTCAATAGGACACCAGTTCAACGTGAACTCACCACAACAACTGGCTGCAGTACTATTCGATGAGCTCGGGCTAAGAAACACCAAAAAACGCTCCACAGATGCCAAAGTTCTTGAGGGGTTAAAAGGGCTTCACCCAATAGTGAACTTCATGATTGAATACCGCCGGTTATCAAAGCTGAAATCCACCTATGTCGATGCTCTGCCATTGTTGATCAATCACAAAACAGGCAGAATTCATACCAGCTTCAACCAAGCACTAACTGCCACCGGCAGGCTTTCCTCAAATAAACCCAATCTGCAAAACATCCCCGTGGGTAAAGAGATTAGGCAAGCCTTTACACCGAGTAAGAACTGCCTATTTCTTTCGGCAGACTACTCTCAGATAGAACTGCGTATAATGTCACACCTTTCTCAGGATAAAGAATTAATTTCTGCATTTCTCAATAACGAGGATATCCATACACAAACCGCCGCAAAGGTATTCGGAGTAGACAAAAGTAATATAACGGCCGATATGAGAAGAGTTGCCAAAGTTATCAATTTCGGGGTTCTCTACGGCATGAGCAGCTATGGTTTGGAACAGGCCACAACCCTTTCCCGGAAAGAAGCGAGTCAGTTTATAGACACCTATTTCTCCAAATACGCCGGAGTGAAAGCATACACGGAATCAACCATCAAAGAAGCCGAAGAAAAGGGATACGTTCAAACCATACTCGGCAGAAGACGCTACATCCCAGGCATCAATGCCTCTAACTATCAGGTAAAATCCGAGGCACAAAGAATGGCAATCAACATGCCAGTTCAGGGCACCGCCTCCGACATCATAAAAGTGGCCATGATTGAAATCCAGCAAAAAATAATCTCTCTTGAGCTAAAAACCAGAATGATATTGCAAGTTCACGATGAACTCGTTTTTGAAGCCCCTCAAAATGAACTGATGGAAATAAGGAGCATTGTTCAAGAAATAATGCCAAGCGCAATAAACCTTAGCGTTCCGATAAAAGTAGATATTAAAATCGGCAAAAACTGGGGAGAAATGGAACTGTCATAAAGATGCCCGAACTGCCAGAGGTTGAAACAATTAAGAATGATCTTCTGCCCCGCTTGCTGGGACGTCATTTTACTCAACCCAGTGTCCTATGGGCAAAATCCATCAAAAAGCCCTCTCGGAAAGAATTTAGCAACCTATTAACAGGATCAAAGGTTAGCCAGTTATCTAGGCGCGGGAAGTATCTGATCTTCCAGCTATCAAACGGTTACAAGCTCATTATCCATCTACGCATGAGTGGAACGCTACTGTTGCGCAAAGCCAATGCTACACCCGACGTGTACGCCAGAGTAATTTTCGGTCTTGACGATGGAAACCAACTTAGATTTTGCGATGTGCGCAAACTGGGTACTATTTACCTAGTTGAGGATGAAAAATCGATTATCAAAGATATGGGTCCTGAGCCATTGGAATCGGCGTTTATCGAAAAAGTGCTGAAAAAGCGGCTGGCCAAACGCACCGCTCCCATCAAGGCGACTCTCTGTGACCAGAAAGTGGTTGCGGGTATCGGCAACATGTACGCCGACGAAATCCTGCACGAAGTAAAAATCCACCCCTTAAAAAAGGCTGGTGACTTAAGTGACACTGAAATAAAAAGGATCCATCTATCCATAATTAATATCCTAAAAACAGCGATCGAAAACAAGGGGGCCACCGTCAGTAATTATATGAATCCATCAGGCCAAGCGGGAACGGCCCAAGATCATTTCAAGGTTGCGCATCGCTTCAAAAAGCCATGCGCAACATGCGGAACCGAAATAACTCGGATAAAAGTGAGGGGCAGAGGCACCTACTTCTGCTCAAAATGCCAGCCATTAACCTGACTGACTGACTGTATCTTCAGCGAGAAAATCAAGCACCAGCTTGTTGAAAATGTCATGTTCCTCGCTTTGAGGTATATGCCTACACTGCCGCATCACCTCCACCCGGGAGTTAGACAGGGTGCTATTTGCTATGTAGGCCTGCTTTACCGGGAGATAAGGGTCTTTTTCTCCCCAGATTATCATTGCGGGTACTTCCACATTTTTTAACTTTTCCATAAACTCTTTGAATCCATCTTTAGAATAGTCTATATCCAACGTGGGATAAGAGCGCTTTTTGAAAAACAGTTTGCGTCCCCAATAAGATATAACCCCTAAAATGAACCCCCATGTGGACAGCCTACCGAATCCAAAGGGAGCAACGGGAATCAACTTTTCTACTTTATTGGGGTAGTGGCAGGCAAACTCAAGCGCTATCCTCCCTCCCAATGAATGGCCAGCCAGATGCATGCGCTCTATATTAAGTGCCGATACAAAGCCCCACAAGTAGTTAACGAAATCGTCGATGCCGTATATGCTTTTCGATTTATCGCTTCTTCCAAAACCAACTACATCGGGAGCAATCACCCGATAACGCTGTGCAAGCGCTACAATATTCTTTTTCCACCCACGCCAGTCGTTGGCACCACCATGCAACAGGACTAATGGAAAACCGTTGCCCATCTCCACGTAATGAATAGTGTGATTATCAATTTTCAGCCACTGACTTTCCATCAACCACCTCTCCTTGGTCAAGCTGAATCTCAATACTATCAGGTGATTCTTTAGAATCATCAATCGCCCTGCTGAAACGCCCTATCTTAGATAATATCCTGCGAACCCACATCGGTGCCAGCCAGGCCCCATCTACCCAACCTCTTTTTATAGAGTTGCTGAAAAACATAGCAAAAACGTTTACAATCTTGTGAGGGCCAAACCAGCTTCCTAGATTGACGCCAGCCCAGGTAGATCCGGTAGTTTCTATAAGTATGACCTGCCAGGCACTGGAAAGCAGTAAAGTAGAAGCATTCGGTAGCTGTTCAGCAACCTGCAGGCCGAATATATCCTTTTTGATAGACCGGCCCGATAGCTTGTAATCTTTCCTGAAAACTAGCCAGTATCCCAGCACATAAACACCAATGTATCCCGTATAACTGCCCACTTGGCCGATAGCAACGCTCAACCATGCGCCTTTTTCCTGGAGCGAAACAGCCGCAAGCGTTCTCAGTGCAAAAGCGCCAACACCGGCAGAAAACTGGACCAAGAATAATCGGCCGCTGAAGTACTTCTTTAGCCTAAACAAAAAACTGCGTAATGAATCTCTAAATAAGCGCACCGCGCACTACCATTCCCTCTACTATATATCACAGACAAAACAATTTTAACGTGGCGCTGCCATACCAGACGCTGCAGTTTGTAAGAAGAAATCTACCCACCAGTATACATCGCGGCGTGCAACAGACCTGCGCAGTTTGCGCATTCTCCACTTCTGCTCAGCCGACTCCATCTGATACGCTCTATACAACGCATCAGCTATGCCTTCAATATCGTATGGATTGACCAACAAGGCATTTTTGCGGAATTGCATTGCGGCTCCAGCAAACTCGCTCAAGACAAGCACGCCCCTGTTATCAACGTGTGCTGCACAGTATTCCTTAGCTACTAGATTCATTCCATCTTTAAGCGGCGTTATCACTGCAACATCAGATGCACGGTAGTAAGCCAAAATCTCAGCCCGCTCAAAGTTGCGGAACATATACTGAACGGGCACCCATCCCGGCTGAGAAAACTCTCCATTTATCTCCCCCACCAATCCTTCAATCTCAGCTAAAAGCGACTGATAACCAGGAATGTCCTTTCGGGAGGGAACGACTATCTGAATCAACGCCACTTTATTATGCAAATCATCATAGCGCTCAAGGGCGTTCCTAAAAGCTCTGAGTTTTTCTGGGATTCCTTTGGAATAGTCAAGCCGGTCAACGCCAAGCAGAATACATCTGTTATTCATAGCCCTGCGTAACTGAGCAGCCATGTTTGTAACCTTAGACGAAGCTGACAGGCGAGTAAAGCCATTAAAATCTATGCTTATAGGAAAGCTTCCCACTTGAATCTGCCGCTGAGGCGTTTTAATGGTAGCCACCTGTCTTCTAGTATCTACTCGAAATCCTCTGAGCACAGCTTCTACACAATAAACAAAGTTGTTTCTGTCGCGTGGGGTTTGAAAACCCAGTAAATCGAATTCCAGCAAAGCCTCTAGAATCTGGATACGCCAAGGCATTCTGACAAACGCGTCAGGCGACGGGAAGGGAATGTGAAGAAAATATCCTATTTTATTCTTCACGCCCAAATTGCGTAATTCCTTCGCCACCATTACCAAATGATAGTCATGAACCCAAACATAGTCATTCGAACTAATGTTTTCCACTATCGCTTTTGCAAACTTTTGGTTTACAACCTGATATGCATACCAATACGCCGGATCGAAGTTGCAGTTTGACTGGATATCATGGAATAAAGGCCACATCACTTCGTTGGAAAATCCGAAATAATACGAATCGATTTCCTCTTTGGTTAGTGAAATCGATTTCAACGTATACCCCGACTCCTGGCCAACTCGAGCAAGCAAGGTATCCAAATTAACTTCTTCTGTAATACCGGGCCAACCGATCCACATACCTTTTCTTTTTTTTAAAACCGATGTGAGCGCAGTAACCAATCCGCCTATACTCGGACCGGATTGCCATTGGCCACTATCATCATTTTTGCTCACAGTGATCGGCAAACGGTTGGACACAACCACCAGGCGACTGAAAGGGGAGCTATTATTCTGTTCGTTTTGATGTGACATATGCTAAAGAAACCTGCGCTATTGTAATCATGAATTATAGTTCAGCTAGCATAGCATATAGGAGTGTAAGTAGCAAGCAAAAAGCCTCTGTTTCCAGAGGCTTTACAGTGTTCTTAGTTTGGCTCCCCCTAGTTGACTTATTTCGCAACTTTAAACTTGAATTTGACTCTAGCTTGTCCCAGTTGAAGCAGTTGTTCCAAGTTTTCAACTTACCCCAAATAAGTCATGCTGCTTAGCTTCAAGGATGTTAACAAAGTGCAACATTTCCCACAGAGGATAACGTGCAGAAATTACTACAAAGTACTACAATTCCACACGGGTATCTGTAACCCTGTAGATAACCTATAGACAACCTATAGGCAACCATCCACCCGTATAACATAAACGTATGCTAATATCGCCACACAGCGGTCTTACGGCATGGGTAATACGCTGAGTATTAGGAGGTATTTGTAGGGGCTC
>Ga0187833_10000035_pt1 | contig 123726 bp, 116 predicted proteins | sample ETNtaG_37_FD_167968 | JGI IMG/M metagenome (GOLD analysis project Ga0187833, IMG submission 167968) | Marine microbial and viral communities from oxygen minimum zone, Eastern Pacific Ocean - ETNP2014_SV_400_PacBio MetaG (Illumina Assembly) | ecosystem: Environmental > Aquatic > Marine >... | reverse complement strand
ACCCAAATTTATACTCATGTAGCTAATAAAGATATAAAAAATTTAGCAGAATTGTTATAAATCTTAAACCTTAATCCAGGAACTTACTCGTTCCTAAAATCAAAACTCCCGTTAACTTAACAATGCATGGGAAATGGGGTTTTTGGTGGGGAAAAGGACATATAAAGATTGTTAGATGAGTGTTAGAATAACCTAAAATTGATAGTAAACTTTATATTCTCTAAAACCTTAATCAGGTTATTATGAAAGTATTGTTTATATGTAATCAGAATGAGAACAGGAGCAAGACCGCTGAAAATATATTCAAGGGAAAATTTAAAACTAAGTCTGCTGGGCTTTATAATGAGAAACCGGTTACTGAGAAACAACTATCATGGGCTGATATGATTTTAGTCATGGAGGACTTCCAAAGAAATGAGATTGCTAAAAGATTTCCCGGGCAATATATGCAAAAGCGCATCCTCTCTCTTGATATTCCCGATATGTATAGATATAATCAACCTGAACTTGTGGATATATTAAAATCAAAAATCAAGGAATTACTGTAGCCATTCTTCAAGCTGTTTTATTGCTTGTTCTTTTGATCTGAATACTTTTGTTTCAGCTATTGATAATGAAGACATTCTTCTTGTGACTTTGTATTTCTTGCCAATACCATTCTCAAGTTCAATTATTGACACTTCCCAATTATTTTCCATCTTTAGAATAAGGTATAAGTCCTTTATAAACCTCACGCGTGAATGTCTAGTGCTTATTTGCAATATAGAAAATATTTATTAGAATAATCTAAAACCCTTACCTTCTTTGGTACCTAAAATACCGCCTTCCACTATTTTAAAGGTAATCTCCCTCTCAGCAGGTATTGCCCTTGCTTTTTTCACTATACAACGCCTATTACCAGAAGGTGTTATCTGCAGCTCTAAGAGGCATTTACTGGAATATTTTAACAAATCACCACCAACAATGTTAATCTTATCTTTGTCTTCGAAGTCAGCATAAACTTGATTTGTGATTAAGACAGGAATGTTTTTCTTGCTGGCTATCTGTTTCAGGTAAGCAAGCTGTTTTCCTAAATCCTTGTTGACTTCATAGACATCATCTGTTTTTCCTAACTCCAACCTGTAAAGCATTGCAACAGAATCAAATATAATCAAGCCAACTTTGTTGTTAATAACCTCTTTAAGCTTTTCAAAAGTCTTTTTCTGCTCTTCAAATGTGATAGGCCTTAAAAAGACAATAGAGTTAAGCAATTTGGCATAATTCTGGTTAATAGAAGAACATATCTGCTTAAACCTGTCTATGGAAAAATTATTCTCAGTGTCAATATAAATTACTTTTTTTCTGTTACGAGCCATATTTATAGCGCATAAGATACATAAATTTGTTTTTCCAGAACCGGCAGGACCATAAACAGTTGTTATTATATCTGTTTCATAGCCTCCATCAAGCATCTTATCCAATATCTTGCTTCCTGTTGCTATTTTGTCCATACAGAAGAGGTATTTCAGAAGACTTATTAATTTTTTCTAAACTATTTCAATTAAATATATAATATTCACATTGATTAAATTTATTGTAATAAAGCATATTAAACCTATTTTTTAGCAAATTAATGAAATTATTGTGTTTTTGATTGCAAGTATTATCAGAAACAGGACAGGACAATAAATCACATGTATTGATTAAAATACGTTCTGCATTGTCAATATCATCAGTTAAAGTATCAATCTTTTTTGAATTATACAATGGGTAGTATATGAGGTCTGCTTTTACATTAGAATAAACTATAAATGCTGGGTTTGATATCCATAGCCCATTACCTACTCTTTCATCACCAACATAATCATAAAATACATCTAAATTGTCTGCATACTCATCAAATTTTAATTTTGGTACATTAACTATTAAAAAAGTAATCAATAATAACGATAACAATAAATTTTTATTTCTCTTAAATAAACCGACGAAATAAAAGATACCATAGCCAGTCAATATATACAAGAAAGGCAGAGCTGTTATTAATAATCTCATTTCTTTGTGCGCAACCAGATTATATGGGATGAAGACGAATAAGAATACTATGGCAATAGTTAATTTTTTAAAATCATATTTTTTGAAAATGAATAATAATCCTAAAATGGAAAACAAAGATAAAACATTCTCTTTTACAAGATTAACAAAGTAAAAATAAAAAGGCTGGGAAAAAATCAAACCAGTATATTTAGACATCCATGACTGCAACAAAAACGGATAAAATATATTATTATACAAAATATAGTTCAATATCAGGTAAGGAACAACAGGAATCAAAAAGAACATAGAAAAATAAAATAATGTCTTGTAGGCTTTTTTCTTCTTTACAACTAAATAAAACAACAATAAAACCAACGGAATAAAGGCAAATATCTGGAAAAACCTAGTCATGAAAGCTATGCCCAGAAACAATCCAGAAATATTATATTTTTGCTTAATAAAATAATAAAAACCAAGCATAACAAAGAATGTTGATGGAATCTCAGAATGCAAAACATTTCCAAAAAGAAAGAATGTAGATGATAAAGCGAGAAAGAAGGCAGAAAGAACTGCAATTTTTTTGTTAAACAGTTCATGAGCAATAATGTAAGTCAACAATAAGATTCCTGAACTAAAAGCAATTACAGCTAATTTACCAAAAAATATAGCATCAAATCCAATTTTCCAGAGAAATCCTAAAATTAAAGGCCATATCAAAGGCCTGGAAGATTCCCATAATCCAACATCACCAAAAGAATAAATATATTTACCCATTCCAAGATAAACTGAAGAATCCCACCAAATGTCATGTGCAACAAACAAAGAAAATACTTTCAAAACGAGAGATAATAAAAAAATCAACAAAAATACTTTATGTTTTAATACCCCCATATTAGTATATTAAAAGAGCATTCTTTTTAATTTTTTCCTATCTAATGGCAACCTTCATTTAGGACAGAGCCCTATCACGAGCATAAAGAAATCTCTTTGTAGTCGCAAAGCATACCTATAAGATTATCTTTGTTATGCAGTTCGCAATAAGTATTTTCCCCAATAATCAAACAGGGATAAGAAGTTATATTATAAAACAATTCAAGCGTTCTTATGGAAGGAAGCTCTAAGTTGGAATCAAATGAAAAAATAGCTATCTCAGAATCTATTTCCTTGTTTAGATCTGTCAAGACAAAAGATTGAGCATCACAATCAGAACAGTCTTCTTTCTTTTTGTAGAAGAAAAGGATAATTGTCTGGTTAAACTCACACCACTGCTTCAGGTTCTGAAGCATAAGAAAATATACTATCTCATTTCTGTTGAATTTCCGTTTCTGGTCAAGATAGAAAGGATCTGTGATAAATCTCTCTGTAGCTTCCCTGTACTTATCAATTTTTATTCCTGTATCCCATAATGTCTTGTCCATCTGAGCTAATCTGCTTTCCAGAGATAAACATGTCATTTCCTCCCCAAATACTTCTGACATCAATGTTAAAGCCTGGATTTCCTGATACTCATCAAAAACTTTTTCCATCCTCTCAATAATAGCCCGCTCCCTTTGCGCATTCAAAAACATATTGAATGAATATATAGAAATGAACAGCGTTATAGTTATTATAGCTGCTGCAATAAAAATTCCTTTGTTGGTTACCATCTTACTTTTTTCTTAAACAATACCAGGAAAAAGGAAGAAACCCAGAAGAACTGGTACAGGATGAAGAGCAAAAAATATCCAAAATAAGTAGAGATTCTCTTTTTAGGGCTGTTCCTTATTGCATTTAACCCTAATGTGACTAAAACTATCATGCCAATTATGCCAAAAACACCAAAAAAGACAAAAATGCTCGTGTTGAGAAAATCAAAACTCCATGACCAATTAGAGAAAAAATTATAGTTTGTAAGAGAGTATAATGAAATATTTTTCATAATATTCGAAAGTGAAAGATAAATGGACAATAAAAACAGCCCAAGACCAAAAGTTATCAGAGCATAATTAAACGGGATAAAGTATCCAAATAATCCTGCTTTTTCCCTTAGAAATATGTCCTTATGCTGCCAGATGGTCATTAATGCTCCTGAATACCATCTTCTTCTCTGCCTGTACAATAACTTGAAATTGTTTGGAGTTATAGTCCTGACAGAAGTGTTCATGCAATTAGCTATCTTATAACCTGATTTGTGGATCCTGTAAGCTATTTCCAGGTCCTCTGTTATGTTATTTATATCGAAACCCTTAATTTTTTCAAGCAATGTTTTTCTATAAATAGAAAAAGGCCCAGGGGTTACGTGAATGCAGTTGAAAAATGAGAATACTTTCAAAAAAAGGGAAAGCCCAAGTATGTACTCAAGCCGTATGATCTTCTGCAGAATGTTATTAGCGTGCCTAACTTCAACAGAAACAGTGACAGCTCCGATTTTCTTATCACTGAAGTAAGGAACAGTCTTTTTTAGTATGTCTTTAGACACTACAGAATCTGCGTCCATACACGCAATATAACTGCCTGTGGCAACTGCAATGCCCTGGTTTAAACATGCCGCTTTTCCCTTATTTTTTAGATTATCAATAAAAACCATATTTTTCTCATCAGCATAGTTAAGCACAATCTCTTTTGTTTTGTCTTTACTGCCATCATTTACAATGATTATCTCATACAGGCCTTTAGGATAGTTTATTGATTTTAATGATTCTATAGAGTCAGAAATTTTGTCTTCCTCATTATAAGCAGACATGACTATGCTTACTTTTGGTAATCTTTCATTTTTGTCCAGAAGAGGTGATTCGTAAAGATTGTCTCTCTTTTTAAACAGTATAAGCAGAAAAACTACAATGAAGTAAGTGGATAAAAACCATACAATATAAACCAATATCATGTATCCTGGATTCATTTTGATTGTTTTATGTACAAAATATGTTCTTTGCTGTATTTAAAGCTTTATATTTATTTTTTCTTTGTTTTAATAATATCCCCTATAGTGAAAGAATCAGTTTTTGAATGCGCTTGTTTTTCGTGCCTCTCTTCATGCTCTTCTGTCAATTTTATCCTGAGAAATTTACCAATTTTTTTTGCAAGCGCTATTGAAGGCTCAAAATGGCCAGATTCTATCTTTTGGATTAAAGACTCTTTTTCATTAATTCTTTTTGCAAATTCTTCCTGTTTTAAACCTAAACTTTCTCTTTTTTTCCTTATTTTATCTGAGTAATCCTCAACTACCATCTCCATTATTTCTATCTGTAGTTCTTTACCGGCCTTTATTGCGCTTTTATCATCTTCGTTTTGATTAATAACTCCAACAACTTTTCCAAATTTGCTGCATTCATGGCATACACCCAGCTCTGCATCTTCTATGATTGCTTTGTATAATTTTCCATTGGAACCGCACATGTCGCATTTCATTTAATCACCGATTATCGTAACTATAATCTTTCTATTGGTCCTGGGCCCATCTAATTCTACAAACATAGGACTTTGCCATGTTCCTAGCAGCAATTCCCCATTATTTATAGGTATTGTTTCAGAAGGCCCTAATATCGTAGATTTTATGTGAGAAGCTGCGTTACTGTCTATAGCATCATGGCGCCATGCACCTTCTTTGACCAATTGGTTTAAAGCATCTAGTGTATCAAGACAGATATTTGGGTCAGCGTTCTCATTTATTATTATTGCTGCAGTAGCATGCATAGCAAATATATTGCATATGCCTTCCTTTACCTTTGATTTTCTTACAATAGAGTTAATCTCGCTGGTTATATCAATCAACTCCTGCTTTTTTGATGTTGAGAAGGTTATTATTTCCTGCATTAGAACATATTAATGAGAACCAATTTAAAAATATTTTTCTTTTTTGACTCTAAAATAAGACAATGTTTAAAAATTGCACTTTATTAATAATTCCATATGAAAACAATAATAGTTAGCGGAACACCGGGAACAGGAAAAACCACATTATCAAGGAAGTTAGCTAAAAAACTGAGCTTTCATTATATTGATGTCAATAAAATAGTAAAAAAATATAATATTTCTGAAGGTTATGATAGAAAGAGAAAGACAAAGATTATTGACATTAAAAAATTAAATAGGGCATTGATTAAAGAAATAAGCAATTATAAAAATCCAATTCAAAGCAGCATTAAAAAAATTTCAATATTAAATCTCAATAAAAAAATGAAATATAATCAAATTAAATTAATTAAAAATAAAAAAATTGTAAAAAATATTAAAAAAGGAATAATCATTGATTCACATCTTTCTCATTATCTTCCAAAAAAATATGTGGATCTTTGTATAATCACTAAATGTGATCTAAAGGCGCTGAAAAACAGGTTAAAAAAGAAGAAATACTCTGGAAATAAGATAAGAGAAAATCTGGATGCAGAGATATTTGATGTCTGCTTAAATGAGGCTAAGGAAAATAAGCATAAAATTATGAGTGTGGATACTACAAAAGGCATTAATATTGAAAGAATATCAAATAAGGTTAGAGAATGAAACAAATATCATCTTTAGAACTGTATTTTTTAGTAAAAGAATTTAAGGATTTAGAAGGCTCCAGAGTGGATAAAATATATAATTCTGGTAAAGAAGAGATTTATATCCGGCTTTACAAGAGCAATATCGGGAAGAAGATATTAAGGATTATTGTTGGAAAGGCTGTTTTTCTTGCTGGAACAAAATCTGTTGATGAAACACCTTCTGGATTTTGTCTATTGCTCAGAAAACGTCTTGAAGGAAAGTTTCTGGACTCTATAGCTCAAATTGAACCTGAACGTATACTGAAGCTTGTTTTTAAATCTAAAGATGAAACAAAAAACCTTTATCTGGAATTTTTTGGCAAAGGCAATGTAATCCTATGCAATGAAGATGATGTTATAATCGATTGCATGATTCATCATAAATTCAGAGACAGGGCTGTAATTCCAAAGGAGAAATACAAATATCCTAATATGGGTTATAATGTTTTCAAGCTGCAAAAAAATAAACTTACAGAACTATTAAAAAATTCAAAGAAAGATAAAATTGTTGCCAGTCTCGCTGTAGAATTGGGGTTGGGAGGTATTTATTCTGAAGAAATTTGCTTATTAAGTAACATTGAGAAAAATAACAACCCTAAAAAAATAAATAATAATGAAATCATAAACATATTGAATTCAATTAAAAAAATTATTAAAAATAAAAAAAATTGCCAAATAATATATAAGAATGAGGAAGTAGTAGATGTTACACCTTTTGATTTGGAATTCTATAAAGATTATGAGAAGAAAGAATTTCCTAGCTATAATGAAGCGTTAGATGAATATTTCACAAAAGAGTTCAAGATAATGAGAAAAGAAGATTCTGCTTCTGCAAAAAAGACCAATGAACTCAAGAGAATCATAGGAGAACAGGAAGATACTCTAAAGAGTTTGAAATCAAAGGAAATAGAAAACAGGGAAAAAGCAGAACTGATTTATAACAATTACCAGTTAATTAAGGGGGTCTTGGATGAGATAAATAAAGCCAGCAAGAAATATTATTGGGAAGAGATTAAAGAGAGGCTGAAAGGGCATAAAATTGTTAAGGATGTTGATGTTAAGGAGAAGAAGGTTACAGTTGAGACATAATTTCCTTATTACTTTATTTTCTTTGAAATACAAATCCAATCTCTTTGTAGTTTTCTGTAAGCAGAGCCTAAAGGACTCAATCTTTTTAAATTTTCAAATACAGTTTTGAAATAAATTACCCCCCAATCTTCAACTTCCTTTAAGAGTTTGTCGGTATAACCTACTTTAAAACCTTCCTTTACTTCTTTAAGTCTGCCTTTAATAGTGGAATAGTACCCATATAACTTTTCCTTAACTTTAGTTATATACTCGCTAAACTGCTGAAAAAATCCATAGGTTTTCTCCTGCCTTTTTTCAAATAATTCTTCATTCATTTTATTTAAAGAATCACTTTCATCTATTACATCACCCTTTATTATAGAACTAATGTCAGAAGAACTTTTTTGCATTTTAAATAAATCTTTAACTGCTTCTGGAATAGACTCTTTTCTGCTTTTCTTTTGCATCCTTATTGCAGTAATGATTTCTAATATGCTTTCTAAGTTCTGCATCTAGAATGCTGATTAAATCGGTGTTATAAATGTTTTGGTTAAAAATTAGTAACCTTTTTAAAACAGTATATACTACTTATTGATGGACGGCCATAGGGGTTTGGTTCTACCCGATCTCATTCCGAAAATAAGGTGCATTAGCATTTTATCGGGTACTCGGAAGTCAAGCAAGCCTCCGTTTCTAGCTGTACTGTACTTCGTATGGGAACCTAGGAAAGCTGTCCACCTTTTCTTATCATTCGGCTGCTTTTATAACAGTAAGATATTTAAAAAAGGTCCTATTTTCAAATACAAAATGAAAGTGTCTGTAATCGGGACTGGATACGTTGGATTATCGACAGCAACAGTATTTGCAGAATTAGGCAATAATGTCGTAGCTGCAGATATTGACAAAGATAAGATAGACAAATTAAACAGCGGCATAATGCCCATATTTGAGCCAGGGCTTAAGGAATTAGTGGAAAGAAATATTAAGGAAAAAAGATTGAGTTTTACTCATGATAATGAAGAAGCGATAGTGCACGGAGAGGTTATTTTTATTTGTGTTGGGACCCCACCAAAAGTTAATGGAGAAACAGACCTCAAATATGTTGAGGCAGTAGCTAAAGAAATTGCGCAAACAATGAGTTCTTACAAGGTCATTGTCCATAAGAGCACTGTTCCAGTTGAAACAGGAGAAAAAGTTAAGGAAATAGTCAAAGAAAATATAAAGGAAAATGTTGATTTTGATGTTGTCAGCAATCCGGAATTCCTGAGAGAAGGCACTGCAATAGAAGATACAATGGAGCCAGACAGGATTGTTATTGGAGCAGATAACCAAAGGCCAGCAGAAATGATGAAAAAGCTCTACAGCCCAATTAAAGCGCCTTTAATCATAACAGATATAAGGAGTGCAGAACTGATAAAGCACGCATCAAATTCTTTTTTAGCCACAAAAATATCATTCATCAACGCAATTGCACAAATTTGTGAGCTTTCCGGAGCAGATGTCGAGAAAGTGGCAGAGGGAATGGGCTATGACAAGAGAATAGGAAAATCATTCTTAAACGCCGGCATTGGCTACGGAGGATTCTGCTTTCCAAAGGATGTCCAGGCATTCATAAAAATAGCTGAACAATATAGATATGACTTTCAGATGCTGAAAGCAACGCATAATATTAATCAGGAGCAGAAACAAAATTTTGTTGAAAAAGTAAAAAACACACTAAAAGAGGTTAAAGATAAAAAAATAGGTATTCTTGGTTTGTCGTTTAAGCCTAACACTGATGACATGAGGTTTGCTCCAAGCACATTCATAATACCGGAACTGCAGAAACAAGGGGCAAAAATAAAGGCTTATGATCCAGAAGCAACAGAAAAGGCAAAATCTATACTCAATGATGTTGAATTCTGTAATGGTCCTTATGAAGTTTGTAAAGACTCTGATTGTTTGCTGGTTTTGACAGAATGGAACGAATTTAAGGAACTTGATTTAAAGAAAATAAAATCATTATTAAAAAGCCCAATAATGATAGATGGCAGAAATATTTACAACCCAGAAGATCTTAAAAAAGAAGGCTTTACTTATATCAGCGTTGGAAGAGAAGATGTGGTATGAATGGATGTAGTAATATTGGCTGCCGGATATGCTACGAGGCTTTATCCATTGACAGATAATACACCAAAACCGCTGCTGAAAGTGGCTGGAAAGCCAATAGTAGAGCATATAATAAGCAAATTAGAAGAATTGGATGATATTAACAATATATACCTTGTTACAAATGATAAATTTGAACAAAATTTTATAGAATGGAGCTGTAATTTTAATTCTAAAAAACCAATAGAAATAATCAATGACAATACTAAAAGCAATGATGACAGATTAGGTGCGTTAGGGGATATAAATCATGCAATAAATGCAAAGAAAATAGATGATGATTTTATGGTAATAGCCGGTGATAATCTTTTTGAATTTTCATTGCAGAAGATTATTAATTTATTTGAAGGAAAAAAATCCAATATAATTGCACTATGCGATGTTAAAGATCTAAAATTAGCAAAGCATTACGGAGTTGTAGAAATTGAAAATGATATTGTTGCAGGTTTTGAAGAGAAACCAAGCAATCCAAAATCTACATTGATCTCTACTGGAATTTATTTATTTCCAAAAAAGACAATACTTTTAATAAAACAATACATTGATGAAGGCAATAATCCAGACAAGACTGGAAGTTTTATTGAATGGCTCCATAAGAGAGAAATTGTTTATGTATATATTACTGATAAGGCATGGTACGATATAGGAAACTTTGAGCAGCTGGAAGTGGCAAACAAACATTATGAAGACTAAAAAAATGAAAACCACATTAATAACCGGAGGAGCAGGTTTTATTGGAAGCCATTTATGTGATTTCCTGATAGAGAAAAGTTTTAGGGTCATATGCGTAGATAATTTTATAACAGGAAACAGAAAAAATATTGAACATTTGAAATGCGACAATAATTTTACCTTAATTGAGCATGATATAAGCAAACATATCAGCATAGATGAACCCGTGGATTATGTGATGCACTTTGCAAGTCCTGCAAGTCCTGTAGACTACCAAAAAATTCCGATACAAACATTAAAAGCTGGCAGCCTCGGTACACATAATACTTTAGGCTTGGCTGTGATAAAAAAGGCAAAATATTTTCTTGCATCAACATCAGAAGTTTATGGTGATCCACAAGTCAATCCACAGCCAGAAAGTTATTGGGGCAATGTCAATCCCGTGGGACCCAGGGGATGCTATGATGAGGCAAAAAGATTTGCAGAAGCCCTTGTTACAGCTTACCACCAGATACATAATGTTGATACAAGGATAGCCAGGATATTCAATACTTATGGTTCCAGGATGAGAAAAGACGATGGAAGGGCAGTTCCAAATTTTATAAATCAGGCATTAAATAACAAGCCTATAACTATATATGGCGATGGCAAACAAACAAGAAGCTTTTGTTATGTCAGTGACTTAGTAGATGGCATATATAAGTTAATGATGTCTGATGTAAACTCTCCAATGAATCTAGGCAATCCAGATGAATACACCATATTAGATTTTGCAAAAATAATCCAAGAAATATCAAATACAACGAGTAAAATCAAATTTAAGAATCTTCCAGTAGATGATCCTCATATTAGATGTCCTGATATAACCAAGGCTATAAAAGAATTGAATTGGAAGCCCAAAATGGGCTTAAAAGAAGGAATTGTAAAAACTATAGAATGGTTTAGGAATAACTAAAAGATAGATTTTTAATCCCAACAGCGTTCTACCCTTACCATGAATAAATTAGAAGACTATGCGATAAAGAAAGTTGCTAAAGGAGGTTTTATAATATTTATAGGAATAATACTGTCTTCTATTGCGTTTCTTTTTTACAGGATATTAGCGGCAAGGTATTTAGGTCCTGCGGATTATGGAATGCTTACCCTGGGAATAATTATCCTGAATATTACATCACTATTGGGCCTTGCGGGCATTCACCAGAGCATTGGAAAATTCATCAATCACTACCTTGCCAAAAAACAATACGATAAAGTTAAAGGAACCTTAATATCAAGTTTTATTATTACAATATCATTGAGCGTTTTGGTATTATTGATATTATATTATTCATCAAACTTTATCGCAGAAAGCATATTTAATATGCCTGGCCTCAGCACAATAATTGCTATTTTCTCTATAGGAGTGCCATTTAGTGTGCTTACTCAGCTCTTAAAGCATTATTTTTTTGCATTCAAGAAACCGGAATATGCAATAGTGTCAGAGAGCATTTTTGAAAAAGCATTAAACCTTATATTTCTCATTGTGCTGATCTCTATTTCAGCGTCATTATTTACTATCAGCTGGATGTATATTGTTACTTTAATCATATCTTTTATAGTAGCAGCTTTATTGCTAAGATCAAAAATAAAAAGCATCCTAAGAAAGGCGTTAAAGACTACCCTAAATTTCAAGCAACTCCTTTCTTTTTCATCTCCATTGGTGCTGGTTGGGATATTTGGGACTGCTCTTGCCTGGACGGATACAATAATTATCGGCATTTTTAAATCCGGTGCAGATGTGGGGATATATAATGCAGCATATATGGTAGCTTCTGCTATTATGATCTTCTGGTTCTCATTTGGTGATATATTTTATCCTATAATATCGGAGTTATATGCAAAGAAAGCCAAAGAATCAATCAGGAAAAATTTTGAAATAGTCTCAAGGTGGATATTCATAATAGCATTCCCTGTCTTTCTTATCGTTTTGATATATTCTTCAATGATAATTTCGCTGCTTTTTGGTCAAAGCTATCAAAAAGCAGCATCCCCATTGTCGATGCTCATCGTCGGATACTTCTTTGTTACGATGTTTGGACTGGCAGAACAGGGATTGAGGACATTCAAGAAAACAAAATTTCTGGGGATATCAACCTTACTGGTATTTTTAATGAATGTAGCACTTAATATAATCCTAATCCCGCGTTTCGGCATAATGGGAGCTGCTGTTGCCACAACATTTTCACTCTTAACAGTATCTTTAGTAAGATCGCTTTATTTCCGGAAAATGCTTAAATTTGGTTATAATAAAATGCTTTATTTGAAGTTTATTTCTTCTGGTATTCTCGCATTAGCAACATTTTTTTACATCATTAAACTATTCGGCAATCTTGGCAAATATTTTTTCATACCTGCATTAATTGCATATATAATAGTATATTTTATGCTGCTTATTATCTTTAAATCCTTTTCAGAAGAAGACAAAGTAGTGATGAAAGCTGTTAAAAGAAAGATAGGCATTAAATAATGACGTTTATTGAGGCTGATACAAATGGTAAATAAAGATACTTTTGAAGCTCATGATATAGTTACAAATTACTTTACTCAAACATATTTACATAAACCAGAACGGACAATATTAAAGCTCTTTAAAAACAGATTAAAAAATATTAAGATGCTTGATGTTGGTATTGGTGGAGGCCGTACCACATATCATTTCGCGCGTTTAGCAAAAGAATATGTCGGGATAGATTACTCAGAAAAAATGATAGACGCTTGCAAGAAAAGATTTCCAAATGCTTTTGAAAATATTTCTTTCAAACTATGTGATGTGAGGTACATGAGAATATTTAAAGACAACTATTTTGACTTTGTATTTGTTAGTAATAATGGATTAGATTATATGTCTCCTGAAGATAGAATGAAGGCTCTGCTGGAGATAAAGCGAGTAGGTAAAAAAGGAGGATTCTTATACTTTTCAACGCACAATATACAAAGTATCGAGCGGCTACTACCAATACGGCTATCTTTAAATCCTTTAACAACATCAAGAAATATCTTAAGATATATCCTATTAAGACTGCTGAATAAAAGTTTTAAAAAATTAAAACATGAGAAATATGCAATAATCAATGATGGTGCACACCAATTCAGGCTGTCAACTTATTATTCTCAGCCTAAGGAACAGATTAAACAATTGAGCAATTTAGGCTTCAAAAATATCAAGGTTTATTCTTTAGCAGACGGAAAACAAATCATAAAAAAATCTGACATAGATACTACCACAGACGGGCTTTATCATGGGCTTTATTATCTATGCAATTCTTAACTCTTTTTATTCTAATCCTAATGCAAACGAAATTTTGTTACGTGAATAACCATCTTATCCACCTTTTTTGACAATTTTTCCCAGGTGTAATGTTCTGCAACTTTTCTGTGGCTTATATTCTTCTTTTTCAATTGCACAGCTATTTTAGCTTTAAGGTCATCTATGCTGCCGGGCATGCATAAACTGTCTCTGGATGGTTTAAGTATTCTTATAACATCTCCAACAGCAGTTGCCACTATAGGCACATTAACTGCCATATACTCAAATAGTTTTTGGGGGAAACAATATCTTGTAAATGGATTATCACTGGATGCAATAATCAATACATCACTCGCATTTAAAGCCATAACAAGCTGCTCCCTCTTGGGCAGTTCCTCGTATATAATAAAAGAATGTTTGATATTAAAGCCTTCATCTGCTTTCCCACTGAGCAACAGGTAGATTGTTTTATCTTTTTCCCTTAGTTGCCTGACCGCTTCAATAAGATTATTAATCCCCCTATCTTCGGATATATGGCCAGTATATGTCACTAGCTTTATGTTTTGTTTTATTTTAAGCGTGGTTCTTGCAGTCTTTTTTTGGACCCTCCTGAATAGTTTAAGGTCTACACCATTCTCAATAATCTCAAATTTATCTTTACGTAGAAATCTTAGTTTTTTCATCAAGGGGTAATTGGAATAGAAAATATAATCTGATTTCTTTATTACTTTGTGTTCAAGATATTTTACAAACGGTATTTTATAACTGTCATACATTTCATAATTATCCTGAACTTCATATACCATGGAGATTTTGTATTTCCTGGAAAAATAATAACCCACTATTCCCAGCAGGGGCTCTGTTGTCGGGATTATCACATCATAGTCATTCTTACTCATCAGTCTGTTTATTGAATTTATCATAGGAAAAGGATTAAGAAAGCTTACAGGAACAACAAAATAGTTTATTCCATTTTTTTTAATCTTAAATTTCTCTCTTAAATGGTAGTCTGGGCACAGAAAATCAATAGTATATTTTTTAGCAAGCGGCTCAAGAAGCCTAATTTCTCTGCCAAAATTTTCTTTGACCATATCTTTATTTGATCCAAATCTCTTCATAAGAACAAGAATCTTTTTCTTATGCATTTTTTACAACATTCCCTATTATATTAGCCAATTCAACTGCTTCTTGTTCTGTTATCATGGAGTTACAAGGGACAGAAAATCCTCTCTCTACTATTGATTCTGTTACTGGCAGATTTTCTTTCGTATTGTAAAATGGCTGTTTGTGACATGGCCAAAAAAATGGCAAGAATGGAATTTTCCTTTTTACTAACTCTCTGCCTACGGTCAATTTCATTTTCCTGCTTTTGAATATCAATGGATAAACCCAATATACCGGTTCTGTGTCCCTATTTTTTTCCACACTACATATACCATATTTCTTAAACTCCTTATCGTATAATGACGCTATTTTTCTTCTTGCTTCTATGTTTTCATCAATTTTTTTTATTTGGGTTATCCCTATAGCTGCCTGTAAATCAGTCATTCTGTAATTGAATCCCAATAGATTATGGTAGTACCTTTTCTCAATAAAGTCATCTCCTTTAAGCTCATTAGCTTTAACCTTTCCCTGGGATCTCAACAATTTCAATCTTTCATCTAATTCTTTGCTATTCGTTAAGCACATGCCGCCTTCTCCAGTTCTTATTATCTTGCTGGAATGAAAGGAAAGGCATCCTATATCTGATAATGAACCTACCTTTTTTCCTTTATACGTTGCTCCGATGGCTTCTGCAGCGTCTTCTACAACAAACAACCCATTTTTTTCTGCGATTTTGTTAATCTCGTCCATGTCGCAAGGATACCCATACATATGTACGGGTATTATTGCCTTTGTATTTCCGCTTATTTTCTTTTTAATGCTCTCGGCATCAATACATAATGTGTCTCTGTTTATATCAACAAAAACAGGCTTAGCACCTAAGTATGCTGCTGCATTTGCTGTAGCTATGAAGGTAAATGAAGGAACAATTACCTCGTCATCATGCTTTATACCTAAAGCAGCAAGAGAAAGATGAAGTGCTGCAGTTGCATTAAAACATGCACTTGCGTACTTTACATCACAATAAGAACTGGAAAGGCTCTCAAATTTTTGTACATATGGGCCCTGAACTATAAAGTTTTTATCTATTGCTTCATGAAGAGATATTTTCTCTTCTTTTCCAATAATCGGCTCTTCAAATGTTATCATGAGGATTTCCTTTAATAGCGGTAAATAATGAAAGGAATTATTTTTTAAAGAATCTTTTGTACCATTCTATGGTTTCCTTTAAACCTTTTTCAAGCGTATATTTAGGTTTCCACTTTAACAGTCTACGCGCTTTTTTACTGTTCAAATACTGGTCTTTTATTTCCCCTTTTGCTGTATTCAATATCTTTGGCTTTATATTCTCCTTTCTCATAAGTTTTTGGAGTGTATTTACTATTTCCATAACCTCTAATGGCTTATCATTGCCAAAGTTAAAACTCTGGCCTTTAATCTCCTTTTTTTGCAGGTTTTCAGCTATAGTGATATATGAATCTACGACATCTCTTACATAAATATAATCTCTTTTAAAAGTGCCATCGCTCCTTATAATCGGCCTTTGATTATGAAGCAAAGATTTTATAGTTTCCGGGACTATCCTATTGAAGTTGAGGTCGTTCCCCCCATAAATGTTGCCGCATCTCGCAATACCTATTGGCATTTCATATGTCTTTGCATATGATTGGGCTATCAGGTCAGAACACGATTTAGAAACATCATAAGGATGCTCTCCAATAAGAGGCATATCTTCTGTGTAAGGTAGCCTGTCACTGGTTCCATAAGCCTTATCGCTTGATGCAACTACAATATTCTCTACTAATCTTGAGTTTCTGCACGCTTCCAGAACATTCCAGGTACCCCTTACGTTTGAATTGAAAGTGCCTAATGGAGACCTATTTGCTGTTTCTACTATTGTCTGCGCTCCAAGATGGAAAACAGTATCTATTTCATACTCATTCAGCGCTCTTTTTATGTTTAGATAGTCTTCCAACTGTCCTGATACAACATTGACTTTGCCAAATATACTGGATTTTACCAGGTGTGATTTTGGGACAAAGTCCCGCATATAAATAGTGACTTCTGCACCAGCATCATAAAGGTATGATGTAAGCCAATAGCCTACTATTCCTGTTGCTCCTGTAACAAATATGTTTTTTCCTTTAAGCTTTGACATTTTTATCCCATACCATCCATTTTGCCTGGCCTTTATCAAATGCTTCATTTAGCATCCTAGTGTCTTTGTAAGTATCCATGCCTTCCCAGAAGCCATTATACTTATAGGCAATAATCTGTCTATCTTTTGCAAGCTGCTCCATAGGAACAGATTCTAAAACACTATCATCTTCAAGGTAATTAAATATTTTCTTGTTAAATACAAAAAACCCTGCATTTATCTGCATGTCTATGAAAGGCTTTTCTTTAAAGCCCATAACAATATTACCATCATTAGTATCAACAATTCCGAAGTTAGAGCGGAGATTAACGCAAGTCATTGTAGCTATTTTACCATTCTTTTTATGGTATTCAACAAGTTCTTTAATGTCAATATCAGATACCCCATCAGCATATGTTACCAGGAAGTCTTCAGTTTTTATGTATTTTTCAATCTGTTTTATTCTTCCTCCGGTATTTGTATCTAATCCTGTATCTACAAATTCTATATTCCAGTTTTCATTGTTATTCTGAGTAAAGTAATCTTTAATTTTCTCTCCCTTATAGCCCAAACATAATATAAAATCATTATACCCATAATGGGAATAAATCTTCATTATGTGCCACAATATTGGCTTACCCCCAATCTCCACAAGAGGTTTTGGAATAACGTCAGTATGCTCTCTTAATCTTTCTCCTTTTCCCCCGCATAATATCACTACTTGCATAGGCTCTGGTTACGTTATTGTATTTAAAAATGTTGCTTATTCTAAATTGATTACATATTACCTTATAACTATAAATTTTTAAAGTTATAGTATGAACTAGACCATTATTATGGGAAAAAATAAGATACTAGTCTTGGCTACTACGTTCCCTAGATGGAAGAACGATACAACACCAAGATTTGTTTATGATCTATCTGATAAACTTACTAGGAACTATAATGTAATAGCTCTTGCCCCGCACCATAAAGGCTCTAAAAAGAAAGAAGTTATGGGAAGGTTACAAGTTAGGAGATTTGTGTATTTCAAGCCAGAAAGCCTGCAGAAATTGTGCTATGAAGGCGGCATGATACCTAACATGAAAAATAGTTTTTTGGCAAAGATACAGATGCCTTTACTTATCATATCTGAACTGCTGTCATCATATAGGCTTGTAAAGGAAGAACATATTAATATGATTCATGCGCATTGGATTCTTCCACAAGGTTTTGTTGGTGTTTTTCTGAAGAAATTATTTAAAATTCCTTTATTAGTTACTGTGCATGGAAGTGATCTGTTTCCTTTGAAAAATATGTTATTTAAAAGATTACAAATTTTTGTGGTTAAAAATGCAGATTCTGTAACAGTAAACAGCAATGCAACAAAAAACGAATTAGTAAGAAGATTCCCTTCTTATTCTTCGAAAATCAGTGTAATCCCTATGGGAATTGATATTAATAGATTTAAAGAGAGAAGCATCAAAAAACCAAAAAAATATTCAGGGAATAGCATATTGCTTTTTGTTGGAAGACTAAGTGACCAAAAAGGGCTGCAATTTCTTATAAGCTCTATGCCAGATGTGTTGAAGCATTACCCAAACATAAAATTATTAGTTATAGGAGAAGGACCTTACTTGGATAAATTGAAGGATAGTGCAGGCGCAAATAGAATAAGCGATAATGTGGAGTTTCTTGGCTCTATGTCTAATTCAGAAATTGCTAAATATTATAATTTTGCAGATATTTTTATTATTCCCTCACTTTCAACCAAGACCGGTACAGAAGCTTTAGGCTTATCTTTATTAGAGGCAATGGCATCTGGATGTACAGTTATTGGGACTAAGGTAGGAGGCATCCCTTTTGTTATAAAGAACAGTTATAATGGAATGTTAGTTAAGCAAAAAGATAGTAAAGAATTGGCTAATGCAGTTATTACCTTATTAAAAAACAATCAGAAATCAAAAAAGCTTGGAAAGAATGCTGCTGAATTTGTAAGAAAAAATTATTCATGGGATAAAATATCAAAAGAATTTATTAAAATATATAAGAATCTACTAAAATGAAAACATCCTTAGAAATTCAGTTGTTGTGGTATAGATTCTTTTCAAGTGTGCTTGGAAGAGGAGTTTTACGATTTTTGTCTATGGGGGTTAGGGTAAGAAATCTTAGAAGATACGATAAAAATAATTTTTCAAAAAAATATCCCTTCTTTATTGTAATAACTACGGACACAGAATCTGGTTATGTTGAGAAAAGTCAAAGAAGAGTATGGCAAATGGAAAATCCTGAAGCGTTTCAAGGCTATTATTATGGAATAAGGAATCTGATGAAAATTTTTGATAAACACAATATTAAAACAACTTTTTTTCTATCTACTCGGTGTTTCTCAGCTAAAGGAAAAGATTACAAACAGATAAAAAAAGAACTTAACAATGTAATCAAGAAAGGGCATGAGATCGGGTTACATTTACATGCTGATTCTGATTTTTCAATACAAAAAAAACTTTCAAAAAAATTTGATGCGACAAGCGCTTTTTTTTACAATTATAAAGAGAAATTAAGAATAATAAAGGCTGGAAAAGAATTGATAAAAGAAAACCTTGGAAAAAACACATACAAAAATCTTATAAGCTTCAGGTGGGGCAATTGGGCTTTGGATTCGGAAGGAGCAAAAGCGTTAAATAAATTAGGTTTTAAAATTGACAGTTCTGCTGTTCCGGGTATAAAAGGACACACTAACGATACAATGAAGCATGATTGGAGTAAAGTTAATAGACATTACCCTTGGAGGTTGAGCATATCTAATTATCAAACAACAAATCACAACAATTCAAACATCGTGGAAATTCCTATTGCAACTTTTGATTTTTTTGGTTCAAAGATGAGAGCTGATCCGATATATTCAGTTTTACTGAATAAGGCTTTTGTCAAATATTATAAGAAGGCAGATAGGTCAGAGAAACCATTTATTTTTGTTGTTATGACACATAGTTCTGAAGCAACATATCGTGGTGGAGATTCTACTCTGGCTGTAAAAGACCTGGATAAGTTTATATCAATAGTAAAAAAACATAATGATGTCGAATTTGTTACTTTGAATGAGGCTTATAAAAGATACATCGAATAGTGATATTGGAGATTCTTAGAAAAGTGCGTAAATGAATGGAGAAACCGCACTACTCTGCCCAAATACAATTAATATGCCTACTAAAATAAGCATAATAATTATTGGAGCAAGCCACCATGCTTTTCTGGCTTTCAAAAAGTCCCATGTTTCCCCTAAAAGTGATTTGTTGTTTGACATTATTTTATTTATTAATCACATCATATTTAATAATATTTACTATTTCACCAGCAATTTCTTCACTAAAATTAGCATTGTAATGTACAGCATCTACATAAAGATTTTCGTTTTTATCAATTTGCATATCTGCTAACCAGATAATATTCCTTTTATCCCCACCCTTTAAATTATGGTAATGCTTTTCAAGGACATTATATCCTAAAAAACTATCCACATGAATATCAAAGATATCCGGATTTTCTTGAAAAATTATATGATTCGATAAGTTATATTTATACGTTGGTGTAGGTTGGATAACGAAATAAGTTTTTATATTATATTCTTTGCCTATTGCATCAATAATTCTTTTATTGGTAAGATATCTTTGGATAGTTTCTTTTAATTCTTTCTCTGATTTAGATTGTAGCTTTTGCCTGAAGGGATCAAAAAAGGTATAAACTCTTGTTATCGGGAGGTATGATAAAACAATGCCTAATTTATTTTTACCACTAACAACATCATTTAATAGTTTGGTAACTGCTGGGTCTGAACCCGCAAATAAAAAATCATTAATACCATCAATAAAAATTGCCATATCCGGTACTTGATTTCTAAGTATTAATACTTCCAATAAAGCCCGCTCCTGGCTACTAAAATACATAGTTCTGCCAAAATTAAATATACATACCTTAGAATGATATTTTCTTAGTTTTGATTGCATATTTGAGGGTATTGTATCTTTATCTGCAACTCCCACTCCAAAACCCGTAGAACCTCCAAAGACGAAAATATTATAATTATTATCATTAATCGGATATTTACATTGATTTTCAACAATTCTGAAACCGTTTTCATCTATGTTAACATATTTTCCAGATTGAACTGTCGTAAATTGGGTGAAGGGCTCATATTCAAATTCTACATCCCAACTTCCAAGTACCATGTCTTTTATTTCGGCCTCTGAAAGATCTGGGTAAACCCTCTTTAGGGTTTCCATCCCATAAGTTAATGGAGTTCTGCTAACATCCTTAAATTTGACAATCATTATCTCCAGAAAAATATTGGCTATGATAAACAAAATAATTACATTTAAAACAATTACTGCAGTTGTTTTGTATATCTTTAAAAATTTTTTAATCTTTCGCATATTTCTCACTATCCCACATATCTTTTGGATTGTCTTCCCTTTTTATTAAGAACTTTCCCATTACCAGGCAATCTATACCGGTTCCCATCATGCATTTGTAGGCATCGTAAGGCGTGCATACAATCGGTTCTCCTCTTATGTTGAATGAAGTATTTATTAAGATAGGTATTCCTGACAAGCTACCAAATTCCTTAATCAAGTCGTAGTATAATACATTTTGTTGTCTTCTTACTGTTTGCAGCCTTCCAGAGCCATCAACATGAGTCACAGCAGGTATTTTTTTTTGCCATTCTTTTTTTATCGGGTAAACCATCAGCATGTAATCAGTTGGTTCCGGAATCGGCACATCACTATCAAAATATTTTAAAGCGTCATCTTCACAAACAACCGGAGCAAAAGGCCTGAACTTTTCCCTATGTTTTACTTTCTGATTAAGTATTTCCTGCATTTTAGGATTGCGTGGATTTGATAAAATGCTTCTTGCTCCTAATGCTCTTGGGCCCCATTCCATCCCCAAATGGAACCATCCAACAACATAATTATCATAAATCATCTTTGCACTAGTTTTTATAAGCTCTTTTTCGTCCTTAAATTCAGAATATTTTATCTTGTTTTTATCTAAAAACGACATGATTTCTTGCGTGGAATATTTTGGGCCAAGGTAGGCATTCCTAAATATGTAATTTCTTTTATGCCCCAATATGCTATTGTAAATATAAGAAGCAACTCCTATACTTGTGCCGCCGTCACCTGCATCTGGATGGATCCAAATATTTTTAAAATCTGTGTTTCTTAATATTTTCCCATTATAGACGCTGTTTAATGCAACACCCCCTGCAAGAATGAGATTATCGCATTTGATTACCTTATAGATGTGATTAATAATTTTAGTTAAAATTTCTTCGGTTATCATCTGCACTGCCGCTGCAATATCCTTATGCCTTTGAGAAATTTCTGATTCAGGACTTCTTACTGGCCCATCTAAAAGTTTACACATTTTTTTTGACGGCATCCTATCAGCATAATGAAAAATGAAATAACCCATATCAAATCTAAAACTTCCATCTTCCTTTACATCTATGACTTCCCACAATTTCTTGTAATATGGATTGGTATTTTTATCCATGTTGCCATAAGGGCTTAGCCCCATAACCTTATACTCAGAGTTATTCACACTAAAGCCAAGATATGCCGTTATAGTTGAATAAAGCAAGCCAATAGAATGAGGAAACTTAATTTCTTTAATTAATTCTATGCCACTGCCTTTTCCAAAACCATAAGTTGTAGTTGTCCATTCACCAACACCGTCGGTTGTAATAATCACAGCCTCTTCAAATGGACTTACTAAAAAAGAACTTGCAGCATGAGCAAGATGGTGTTCAATGAATAGAACATCTCCTTTATATTTTAACTTCTTCTTTATCGTTTTTGTAACTCTTAGTTTTTCATTGATCCAAGAAGGTATAGAACTTAAGAATGTCTTAAAGCTTTTAGGGAACATCTCCAAGTGCTGAGATAAAACTCTTTCGAACTTAAGAAACGGTTTTTCGTAAAAACCTACATATGCAATATCATCTATGGTTATATTCTGACTTTTTAGGCAAAACTTAATCGCATTAATTGGAAAAGAGGTATCATGCTTTTTTCTTGTGAATCTCTCTTCCTGAGCAGCAGCTACTATAATCCCATCTTTCAGTAAGGCTGCAGATGAGTCGTGGTAGTAACATGCAATTCCCATTATAAATTCATTTTTTTTAGATATCATTGTTTATCGTGAATATAATTAATTTTTCATATAAAATTATTTTAAAATTGCCTGTAATACTCTTCGATAGGCTTCTTTTTTAAGTTCAAATCAGACCAATAGGTTTCTTTTTTTGATATTTTTATTTCTAAAAAATGTTTTCCCACTATTTTTGCAAATATAGAAGTTAATCCCACTCCAATTAAATATACAAATGTCAATAATATCGTATTGATTATTAGGGCTATGTTATGTCCAAAGTTGCCCATACCTTTCTTCGCACCTGTAAAAAATTGTTTTAATTCTTTCATTTCAAAAATCTCTTTATTGCAACCCCGATTAGAGCAATTAATATTGTGATTCCCATGACATGAATGTAAGACCACGATTCAGGAATTTTTTTCAATAATATCAATATAAAAAATAAAATTGTTGTGAACAGAAAATAGCTGAAAATGTAACCTGATTTCTCTCCTATTTTTTCAATTGTTTTGTTTTCTTCAAAAATCATAATAAGAGCTAAAAATACCGTCTTTATAAATCTTTTTAATAATAAATAATAGGTATTTATTTCTTAATTGCTACTGTAAAATAATATGTAGGCCACCTTTCAGATATGTCCAAAAAGTCAAGCAGGCTTATTAGCTGGGCTATAATATAAAAAGGATAGAAAACTATAATTGTTAAAAAACTGGTTATTTTTCTTATAGATTTAGGAGCAATTAAAGGTATCCCTTTGATTAGCGAATGGAAAAATACTGCAGGAAGATTGAAGATTCCTCCAACTGCCTTTATCTTTTTTATGTAAAAATCATTTTTTAGAAGTTGCTTTATTCCATATTCTGTAAATCTGTACTTATCAATAGGAACGTCATGAATTGGATAGATGAAAGGCATTATAATGACAAGTTTTCCATTTTTTTTTAGAATGTGGGAAAACTCTTTTACGGACTTAAAGGGATTATCGTAGTAATATAATGAATTTACGCATACAATGCCATCAAATCTGGACTTTTTCAATGGAAGAGATATAGCATTGCATACTACTTGAGTTTTTTTTGTTAGAGCTATATCTGCACAAACTATCTTGGCTTTTATACTTTGATGATAATATGGGTTTTGTCCGCAACCTATATCCAGAACAATATCAGAGTTTTTGAATAAACCTCTAAACAATCTAAGTATCTTCCTTCTTATTAAAAAGAATTCTCCGAGCATTTTACCTTTTTAGCATATCTGCTATGAACCCAAATATTATGATTTGTAATCCTATACTCAGGATTAGTATGTCAAACATCATTAAACCTAAATGCCTGTTTACTCCTTCTGCAAAAAATTGGATATATACCAAATAGATTCCAAGTGCAAAACCTAGTGTAAATATTGTTCCCCCTATAATACCAAAAAACTTTAATGGCTCATAGTCTCTGTAAGTTCTTATTATATTTATCCATGCCCTAATTGCATATTTAAATGGATTGCTTATTAGCCTGCTTTTTCCATTCCTTTTAGCGAAATAAATCGGAATTTCCTTAATTCTGAATTTCTTCTTTACAGCACGTATGATTTGCTCTTGTGTATAGGTATGGTTAGAATTTATCTGTATATTTTTTGCAACCACTCTGGTAAAGGCTCTAAAGCCAGTTTGGGCATCTGAAATTTTAATTCCAGTTATACTGGAAATTACCTTTGAGAAAGCTTTATTACCTAGCCTTTTTATAAATGACATACCCTCTATCTTGCCTTTAAACCTACTTCCTAAAACTAGGTCATAATTGTTTTTAATTTCATTAATCAATTTTGGAATTTCTTCCGGCTGGTATTGTACATCAGCATCTGTATGAACAATTATATCAGCACCTAAATCTAAAGCCTTTTCTGTTTCTGTTCGAAAAGCATCTGCCAAGCCATAATTTTTTGGGTGAGAATAGACAATAGCACCAGCTTTTTTTGCAATTTCTGCTGTTTTGTCATTGCTCCCATCATCTACAACCAATACAGCATAATTATAATTACCCAATTCCATAACTTTCTTTATCTCGCTTACAACATCCCCTATGCTTTTTTCTTCATTAAAAGCAGGTATAGTGACTACTATTTTCATATTTTCAGGGAAATAACTATAATATTTAAATATATACCTAAATTAGCTTAGAGGATATATTATGAACTAATACTAACAAACTTACAATTGTCGTGAAAATGATGTGGAAAAAATATTCAAAAATACAAATTTCTATAATTTTATTGCTTCTGGTATCATTATCTATACAAGCATTTATAGGAATAAAACAAAATTCAGTTACATGGGACGAAAGCTGTTTTATAGCACATGGAAAAGCAATATTTGATACTGGTTATATGAGGTATATGCTGTTAATGGACCATGGGCCATTGTCTTATTATGTCAATAGCATTTTTTTGCTTCCCCTCAAGTTTGACAGAAGTATATGGGTGCCACCAGAAAATCCAGCCATAGAATGCCAGGATATAGGCCAGAAAGCTTTATTCGAATCAGGATACGATTTTAAGAAAATTCTATTTGTATCAAGATTGCCATTTGTTTTTCTTTCCCTAATACTTGCTTTTTATGTCCTTAGCTGGTCTACACAATTATATGGAGAAAAAAGCGGCATAATAGCATTGTTGCTATATTCATTTAACCCCACTATAATAGCTTATTCTGGCTTGATAGTATCTGATTTTGTTGTGGCAATGATGATTTTTATTGCTACTTATTATTTCTGGAAACTCATTAAAGAACCATCTAAAAAAAATCTTATACTTACTGGAATCTTTTTTGGGCTTGCACAGCTTTCAAAAACAACTGCTATTCTGTTGATACTCTTTTACGTTATAATAGGATTTACTGCTGTATATAAGAAAGAAAATAATATCAGAACAAAGACATTAATTAGGTATTTTTTAGTTATATTCCTAATTACATTTTTATTAATATTTGTGTTCTACAAATTCCAATTTGGCACATTTAATGATACTTTGCCTCCCACCCATTATGGAGACAAAGCTAGAGCAGAATTGGGTAAAATACCTTATTTTTCAGAACCTTTGCTTTTTATTTATGATAAAGTTCCATTTCCAGCACCACTATTTATTGGCACTATAGGGACTGTTTTCTACCTATCACTTCAGCAAAGTTATGGATATGTTTTTGGCAATATAACCGAGGGTATTGTGTGGTATTTTCCGATAGTCTCATTCTTACTAAAAACAAGTTTACCATTGTTAATAATGATACTCCTGCTTTTAGTATTTCATAAAAAACTACCAAAAAAAGACATAGTAACATATTTATCTTTGATAGCACCAATATTGTTATTTTTCATAATATTTTCTAATACTGATAAAATGGCCGGTATAAGACATATATTTACAATATATCCTTTCGTTTTTGTATTGGTCAGCAATATAATCAATATTAAGATTAAAAGGAAAAAATACTTCCATTGGATTATTGGCGCTTTACTGTTTTTTTATGTATTATCTACTATATCAATTGCGCCTTTTTATCTATCCTACATAAACATACTTGGCTTAGGCCCTAATAATGGATGGAAAATAAGTGGCGGTACAGACATAGATTTGGGCCAAGACCTAATGGGTTTGAAACAATTTATGGAAAGAAATAATATAGATAAAATAAATCTGAGTTATTTCGGTTCTGTAGATCCAAAACATTATGGAATCTCGTATGATTATATGCCTTCTCCGTACTTCCAGCCCTGGGATCCGGATTATAGCTATTATTTGGAGAGTAGGTATGAGAACTGCTCGGAGAGAAAAGGAAAAATAGCTATTAGTGTCACAAATCTTCTAAATATCCATCTATTTGATAAGACTTGCTATGATTGGCTTAAGAGTTATGAACCTATAGAGAAAATAGGATATTCAATATTTATTTATGATATAGAATGATTTTTAGGAAATCGTCTATTTAACTATATGATTTATTTACAACTTCTTTGCTATACAGAATAATGACACTCCAAAAGGAAAATTAATCCATTTTAACAGGGTTCTTTCTATAGACATTATGAATTTCAACAAAACATTTACTAAAGGATTTTCCTTCTTTAAGTCTGTTGATCCCTTTGTATCAAACAAGATGCCCAGTTTTCTTTTTAAGAAGACAAAAGGAAAAAGGAAAAAATTGTAATATGTCAATCTCTCAATCTTGAATCCTGCAGATTTCAACTTTTGCTGAATTTCATTGGCATTATACCTTGTTCTTGCATGTGATGCGATGTCATGCCTGCCTAAAAGGAATTTGCATGCGGAGTCAGTAATAAATATTCTACCTCCTTTTTTGCAGACCCTTGCCAACTCTTTCAATGCTTTTTCATCATCACTTACATCTTTATGGTACAACACATCAAAACACCCTATGATATCAAAATAATTTGATCTGAATGGTATGTCAAGCACAGAACCTTTAGTAACATTCTTTAATCCTCTAAGTTTACAAAATTTTAAGGCATGCTGAGACAAATCAATACCATAAGCTTTTCCGTACTTGTTGAATTCATTTAATATTATTCCTGTGCCGCATCCAACATCTAATATTCTTCTCTCTATATCTTTTTTCGGATAATATTTCCTTAAAAATGAGAATATCAGCTTCCTTTTGTTCAAGAACCACCAATGTGATTCTTCAAGGTCATACATCTTTTTATATTCGTCGATTTCCATTGTTACATTACCTAATTCTGAAATACTATTGATATAAATTATTTAATAAAGAATGAATTAAAAAATAAAATTTATTGTTTATGTTCATTATATGCCTCTTTTATTGATGTTGCTACAAACTCCAGCTGCTCTGGCAAAATATGCGGACTGCATGGCAGATAAACCCCTTTCTTCTCAAGAGCATCACTTACTGGAAAAGTGCCTTCTGTTTTAAAAGGTGGTTGCTTGTGTAGCCCTGTAAAGAAAAACCTTGTTTCTATACCTTTCTTAAAAAGCAATTCCTTTAACCTATCCCTTGAAACACCAAATTCACCCTCAATTAAAATTCCATACATCCAGTAAATGTTTCTGACATTATCTGCTTCATAAGGAAGAGTGATTCCGGGTATACCTTTCAATAATTTATTGTAAGTACGGGCAACCTCTATCTTCTTCTTTATTATATCTTCAATATACTCCATTTGTGCCAAGCCAATAGCAGCCTGGATGTTTGTCAACGGATACTTAAAACCTATCTCTTCGTGGATGTACCTTCTTTCTTTATCAAAACAAAAATTTCTTAAACTTTCTACACGGTCTGCCAGTTTATTATCATTAGTTACGACCATGCCCCCTTCTCCTGTAGTTATGACCTTGTTTGTATAGAAACTAAAGGCACTTATATCCCCAAAGCTGCCTGCCTTTTTTCCATTATATAAAGCGCCAATCGCTTCTGCAGCATCTTCTATAACCTTAAGATTGTATTTTTCTGCAAGTTTCATAATCGGATTCATATCACAAGGATGCCCATAGATATGTACTGGTATGATTGCTTTTGTTCTTTTGGTTATTTTATCTTCTATTTTCTGAACGTCAATTGTCCAGGTTTTTGGTTCGGCATCGACAAAAATAGGTTCAGCTCCCTGATATGCAACTGCAAGTGCCGGAGCAATCATAGTAAAATCCGGAATAATCACCTCGTCTCCTTTTCCAATTCTTAAGGCAGCGACTGCGAGGTGCAGTGCAGCAGTGCCGCTTGTTACGCTGATACCACGTTTAACTCCACAATAGGCTGCGAATGTTTTCTCAAACTCATAATTGTATTTTCCAAAAGCAGAAATCCAGTTAGTCTTAAAACAATCCATGACGTATTTTACTTCATTCCCTTTCAAAAACGGTTCATAGACTGGTAGCATTGTGCAACCTCAATTATAGCTCAATCTTATGTGTATCATCTTCATATCCACCATCACACCTTTGCTTATCTGTAAATATCAAGAAGGTTGTGTCTTCTATAGCTTTAAGTGAATGAGCAACCATAGATGGAATAGTAACAATATCTCCTGCTTCCATCATGATTGTTTGGGGTTTAGTGCCTTCCATGGAAACGTCTTTTGCAGTCAATTCAATCTTCCCTGAGAGAATGTAAGTAATCTGTTTTGCATCCTTGTGGAAATGATTGCCCCTTACAGACCCTTTCTTTGAGATAATCATACCAATATGGCTGATTTTCTCTTTGTCAACTAAATCAAAAATCGCTCCACGATCGTCTTCAAATACAGATTTAATTCTCTTAATTTGCAGCATTTATACCTCTTCCTAACTAACAATCCTTGGAAAGGGCATCGGAATAATAAACTTTCCCCCTTGTTTCTTAAAGCTGTCAAGATTTCTCATAATTTCGTTTGCAAGATTCCAGGACAATAAAAGTGCATAGTCGGGATTGTCTTCTGATAATTTACTGTCCGGATGTATAGCGATATGTGTTCCCGGTGTATAAAGACCGATTTTTGTTTCGGCATTTTCAGTTATATAGTCTAGAATGTTGGCATCAATCTTACAATAATTTAGAAGTGTATTGCCTTTTGCAGGTGCACCTATCCCTACGATAGTTTTCCCCTGCTTTTTTAATTCTAATAATAAAGAGACTAAACTATTGCGGTGTTTTTTAACATCTTCTGCGAATTTTTTTAAGGTATCAATAGAATACAGCTTCATTTTGTTTTCCTTTTCTATAAATTCCTGCACATGGGGTGAAATATCCCTTTTTCCTTTTTTCCCTATGTATACTCTTAATGAGCCACCATGAGTATCTACTAACTCTACATCAAATACATCCATGTTAAATCTCTTAATAAATGGCACAATTGGCTTAACTGACATATACCCCAGATGTTCGTGATAGATCATGTCATATAACAATTTTTCAATCAGGATAGCAGCATACTGAACTTCAAATATAAACACTCCATTTTCATCGAGCAGTATATCTATACCTTCCATAAAATCATCCAGGTCAGGAATGTGAACAAAAACATTTGTAGCTGTTATGATTGAGGCTTTACCTTTTTCTTTAACTATCTGCTCTGCCAACTTTGAGTTAAAAAACTCTGGGATAGTTTCAAAACCCTTTTCAATAGCCTTACTAGCGAGATTCTTTGCAGGGTCAATGCCTAAAACATTCATACCCAGTTCTTTGAATCTTGATAATAAGATGCCTACATTGCTGCCTATATCAATTACAAGAGATTTTGGGGCTAATTCAAATTGTTCAGTTACTTTTTTGCCCATATCAGAAAAATGTTTTCGAAAAGACGTAGATGTAGAATTATCATAAGGGTAATTTCTGCAGTATAACACTTCTCCTGGAACAGTATATCCCAGCTGCATATATCCACAATCCTTGCATATACAGGTCTGAAGGGGATAATATGTCTCTGGTTTGTTAAGCTCCTGTTTTGTGAGAAAACTATCAGATGGCGGTGTAAAACCCAAATCCAGAAACATTTCCAGTTTTTCACTCTTACATAATCTGCAATTCATTTTAATTACCAGTTTCCTACTTTTTCCTACTTTCTGAGATAATGAATACTTGATCGTATATAAATGTAACGGATTAGCCTTACCCATTATAAACATCTAATAACAAAACTTTTAAAAAAGCGTGTAATCCTCAATTAGTCATGCAGGAAAAAATCTCTATATCGATAGACAAAGAACTCATTTCAAAAGCTGATAATTTAGTAAATGGCAAATTCATTAAAAAACGATCTCAGGCTTTTGAATTTATAATCAACGAGTATTTTAAAGGACATGGGATAAATCATCTTGTTATTCTTGGCGGAGGTCTTAATATTAAAATAGACACCCAGGTTGTTGTAGAAAATGTAAAAAAATTGATGAAATTCGATCTTAAAGAGGTTTATATAATTGGAGATAAAAATTTTGAACACCTTAAAAAAGAACTTTCCAAATTGAAGTTAGATGTTTATGTTGTAGAAGAAAAAAAACTAATGGGAACAGCAGGAGCTTTGAATCTAATTAGGGGGAAGATAAACAAAACTTTTTTTCTTATTTTCATTAACATTAAGTTTGATTTTAATTTAAACAAAATGGTTGAATTACATAAACAAAACAACTCCATAGCAACTATCGGAGTAACCCTTACAAGGAAGAATACCGTACCTGATAACATTATTGTTGAAGGAAATAAGATAGTCGCTTATAATAAAACAAAAAACCAATTTGTAAATGCAGGAATATATATTTTCCAGCCAGAAATTTTTTCTTACCTTCCGAAAAAAGGTACATTTGACAAGCATATTTTTCCAAAATTAGCAAATGAAGGAAAATTGTTCTCTTATATCATCACAGAAAATTGGGAATATCTTGGATAAAATTAAATAAAAAAATGAAAGGGAAAAAGGTATCAGTAATACTGCCGACATATAATGAAAAAGACAATATCGAAGAACTTATCAGGCAGGTGTATCATTATACTGGAAAAGATTTATTCGAAGTGATTGTAGTAGATGACAATAGTTCTGATGGAACAGAACAAGTAATAAAAAAACTACAAAAAGGATATAATAATCTACGTCTTATTGTAAGAACAAATGAAAGAGGCCTTTCTTCTGCAATCTGGAGAGGAATAAAAGAATCAAAAGGAAATGTTGTAATGTGGCTTGATTGTGATTTATCACATCCGCCAAAAGTTATACCCCAGTTGCTTGAGAATATCCCCCAATATGATGTGGTCATTGCTTCTAGATATGTAAGTGGAGGTAAAGATAAGCGTTTATTTATGCGTGTTTTAGCAAGTAAGCTTGTAAACCTTTTAGCATACATTTTTTTAGGACTAAAAGTGAAAGACCTAACTTCAGGATTTTATGCAGTTAAAAAAGAAGTTTTTTCACGTGTTAAGTTAATAACAACAGGACATGCGGAATATTGCATAAAATTTTCTTATGATTCAGTTAAAAAGGGATTTAAAATCAAGGAGGTTAGTTATGTATTCTCGGATAGAAAAAAAGGAAAATCAAAAACCACTTCAAGTTTAAGCAACTTCTTATATTATGGTTATCTTTGCGGCAAAGAGATCATTAAATTAAGTGTTGGAAAATAAAATGATAGAAATCTTTTACTTTATTTTTGTTGCATTAGTTGCAGTTGCACTAGGGCAAAAAATTTTGAAGCTAATTCACGTAAAGTTTGATTCCGATCTTCTAAGATTCATATTCTCTTTTCCTTTGGGATTGGCAGTTTTAGCCTATGCTGCCTTTTTTTTGGGGATTGCTGGGTTGTTATATAAATCAATATTTATCTCAATCTTATTATTGCTTTTGATATTATTAATCAAGGATATAATAAAGATAATCTCACTTTTGTTTCATTCATTTAGAAATCTAAAAAAAATAATAAAAAAAGCCAAATTTAACTTCTTTACCATCTTGCTTTTGTTTTTATTGTTATTTGTCGCACTTAATTTTATTATCAGTTTTTCCCCCCCATGGAATGTAGATCCGGTAGCTTATCATCTTGCTGTTCCTAAGATATATATTGAAAATCATAAGATTATTTATCTGCCTCATATCATTTACGCAAATCTTCCTCCATTAGTTAATTTTATCTATCTTATTGGGCTTTTATTGCATAATGGAATTCTATCAAATCTTTTTGCATATTCTTTAAGTGTTATATTTGTAATAGCAATATACTCTTTTTGCAAAAAATTTTTTAATACGAGGATAGCAATTTTGGCTTCTTTGATTTTCTATACTTTTCCTAAGATAAGTGGGGTCGTTTCAACGACCTTTATAGATATTCAACTGGCATTATTTGTTTTTTTGTCAATATACGCGCTGTTTATGTATTTTGATTTAAAGAATAACCAGTGGCTGATATTATCTGCAATATTTATAGGATTTGCAATTTCATCAAAGGTTTTTGGAATCATAGGAGCAATTGGAATCTTAATCTTATTGGCATATAACCTGTTTTTAAGGCTGGCAAAGAATGAGATTAATTATAAGGATGTTTTTTTTAAAATACTTGTTTTTTCATTGATTGTTTTCATAATCGTTATGCCCTGGCTAACAAAAAGTTATTTCTTTACTGGAAACCCTGTTTGGCCACTTTTTAATGATTTTTTTGATGGGAACTATTGGGATAAAGAGCATCAAGAACGTGAATCAGAAGTCCTATTGGGAAGGGAGCTAAGCATTATTAATTATATAAGGGTCCCATGGGATATACATGTGCAGAAACAAAATGATGATAATAGGAGTGTCCATGACGGCGAATTACTGGGACCATTCTTTATGGTGTTTTTGCCTCTTTACTTTTTTCTCAGAAAGAATAGAACTGTAAATCTGCTGTTTTTTTTAATATTTGCTTACATGACTATGTGGTTCTTTGCATCATTCCATGTCCAACATATCATTTTTGTTGGAACTTTGATAGCAATAATCTCTTCTTATGTCATAATAGAATTATTCAAAAATAAGTATCTTTCAAAAGTCTTAAAGATCCTGCTAATATTTACTTTTAGCTTTAATTTTCTAATATGGGTTGGTGGAAATGCTAAAGATATGCTTGTACCTCTTGGATTAGAATCAGAAGAAAGCTTTTATTCGAAGCGTGTTTCTATGTATGAACCTTCTATGTTCATCAATTCAAATCTTCCAGAAAACTCAAGGATACTCCTTTTTAGGGAATGGAAAGGATTTTTCTTGGAAAGAGACTATGTTTGGGCTGATCCGCTAATACAGATTTACGTTGATTATTCCAAATTTAAGAATGAAAAAGACTATTATGAAGAACTAAAAAGATTAAATATAACTCACATATTGATTAATGAGGGATTTCAGATTGAGGATAAGGGTTCTGTAGTTAGCGAAATTCGTTATAGTCCAAGGATTTTGGAATTGACAGGCAACTTATTAAAAAAGTATACAATAAATCTGTATGATCAGACGCAGTATAATGGAGATAGAATATTGATTTATGAGCTGAAATAAAATGAACAACAAATTAAAAACCATATTTATTTTATTATGGATTTTGTCTTTATACCTGGTGCATTATTATTTTGAAATAATAAGATATGCTGCTATGTTGCCACAGCATCTGCCTTTTTTATTTTAGTGGATATATTCCCATATGGACTAATTAACAATAATCTTTTTAAATCCGCTATTTTAACCATGTTCCATGAGTGTTGTAACCATACTGCTGTTTTTTGTATATTGCTATGGCCTAGGTTTTACTGTTTCTTCTTTTGTGAAAAACTCTGAAAACTTTCTTGAAAGAAATTTAATGAGGCTGGGTTTCGGGCTTTCATTACTGCCCTTTTTAGCACTGGCTCTTAATATAATTAAAATACCTGCCGATTGGAGAATTATTCTTGCATTAAGCTTAATTTACCCCTTATATTATCTATTCAGGAACTATAAGAAATTTAGTTTTACCTTTAAACTGACAAAGATAAATCTGAGTATTTTTATCATGCTTGTTATTTTCTTTGTCAATTTTTATATTTATGGTACCGGAGCTTTTAATTACCCTTACTTAGAGGATGATGATTCATGGGCACATGCTATTGGTGTAAAATACTTTTCCATAGAGAAAAATGCCTTTACACAGACAACAGAGCGCATACATTATATGAATCCTTACCCTCCGGCTTATGATATATTGCTTGGAATATTGCATCAGACTAATGATTCTGTTCACTGGACTACGAAGTTCTTTAATGCACTGATTATCTCTTTAGGTACAGTTTTCTTTTATTTCTTTGTTAAGGAATTTACCCATAATAGGAATAAGGCATTGTTTGCAACTTTTGCTTTACTATCAATCCCTGCTTACATGTCCCATTTTATATGGGGGATATCTCTAACTGTTCCATTGTATTTTGTTGTTTTTTATGCAGTAGAAAGAATAAGATATGACAAAAAATGGTGGATTCTGGCCAGTTTGGTTATGGTCACTGCCCTTACATCCTCACCTACACACAGCACTTATTTTGGTCTTTTTTTTGTATTCTATTTTTTAGCAAAAATTATCCTGGAGAAGAAAATATTATTTTATGACGCGCTTGCAGGTATTGGGGGGGTTCTTCTTTCTTTTGTTTTCTGGTGGATTCCTATGATTATTAAATATGGTTTTTATAAAACTTTAGAGGGTTTGGGTCTTGGGACAATTGGAAGAGATGTCGGAGGAGCTATATCTGCATTAGCTGTTGGCGGGACCGCTGACAGGGTTTATACCTTTAAGGACTTCTTTATTGCGCAAGAGCAGAATATGATAAATAACCCTATAGGAATTGGAGTATTTTTATCTGTACTTACTGTAGTTGGATTGATATTCATATTTTTGAGATTTAAAAATTTATTTAAGAAAGAAAATCATTGGCTTGGAATAACATCGGTATGGTTTATTCTTACATTTTATGCTGTTAATGCTATTAATATGCCTATAAAGATATCTCCATTTAGGGCATGGATGTTATTGGCAATACCAGTATGCATTTTAGCTGCTGAAGGAGCATTTAATCTTATGAACATATCAAAGAAATCTATAGGAAATATAGGAAAGTATGCTGTATTATTAATTTTGTTAACAGGAATATACTTTACATCTACACAACAGAAAATAGCAGTTAACACCGCAACCTGGCCGCCAGGAGCTTTTTGGACTTCTGGTGAAGAAATTGGATCCTATGTGTGGATGAAAGATAACTTACCTAAAAACTCGAATGTTTTCACATTTAAAAATAACGGGCCTATTATTGGGATGGATATGTATACATGCCATTGGTGCGATGATGTAAGTAGCTATAGGCAAGAAGGCTTTAATCAAACCGCACAAGAAACTTATAATTGGTTGAAAAATAATAATTATGAGTATCTAATTATAGATGGGCAAACAGCAAGAAAGTTTGGAGGAGAAGAAACAAATAGAAAGATGCAAGGACTTACAGAATCTGGGTTATTTCAACCCGTTCTTCAAAATCAGGGTGCTGTAATATTTAAGATATAGTTTTCAACTCTTTTTATTTTGATATAACACCCATGTCCTTTCTCTTCCAGCCTGTATTAGGGATTCTCCAATTATTCCCATACATGTCTTTCAAATAATCTTTGCTTTTTTTGGGAATTTTAATTTTAATTTCATAAAAACTTACTACCGATAAATTTTCTAAATAGTGTTTCTTTATCTTTAATAAACTATAATCATATCTTCTTAATTTATACAGGTTATTTAGGGTAAGGTGTAGCTTTTCTATTAATATTGTAGGAATCGAATTAAATAACCCTATAATTATTGCGTATGCCAATTTTGATGATATAAAATTTTTTATAGGGTCACTATCAAAATTAAATCTATGGCTTTTTAATAAAAAAGATTCTTGTCTATTAAAAGGTCCTTTAATAAACTGAATATTTTTCCAATCTTTTGGATTTATGTTATTAGACAATAGTACCTTAGCTATGTTTTCGAATCGATAATATTCTACCTTATTTTTATAATCGAAACATGATAACAATCTTTCTAATTTTTCCAAATTTCTAAAAAACATTGAAAAAATAGTTTTCTTGTCTTCATGATAATCACAAATATAAAACGCCTTATCAAGGCGCCATAAATGTAGATCTATGTTCATATATCCTATTTTCCAGTCTTGCTTCCATATTTTGAGCCGATCATAAGCGAATTTTGATATGTACCCCTTTTTGTCAAGTTCCTTAATTACATCCTTTATATTTGGGAATTCACTTGCATATGTCCCAAGGTCAATCTCATCGTCCCAAGAAATTATTTTTTTATTCCGCATATATCCTAATAGGGTACCTGCTTCAATCCAATATACTAATTTGTATTTATCTAAGACTTTCTTTACGTCTTTTAACATATCTATTGCTTTTTTATGTACTTCATCAATATTGATAGTAGTTTCAAAGTCGCTTTTTGAAATCGATTTATTTTTGGTTGTCTTTCTCATATCTGCAACGCGAGTGCTAAAGTATTAATAAATATTTGGATATTCTGGTTATTATCCTTAAATGTCGGCACTATTATTGTAGAAAACATATAAATATAAGTCTATATACCCCCTTATAAAAATTCAATAGTAAACTATAAAATTCATAAGATATTAAAAAGAAATATTTTCCCTACTTATAATGAATAAAGCAATTATACTAGCAGCAGGGATTGGAAGCAGACTTTTCCCATATACAAAGGATATGCCAAAATGTCTTTTAACAGTGGGGAATATGAATATCTTAGAATACCAAATAAATGCCCTAAAGAAAAATACCATTAGAGATATTATTATTGTTGTCGGCCATAAGGGTGAAAAAATTGAAGAATTTATCAATTCCAACAAGAAATTTGATGATTTAACTATAAAATTCATTAAAAATGACAATTATAAAACAACAAATAGTTCTTATTCCCTGTGGCTTGCAAGAAATGAAATAAAAAACGGCTTTATTTATCTTAATTCTGATCTGATTTTTGATCCTGACTTATTAAAGAAAATTTTGGATTCTAATTATGAAGATTGCATCATTATCAACAAAAAAATTAACCCAACAAGCGACATGTTTAAAGTAAAAATGAAACAAAATAAAATCTTCCATATGAACAAGGAAATGGAAGAAGAAGAAATTGCTGGAGAAGCTGTAGGTCCTGCCAAGTTTTCGCAGGAAGGAACCACTAAAATCATAACAAGATTAGAAAAACTTGTCAAGGATGGCGATTATTCTAATTGGTGCTACAGAATTTTTAGCGATGTATCAAAGGAACATGATTTTTATGGAATAGATTCTGATGGCCTATTTTGGACTGAGATAGATAATCCTAGTGACCTGAAAAATGCCAGAATAAGGATTAAAGAAGCGTCTTTATTTAAAAGCTAATTAATTGTTATATTCAACATGTCCGGTACATAAAATCATGGTTTGGTTGGACTTATCAGGAGACAGTGAGAAGTGGAGGATTCCCAATACAAGACGGGATAGAACAAATATGGGTATTTATTTATAAATAAAATAAACAAAAATTATTTAAACTAAACATCAAAATGGAGGGCTATAAAGGTGAATATAAATATGAAGAAAATATATTCAATGTTTTTGATGATACTTACAGCAGGTATTTTGTTAAGTAATGGTGTGTTTGCTTATATTGACCCTTCGACAGGGGGAGTTCTTATAAATACAATATGGCCATTAATTGTTGCTCTCTTTGCAGTTATAGGTGCTTTTATAGTAAAATATTTTTGGAATCCGATTAAAAAACTATTTTCAAATATTTTTAAAAAAAGCAGTTGATTATAATCTTTTAGATCATAAATTTAGTATTATTTATATTAAAAGTCAATAATAGTAGAATGGAAAATGTTAGTATTCCTGCGTCATTTCGTGACCCAAGTGGATTTGTTTTTCTCAAAGGCGGTGTAGTTTACAGACAAATTAATATTGAATATAAGGAGAATTATGATTATTTGCTTAATTCTGGACTTTATAAAAGACTTATAGATTCTAATTTAATGGTCCTACATGAAGAAGTTGATAGTAAATATGCAATTTCTAATAAAGCCTACAAAGTGATTAAACCAGAATTTATAGATTTTATATCATACCCTTACGAATGGTGTTTTAGCCAATTGAAAGATGCTGCTCTGACAACACTTAAAATTCAAAATATAGCATTAGATTTTGGAATGACATTAAAAGATTGTTCTGCATATAATATCCAATTTAAAAACAATAAACCAATTTTGATTGATACATTATCTTTCGAAAAATACAATGATAAAATGCCGTGGGCTCCAAAATATCAGCAGTTTTGCAGACACTTTATTGCACCATTGTCATTAATGGCTTATAAAAATATAAATCTAAATAAATTATCCCAGATTTATTTGGATGGGATACCTATTGGTCTGGCATCATCAATGCTTCCTTTTAATACCTATTTTAAATATATTCCATTATACCATATACATGTCAATTCTACAGTTCAGAAACAGTTTGCAGATAAACCAAAACAATGGAAGAAATACAGTAAAACAAGTAAGCAAACCCTTATGAAATTTGTTGATAAATTAGAAAATAAAATAAAAAAGATAAGATTAAAATCAGAACAAACAACGTGGTCAGATTACTATAAAGATACAAATTACTCTGAAATGGCATTTGAACACAAAAAAGAGCTGGTAAGGCAGTTTTTAAAGAAAATCAATCCAAAAGATGCTCTTGATTTGGGGGCCAATATAGGAATATTTAGCAGAATTGCAAGCGGTATGGGGGTAAAAACTATATCTGTTGACAATGACCCCATTGCTGTTGAAAAAAACTACATTGAGTGTGTTAAGAATGGTAATGTAAATTTACTTCCTCTATTGATAGACTTAGTAAATCCCAGTTCTGGTATTGGGTGGAGTAATAAAGAAAGGATGCCTTTTCTGGAACGTATTCATGTAGATGTTGTACTGGTACTTGCTTTAATTCACCATTTAGTAATCTCTAATAATCTGCCATTTAAAAGACTTGGCGAGTTTTTTGATAAAATGTGCAATTACCTTGTTATTGAGTTTATTCCAAAAAGTGATTCCCAAGTTCAAAGACTTCTATCAAGGATGGAAGATATTTTTCCAGATTACACTCAAAAATTTTTTGAAGATTCATTCAAAGAATATTTTACTATATTGGATTCTCAAAAGATTAGAGATTCTGAAAGGACTTTATACTTAATGAAAAGAAAAATATAAAAATAGACCCACAATACTAAATCTACTTAAAAATAGTGATTGCATATTGAATTAAAATGAAGTTTTTAGAGCATATCAAATTAGCAGCATTTACAGGTTTATTAATTGGGACTATACATGGAACAATTGAGATTATAATAAGAATTGCTGTTTGGAGTTTTGAATGGTTTGAGTTCTATCAGGCTTTGTTAATACCTTTAGTAGCATATACACTTGGTTTTGTCGTTCTAAGTCTTTTTATAGAGTTAATTAGAATATTTATAAAATTGAAGACAACTAAAAAAACTTTAACAGTATTTTATTTTGCAAGTGCTTTATTATTGCTCTTAATTTTTTATCCAATAATTATTCTAAATCGTTTTATCTTGTCTGAGATAGTATTTTGGAATCCAGTAAGTCTTTCCCTAAATTTTATAGTTTTTTTTATTGTTGGAATTTTCTGGATCTTACTACTAACCAAGGCGAAAAATGGAGTATATAGTATTATTAATCTAATGAAGAAGTGGAAGATTAAAAAATTTGCCAAAAATTATATTTTTGCCGTGATAATGTTTATCATAGTTTCATTTTTCTTGGATATTTACTTATTGAACTACATTCCAGGCTCTGCAGCAAATGCAGAATTAAATGCTTATCCCAACATACTTCTCATTGAAATAGACGCTCTTAGGGCGGATCACCTCTCGCTTTACGATTATTCTTTTAACACATCCCCAAACATTGACGAATTTGCAAAAGATGCTGCGGTATTTGATATTGCAATAGGTCCTGCTTCAGGATCGCTACCGGCTATTTCATCAATATTTACAGGTAAATTTCTATCTCACCATGGTACATCAGTAATCAACCAGGAACTAAACACTGAAGAGACCACTTTTGCAGAAATGCTTAAGGCCAAAGGGTACAACACAGCAGGATTTGTTGCAGCTATATTTTATAAAGCAAAATATGGTATAGCGCAAGGGTTTAATACTTATAAGGACAGAATGGATTTTTTTGAATTTCAACATACCTTCGAATGGTTTGGTCTTAGGCAAACCCTATATACATTTTTCCCAAATTATAAATATTTAATAAACCAGGATGGTAGTGTATCATCATCAGAAGTCAATGAAAACGTGTTTAAATGGCTTGATAAAAACAAGCATCAGCCCTTTTTCTTGTACGTTCATTATGCAGACCCTCACTACCCATATAAGTTAAATAACGAGTATTTAAAAGATTTTAGAAATAATACTGAGTCTTATCCTCAAAGACAAGAATCCACAGCATCTTTTGAAGAACTCACAAGCCTTAAACCTGAAGATTTTTTCCAATTATATGATGCTGCAATAAAGTACTCTGATAGTAATGTTGGAAAATTATTGAATAAATTAGATGAGTTAAACCTTAAAGATAATACACTAATAATCATTACAGCAGATCATGGGATTGAGTACTATGACCATGGTATTGTAACTGGTGAATCAATGTATCAAGCAATGATTCATGTTCCGCTTATAATCTATTACCCGAAAGAGCTAAAGCCACAAAGAATTAGAACTCCAGTTAGCACAATAGATATTCTACCGACCCTTCTTGATACGATTGGCTTTAAAGTTCCAGAGGGTATTGATGGTGTAAGTCTACTTCCATTAATGAAAGGCAAAGGCCCATATGGCAGAGAATTTGTGGCCTCTGAAACATATGGAAGATCTGGAATAGAAGAGGCGTTGCAACAAATAGCAATTATAAAAGGAGATTGGAAACTCATAGAGATAAGAGAATCAGAAATTTTATCTTCTGGGCTTTATAATTTAAGAACCGACCCTAAAGAGCAAAGAAACTTATATGACATTTACATAGAAAAAAGAAGAGAATTGCAACAGTATATACCAGAAGTAACAAGCACAATGGAAATAGAGGGCATAAGTTAGAAACATTAAGTTAATTTTTTGCCTAAAAACAATTGCAAAAACTAACTTTTTAGCGTAAATATAACATCTTCTCAATAAATCAATTAATGAATTATAATACCTTAATTGATTTATAATACTCTATAGTTCTTCTAATAGATTCCTTTAGAGAAGTCTTAGGCTTCCATCCCAATTCTTGTTTTGCTTTGGAATTGTCAAAATTTCTATAGTTAAAGTACCATCTTACTATTTCAGTGGAAATAGGCGGATTTTTAACCAATTTTTGTACAATAACTCCAAGAAAATACATAAGATAATAAGTAAATCTGGGGATAATATATTTGATTTTGGGTTTATTTAAAATTTTAGCCATTAGATTAAATCTATCTATTAAAAATACGTTCTCATTGCTTAATATATATCTTTCACCAGATTTTCCCCATTTCATCGCAAGAACAATCCCATCGACAAGGTCTTCTATCCCTACAGTTCCCCCCCCTCCAGGAAAAGTAAATGTTACCCTTCCCTTAGAAATACTCTTCGCTAAAAGATATCTTGAGGAATCTATTTCGCCGGGTCCAATTACAAATGAAGGACTTACAATTGTGGCATTTAATCCTTTTGCAACGTATTTTTGTACTATATCTTCACCCAATTTTTTTGATTTAGCGTATATATTATCCTTAAGGTCCAGATTATTGTTCTCATTCAATAGAACATTTCTCTTCTTAGAAAATCCCAATACTCCGCAGGTACTTACATGCACCACCTTTTTAACATTAGAAGTTAAGCAGGCTTTCATTACATTTTCTGTCCCATTTATATTTACACTAAACACTTCTTTTTTTCTTTCTTCATCATTGTAGGTAAGAGCTGCAAGATGATATACATATTTATGACCTTTTACTATTTTTAATAAAGATTTGTAATCTCGAATGTCGCCTTCCTTTATATTTATTTTAAGACCTTTGAGAAAAGGATGTATAGGCCCCTTAATAGAATAAATTGTAATTTGATTATTATGCTGATATAGTTTTCTAACTAAATTTGCGCCTACAAATCCAGTTCCACCAGTAACTAAAATTTTATTCTTCATTTGTAAACTGATTAAATATTAATCAATTTTAATTGTTAGTTAATATTTTGTTAGTTGATATTTGATTGCATTTATAAATTTAATCAATTGAAAAGTCTCTCATTTTTAATACATTACAGAGATAATAAAATCCAAAGAATATTGATTTCTATAATTCATAACTTTTATAATACCATAATTACCCCAATACAAAGAATAACTTATCTTTAATCAATTAAAAAACTCCATAAAATGAACATCGCAATTATCAGTTACATTTATCCATATCTGGAAAATCCACGTATAGGTATCTTTGTCCATGAGCAAGCTAAGGAATTTGTAAAACAAGGGCATAATGTTCGGATAATAACTTCAAATAAGAATAAAGAGGATAAGACCGAAATCATCGATAATGTGACCATATATAGATTAAAGTGCCATAAATTCTTTGAAGGTCTAATCTTTAATTTTAAAATGTTAAATAAAATCATTAAACTTAAAAGTAAAGTAGATATTATTCATATTCACTTTGTTGGATTAAATACATTCTTTTGTTGGATGGGTTCTAAATTTTTAAATATCCCATTAGTAGCAACTGTCCATGGTATTGATGTATTTTCAAGAAACTTTTTCCATAATTTTTTAATTAGATCTTATTTGTTATTTCCAAAAAAAATTATTGCTGTGAGTAATTATACGGCTAGTCTAGCAAAATTAAATACAAATGAAAATAAAGTAAAGGTCATATTTAATGGGGTAGACATTGATAAGCTACGAGTAACTCAAAAAAAATCAGAATTTATAAAAAAATTAGGTTTGAAAAATAATTCAATTTTATTGTCAGTTGCGCCTCTTAATGATAGGAAAGGGATTGATTTAATTATCAAAGTGTTGCCGCAAGTTATAAAAGAAGTTCCGAATCTTATGTATCTAATTGTTGGTGATGGAGAGCGAGAGTCTTATTTTAAGAGTATTGTAAAATCATTACATTTACAAAATCATGTTAGGTTTTTAGGTTTTATTGTATCCAAAGAGCTTGCGAATTATTATAATTTATGCGACGTTTTTGCCCTTATGAGCAGAACTATAGAAGAAAAAGGAGGTATTGAAGGTTTTGGGATTGTTTATATTGAGGCTTCATACTTAGGAAAACCAGTTATAGGGGGAAAATCGGGGGGTACTGGTGATGCAATTATTGATAAAGTTACGGGCTATAGGGTGGATCCTAATAATCTGCAGGATTTGACAAAAAAACTTGTTTTGCTTCTCAAAAATAAAGATCTTAGAACCCGTATGGGTGGAAAAGGTCAGAAATTTGTTGAAAAAGGATTACTTTGGAAACATAATGTCATCAAAACTTTAGAGATATATAAAGAAGTTATCAAATAAAGAAACAATAAATCTTTTATTAAGCTGGAGTTTTGACAATATTGATTAAATTTTTAAATTGTGTAAACTTAATATAATAAAATGAAAAATAGTGTTTTGATCATAGGGCTGGATGGAGTGCCTTGGGATTTATTGAAGCCTTGGATAGATGAAGGAAAGTTACCTGCTTTCTCAAAGTTACTTAAAAAAGGATCTGGAGGAAGCCTAAGAACCACCATCCCTCCTTTTAGCTCTTCTGCATGGACGTCTCTTTTTACCGGAAAGAATCCAGGTAAACACGGAATCTATGAGTATACAACCGATTTAGGGAAACTTATAAATTCAAAATCGATTAAAGTTGCAAAAATATGGCAAATCCTGTCACACTACAAAAAGAGATGCGGCGTAATAAATGTCATTATGACTTATCCAGTAGAGAAAGTAAATGGGTATATGGTATCTGGTGTTTTAACCCCACAAAAAGAGAAAATTTATTCCTATCCATCGAAACTTATGTCTGTATTAAAAAAACATAAATATGAAATCCGTATAAGGTATGGAAAGAATAGATTATTACCAAATAAAAAATATATCATTGAAAGAAGATACGATTTTCTTAAGAAATTGTATGATATCCTAGAGAAGAGATATTATACACTGAAAGAATTGATGGATGAGCCATGGGATTTCTTTATGTTTGTTATTGATGAAACTGCTATGTTACAGCATCTTTTTTTGGATAGGAAAGATGTTATGTTGAAATTTTTTAAAAAAATAGATTTTTACATAGATGATCTTATAAAAACATTTTCCACAAAAAATACAAATCCCTACATATTTGTAGTTTCAGACCATGGGTTTAGTAGTAGCCCTATAAGGTCCCTCAATATGAGGGTATGGCTTGAGAAAAATGGAATTTTAAAAGACAACAGAACTTTCCAACAAAAAGTCATACCTAAGGTCTATAATAAATTGAATAAATTCTATTTATCTGAACTAATCCTCTTTTTTAATAAAACAAGAAGAAGCAGAGAAGTTTTTCAAAGAAAGTTATCTGTAAGTTCAAGTGTGTATTACAAATATCCTGGAATATATATAAGACAAGATCAATTAAAGGATATGAAATACTGGAAATTAAGAGATAATTTAATTAGAGATCTTAGACAGATACGTGACCCTTTGTCCAATGAGAAAGTATTCCAAATTGTAGAGAAAAAGAAAGTTATTTACTCAGGTAACTACACTAAATTTGTACCAGATATAGTGGCACTTCCAAATTACAAATACAATGTCATTTTTTCATATGATTCAAATACACTATTTGATGATGTTGAGATGCATCTTCGAGGGAAGCATTTTTCTGATATTTACGGGATGCTATTAGCCAGTGGGAAAGAAATGCGTCAAGGAACTATTAAAAATGCCTCAATATATGATATTTTTCCAACTGTATTGCATATCTTAGATGTCTCGTTACCTAAAGATCTAGATGGAAAAGTGCTTAAAAGCATATTTAAACCGAAATCTTATTTGCAGAATAAAAGAATTGTCTATTCAGAAGTAAATGTCAAAACACTGCAGGAAAAAAATAATATACAGGATGTCTTACAAAATATCAAATTTTAGTGTTGTTGATGCACTCATCCAACAAATAGCAAAAATATAAAAATACAATATAACTTCTTATTATACAAATAAAATTATACTAAAAATCGAGGTGAGTTTCTTGACAAACCCAAAAGAAATGCCATTATCAATACCTAAAGATTTAACTGAAAAACTGAAAAAACGAGCAGATGACAAAGGTTTTAAATCTTTGTCAGACTATGTGACATACATACTAAGACAAGTTCTATCCAGGGTTGAAGAAGACGAGAAAGATAAAAGAAAACCATCTGCACAGGAAGACGAAGAGGAAATAAAGCAAAAACTAAGAGACATGGGTTATCTTGATCAAAACTAAGAGAGAATATGACAAAATTTAATGTACTTTTTATCGTATTGGATGGTCTAAGGGGAGACAGGATCCGTCTTTGCCCAAACCTGATGGATATTCTTAGGAAAGGCTACTTATTTTCTGATATGATCACTGCTGTTCCTTATTCCCTGGGATCTTTCTATTCCATAATTACAGGCTTATACCCCTCAAAACACGGAGTTAACGCTTATTTTAGTATGTTCAAATTCAAAAAGGACATTTGCAAAACACTGACCCAATACTTTCATGAGAGAGGAGCTTATACTGAAGGTAATTTAGCCTATGACACAGATGTCCCTCCCCAGGGATTTGATACACTCCGTGCCTATGATGAATACAAGGACGATGTAACCAAGATCCATAAGGACATAATAACAAAAGTAAGCAGCAAACCATTCTTTTTATTCCTTCAATATACTGATCTTCATGTTCAAAGTGTTACACATGTAGGCAAAAAATATACGGAATTTGATAAAAGATACTTTAATAATTACGAAGTTAATGTAAGAAATTATAATTCATGGCTTAAAAAATTAGACCAGTATGTCGAAGAAATTTTTAATCACATAAAAAATTTAGGTTTGCTGGATAATACTGTGGTGGTCTTCTTGAGCGATCATGGAACAAGCAATGGAGAGAAGATGGGAGAGAAGATATACGGTACGTTTACTTATGATTACACCATAAAAGTTTTTTGTTCGCTTATCGTACCTGGAACAAAAGGGAAGGAAATAGATTTTCAAACAAGAACTATAGATATTATGCCAACATTACTGGATATATTAAAAATTAACGCAGATAAATCATATGAACATTTACAGGGAAAATCCCTGATTTCATTTATTGAGGGCAAAGAAAAAGAGGATCGGGTTGCTTTCTCAGAGACTGGAGGCTTGTATGGCCCTTGGCCATCCCATCATAAGCATAATGTTTTTTGTATCAGACTTAAAAAATGGAAACTGATTTACAATAAAACACCTAATAGCTGGGAAATGTATGATCTAAAGAAAGACCCCGGAGAGAAGATAAATGTTTTTGATGATAATAAAGACAAAGAATTTACATTAAAATTACAAAAGACGCTTTTGGATCATATAAAATCGAATGAAGAGAATAAAATCTATGGGGATATTATTTGATTTCTAGTTCATCGTCCTGTACATACTGCAGGTTGTACTCTAAAGCCAAATACGCTTTTTGCAGTTCCCTTCCAAGATAAGCTGCATGATCTTTTCTTATATCAATATTTTCCTTATTTAGGATGGTCTGGTATATATCGAGGGGTTTTTTCCCAGTAACTTTCAGAACTATTTTATTTTTCTCATTGCAGAAAGCAATTTCTATATTTTTAGCCTTCCTGTTGAGTTTTATTAGAAAATATCCTTTGTCATCGATTACAAATTCCTTTGAATCATCATACTCTGCAGTAACTTCTTTGGTATTATCCTCTTTAAGTTTGACATCCACTACCTCTTCATTTTTTTTAGTATCAATAACCCTTATTGCATTTACCGGACATGCCTTTCCAGCCTCTATCAGGCTTTTTGCAGTTTGTTCATCACAATCCACTTTAATGGAATAAATGTCTTTATCGATATTTTCAGAATCTTTCAAATCTGCTTTCTTTCCTAATAACTCAAAATAGTCCGGGGCTATAGCTGCACAGCTTCCTTGACCAATACATTTATCTTTATAATACTCTATTTTTAATTTTTTCATTATAGAAGTTAATGTCTGGGCATTTATAAATATTTTTGATTTTAAGGCTGTTTAGATAAAATACAAGGTTGGTGCGAAGTCTAATTCGTGCTTGTGCCAGGCCTTAGGATGCCTCTCAACTTCGCAAGACTAAGTCTTGCTCAGGTCGTAGTGCACAACCTGCAGAGCTTTCTGATTTGGCAATTTACGCACAAGCACCGACTTTCGTACCAACCTTACAAAATACAAAACTTTTTATATTGACAATAAAATCCCAATAACTAAAATAATATGGAAAATGAACAACAGCGATAATAAATTTAAGGTCTTATTAGTGCATGCAAACAGTTCTATGGATACTTTAATTCCCCCAGCTTTAGCTACGCTTTCTGCCTGTATAAAAAAAGCAAGTAACGAAGTTAAGTTATTTGATACTACATTCTACAATACAAGAGGGTTTACCGGAGATGATGCCAGGGTCAGGACATTGCAGGTAAGAGAGACTAAATTTGAGGATCTAGGGATATATTTTAACAAAACAGACATGGTAGAAGATTTTGTGAAGGTGGTTGAGGAATATAAACCGGATTTAATTGGTGTATCTGCTGTTGAATTGACATTTGAAATGGGTATGAAACTTATAAATGCTGCAAAAAGTGTTAATCCGGATATTAAAGTGGTTTTTGGAGGCTCCTTTGCATTAACAGCTCCAGAAAAAGTGATAAGTGAAAAGAATATAGACATTGTTTGTGTTGGAGAGGCTGAAAAGTCTTTTGTTGAATTGTGCAATAAATTGAAGAATGAAGAGGATTATACTGGAGTCCTTAATCTATGGATCAAAAAAGATGGGCAGATACATAAAAATAAACTGGGGAATTTGATAGCCCTTGATGATATTCCATATCAAGACTGGGAGATTTTTGATAAAAAAAGAATCTACAAACCAATGTCCGGAAGTATAGGGAGGACAGGATGTTTTGAGCTTACAAGAGGATGTGTATATTCATGCACTTTTTGCATCAACGAGCATCTTAACAAAATCCATAATCACAAAAATTATAGGGAAAAAAGCATTCCAAGATATGTAGATGAAGTAAAGTATTTCAAAGATAAATATGGACTAGAATATGTGTATCTCCTTGCAGAAATGTTTCTCCCAACCACAAAACAAAGAATAAGAGATTTCTCGCGATTATGGAAAGAGAAAGTAGGTTTACCTTTCTGGTGTGAATTAAGAATAGAGGGAGTAGATGAAGAGAATGCAAGATTAATGGAAGAGGCAGGCTGTTCTTCTATAACTGTAGGTATAGAATGCGGAAATGAAGAATTTAGAAAAAAAGTAATTCACAGGATGATGAGCAATCAGGAAATAATAGATGCCTGCAAAATTCTTAAGAAAACAAAAATACAGATATCTGGAAACAGCATAATAGGATTTCCTGGAGAAACCAGGGAGATGATATTTGATACTATTGAGCTTAATAGACATTTAAGCCTTGACAACACAATGGTCCATGTTTTTAGCCCTTACAGGGGAACCAGCCTTTATGATCTTAGTGTTGAAAAAGGGTATATACCTAAAGATCACCTAGCAGGAGATTACCGATCAGATGTGACTTTAAATATGCCGCACCTTACAAAAGAAGAGCTTCTTGGATTACACAGAACGTTTGCTATGTATGTCAAATTTCCAAAAGACATGTGGCCTGAAATTAAGATAGCGGAAAAGCTTGATGAAGAAGGCAATGAGAAATTTAAGGAATTAAGCAAGATTTATAAGGAGAAATTTTTTGAGAAGCCCCTGAAGTCTTTGATGTAGTTAGGAGAATATATAATAGACGCATAATAGGGGCACAATAGGGCTAATTTTGGCTTTAATTGCATATTTCTGCTTTTCATGGTCCTTTTTCTGTATCTTATAAAATTGGTCAAATATCGAAAGATTTAAATATTCTTACTAGTATCACTAGTAAAAATGAAAAGGTCAGTATGGGCTAATAAATCCAATGGACAGCTTTGTGTTACTATTCCAAGCAACTCTGGCATAAAGGAAGGAGACATCGTAAATGTTGAAAAAGGAAAAATAAAAACTATAGTTTATACCTCTGTTACCGGGGACTTATTTCATTACGGACATCTGCGTTTACTGCAGAAAGCAAATGAACTAGGAGACTTCCATATCTGTGGTGTTGATACAGATGAGTCAATTAAATCCTTTAAAGAAGCGCCTGTAGCCAGTTTAAAGGAAAGAAAGGCAATAATTTCTGATCTTAGATGCATTGATATGGTAATGACACAAGAAGAATTAGATCCAACAGAAAATCTGAAAAAAATACATCAACAGTTTCCAAACGTAAAATTGATTCTGGTATGGGGCTCAAATTGGAAACAAGTACCGGGAGAGGATTATATCAAAAAAATAAATGGAGAAGTTATAAAACTGCCATTTTATGAAAAATTGTCTACTGAAAATATCATAAAAAAAATTATTAACACTCATAAAACGGAGGCTAGTAAAAATGAAAAAAGTTTACGTTATGATTAGCACGGACGTTGTCCATCATGGGCATATAAACATTATAGAGACTGCAAGAAAATTAGGAGAGGTAACTATTGGCCTTATGACTGACAAAGCGATTGCAAATTATACACGCCTTCCTCTGTTGAACTATGAACAAAGAAAAAAAATAATTGAGAATATTAAAGGGGTTTCTAATGTTATTCCACAGGAAACACTGGATTATGTTCCAAATTTAAAGCAGCTTAAACCCGATTATGTTGTTCATGGGACAGACTGGAAAACCAGTGCTCAAAAAGAAATAAGGGAAAGAGTTATTGAAACCCTGAAAGAATGGGGAGGAGAATTGGTAGAAAAGGAGTATACTAGGGATACATCAGCAACACGATTAATAAATCAAATGAATGAAATCGGAACAACTCCAGAAGTAAGGCTTAAAACATTAAGAAAATTATTAGAACTGAAATCAATTGTCAGGGTTTTAGAGGTTCATAACGGGATTACAGGAAGAATTGTTGAAAATGTCAACATTAATGAGGGGGATACTGTCCGTGAATTTGATGCTATGTGGGCAAGCAGCCTGACAGACGCAACGTCAAAAGGAAAACCAGATATCGAATATGCAGATTTTACTTCAAGAATGCATACTGTTGATCAGATACTTGAAGTGACAACAAAACCAATGATTGTTGATGGTGATACTGGCGGTCTTGCAGAGCATTTTGTCTACACGGTAAAGACTCTGGAGAGGCTAGGAGTGTCTGCCGTCATTATTGAAGATAAAGTAGGCCCAAAAAGGAATTCACTTTTTGGAACCGATGTAAAACAGACACAGGACACTATAGAAAATTTTTCTTATAAGATATCTCAAGGCAAGAAATCACAAATTACAGAACATTTTATGATTATAGCCAGGATTGAAAGTTTAATATTGAAACAAGGAATAGATGATGCACTTAAAAGAGCCAAAGCGTATATAGGAGCAGGCGCTGATGGCATAATGATACATAGTAAAGAAAAAGATCCAAAAGAAGTTCTTGACTTCTGCAAAGAGTACAACAAATTTGAGAATAAAGTTCCTTTGGTTGCAATACCCTCAACATACAGTACTATTACAGAAGATGAGTTAATCAAAGCCGGAGTCAATGTAGTTATTTATGCAAATCATTTGATGAGAAGCGCGTATCCGTCAATGGTAAAAACTGCAGAGTCTATCTTAAAAAATGAGAGATGCTATGAAGCATCAGAAGAACACTGCATGCCAATAAAAGAAGTTTTAACATTAATTCCTGGCGGGAAATAGATTACATTTTTGCATAACGCTAAGGAGGTTAAATACAATGAAAACCAGATTATTCAATCCAGGACCAACTAATGTTTCTGAGAAAGTTAGGGATGCAATTAAGACCCAGGATATATGCCATAGGGAAAAAGAATTCTTTGAGACTTTATTGAGAGTAAACAAGAACCTAGTTAAGGTACTTAATGGTGAAGGTACACATAGTGCAGTTTTGTTCATTTCTTCTGGAACTGGAGGCAATGAGGCTATATGTGCTGCTATTCATGGAAAGGTCCTTGTACTAAATAATGGGAAGTATTCTGACAGGCTTTGCGACATCCTTGAAAGATTTAAAATACCATTAAACAGGCTGAAATTACCTCAGTTAGAACCAATGGACCTTAACCTAGTTGAAAAAAGTCTCCAGGAAGACAAGGATATTACCCATGTCTACCTAATACATCACGAAACTACAACAGGAGCGTTAGCCCCATTAAGAAAAATAGGGGAATTGGCAAAAAAATATAATAAGCTTCTTTGTGTGGACTCTGTAAGCGGTCTTGGGGGACATGAATTTGACCTTAAAGAAGACAATATAGATTTTTGTACAGTCAGTGCAAATAAATGCCTTGAGAGTTTTCCGGGAGTTTCTTTTGTCATTGGAAAAACTGAGGAGATAAAAAAACTGGAAGGAAAGTCAAGAAGCTTTTATTTTGATATTTATGCACAATGGAAAAAAGAACAAAAGGGAGAAACACCATTTACTCCAGCAGTACAGCTAATTTTTGCTCTTGATGCAGCTTTACAGGAGTTTGTTGAAGAGGGCTATAAAAAGAGAATAGAAAGATACCAGGGATTGGCAAAAAGAATGAGGGAAGGTCTTAAAGAACTGGGATTTGAGCTTATATTGCTGCCAGAAGAGATGCAATCCAATATGCTTACTGCAATCAGAATGCCCGACAAGATGGATTATTGGGAAGTGCATGATAAACTAAAGGAAAGGGGCATAACAATCTATTCTGATAAAGATGTTTTAGAAGCAAGAAAGTTTAGGGTTGCTACTTTAGGGCATATTACTAACGAGGACGTAGACTGGTTTTTGAAGAATCTTAAAGAAGTCACAGAAGAGGTAGGCCTTTTGAAAAAGTGAAAGCAATAATACTTGTAGCAGGGATGGGAACTAGGCTCAAGCCTTTAACAGATACTGCACCAAAATGCCTTACAGAAGTTAATGGCAAATCAATTCTTTTCAATATGCTTGAACAACTAAATGGGGTTGGTGTGGAAGAAACAATCCTGGTTATAGGTTATCTTGGAAATCAGATAAAAGAAGGGATTGGAGATAAATTCGAAAATATGAAGATAACTTATCTAGAAAATGACATTTATAACCAAACAAATACTTCATATTCATTGTTGGTTGGATTAAAGGATTTAGAAATTGATGACACTTTATTGGTTCTTGAGGGAGATGTGTTTTTTGAGAAAGCACTTTTAATTAAATTTCTAAATGATGGATTTTCGACATCCACAGTTGTGCAAAAATATAATCCTAACCTTGATGGCAGTTTTGTTGAACTCAATGGCAACAAAGTAGTTGACTGGATACATAAAAAAGCAAGGCCAACTGGTTTCACAATTGAGGATAAGTTTAAGACAGTTAACATACATAAATTTGATGGTCTTTTTCTAAAGAACGTACTTAAACCAGTTCTAAATCAACATGTAGAAGAAAAGAAAGGTACAGAGCCGATTGAGTTTGTTATGCAGGATATAGTAAAAGAAAAGCAAGAAAAAATACATGCTTTTGAAACCGGAGCTCTCAAATGGTTTGAGATCGACAATATAGCAGAATTAAGAATTGCAGAAGAAATGTTTAAGGAAGTGACTATAAAATGAAAATTGGCCTAGATAAAATGAGAAGTTTTTATGGAGGATACTGGAGATACGATATTCTGGATTTCCATTATCTCATGAATCATTATTTCCCTACAAAAGAAATGTATGCTGTACTACAGAAAGAACTGCCCATGTTATGCGACAATTACCCATCATGCCAGAGAGTAATTGCAAAACTTCTATCTAAGTGGAAGAGCGAAGATTACTTCAATGAAGACAACTTGATTGTAAGCAATGGTTCATCTGAATTGATACGATTTATGAGTTTTATAATAAATAAGGCTACAATTCCAGTCCCAACATTTAATGAATATGTAAAGATGCCTACAAATAAAATAAACTTTTTCTATACTAATGAAGAAAATAAATTTAAAATTGAAATAGACAAATTAATTGAGGCAATTAAAAAATCAAAAAGTGATTTTGTGATTTTGGTCAATCCTAACAATCCGGTTGGAAATATCCTGACAAAAACAGAGATTAGAAAACTGCTGGACACCGGAGTAAAGACTATAGTGGATGAGGCTTTTATTGACTTTAGCAGGGAAAACTCTGTAGAGGATTTGGTCAAAGAATATGATAATCTCATAATTATCACAACATGCACAAAAACTATGGGTCTTTCAGGATTAAGATTAGGTTATATGCTAACAACGAACAATGAGATAAAAGAAAAAATCAGGAATATGCTGCCAATATGGAACATTAATTCTTTGGCAGAAAGGTTTATAGAACTGTTTGCGGAGTTTGAGGAAGATTACTGGAAATCAATAGAAAAGACAGTAGAAGACAAAAAATATCTATTTGAAAAACTAAAAGAAATTGATTATTTAGAACCATTTGAATCACATTCTAATTTTATTTTCTGCAAAACTACCATAAGTGCAAGAAAGATAGCAGAACATTTATTTGATAAACACAGGATAATGATCAAGGACGGGTTAAATCAAAAAAATTTGAAGAGTGATTTCTATATCCGGATTGGGGTAAAGACAAAGTCAGATCATGATAAGCTTATTTCCGGCCTGAAAGAACTTGTATCATAAAGATCATAACAATTTCCATTAATCAGGAAACATGTTTAAATTAAGAGTAGAATTGCAGTAATGAATCATAGTACACTTTTATGAAAAAATTCTTTTATATATATTTTTTAATTCCTTTTGGTTTACAACATTCATAGCAAACAGCAAAATGATGTAGCATAATCCTGAAACTATTAATACTATACCTGTTTCAATCCACACATTCAACTCCAGTAATCTTTTTAGGATGCCCATTAATAAAACGAATACTGCTCCTATAAAAATCACCTTTACCCAGATTGTTATAGGAAATTTGACGTCTATGAACTTTCTTATTTTCGTTGTACTATAAATCATCATGATAAGATAACTTGTCATTGTTGTTATAGCTGCACCAGTTATTCCTATTAATGGCACCAAGATTAGATTTCCAATAAGATTAAAGATTGCTGCCATACCGATATTTTTACTATTAACATGGGGATGCCCAATTCCTGAGAGAAAATCTGAATTAATGCTGTATATAATGTGAAAAATCATCCCAATACTCAGGATTCTCATTGCAGTAGCTGCCAAAATATAATCGCTGCCAAAAAATATATTGATAATTATATCTGCAAAAGAGAATAAAGTAAGTGCAGCCGGAACTAGGATTATAATGGAATATTTGTATAGTTCTTCCATGCCAATTTTTAAAAGATTCTTTTCACCCTTAACCCATAAATCAGAACTTAATGGAAGAAGAACTCCTGCAATGGCCCTTGCAAAATAAATCAATACTCTGGTAGTTGGAAGCGCAATACTGTATAATCCTACGGCAGCTAATCCTGAAAAATATGTCAGGACCATTATGTCTGTATATCCCAACACCATTCCACCAGCTGAAATCAACATGATATTTATGCTGTATTTATTGATCTTATATTCAGAAAGAGTTTTGAATAATTGCCGCCACTTAAGGGCCTTAGTACGAAAAAATTCTGGAAAGGTTGTTTTAAACAGAACTATACTAAAAATAACAAATAAAACAATAGGTGTTATAATATATGCCATAATTGGGCTGCCTATACCATACCCTGCTTTAAACCCAATAAATACTATGGTTACGATCAGCAGCATCCTAATGAAGTCTACGCCAGAATAATAAATTATCTTCCCAAATCCCTGAAATACATACTTCAACAATACTACAAAACTGTCTATGAAGAGTGCTATGGCCATCAATCTAAGAACTATACCTGCTTGACTATTGTTAAAGAAATGAACTGCCAGAAAATCAGAAAGAAGGTATACTGCTATAATAATAATGGAATTTGTTATTAACTGTATGGCTGCTATATAAATAATAGAGCTTTTTATAAGGTCCTCTCTGTTCTTATGTCTGAATTCAGGAATGAATTTTATAACCGCTTTGTCGAAACCCAAGCTTTTAAAGATACTCATCATACTTAAAAATGCAAAAACAGCATAAAATAATCCAAACTCCTCGACAGCTAAATTTTTTGCCAATATTAACCTTACAAGATATCCTAAAAAAGCTGCTATAATGGAGAAAACAAATACCGTACTTACACCTTTAATAGCAAATTTTGTATAGCTTGTCATTTTTATGGAGCATAATATATGATAATCTTATTTTTATCAGTTTTTCCTATTTCTTTTATTACCTGCCAATCATCTGGTGGCCTATTGATTTCCTCTGGGAATTCTCTTTTTTTATTTGCTTCTTTCAATCCTCTAATAAAACCCCTGTTTATTACAACATATACATCTTCTATATCGCCTAAATTATTGGGATATGGTTTTATGTCTATTTTATTTTTATAACCAGAAATGTAGTCCAAAGCATCTGACGATCTAGAATCAATATAAATTGGTTTGCCTAATTGTTCCAGTTGAGGATACAAATCTCTTAAGTTATTTAACAGGTTTCTGTCTTCTCTTACATATACTGAGCCTATTGATGCTAAAAGTAAAAATATCAAAGAGAGGAGAGTTACTATTTTTTTTATGAAATATTTCTTTTCTGTAAAGAAAAAAGCCAATAATAAAATTCCAGGTATAGTAATAATTGAAAGGTATCTGTCAACAGCCCTGAATGGAATATATTGGGAAAAACTTGCGGAACCAAAACTTAGGTATAATAATAAAGCCAGAAACCAAAACATCATAGCATAAGTTTCTTTTCTTCTGTATATTAAAAGATACATTATTGCAATTACAATAAAAATGTAAAAATATGAAATAAGATTGCTTGTCAGAATTATATATGGATAATAGAATAAACCCTCTGGAAAGTCCAACCTTCCCCAATAGTTATTTGCAATTACAACTTCTGCGTTATGTTGCTGAGAGGCCTGAATACCGTATAGGGGGTCTCCTGTTAATGTTAAAAAGATTAATGCTTCAATAATAAATATCGCCAGGATTCCCAGAGGTACGATGAAGTATTCCTTTTTTATTTTTCTTTTGTATAAGATGTAAATTATGAAAAATAATGCAATAAGCAGCACCCCTTCTCTTATAAAATAACCAATTCCTATAAAAATTCCAGAGAGGAAATAACCCAGGCCAAACTTAAATTTGGATTTAATTTCTGAATACAGAAAAAGATAAACTCCTAGTGCCATAAAAAATGCAGAAGGAAGGTCTGTAAACAATTTAGTGGCATAAACAACTTCTAAAGGAAAAAAAGATAGTAAAAATGCAGCAATTAAACCTGTTTTTTCGTTAAACAACAATTTTCCAAAGTAAAAAATGAGTATAATACTGCCTACAGAGGTCAGGAGAGCAAATAAAACTGATGAAAAATCGTTAATGCCAAATAATTTGTAAGAAAGGGCTGTAACGTAAATTATGCCTAATCTGGTTGCTAATGTCTGAGAGCTATCAGGATCTATCCCTTCATCTATATTAATAGCAAATTTACTGTATGCCAGATCATCAGAAGCACCCATTCCAGAGAAAAATATCAATCTTAATAATAGTCCAAAAAGTACAATAGAAAATAGTAATATCTTTGTATTACTAAAGTACCTATTCAATAAAGCTTTTGTAAATTTTTTCTGCAACATTCTTGATACCAAAATTTTTTATTATATGTTGTCTTCCTTTTTTTGCTATCTTTCTTGCCAAAGCTTTGTTTTTGATTAATATAGTTATCTTATTGGCAAGGTCATCAATATCAAATCTTTTTGCAATCAGCCCATAACTTTCATTCGGTATGACAAATTCCTTTCCACCGCATTCCATAGCAACAACGGGCTTTCCGCATGCCATAGCCTCGTTGACAGCAGGAGTTATCTCCTGGTAGTTGGCTAAAACAAATATGTCTGATATGTTATAAATTTTTGCTAATTCTTTATGGCTTTTCTTGCCCAGGAATTTTACTTTATGGCTTATGTTTAATCTTTTTGCTAATCTTGTTAAATGGTTTTTATAGTAGCCCCCTCCTACAATCCATAACTCTGCATTGTGTCCTTGCTCTATTATTCTTTTCAATGCTTTTATTATAAGATGATGTCCTTTTATCTCATACAAACCCCCTACTGATAAAAGGATTGTTTTGGCTTTGTTTTTTTTAACATTCATTGGTTTGAATGTTTGTGTGTCTGTGGCATGACCCATTACCATAATTTTTTTTGAATTTTTTTTCAGTAATCCTAATTTTATGCATCTTTCTACAGCCTGAGGATTTGTAAATAAGAGGCGGCTTGCATAATTATATGATTTTTTTACAATAGGTATAACCAGGTGTTTTGTTAATCTGAAGAGATAAAACCCTTCTACTGTCTGGGATGTCCTGTAAATAAGCTTTGCCCTGTATTTTTTTGCAGCTTTATAGGACTGGTAGGCAAATAAGTAAAATTCAGGATTGCTTGATTCAATAATGTCATAGCCCTTCAGTTTCTCAATCAAATCTTTGTAAAAAAATCTCGGAATTCCAAGAAAAAACAGGAGCTTTTCGAATATTGTCTTATAATCCATACCATCGATTTTCTGCACTTTGAAGTCCTTGTATTGGACATTGTTTCTTTTATCTGTGAATATTGTTACTTCTACATTCTTGTTTTTTATCAGATACCTGTAGACTTTCAGTAGGTTGTTTAAGGATGAATGTATGTCAAAGTGTGTGGGTATTACTAGGGCTATCCTAAGCATTTTCATATGCCTTAGTATTAGGAAACTATTTAAATATATTTGGGATTCCTGAGGTATATGAAAGTTGTAAGTGTAGTAGGAACAAGGCCTAATTTTATGAAGATAGCTCCTTTAATCAAAGAGTTTGACAAGCACAATATAGACAATGTCCTTGTTCATACAGGGCAACATTATGATGCACATATGAGTCACTTTTTTTTTGAAGATTTGGGATTACCAAAGCCGGATGAGGATAAGCATTTAGTTGTACAATCAAATCTGAGTGGAGATAAGCAAAAAAAATGGCTTAAAGATACAATTACGCATGTATTGAAAAGACAAAAACCGAAACCAGATCTAGTTATTGTTGTTGGGGATGTAAATTCTACTGTTGCTGGTGCAGAAGCAGCGCATGAACTTGGAATTAAGGTAGCGCATGTAGAAGCAGGATTGAGAAGTTTTGATAAAACTATGCCTGAGGAAATAAACAGGATACGTACTGACAAAATAAGTGATTTCTTGTTTACCACAGAGAAAAGCGGAAATAAAAATTTATTGGATGAAGGTATTAACAAAGACAAGATATTTTTTGTTGGAAATGTCATGATTGATACTTTATTAAGATTTAAAGAAAAAGCAAAAAAATCAAAAATATTAAAAGAATTGGATTCGGCTGAAAATGATTATGTTGTTTTGACATTGCACAGGCCAAGTAATGTTGACAGTAAAGAAGGTTTTGAGAACATTCTTTCTATATTGGAAAAAATACAGGAGAAAATTAAAATTATCTTTCCAGTTCATCCCAGAACCAGGAAAAATATTGGATTATTTAAACTGGATGAAAAAATAAAAGATATGAAGAATTTAATTATAACTGAACCTTTAGGATATATTGATTTTATGCAGTTGATGGCTGATAGCAAGCTTGTTTTGACTGATTCTGGAGGAATACAGGAAGAAACAACAGTTTTAGGTGTACCGTGCATTACTTTGAGGAAGAATACTGAAAGGCCGGTTACTGTTGAACAAGGCACTAATCTGCTTGTAAGCACTGACGCAAATAAAGTAATTGAAGAGTCATTAAAATCGATAGATAATAAAACAAAAAGTGATGGAAAAATACCAGAGCTATGGGATGGAAAAGCAGGGCAGAGGATTATAAAGGTTTTAATTGAGCATTTTGGAAAATAAAATATATTCGTTGGCTGCGTTGAAAACTCTCACTTCGTTCGGGTTAGCATCGGTTCGCACTTTATTCTGTTAGCTAAGGTTGACATTCCCCGTAAGGGACGTCCCCCTTGTCAACGGAATGTTGAATTAGAAGGTGCTCACAAATTGATGCTAACCTCCATTTTCAACGCAGCCAATACTTAGTTAAATTTATAAATAAAATACTAATTCATTCTTACATGAAAGTTTTTATCACTGGTGGTTCTGGATTTATTGGATCATATATAGTTGGACATCTGCTGGAGCAAGGGCACAAAGTCAAAGTCCTTGATTTACGAAAACCAAGTATTGAGCATAAGAATCTGGAATTTGTAAATAAATCAGTCATGGATGAGCTGGCAGAGGATATTCATGGCTGTGATATTGTGTATCATTTTGCTGCTATGTTGGGAGTGGATAATTCTGATAGCAGGCCGTTAGAGACTATGAGAATCAATTTAGAGGGTTCTGTTAATGTCTTTAAGTCAGCTGTTGAAGCAAACGTTAAACGAATGATATATGCATCTTCCTCAGAAGTTTATGGTGAGCCAAGAGAGCTTCCTATAAGAGAAGACAGCGTAAAAGGTCCAATTTCAACATATGGTGTATCTAAACTTGCAGCAGAGATTTATGCTAAAGCTTACAATCATGAATTTGGGACCGATATTAGAATAGTGAGATTTTTCAATGTTTACGGGCATGGACAATCAAACAATTTTGCAATGCCCATCTTTATCAATAATGCACTGGAGAACAAACCTATAAAGGTTTTTGGAGATGGTTCTCAGACAAGGTGTTTTACTTATGTAGAGGACATTGCTGACGGTGTTCTTAAGGTTCTTGAAAAAGGCAAGTCAGGAGAGGCATATAATATTGGGAATAACAGGCCAATAACAATACTTGAGCTTGCCAAAATAATCAAGGAACTTACCGGAAGCAAATCAGAGATAATAAAATCAGACTTTGGAAAGAAAACAAGATTAAAGCAAAGGGAAATTGAGTATAGAATTCCCGATATATCTAAGATGAAGACACTTGGATGGGAACCAAAAACAATAGTTAGAGACGGGATAAAAAAGATATTAGAATTTAAGAAAGATAGCAAGAGTAATTAGGATCTTCCAATGCCATGGTATAAAATTCCCAGAGCCTTAATCTTCTCTTTATCAAGGCAATTTCTTCCGTCTATTACTATCTGTATGTTGTTTTCTTTTAATTTGCTTAAATCCATGTTTTTGAACTCGTTGTGATTTGTAGCTAAAATGATATAATCACTTTTCTGCAACAATTCATCCAAATTTTTAACATTGGTGCCTTTCTTTACGTATGGATCAAAAACAGAAACCTCGGTATTTTTTGCCTTGAGTAGTTCTATAATCTTGACTGCAGGACTTTCCCTTACATCATCAACATCTGCTTTGTAGGCTAGGCCAAGAACACCTACTTTTGCGTTTTTTATTGATTGATTTAATTTTTGCAGTTCTTCTTCCAATAGCCCGACTGTGTAATTTGGCATATTATTGTTGATTTCTCTTGCTAGGCTTAGGAATTTATGGCTAAAGCCACTTTGCTTTGCCTTTTCAATCAGATAATAAGGGTCAATAGGGATACAATGTCCTCCAACACCTGCACCGGGATAATGAGCTTTAAATGCAAATGGCTTTGTTTTAGCACCCTCAATGACTTCTATAATATCAATCCCTACTTTATCAAAACTCATTGCCATCTCATTTATGAATGCTATGTTAATATCCCTAAAGGTGTTTTCCATTATCTTTGTGGCTTCTGCTGCTTTTACACTTCCCAATTCATTTATATTTGTTGAGCCAAGTAGGGATTCATAAAAATCATAGGCTTTTTTTGAAGAGTCTGGATCAACACCTCCAACAACTCTGGGGATGTTTTTTATTGTAAAATCTTTGTTTCCAGGGTCAATTCTTTCAGGGCAATGTGCCAGATAGAATTTACTTATCTTTGATTTTTCCAGTATCGGCAAGATAACTTCTTCTGTTGTTCCTGGAAAAACTGTTGATTCTATAATTACCAAGGTATTTTCTTTCATTGCCTTTGAGACAGAAACAGCTGCTGATTTTAATGCTGTCAAGTCCGGAATATGGTTTTTGTCAACTGGTGTAGGTACACATATAATAACAACATCAGATTGGCTTACAGCTTTCTCAATATCTGTAGTGAATTCTAATTTGTTTTTTACACTCTTAAAGCTGTTTTCCAGGTTTTTGTCTTTTATTGGGCATTCTCCTTTTTTAAGTTGTGAGATTTTACTCTCATCAATATCTGCCCCAATTACTTTATATTTGGAAGCACATAGACAGGCAACAGGTAATCCTACATACCCTAATCCTATGATTGTAACTGATTTTTGCATTTTTAGTTTGTTATATATTTTAAGCGTTAATCCTTAAAAACTTAAAGTAACAATATTTTAGTTAAAAGTGTTTCGTTTTCTATGCTTTGTTTTCATTTATTATTTAAACGTAATTCTGTATGTGAATTTTTACTAAAATCTAAGATATGGTGATTAAGGAAAATATTAAAAATAAATTCATATTCTTAACATAAACTTAATTGATTTGGCCAAAATAATAAACAAAAGATTTAAAATAGTTATGGAATATGCGCATATAAATAAGGTGACAAAAATTAAAAAACAATTTAGAATGATATTTGCTTCTTTCTTTGTATTAATTGTATTAGGTGAAGGAGTATTAGCCTACTTAGATCCAGGAACTGGTTCGGCAATTGGAGGGGCTTTATGGCCTTTAATAATAGCTTTTTTCTCGGCTATATTCGCATTTATAGTTAAATATTTTTGGAATCCAATAAAAAAAGTTTTTTCTAAGCTGAATGGCTTTGCAAAATCTAAGTGAATAACATATGAAAAATAAAGTCCTAATTATTGGAATAGATGCTATGGATTCCAGAATAGTCGATGAACTAGAACTTCCAAATCTAAAAAGCCTAGAAACATACACCAAATTACAAACTACAATTCCACCTGAGACTCCAGTAGCATGGAGTGCGGCATCTACTGGAACAAATCCGGGAAAATATGGGATTTTTGATTTCATTAATCGAGATCTGCAAACATATATGCCAAGATTGAACTTAGCAATCGAAAAAAGAGGTATTGTTAAGACAGAATTTTTTTCGCTTATGAAAGGTATACCTTTTTGGAGAATATTAAGTGAAAATAACATTCCCTCTACTATAATAAGATGGCCAGTTACATTTCCCCCGGAAAAGATAAATGGCAAAATGCTCTCAGGCCTAGGCACTGTCGATATAAAAGGTATGTTAAACAAATATTCTTTCTATACTGATGGTAATTTTAATGGAGATGAAGAGAGCACTGGAAATATAATACCCATAGAAATACAAAATAATGTAATAGAGACATATATTTCTGGCCCTTTGATAAATAAGGGTGGTGAGCTTAAAGATGTAAAGAAACTTATTTCTATAATACTTAAAGAGGATAAATTAATTATAAAAATCGATAATAAAGATTATGAAATAGGATTAAAATGTTGGAGCGAGATGATCAAAACCAAATTCAAAGTATATTTTATGAGTGTATATGGCATATTTAAAATATACCTTGAATCTATAAAACCAACTTTCAAGATGTATATGACTTCTGTACAGATAGATCCTGAAAACCAAATTTATGATATAACTTATCCTAAAGACTATGGCAAAGAACTTGAAGATAATATAGGATTATTTCATACATTAGGTATGCCCGAGGATACTAAAGCTGTTACTGAAAATAAAATTAGCGAGTCTGTTTTTATAGAACAAGTTAAGCAAATAGAAGAAGAGAGGAAAAAAATGTTCATATATGAATTCAAGAGATTTAATGAAGGTGCTTTAGCTTGCGTGTTTGATGCTGGCGATAGGCTTAAACATATATTTTGGAACAATAGATTAGATGATGATAGAGATGTAATAAAAAACTTATCGAAAGAGATAAAAGATTATTATGCTGAAAAAGACAAATTTATTGGGAACGTTATTTCTCAACTAGATAAAAATACAAAATTCATAATATTTTCTGATCATGGTTTTAGTACATTCAAAAGGCAAGTAAATATCAATTCGTGGCTAGTAAAAGAAGGTTTTATGAAATCTGATGGCAAGGGCATATTATTTGAATCTGTTGATTGGAATAGCACACAAGCATATTCTCTAGGTTTTACAAGTATATATTTGAATCTAAAAGGAAGAGAAAGAAAGGGTATTGTAAATTATGGAGAAAAAAATGATATAATAAACGAAATAATAAGGAAACTTAAAAATATTAAGGATGGAAGCAAAACAGTTCTTACTAATATATATAAAGGAAGTGAAATTTACCATGGTAAATATATAGATTTAGCTCCCGATATCGTTTTAGGATTTTCACCAGGTTACAGAATGTCTTGGAAGAATGCAAGTGGAGGCATAGAAGACGAAATAATTTATGATAACACAGAAAAATGGAGAGGCGATCACTTAATAGATAGAACTCATGTTCCTGGTGTTTTATTCACAAACTTTAAAATAAAGAGAGATAATCCCGCTATACTTGACATTGCACCTACAGTACTTAAACTTTTAGATGTTAAAATTCCTGACTATATTGATGGAGATGTGTTAATATGAATCATTTGGATGAATTAGAAAATAATAGCATCTATATCATCAGAGAGGCATATAAGCAATTTAAAAATATAGGTGTACTGTGGAGTATTGGAAAAGACTCTACTACATTAGTATGGCTTTGCAGAAAAGCTTTTTTTGGAAAGGTTCCATTCCCAGCAATCCATATAGATACAACTTATAAATTTCCAGAGATGTATAAATTTAGAGACTTTTTTGCAAAAGAATGGGAACTTAAATTGATGGTTGAAAAAAATCAAGAAGCTATTGATAAAGGAATAGGCTACGGAACTCACGATGCCTTTACTTGCTGCCATGAATTAAAAACAGTCGCTCTACAAAAATCGATTAAAAAACACAGCTTCAAGGCACTTCTTGTAGGAATAAGAAGAGACGAACATGGAATTCGTGCAAAAGAACGCTATTTCTCTCCAAGAGATATACAATTTAGGTGGGATTACAAAAACCAACCTGCTGAACTTTGGGATCAATATAAAAGTAATGTCAAAGAAGATCAGCATATTAGAGTGCATCCTCTTCTTGGATGGACTGAGCTTGATGTGTGGGAATATATTAGAAGAGAAAATATACCAATAAATGAGCTCTATTTCGCAAAAAACAGCAAGAGGTACAGAAGTCTTGGAGACATGCCAATTACTAAGCCTATAGAATCAAATGCAGACACTGTTGATAAGATAATAGAAGAATTGAAAATAACTAAAATTGCTGAAAGAAGCGGCAGATCTCAAGATAAAGAACAGGCTTATACAATGCAAAAATTAAGAAGTTTAGGTTATATGTGACAAATGGAAAAAGAATGCATGAACATAGTAATCGTAGGCCACGTTGACCATGGTAAAAGTACGTTGATAGGCAGATTATTATACGATACAAATTCGATTCCAGAAGGAATATTTGAGGAAGTTAAAAAAGTTTCTGAAGAATTAGGGAAAGAAACAGAATTTGCATATCTCCTTGATTCACTAGAGGAAGAAAGAAAGCTAAATATAACAATAGATACTACACAAATATTTTTCAAGAGCCCTAAAAAAGATTATGTAATAATAGATGCTCCAGGACATAAAGAATTTCTAAAAAACATGATAACTGGGGCTTCATTAGCTAATGCTGCTATATTGATTATAGATTCAAATGACGGTATTCAGGAGCAGACTAAAAGACACGCTTATATTTTAAGTATGCTTGGATTAAGACAAGTAATAGTTGTTGTTAATAAAATGGATATTACAGGTTATAATAGTGTCAAATTCAATAAAATAAAAGAAGATATTTTAAAATTTCTTAGTAAATTAAACATAAGACCAAAATATATTATTCCTATTTCTGCTATAAAAGGAGACAATATTATTAAGAAATCTAAAAATATGCCTTGGTACAATAATTTAAGTGTATTGGAAGCTTTAGACAATTTAAATGCAAAACAAACTTTGTCAAATCAACCATTAAGGTTCCCTGTGCAGGACGTTTATGAAATAAATAATAAAAGAATTTTAGTAGGAAAAATAGAATCAGGAAGATTAAAACAGCATGATGAGATTATCTTTCTTCCTTCAAATAAAAAATCTGAAATAAAATCAATAGAGGTTTGGAATAAAAATAAAACACATGCCGAATCTGGAGAATGTGTTGGAGTAACATTAAAAGAACCTTTGTGTATTGAGAGGGGGGAAGTGATCTGTTCAGAAGTTTCTCCAAGGATAACAAATAAATTTGAAGCAAATATTTTTTGGATGTCAAAAAACCCAACAAAAATTAATGAGAAATTAATCTTGAAATGTGCAACCCAGGAAGTGAAATATATAATAGAGAAAATTAAGAAGAAAATCAATTCTTCTACTTTAGAGGGCATAGATGAGGACTGTGATGAATTGAAAGAGACAGAAGTGGGGAATGTAATAATAAAGACTGAAAAACCAATTGTTATAGAAAATTTTAATTATATAGAGGGGTTAGGTAGATTTGTTCTTGTCAAAAATGACATTATTGTTTCAGGAGGAATTATACCTAATGAGGTTCTTAGATCATATTAAATTAGCAGGCTTTACTGGACTAACAGTAGGAATGCTGTTTGGGGTAATAGATTCTATGGTCAGAGTTATGGCCTGGAGTTTTGAATGGTTTGAATTATATCAAACATTACTGGTATCGGCTGTATTAGCCACTCTAGGATTTGTCATAGTGGGTATTTTTATAGAACTATTCGGAAAAGCTTTAAGGTTAAACTTTACGAAAAAAAACTTACTTGTTTTTTATGTTGTAAGTTCTATATTGGTTATGCTGCTTGTTTATGGAGAAATTTTTATCAATTTTAAATTGTTTGATGCTTTCACTAGATCCTATCAGCCAAGAATTGTAGTAAGCTTACTATTCCCCTTAATCGTTGGTTTGATTTATATTGCATTATTAACCAAAGGAAAGGAGATTGTATTGTATATAGTGAATTACACTCAAAGAAAAAAATTAAAAGTGTTAGCTAAAAATTTTATTTTTGTAGTACTTATTTTTATCATAACTAGCTTTCTAGTGGATATATACTTCTTGAATTCTATACAAAATTATTCATATAATAAAGAAACAAATGAAGTCCCAAATGTAGTCTTCATAACACTAGATACTGTAAGGGCAGATCACCTTTCTCTTTATGGCTACTATTTGAATACCAGCCCCAATATAGATAATCTTGCTAAAGATTCTGTTGTATTTGATAATGCTGTGTCTCCTTCACCATGGACGCTTCCAAGCCATGCATCATTTTTTTCAGGAAAATATTTGTTCAACCATAATGCTACAATAGCAAATCAGCATCTTGATAACACTGAAACAACTTTGGCGGAAATTTTAAGGGCAAAAGGTTATAATACTGCTGGATTTGTAGGAGGCCCATACACAAAAAAAAAATATGGAATTGGACAGGGCTTTGAAACATATAAGGACAGAATTGATTTTTTTGAATATGTGCAGACCTTTAATAACTGGGGTATCACCTATATTATTACTGAATTCTTTCCAGGGGTTTATAAAATATTAGGTTCTGATGGTTTTAGATCTTCAGAAGATTTAAACAAAGATATTTTTGCATGGCTTGATAAAAACAGCAAACAATCTTTTTTCATGTTTATAAATTATTTTGATGCTCATGATCCTTATAACTTAGGGAGCGAATTTAGAGACCAATTTGTAAATGAAACAAAAAAGTATCCAGATATTGATTTATGGAACTTTGAACGATATAAAAGTATTTCTGAAGACACTATCTACCACTTGAGTAGACTTTATGATACTGAGATATTCTTTCTTGACTATCATCTTGGAAAGTTTGTCAACAAGCTTGATGAATTAGGCATCAAAAATAATACCATTATAATTATAACAGCGGACCATGGAGAAGAATTCTATGACCATGGTGGTTTCCTTCATACTCAAACACTTTATGAGGAAGTTATTCATGTCCCTTTGATTATTTATTATCCAAAAGAGTTTAAGAGTAAAAGCATACATAACAGAGTAGAAGCAATGGCCATTTTTCCTACTATTTTGGATATCCTTGATGTAGAGATTCCCAGAGATATTGATGCAACTAGTCTTTTGCCGCTTATAAATAATGAACAGGGCTATAATAAGAAATATGCCTTCTCTGAATTATTCAGTAAACCAAGACGGAGTGATCAACCGATATCGGCAAATTTACAGTTTAAATCAATTTCCGATGATAACTGGAAAATTATAGAAGCAGAACCGAATATAGAGATTTTACCCCCTTCCCTTTTTAATTTAAAAACTGATCCAAGAGAACAAAAGAATTTTTATGATGTCTACCCTAATAAAAGAAAAGAGTTGCAGAAATTAATAGCCTCTTTAACAGAGGACGACGAACAAAAGTAAGTGTAAATAAAACCTGTATTAATTTATTCTATATTCATCCTTCTGAAAATTAGAAATAATAATATTATAAAGAACTAAAAACCTAATTTGTAAAAAATCAGTAAACTTTTTAAACGGATAAGCATGAGCTAAAACCACTAAAATATAATAAAATCCTAGAGTTCAACTATTTGGGGGTAAAATAATGGAAGATAATGTAGATGGTAAGTTTGATGTTGCCATAGTTGGAGGTTTAGGACATGTTGGGCTTCCATTGGGCATTGTTTTTGCAGATAAAGGGTTAAATGTGTGTTTATGCGATATTGATAAGAAAAATGCACAACTTGTTGAAAAAGGAGTTATGCCCTTTATAGAATATGGTGCTGAACCCCTACTTAAAAAAGCACTTGCAGATGGAAAACTAACGGTTTCCCTTGACAATGAAAGCGTTTCAAAAGCAAAATATGTTGTCATTGCTATTGGAACTCCCGTGGATGAATATTTGAACCCTAAGACAAGACAATTTCTTGAATTTTTTATTAGTCTTAAGAAGCATCTCCATGAAGACCAGATAATCATCATCCGCAGTACAGTATATCCTCATACATGCCAGCAAATCGTAAATTTATTGGGTGATGGAGATTGGCATATTGCCTATTGTCCTGAGCGTATTGTGCAAGGCTATGCAGTAAAAGAATTAAAAGAACTGCCCCAAATTGTTGCAGGCTTGAGTGAGAAAGCAATAGAAGAATCTTCTAAACTGTTCAATAAGATTTCTCCTAAGATTGTAAGAACTCCAATAGGGGAAGCAGAGATGATAAAGCTTTTTTCCAATGCATGGAGATACATCCAATTTGCTGTTGCAAACCAGTTCTATATGATTTCGCATAACTTTGGAGTTGATTATGATAAAATTAGGTCTGCTATGAGGGAAGGATATGAAAGAGCGCATTCTTTACCTGGTGCTGGTTTCGCTGCAGGTCCATGTTTGCTTAAAGATACAATGCAATTGTCTGCTTTTAACAGCAATAACTTCCTGTTGGGCCATGCTGCAATGATGATAAATGAAGGGCTACCAAATTTCCTTGTAGAAAACTTAAGGAAAAAACACGATTTAAGTAAAAAAAAAGTGGGCATTTTAGGCATGGCATTTAAGTCGGATATAGATGATGTCAGAGATTCCCTTTCCTTTAAGCTTGGCAAAATACTGAGGTTCCACGGAGCTAAAGTTTACTATTCAGATGAGTATGCAAAAAACCAAGATTTTGTATCTAAAGAAGAATTAATAAAATCAAGTGATATTGTCATTGTAGCAGTACCGCATTCTGCATATAAAAATTTGATTATACCTAAAAATATTGAAGTTGTCGATCTTTGGAATGTAACTGAGAAAAAACAACATAATTGATCATTTTTATTGATTCATATCTACATGGCATACAAAAACATACTTTTGACCGGCAGTTCAGGAGAACTTGGAAAAACTATAATTAAATTGAATTACTTTCCATCTTTATTAACACCTTCAAGCAAAGAATTAGATATAACAAAACCAGAATCCATCCAAAACTTCTTTGACAATAATAATTTTGACGGAGTAATTCATTGCGCAGCATTGGCAAGGATGAAGGAATGCGAAGAAAATCCAGCAAAGGCAATAACTACAAATATAATTGGCACAGGCAATCTTGTTAAAGAGGTAATTAGAAAGGAAAAAGCATCAAGAAGAAAAATAAGATTTGTTCATATGTCTACTGATGGGGTTTATTCCGGAATTAAAGGAAATTATACTGAAAAAGACGAAACATCCCCTTATAATGTATATGGTTTGACAAAATTAGGAGCAGAATGCACAGTAAGAACACTTTCAAATTTCTGCATCATACGCACAAGTTTTTTTGATCCTGAAAACATAGAATTTGATACTGCTGCTGTGGATGCATACTCCTCAAAAGTCCCAATCAGTTATCTGGTTAAGGCTATTAAAATTATGTTCGATTATGATTTTGCAGGGGTTATTAATATCGGAAGAGAAAGGAGATCTGATTATGAACATTACAAAGAGTTCAAACCAGAAATTAAAAAATGCGGGCTTAAGGATATACTGAAGACAGTCCCTTTTGCCATGGCCAAAGACGCTTCAATGGATTGCAGTTTATGGGGGAAAATAGAGAAGGAAAATGGTACTATCAAGAAATAAGATAAAACTATCTGTTGTGGTTCCCGTGCTTAATGAGGGGGATAATCTTAAGGTATTGCTGCCAATACTGAAAGCTATGATAAATGTTCCTCACGAAATTTTGATTGTATATGATATTGTTAATGATGACAGCATTCCTGTTGTAAAGTCAATGCAAAAAAACTATACTAGATTGAGGCTGGTGCATAACAAACTTGGCAGGGGAGTAATAAATGCTATAAAATCCGGTGTAAATGAGTCCAGCGGAGAGTATGTACTTACCATTGCGGCAGACGATATAGGGCCGCCATTGGCTATCAATGATATGATAATCTTGATGGATAAAGGATGTGAACTGGTTAATGGAACAAGATATAAATATGGCGGCAAGAATGCAGGAGGAGTCTTCATAAGCAGGCTGCTTTCCACTACTGCAAACAACATCTTTCATGTATTATCCGGCTCTGCTTTAACAGATCCTACTTTTGGAGTAAAAATGTTTAAGCGCTCTAAATTCAATCAACTTAATCTGGAATCGAACCCTATTGGGTGGGCAGTGTCTTTTGAGTTTGCAATCAAGGCTCAGGCAGCAGGATGGAAACTTGGAGAAGTTCCTTTAATCTCGCTAAACAGATTATACGGAAAAGGCAAATCTACCTTTAGGCTTAACTGGATCAAGGAATATATGAAATGGTTTTTATTTGGAACTAAGAGACTATTGTTAAGAAGAAGAAAAAACAGGGTCCTTGTTAGAATACCTGACAACTTAAAATCCGGTTAAAATGAAAGATAAAAAATATTTAGTAACAGGAGGAACAGGGTTTATTGGCAGTGCACTAGTTAAACGTTTAGTAAAAGAAGGATATTTTGTCAGGGTCATGGATAATGATATCAGGGGAACAGCAGAAAGGCTGAAAGAAATTGCTGATAAAATTGAGCTTGTACAGGCAGATATAAGAAATGCTGGGGAAGTGCAGAAAGCATGCAAGGGAATGGATAGTGTGATACATCTTGCCTATATTAATGGCACTGAATATTTCTATAATATGCCTGAGCTTGTACTGGAAGTTGGAGTTAAAGGGATTATCAATGTTATAGATGGTTGTATCAAAGAAAATGTTAAAGAACTGGTGTTGGCATCAAGCTCTGAAGTTTACCAAACACCAAAAAAGATTCCAACAGATGAGACTGCACCTTTGTCTATACCAGATCCACTGAATCCTAGATATTCTTATGGCGGTGGAAAGATAATTTCTGAGCTGCTTACAATAAATTATGGCAGGAAGCATTTTGACAGGGTTGTTATTTTCAGGCCACATAATGTTTATGGCCCAGATATGGGGTGGGAGCATGTCATTCCACAATTTGTGCTTAGGATGAAAGATATCTGCAGCAAGAGTAAAGATAAAAAAGTTGAATTCCCAATTCAAGGTAGTGGCAAAGAAACGAGAGCTTTTGTTTATATAGATGATTTCATTGATGGTCTTATGTTAGTTTTGGAAAAAGGAGAGAATTTAGGAATATATCATATTGGCACTATGGATGAAATTTCAATAAAAGATGTTGCAGCTGAAGTTGGAAAATATTTTGGAAAGGACGTTGAGATTGCTTCTGGTGAAGAAGCAAAAGGAGGCACACCACGAAGATGCCCGGACATTACAAAATTAAAAAAATTAGGGTATAAACCTAAAGTTCTTTTTAGCAAAGGCTTAAAAATTACAGCAAAATGGTACGATGAAAATGCCGGTAAAATACAAAAAATACAAAAGTGAAATCATATGGGAGACATAACTAAATCCAGCAAAGTAGTAGAAAAATGCCAAATATGTGATAATGCAGACCTTAAACCTATATTGTTTTTGGGATATTTGCCTCCGGTAAACCAGATGCATAATATTGGAAAAAAGCCGCATGAGCAGCCCAGCTATCCTGCACAATTGTTGTATTGCGAAAAATGCCATTTGGTTCAGTTAGGATTGATTGTTGACCCAAAAATACTATTTCCTGCAGAGTATCCTTATACGAGCAGCACTACAAGAATATTAAGGGATAATTTTGCTGAACTCTATCAAGAATGCAAAACTCTCATTAATCTGGGCAAGGACGACCTTATTGTGGACATAGGTTCAAATGACGGCAATTTGTTGAGTAATTTTAAAGATAACCATAAAGTTCTCGGAATTACCCCAGAGAATATAGGTAAAATTGCAATAGAAAGAGGCATTCCAACTATTTTGGATTATTTTAAGAAAGATGTTGTTGAAAAAATAGAGAAAGAACATGGAAAAGTGAAAATAATAACTGCAACAAATGTGTTTGCACATATCGAAAATATTAATGAAATAGTAGATTTGATTTCTGGGCTGCTGGAAGAAAATGGGGTATTTATTTCAGAATCTCATTATCTGCTGCGGCTTATTGAGACACTTCAGTATGATACTATATATCATGAACATCTGAGATACTATTCCTTGCACAGTCTTAAATACTTGTTGGAGAAACACGATTTTGAGATATTCCATGCTAAAGAAATACCGACTCATGGAGGGTCAATAAGAGTATATGCAGCAAGAAAAGGAAAATATCCGGTAAAAGAGACAGTCAAATCATTGCTTAATACTGAGAAAAAAACAATACTTGATCAAGAAAAACTTTTGGATTTTAAAGATAATGTTGTTGCATCAAAACTTAAGCTTTATTCTTTATTGCTTGATATAAAAAAGCAAGGTAAACGAATCTATGGCATAGGTGCCCCTTCAAGAGCAGGCACTCTAACAAATTATATAGGACTTGATGACGGCATTATAGATTATGTTGTGGAAATAAAAGGTTCCTATAAAATAGGAAAATATATGCCCGGAACGTTAATTCCAGTTGTGGAAGAATCAAAACTTTTTGAAGATCAACCAGAATATGCTATATTTCTTTCGTGGCATATTGCTGATGAGCTTGCTCCTAAGCTTAAAGATAAGGGCTTTAAGGGACAATTTATTGTACCATTGCCGAATCCTAAAATTCTTGATGTTTAATCCGTTTGATTTCTTTTTTGTTTCTAATTCTTTAGCTATTATTTTAGTTAAGCATTACTTCATAAATATAAATATGGTCTTTTATTTCTGTTGTGGGATATGTTTCTTCTATTATTGTTAATAATTTAAATTGTTCTGGATGGTCCCTTATATATTTAATGGCATCATAATTAAGAGTTCCTTCTTTATCCCCTTCTGAAAATGGCCTGTGATATTGCTCCCCATAAACCATGTAACTTACATCATATATGTCAATTAAGGAAAAATAATCTGCATTTACAGGCAATGCCATGATTCTTTTATCACTCTGATAGTCCAGTTCTATAACATAACCCATTTGAATCATAACACCATCTTTTGGTAATTTATTTATAAACTGGGCTGTTATTGGTATCTCAACAATCTTTTCCTTTGAGAATATAAAATGATTATTATTAAGATAGTAGAAGGGTAGATACAAAACCAGAATTAAGATAATAGCAATGATACCAACCTTGTATATCCTAAATATGTTATAAGTTTTTGCAAATTTAAAGAGTCCATAACTTGTCACTATAAACAAAAAAGGAATAGCAGTAACAGTGAATCTTGGAGATGTGTATATTTGTGTTAAAGGCAGAAGAAAGAGAAAGAACATTGTTAGGAAAAACAGCATTTCATTATTTTTTATTCCTTTTTTTAATGATAATTTAATTATCTTATATAAGCTATACATTGTCGCAATACCCAGTATGGGGTAAATAACTAATTGTAGGAAATTATCTGATGTAAGGAACATTGTTATGTTGCTAAATCTCAATCCCATTGGCAATGGAGCAACCACCAATTTAAACATATTTGCTACATGATAAAAATAATGCGAAGGGTCAAGACTTAATCCAAATGGAAGAATGGATTCAACTTCTTTGAAATATTGTGGGCTTAGTAATTGCCTTAACCCCCAATCACCTGTTTTTACAATAGTTCCATTGACAACCGGATAAAATTCGTTAGTCATATATGTGTACACCCTTACAAATATCCAAGAAGAATAAGAAAAAATAGCAGCAATTATTGGAATTGTTGCATGAAAAATTTTGGTTTTGTCTCTGAAAAAAACATAGGTTATGATAAGACCAGGAATAAGTAATATTGCATGGTCTGTTGTTATGCCCAATAATAGTGCTGGAAGCGACGAGTATATGATATTTCTAGTTTTTCCTTCCTTTAAGAACCTGATGTAATAATAAATAGATAATAAAGTAAGCATCATTCCAAGAGGCGCTCTTTTTAAATTACCTATTGAAAGATTAATGAAAACATTAGATAAGGATAGAAGTATTAAAGTTCCAAAAGCTATATAATAGTTATTACTTACAAGCATAACCAGTTTGTAAATAATGAAAAAGATTATAGCTAAGGATATTAATGAAACAAGCAGTCCTGCTATATGGTCTTCAAATAAAAAACTTACAAAATAAATGGCGTAAGGATATAATGGAGGATGTTCTATGTAGAGTTGATTGTTAAAGAGAGTGTTATAAGGAAAACTATCTGCAAGTGCAAGATATCTTGCAGTATCACCTCCTTGTATGAAATAGTATGGACTATCTGAAAATATTCTTAAGAATATAAATACAAAAAAAACTGCAATAAGCAATAGGTGTTCTCTCTTTAGATTAATTCTAGGTGTTTCTCTTATTTTCATTTTACTTTAATTTTTAGTAATAAGAATATATTTAAATAGGTTATCCTTTTCCGTAGCCATTCGTCAATGAACTCCAAAACTACCGCCTAATATATCATTTCACGCAAATCCCTTTTGGACATTTTCCCTTCGGGAAAACGTCGTGAAATCGCATACAATTAAATTACATTAAAACCGAATCAGAGCCAAAACGAAAGTGAAGAAAAAGAATTATAAAGCATATTCTGTAGCATTAATTATAGTTTTGCTGACTATGAGTTTTTTCTATGGAGTTCTAGTCGGGGCATATAAATATTGGCCTTATAAATTATTGCAGACAAATCACCAAAAGTTTTTTTCGAATGAATATGACTTAATATACGAGAAAATAGACCCCTTATATGAAAAAACAGACGTTTCTTCTTTGATTAATATAGAAAATGAAAATGACATTCTGAAAAAAAGAAATAGCCTTATCCGGTATATATGGAAAGGCAAAGGACTCCCTTACTCCAAGTTCCCTGAAACTGTTGAAATAGACATAAAAGATGCCAGATATTCTGATTTAAATAACCTTAAGAGAATCGATAAACTTGTTATTACTATGGACTATGGTTTTAATTCAATTGTTTACTTTTTTCACCCGGTTAAGAATAATAATAACCTTGTGATTTACCACCAGGGCCATGAGGGTGATTTTATATTTGGAAAAAGGACTATACAATTCTTTTTGGATAATGGATATGATGTAATGGCCTTTTCTATGCCCTTGTTGGGGATGAACAACCAGCCAATTGCGGAGTTACCATCATTTGGAGTGATAAAATTAACATCACATGATCGTTTAGAACTTCTAGAATCATATGACTTTTCTCCAATTAAGCTTTTTTTAGAGCCTGTTGCTGTTTCTTTAAATTACGCAGAAAATTTTGATTTTGATTCTATATCGATGATAGGCCTTTCAGGGGGAGGCTGGACAACTACACTATATTCTGCTATTGACCCAAGAATTTCTAAAAGCTATCCTGTTGCCGGAACCTTGCCAACCTATTTACGCTCAAAACGTAATTTAGGAGATTATGAACAACACTTACCAGAACTTTACAAAATTGCTAATTACCTGGAGTTATACATTATTGGGTCTTATGGCAATAACCGAAAACAGATTCAAATATTGAATAAATATGATGATTGTTGCTTTGCAGGAATTAATTATAAGACATATGAAAAAGAAGTTGAGATTACATTGGCCGAACTAGGAAAAGGAACCTTTAAAATATATTCAGATGATACACATGCAGAACATAAAATATCAGATAATGCACTAAATATAATAAAAGAAGACCTTGATGAGGTGGATGGGAGTTAAGAAGATGGCTTCCTGGGCGGAGGTAAAGGATTAAATTTTGCAGTTAAAATGATTTCTCATAAGTTTTAAATAGTGTAATTGAGTTCTGACACTATATGAAAACATTGATAACAGGCGGTAGTGGAGCATTAGGCAAATCACTGCAGAAAATTTTTAAGAATGCATACTGCCCAACACATGAAGAGATGGATATAACCAATCCAGAGGCTGTTAACAAGGTTATCTTGGATTACAAGCCAGACATTTTGATACATACAGCAGCATTTGTTGATATAAGGGGATGTGAAGAAAATAGAAACAAAGCATGGTCAACTAATGTTAAAGGTACGCAAAATATAGTGAATGCAGTAAAAAAACTGGATAATAACTGCTATCTTATCTATATTTCCACAGCATGTGTTTTTGCCGGAGAAAATGAGAAATACTATACAGAGGATGATGCTCCAAAGCCGAAGAATTATTATTCTACTACCAAATTAGAAGGGGAGGGAATTGTCAAGGAATATGAAAATTATTGCATTATAAGAACTAATTTTGTGCCAAAAGAACAATGGAAGTATCCCAAGGCCTTTGTTGACAGGTTTGGGACATACCTGTTTACAGATAATGTGGCTGAAGGCATATATGATGTCTGCGAAAAGAAGGAGAAGGGAATAATACATATTGCGGGGGATAGAAGGATGAGCATGTATGAGCTTGCATTGCTTGCAGGATCAAAGAATCTTGGCAAGATGACTCTGGATGAGTATGACGGGCCAAGTGTTACAGTAGACATGAGCCTTTCTACAAAGAGATGGAAAAAATATAAAATAGAGTGATAAAAAAGCTTATTTTTCTGTTAGACGCAGTTAAGTTTGTGTTTCTTTTGCCCATTCTATAAATCTTTTTATTCCGGTTTTCAAGTCTACTTTGGCTGTGTAATTCAGCTTTTCCTTTATTTTTGTTAGGTCTGGGCATCTCCTTTTTGGGTCTGCATTGGTATATGCATCTGTAGGCCCTTCAACATTTTCTATTTCCGGATTATTACCAAGAATTTCAGCAACATTTTTTGCTAAAGTTGCCATATTAATCTCATTATCCTCATTTCCTACATTGAACGCTTCTCCATTATAGTCTGAAAATAAGATTCTAAAAAAACCCACCAACGCGTCTGTCACATAACAAAAGGTTCTTGTATTATTCCCTGCTCCATAGACGGGAATGGGCTTTCCTTGAAATACATTTGAAACAAAGTTGGGTATTACCCTATAATCATCTAATCTCATCCCAGGCCCATATACATTAAAAGGTCTTACTGTCTTGACTGGGATTTTGTGAACCTGATAATAACCTACACAGAGAGTCTCTCCAAGCCTCTTGGACTCATCATAATTTGATCTTGGACCTGTACAGGAAACGTTCCCAAAATAAGTTTCCGGCGTAGGGACAGATTGCGGATCTGGGTCGCCATAAACTTCACTTGAGCTAAAATATAACATGCTCTTCACATTTTTTTCCTTTGCCAATTCAAGCATATTTTTTGTTCCAAAAACCCCTACATCGATTGTCTCTATTATGAACTTACGATAAAACTTTGGGGATGCAATTCCTGCTGCACTTATGATATAATCTACATTTTCATCTATCTTTAAGGGTTTGGTAACATCATGTTTTATTGCTTTGAAATTACGCCCTTCCTCAAGGAGATAGCTTGACCCTGTTATGAAATTGTCGACAGAAATTATGCGGCAGGGGTTTTCAAGAACATTCTTGTTCAATTCTGCAAGAGTCAAAAGAAAATATCTTCCTAAAAATCCGGCGCCTCCAGTAATAAGGACGGTTTTTCCACTTAATTTACCGGCTTCTTTACCTATGTTCTCTACAATTGTCTTTATATCTTCTTTTAAAATCTTACTTTCCATTTTATGTTAAACCAACTTGAATTTTTTTGTATGATCTGAAAAATTTTGCGTATCTCTTTGTCCCGTAGTTAGGTTGAGCATGACAGAATCTTCCAAAAATCTCATTGCATGGGCTATCATAGGTGGTGTTATAACTAAGTCTCCAGCATTAATAATCGTCTTCTCTATTTTTTCATCCTTATTGTTCAGGTTTTTGGTGGTGCTTTCATATTTGCCGCTAATCAGGTATTCATACTGTACTTGTTTAGGATGATAGTGATTTGCTCTGATAGAGCCTTTTTTTGAGGTGATGATTGCAATATGTGTTATTGGCTCTTCTAGAATATTTGCTATTACTCCCCTTTCATCCTCAAATGCAGGTTCAATTTTTATTACTTTTTCATTAGCCATCTGTTCCACCCCCGTCCAAATCCTAATTTTTGGTCAAATCTTTATATAATATTACAATTTTTTATTTAAATCTATGCTATCTTGGGTTCTGGTAAAGGTATTATAAATTTTACTCCCTGATCAGCATATTTTCCTGTTTTTTTTAAAATTTCTTCGGCAAAATTCCATGCAAGAATTAAAATATAATCTGGTCTTTTCTTCTCTAACATGCTTGAGCTTACAACTGGAATATGCGTTCCTGGTGAATATAAACCTATCTTTAAAGGATTGTCATCAACAATATAATCAATAAAATCCCTACCAATATTGCAGAAATTCAGCAATGTAGTTGATTTTGCAGGAGCGCCATACCCAGCAATTGACTTTTTCTGTGCTTTTATATCCCTGATGTAAGATACTAATCTCTCTTTTACATGATAAACCTTATTTGAGAAATTTTTATAAATTTCTATATCATTGATTCCAATGCCTTTCTCATATTCCAATGTCTCTTCAACCTCTTTATGAATCTCGTGGTTTCCTTCAGACTTTTTTATAAATACTCTTAAAGAACCCCCGTGGCTGTCTACTCTTTGAACATCAAATATCTCCATCCTGTGTTTTTTAAAGAAATAACTTAATGAAGTGAGAGTGTAATAAGAAAGATGCTCGTGATATACATTATCAAAAGTCATTTTTTCCATAGTGTCTACTAAATACTGGACTTCAATAACAAATATACCATCTTCCTTAAGCAGAGTTTTTACATTGTCTGTAACATTATCAATATCATCAATGTGGGCAAAGACGTTATTTGCAGTTACTACATCAGCATGCCCTTTTTTTCCTATAACCCTTTTTACCGCATCATTGTTGAAAAAACCATTTATAGTTTCAATGCCATCCTGCTCTGCAATTTTCACTAAATTTGCAGCAGGTTCAATACCCATCGTTTGGATTCCTAATTTCTGAAAATTTTTTAGTAAAAGCCCATCATTACTTCCAATATCAACAACTAAAGAACCGTTATTTAAATTAAAACAATTGCATATGTCCCTAGCCATTTTAGAAAAATGAATCTTAAAAGTATTTGACGTAGACGATACATATATATAATTTTTGAACATCAGTTCCGGAGGCACAACATAAGTCAATTGCACCAACTTGCAATTATCACAGAAAGCTAATTCTAAAGGATAGGTGTTCTCTTTATTTTCCAATTCTTCTTTTGAAAGAAAACTATTAGCTAAAGGACTTTTCCCCAATGAAAGAAATACCTTTATAGCCTCATTTCTACAAATTCTGCATATCATCGTGATTGGTACAACTGTATAATTTATAAATCATTCGTTGAACAAACTTACAGTAACTATACTCGCAGACAAAAGTTTTTATATAATAGTTGTCTACTCCTAATAAGCAAATGACATATTTACATATACAGTGGGAAAATCTGTGAAATGCGAGTGAGCTCGCGAACTCGCTCACAATTCACGATTTTCCGAGGTTTACTTTCAGTAAACAATTTGTGTCATTTGCTATATTAAAAGCATTACTATTCCTCCTTAATAAGATGGGAAAAATAAATATAGGCATTATAGGGCTGGGAAGATTTGGAAAAAATTATCTTAGAACGTTTAATGAACTAGATAATGCTCTTGTTACATGGGTCTGTGCAACAAAAGAAAGCACCATAAAAGAAGCAATTTCGAAGATAAAAACAAAAGTACCTATAAAAACTACAACAAACTATGAGGATGTTTTTGGTGATAGTGAAGTGGATGCGGTGGCAATAGTCACACCAGGATCTACACATTTTTCTCTGGCAAAAGAAGCTCTTAAATGCAATAAACACGTTATTGTGGAAAAACCTTTAACTTTATCCTCAGATGATGCAAAAGAATTGGTAAAAATATCAAATGCTGCAAAAAAAATCTTGATGGTTGGCCACATTCATAGATTTAATCCAGCAATTAAAAAACTCAAAGAAGATATAAAAAGCGGAATATTTGGAAAAATCAATTATATCGAGTATACTCATTTGGGCAATGGCCCTGTAAGGAAAGATATTAATGCGCTATGGGACTTTTTTCCACATGTGCTGTCAATCCTGTTTTATCTTCTTGAAGATCTGCCCTTGAAAGTAAATGCAAATGGAGCCTCTTTTTTGCAGAAAGGCATAGAAGATGTTGTAACCATGGATCTTACATTTCCCAACAATATCTTTGCAACTGCGATTGGAAGCTGGCTATACCCAGTAAAAAAAATGGGCATTGTTATTGTCGGAGAAAAGCTTTATGCAACTTTTGATGACTATTTAACAGAAGAGAAACTAAAATATTATAGTAATAATTCCAAGCTTATTGATGGAAAATTAATAAAGGTGGATAAGAGATATAGTGTTCCATTTATTGAGAATGATAAACCTTTAACTGAACAATTAAAACATTTTTTAAATTGTATCAAATACAATAAGATTCCAGTAACAAATGGTAATGAAGGTTTAAAAGTAGTAAATGTTTTAGAAGCTGCCCAAGAATCCTTAAACAATAACGGTGCTCCAGTTAAAATTAATGCTTCTTTCTAGAAAAATTCATCCAAAACTTTATTATGTATGGAACCATCTTAATTTCTCTTTTAAAATTCAGCGCAGACTTTTCAGCTTCCTGCCAACATACTGGAATCTCCTTTATTCTAATTTTGTGGCATCTCGCTCGAATAAGAAGTTCCGTATCCCAGAAAACACTCCTTGTTCTTGTTTTATCTTCTCCAGATTCTTTAACCAGTTTTAGAATTATGCCTTTTTTAAAAGCCTTAAATCCGCAGATATTATCCCTTAATCCTGTTTGGAAGAGCAAACGAATCACAGCGTTGTATATTTTACTTATTATATAACGTTTAGGGTGTCTTTTGGTGCGTGAGTCTTTATGGTACCTATTTGCGATAACTATAGGGAAACCTTTTTCTAGCCAATAAACCATCTCTTCTAAATGTTTTAAATCCATAGAAACATCCATATCAAGAAGCAATATATAATTCCCTTTTAGTAATTTAAATGATTTTGCAAGATTTTCCCTCCTGGATGGTCCATCTTTATAAGAAACGACCTTCAAATATGGGCGCTTTTTTTCTTTAATCAGTTTTTTTATTATATCAAGAGTTGCATCTTTTGATCCATCATTCACAACTAAAATCTCAAAAGGCTGTTTCATGGATAAAAGTTTATTTTCTATAGCCTTAAGTGATCTGTACAGCACTTTTTCTTCATTATAAGCAGGAATAATTACGCTGATTAGATCTTTTTTCATCTTAACTCCATATTGATTATCTTACCACTTTATAAATCGTTGTTCCAGTTTTATCATAGACCATTTTTAAATTATCACTATTATCTATACTACTCAATATTTCTTGATTCATGTGGTACTCAATACGCCATTCATTGTTAACCCAAATATAATCAACTTCGTTAAAATCAATTTTTGCAGGGGGAGAAACAACAAATCTGTCAATATTGTAATGTAAACATTGTCCATTTCCATAAAACAAATCATCCTTATTGGTGTTTGCTTTTACCCAATTAAAATCTTCTTCATATAACCCCCATTCGTTAGCTGCTATAGTAAGTTTGACCCCTTCTGAAAAAATAAACCCGCAACCAATGAGGATTATTAGAGGAAGATAAAATCTCTTTATTTTTATAGATACCATGCCCTTGGCCCACAGTATAGCCATAAAAGGCAATATTGGCAATAACAAGCGGCTACCAAACCATCCAACATTTGCAAGATATATGAAGAGCATGAATAAATATGATCCCAACAAGATCTTTATAGACATCATAAAATAGTTATTACCTTCTTTGGATTTATTTTGAAACAAGCCTTTTATGAAAGGATAAATAAAAATCATAGTTCCAATAACCCATAAGGAAAATAGGTAATATATAAACGGGCCATTATAGAAAGAAAGCGAATTTAAACCGCCATTGGGAAGACCAAAAAATTCTAAATACGGCCCTATGTAAGCATTAAGATTAAAGATGAAGCTGAAATCTATCTTATTAAATGATGCTCCGCGTGTAATTCCATCAAAGATTCCATTCAAAAATGGCCATATTGGGTTCTTCAGCAGTATCCAGTTTCTCAAAAACCATGCAGATGATATGATTAATGGAACAACTGCCATAATAAACAGATTTTTTAATCTTTCATTCTTATCTTTAATTAACCTGTATGTCAGGTAAAGGAGCATAGGATACATAAAAATTCCATTATATTTTGCTATTATAGCTAGGCCCAACGAAACAGCAGAAAGAAGATGCTTATTCTTTAGGATTAAATAGACAGAGAGCACTGAGAAGAAAGTTGTAGTAGAATCCGTGTAACTGAATATGCTGTAATCAAGAAATAAAGGCACAAAATTAATAAAAATCATAGAAAAGAAAGCTATTCTCTCATCAAATAATCTTCTTGCTATAAAAAATAAGATTATCACGCTTAGGGTTCCAAAAATCGGGGATGCTAATTTTAAGCTTAAGTCTGCTAGATTCATGCTGATTGGAGCGGTAAGTTTGTACAAGAATGCAGATGCAAAGTGAAATAATGGTGGAGGCCAAAAAGGTTGCATCCTGCCAATATTCTCAAATACAGGTATTTTATTTTCTGTAGCCATAAATTTAGCAGCGGATAGATGCCAGCAAGCATCACCAGAAACTGCATATGTCAATGCGAATGCAAATCTTAAAATCGTAGCTAAAACAATAAGTATTACACTAAGTTTGATATATGTTTTTTTTTCCATGGTAGCCAATATAAAATTTACGAAATAATAATTTTTCTGCTATTATCAACTGAATTTCAGATGGAATATTAAGCTTAGTATTTATGGTTTATGGAATATATTTATTGATTTTTTATGCTAGGTGATATGCTATGCTTATAATAGAAATAATATTTAGTACTACAAAAGATGCGATGTAGAAGTGCAGGAATTTTTCCCTGTAGATCTTTTTGACAAAGTTGTAGAATCCAAGCGTGAAGAATATGGATATTGCTGCTATTGCAGGATAGAATAATTTGCCGTGTGGTTGGAAGTCTTGAAATAGATTGTAAGACAAAATTGAAGAACCTATAACAAAAATTTGAAAGATGAACAGTAAGAAGGCTTTTTTCTGGAAATCGTTTAGTATGCTCCTGTTTTTTAAATATCTCTTAAAGAGTCTGTAGAGTCCGAACAGGGAAATTATTGTTATTATCGCGAAGAATATAAACGTAGCCAAAAAAACTATAATTCCAGATATAGAAGTGAGGTTTCCTATGAAAATCTGGTTATATACTCCAAAAGCAGCCCAGAAATTAAGGAAAGACCATCCTACGAGTCTAATAAAAAATAATAAGCTAATTTGAGCCTCATAAGGTGTGTGGGCAATCCTTAGAGCATTTACTCCTAAAAAATCTCCATAAAGTATGAAATTTCTAATTAAATACCAACCAGATAAAACCAGGACTATCAATGCAATAATTGTCATTGGCTTTATCATCTTTTTAATATTTGAATAGTATCTAATCAGAAATGCAAGGGGTATTGTAAGTATGGTAGAAAAAGTACTTATCCTTGTTAATAAGGATGCAGCTGTAATTATACCCAGTAGCATTAGGATTTTATTATTTTCCCCTCTTGATAAGATAATTAAGAGCAAATAGATGATTATAGTTGAGAACAAATGCGCAAGTGAAGCATTAGTTACTGAAGTGTTCCAATTAATAAACGTTGGAAGGAATGAAGCAAAAGTTACGACTCCGAGGACAAATGTTTTATCCTGGAAGAGCAGTGAAGCTATCTTGTAAACAAAATATAATGTGAACATACTGACAATTACAGATAAAAGCCTTATGGAGAACACCTGAACCTCAAGATTCTGAGAGAACATTTTAACTACTCCTAAGATTAAGGCAGCAAATGTGTGAAACAAGGGCGGATGAAATGCCTCCCCCCTTTCTCCTGGCTGCACAACATGCAGCTTTTTAGTATCATAAAGCAATTCTATATACTCAAAATGCTGCTTCTCATCAGGTTTTTCAAAAATAGGAACAACTGCCGGAATTGAATATACTATCCTGAAAAAAAGCGCCAATATCAGGATCAATATCAAAACTTTTTTATGATTCATTTTCAATTATGATAGAGTTTCCGAATTGTATATTTAAAATTATCTGAATATTTGAATTCTGCCGTTAAAGTGAATCTTCCATTCATAAAAACAACGCATATATAATTTAAAATTTTCAATCAAAAACCTTATATATCCTCCTTTTATACCTCGCTATATGAAGTTCCTATTTGTAATTAAGGATACCTTTGCGATTGAAAGAATCGGCTTGATGACACTATCTTCAATTCTAAAGAAAGCAGGGCATGAAACTGATGTTGTCATGACAGAAAAAGAAGATATCTATAAGAGGATGGATGAATATAATCCTGATTTTCTTTGCTATACTATAACTACTGGAGAGCACCAATACTTCCTTGACTTAAATAGGGAATTAAAAAAGAAATATAAATTTTTAAGTCTTTTTGGTGGCATACATGCTACATTTGTTCCAGAGACTATTGAAGAGGAAGGTGTAGACTGTATATGCCGGGGTGAAGGTGATGACGCAATCCTAGAGTATGTTAATGCTATCAGAGACGGGAAGCCTTATGACAATATCAAAAACTTATGGGTTAAAAGGCCTGATGGGAGCATAGCTAAAAATGAGATGAGAGATTTAATTTCTGATTTGGACAGGATACCTTTTCCGGATAGGGAGATACTTACAAAAAGAGATCCCACATTAAGAAACATTAAGACAAGAGTATTCTTTATGGGAAGAGGTTGCCCGTATAAATGCACTTATTGTTTCAATACCGGATACAACAAATTGAGTGAAGGCAAAGGCAATATAGTCAGGATGAGGAGTGTTGATAATGTCATAAAAGAGATTAAAGAAGTTTATGAAAAAGAAAAAATAGAATGCGCGCATTTTTATGATGATACCTTTACGCTTGCTGGCAAACCCTGGTTAAGAGAATTTGCGAAAAGAATGAAAGAAGAAATAGGGATACCATTTGTATGCAATGTAAGGCCTAACACGATTGATGAAGAGATGGTGCAAATCCTAAAGAGCGGCGGATGTTATACTGCCTGGATGGGTGTTGAAACTGCCGATGATGAAGTAAGAAATGGATTATTAAAAAGAGAATTATCAAAAGAGGATATGTTAAATGCCTGCAGATTATTCAGAAAATATAAAATAAAAACCGTGCCGCAGATTATGCTTGGGCTTCCAACTAAAGACACATTCAAAAAGGATTTAGAGACATTAAGGTTTTGCATAAAGCTAAAACCTACTTTTGTATGTTCGTCTATCTTTTATCCTTACCCATCAACAGAGCTTTATGATTATAGCATAAAAAATGGATATTTTGATCCGAATAACTTTACGCTTGAAAGCAATAAGATATCATCTCCCCTAAATTTTGATGAGAAGACCAAAAAAAAGATAGTGAATCTGCACAAATTATTTGGAGTTACTGTTGCATTTCCATTCTTATACCCTTTAACCAAGGTTTTAATTAAATTACCTTTTTATAAATTATATTCCTTAATATTTTTTGGGTGGTATGGATTTATGTATCATATTATACTAAGGCCAAATAAAATGAGTGTTGGTCAATTTAAAGACTTATTTAAAGCGTTTTTATCTCTTTTTGGTTCTTTAAAGGACCTCAATAAAACTGATAACAGGAGTATTAAACCAGACAAAAAATCTAAAGTAGCAAGTAACTGACATAATAAAAATATTTTTAAATTCCATATTTCTGCTTTTCCCTATATAAAAATGAATAACAAAATAAACAGTATTGCAGAGAAAACCATCTCCCTTTACTCTGGTTTAGGCTGGAAGCGCTTGTTTGCACAAATTCGTTTTTGGGATGCACCTTACAAACAAGTTGAGAAAATGATAACTGAGAAAGGGATAATAATTGACCTTGGTTGCGGAGAAGGTTTGTTCTCAAACTATTTGGCTCTAGGATCAAAAAAAAGAAAAATTTTTGGCATAGAGATTGACAAAAACAGAATTAAATATGCAGATCGTGGTCTTCCCAACACTCATTTTATTTTTGGTGATGCCAACAAAGTTAGTATTCCAATAGCCGATGTAATTGTCCTTATGCATATACTTCATCATGTTGACTCCTTTAAAAAACAAAAAGAATTAATAAATCTATGCTGGTCTAGGTTACGTAAAGGAGGCAAATTGATAATTGTCGAGGTAGAACCAAAATTTTCTTTGAAGTATCTTATAGCTTTTTTAACTGACCATTTTCTAGTGGCCTGGATTTTTGAGAGAAAGATATACTCACCAATTCATTTTAGAAAAAAGAAAGATTGGCTAAATTTGTTGAGTCAAATAGGCTTTAAAGTGAATTCCTATCCTGCGCATAAAAATAAGCCTTTTTCTCATATAATATTTGAATGTAACAAACTAGACAAAATTTAAATAGTCCTCACTTTTCGCTTGTTTAGTGTATTTTGTTCCTTATTTATAGGATGATATTGTCTGAAAAATGAAAGTTTCCATCATTATTGTCAATTATAATGGAAAAGAGCTTCTTAAAAAAATTCTTGCCTCGCTAAAAAGCTCAAAATTTAAGGATTATGAGATAATAGTTTTGGATAATGCCTCTACCGATGACAGTAAAGGCTTTTTGAGGAAGAATTATCCAAGAATTACTGTTGTAGCAAATAAGTCGAACCTGGGCTATTCTGGAATTAATAATGCTATTAAACACTGCAAGGGGAAATATATACTGTTCCTTAACAATGATATGGAAATTGATAAAAACTGTATTGGTAATTTGGTCAAAACTCTCGAATCTGATGATTCTATAGGAATGACGGTACCAAAATTGGTTAATTATTACAATAAGAATCTTGTTTCTGGCGGAACCTGGCTTTCACGGGCTTTCTATAATGGGCATATCAAAGAGGAGGATAAGCCAAAAAACAGGATTGTACCTTATTTGGGTGTGGGCTTGATAAGAAAAACAATTGTAGACACTTATGGCTGCATCTTTGATCCTGATTACTTTATTTACGGAGAAGATGTTGATCTTGGATTAAGGATAAGGCTTTTAGGCAAAAAAATAATTTTTGTTAGTGACGCAGTAAGCTATCATATGCACGGCTTAACTGCCCTGAATGGTTTTAAATCTTCAAAAATGACGTATCTTATGGAAAGGAATTTATTGATATCTTTTTTTAAAAATATTCCACTGTCAAGAGTTTTTCTTTACCTGCCCTACGTGTTATTATTTAGGGTTGTGGCTATGGCCAAAGATATTGTTTCTTTGAATTTTACTGGTTTTTTTTCTCGGATTAAGGCACTTTTATGGGTAATAGTTCATTTTCATAAAATTCTTTTAAAAAGAAGAGATACCCAGAAACATAAAAAAGCATCCACAAAGTTTATTCTTGAAATATTTAGTGAAAAGAACCTTTATAAAAAGAAATTTATTGTTTGATTCAATGCTTTCCTAAAAGTTTTATTACTGATTCTGAAAATTCCTTTACATTGCCTTTTTCAGTTAGAATTCCTTTTTTTACAATTTCCTCATGCGCTCCTATCTTAAAGGCAACTACCGGCTTTCCACATGCCTGAGCCTCTACAGCAGGCAAATTAAAACCCTCCCATAATGATGCTGTAACATAAACATCGCATGCTGCATAATAATATGGCAAATTTTCATCAGGAACAAAACCGGTAAAGATAACGTCTTTGTTTGCTGTCTTTTTTAGTTTCTTAAAATAATTATTAAATGTTGGTTTTCCAACAATTAGCAATTTTAGATTAGGAATTTGTTTTTTTACAATATTAAAAGATTTTAATAATAAATGGATGCCTTTATGCGGAGCAATCCTCCCCACATATAGAAGAACTTTATTATTCTTTAAATTGTATTTTTTTTTTATTTTATTTCCTTTTACTTTTTGATTAAATCTTTTTTTGTCTATTTTGTTATATACAACTTTACTGTCCAAACCTGAGACTTTTTTTAAGTCATCTTTCAAATATTTACTGACTGAATATGCTTCATCAACATTCTTTAATGTGATATTGGTAAAGAAAGAAAATAATTTCATGTAGATTCTCTGCCAGACATTGTTCAACAGACCGGTTATATTAATGCCATGGTTAAAATAAATATATTTGATATTGTATTTTCTTCTTGCCAGATATGCAATCCAGTTCATAGGATAGAAATGGCTTATTACCATATCATAATTCTTTAATTTTTTATAATATCCTAACCTTTTATTATCAATAAAGAAGAAGAGCCGATATAATCTTTGTACAAAAGAAGTTTTAGGCATTCCGAGTTCTACAACATCATAATTATTTGGTTTTATTTTGGCTTCCAGTGCAATAACAGTAACCTTATGCCCTTTTTTAACATAGTCCTCTGCCTGTAATTGTACAACCCTGTCTATGCCGCTATGGTAATTAAATGTTGGAGTTAATATTGCTATTCTCATTATATTTCACCAATTAATTTCAAGAATTTTAATTTTGTAACCATGAAATAACCAGATGCAAGTTGCTTAATTCCTAGCTTGGATTTACCTTTTGTTCTGTTTTTGAATGTTATTGGGATTTCCTTGATTTTGAATTTGTTTAAGTGTGCTTTGAACAGAACTTCTTGTACAATAGAAGGCCCCTTGGATTTTAGCTTTTCTGGTCTTATTTTTTCCAATACTTTTCTTTTGAAGCATCTATAGCCGGAATTACAGTCTCTTACCTTTATTCCTAAAATGATGGTTATGTATGAGTTTGCAGCTATGGTTATAAATCTCCTAAACCAGCTTCTTCCAATCTCTTTGCTGCCTTTAACTCTTCTTGATCCCAGAACAAGGTCTGCATTTCTTAGTTCCTTGATTAGTGATGGAATGTATTTTGGGTTGTGAGACATATCAGCATCCATCTCAATGATTATATCTGCATTATTTTTTAAACAATAAATAAATCCGTCTTTTCCTGCTGAACCTCTGCCTCTACTCTTTGTTCTCAGCAATAAATGTACGTTTTTCTTTTTCTTTGAAATTTGTTGAACTATTCTCCATGTTCCATCAGGACTATTGTCATCAGCAACAACTATATGCAGGTTTTTTATTTTTAATTTTAGAATTTCATCTATTAAATTAGCAATGTTTTCTTTTTCATTGTATGTTGGAATCATTACAAAAAGTTTCATTTTTAAATCAGTTTCTTAACACTATCGACTATTTCATCAATATCCCATTCTGGCGGAATGTCACATTTTGACTTATAGCAGCATACACAACCTTTTTTTGGGATTATTTTTATTCCCCTGGAATATAATTCAATCTCGTTAGGACTTGTAGGGCAGAAAAACGCAATAATTTTCTTTTTCAATACAATTCCTATGTGCATTGCAAGGCTGTCTGATGTGATTAAAATATTGCATAGATTCACTAAAGAGGCAAATTCCATTAAGGAATTATCACAGCCAGCATCTATTATCTGTGTTTTTACTGAGCTTTTTATTTTATTGTTTCTTTCTTTTTCTTCTGGGCCGCCAAAAAGCAACAATTTAACATTTTTTATATTATTGTTTAATTTGTCTATTAGCTCTGCAGTTTCTTCTATGCTTAATTTTTTGTCTTCCCAGCGCCCTCCTGCTCCAGTATTGATGCCAATGGCTAAATTCTCATTTTTTATGTTGTTTTTTTCAGCAAAATTCTTTCCAAATTTTATCTCATCATTATTTAAGATTAATAGGGGTTCCTGCTTTTTATATTGCAAATCAAGAATTTTGTAAATTATTTCCTGATAAGTCTTTTTATTTTGGGCCTTTAATTCATCTGCTCTTTGCTTTCCAAACTTTGAAATCAAACCTATGTCAAACCATAGTGATGAATTTTCAGTGTAAATCTTTTTTCCATCTTTTAAATATGCTCCAATAATCTCTTTATGTTTAATTTCAGCAGCAAGCTCGCATGCAATATCCTCATCATCCAGATTTATTATTAGATCATACTCTTTGTTTTTTAATTCTTCATCAATTAAATAAATCTTATCAATTAGATTGTTGTTTTTTAGAATATCAAAGGACTCCTTTTTAGTAATCCAATCTATTGTACAATTTTCATATTTGGATTTCAATCCATGAAGTATGGAAGTGGTTCTAATGACATCTCCAATTGCTCCAAGCTTTATTATGAGTATATTCATAGTCTGGAATAATCTATAGTATATTTTAAAGGTTTCTGCTTTGATGGAGGTTGGTGCGAAAATCTAATATTAAGCTAAGCTATGCCAGAGCGGACTGAAGCCAAAATACTAATTTTAAGTTCATATTTGAGGTGATCCTGCCCACCCGCCACCCCTAAATTAGGCATAGCTTGGCTTTATTTATTCGACAAATGTTCTTCAATTACAACTAAATATTTATAAATCCGGTAAATTAGCCTAATGTGTATGAGGATTAAAAGAAGTTATATTGAAGCAGGTATATTTATTGCAGTTTATTTATTTGCTATTTATGTATGGACATTGCCTTTCCAGGACAATAGAACTCCTTATGGAGAATGGGATGCTATATCGCATTGGGAACTAGGAGATTTTATAGCCCAATATGACCAGACATTTGTATATTTACCTGGTTTCCTTGATTATTCTTATGGGGGAGATAACAATTATAAACCTCACACATTGTGGTATCATCCACCTTTCCATACTGATTTTGCCATAATATCTGCATTTTCTAATGATAGGATGGTGCCTATATTCCTTACAAATGCAATATTTGCAAGCGCCATATTGATTTCGGTTTTTTTTGTCATAAACAGATTGTTTGGGTTTCTGCCAGCGATATTGTCGTCTTTTATGCTTACTTTTTCAATGAGGGATATACTGCCTTACCTGTGGGGGCAATGGCCTGAGAGGTTTGCCTATGCTTTCATTCCTTTAGTCTTATATTGTTTTTATATGTATTATATCAGTTATTCCAGAGAAAAAAACAAACCAATTTACTTGTACATAATGTCTCTGCTTCTTGCTATTAATGTGTTTATACATCCATTGGTTTTCTTCCATACTTTAATCGGTATTTTTGTACTGGGTGTAACTTTAGCAATAAAACTGAGAAAAATGCCATTTAATCTAAAGCATATAAGCATTTTCTTACTACTTTTTCTGGTCTTGTTTGCAGTCTTCCCTTACCAAACCGGCAATGTCATTGTTTCTTTTACCAAAAGCTCTACTCCGGAAGAAAGCAAATACCCATTAATCTCCAGATTACTGCAATGGGCTCCGAACCCCAGGGATTTTGTTGGTTCAGTTCCAGGAACCTACTTTTCTTTTGAGCAGATGATTGGCTATTGGGGATTTTTGGATGATAGCAAGTCACAAGGAATTAATTCAGATTCGCCTTTTTTTAAGAAATTATCCGTAAATATAACAAACCTGCTTTTTATCTTTCTTGTTATCGGCATAGCAATCCTATTTTTAAGAAAAGAACAGAGAGATATTTTTCTTTTGGCATGGCTAATTAGTTTATACCTTGTTTTACACAGAGATTTAATCGGAAAATTTACTTTCCTGCACAGATCTCTTTCTGCAACAGCGCATATATTTATACCAATAATTGTTATTGGAGCACTTTCTATATCTTCACTGATTAAAATACCAAAAATGTATAGATCTTTATTGAAGTATGTGATAGCTGTTTTAATTGTTGCATTTACACTTATGTATAATATGCCTTTTGCATTCTCTACGCTTGATAATGCTTATAATTCACCTTTAATAAGGCTTAATCCTGCACAAATTGAGGTCAGCGAGTGGTTAAAGGATAATATTCCTGAAGACCGCAATGTTTCTATAATAGGAACACCAGAGCAATTAGATAAGAAAGTTTGGTGGATGGCCTCTTATTCTCATCGTGTAAGCCATTATTTTGAAGGATTTTTTACATGGTCCTCTGAGGATGAGGAAACTAAACAGAGAATTGCCAGTGGCCACCTGTTAAGCGATTATGTGGTTTTTGATTACTCTGACATAGCCTTGTTAAGTGACAGGAGTTTTGTTGAACGATGGCTGGAATTTGAGCAACGAAACATGGCAAATCATACATTATTGTATAATAAAGATAATATGAAGGTGTATAAATATGAATCTTCTTAAAATTGAAAATCTTGGATTTATAGGAATTATTGCAGCTGTGGTGCTTGTTTTTTTCTATTTTATACTGGGTTTTTCAGGAATGATGGCAGTTTTAGGCATTATGCTTCTGTTTATTTTTCCGATTTATCTCATACTTGATAACTTTGACTTAAAACAAGATGAGAAAATAGTATTTTCATTCTTTTTAGGCGTTGGAATTTTCCCGTCTTTGGTATATTGGCCAGCTACTGTTATATCCTTGAGGTTATCTATTGTTATTAGTTTTGTAATATTGGTTGTTGTGGCTTATTTGGTTAGGAAATTCTATAAGAAAAAATCTTAATGGAAATAAAATCATATAAAAGATAAATTTTAAATATGCACGTTAATTTAACGGCGCAGATAGAAGTTCAAATAAAAATATGAAAAGACCAAAATCTTTGTCTATACTTATACCCTGCTATAATGAAGAGGACAATATAAGGGAGTGTATAAAGAGAATACCTTCTATGAGATGGAAGACTGAGGTAATAGTTATAGATGATGGCAGCAGCGATAAAACGACACAGTTTGCTAAAGGGGTAGGATACAGGGGCAGGCTGAAGACAATCCATTATAAACCTAATAGGGGCAAAGGGCATGCTGTCAGGAAAGGCCTGGAAGCTGCCAGGGGAGATGTTGCTATAATTCTTGATGCTGATATGTCATCCCCACCAGAGGAGATACCTTTAATTGTAAAGCCGATTTTTGAAGGCAAAGCTGATTTTGTGAATGGAACCAGGTTAGTCTATCCGATGGATAAAGGAGCAATGAAATTAATCCATATACCAGGCAATAGGATATTTGCGTTGTTGGTGTCGATGATTGTAGGGAAATACCTTACTGATTCTTTATGCGGATTTAAGGCTTTTAAAGTAAAACCATTTGCGAGAAAATTAAAAGAGGATAGTTGGCCTGATTTCGAGTTGCTTATAAAAGCAAAAAGAATGGGCATGAAAATAGTTGAAGTTCCTATACATTACAAGGTAAGAGTAGGAGGGGTTTCTAAGATGAAGACAATTAGGCATGGTTATAACATGCTGAATATGCTCCTAAGAAGCTTAAAGAAAGATTACTAAATATGAACTATGAACTTATTTTTTACCTATTTTCTTAAAATAATCCTTATTTTTTAAAGTTATATTTAATTTCAGTTCATTAATGTAAAATTCAATTATTTCGTTGAAAATATAATCAAGGTCTTTGGTTAGTTTCCATGAAGGATAATCTTTCCTGAACTTAGACATATCTGAAATCCACCACATATGGTCTGACTCACGGTCTTGGGCTTCTTCATATTCAAGCTTCATAGAGGTTTTAGCTTCTATTGCATCAATGGTTTCAAATATTGATATTGAATTTTTTCTCTCGCCTCCTAAGTTATAAGGCTCCCCATAAAGCCCATTAGCATTAGGTTTTGGCTTTTTTATGAATTCATATATTACCGAGGCAACATCAGAGCTATGGATTTGATCCCTTACTCTATACCCTCCACCATAAATGAAATATTTCTTTTTGGTTAATGCGCATTTGATTATATACGGCAGGTATCCATGCAGTTCCACTGCTCTTGAATTTTTTCCAGTTAGGCAACCGCCTCTAAAGGTTGCAGTCTTTAGGCCGTAATTAATACCATACTCCTGGGCATAGATATCCGCAGCAAGCTTTGATGCTCCAAAAGGAGTATGCCCGCACCTATCTACTGCCAACTCTTCGTTAAAACTGTCGCATGCTGGATTTTCGTATCTTTTTCCTACAATCTTATACTTAAAATTATTGGGCTGGTCGCCGTAAACCTTATTTGTTGACATAAAAGCAAAAGGAATATCAGTGTTAAGCTGCCTTGTAAGCTCAAGAAGCTGTAATGTGCCAAAGGCATTTATCTGGAAATCTTCCATTGGAATTTCCATGCTTTTAGGATGAGATGGCTGGGCTGCAAGATGAACAACAGCATCAACTTTCTTGATAATTTTGGACATGACATCCTTGTCCCTTATATCAGCTTCTATCAACTCTAATTTATCATTATTAGAAAGGTGGCTTTCCTCTATGTTGAGCTTATTATTTGCATCATTACCAAATAATTTTTGCCTTGTATTATTATCTACGCTGATTACTTCGTGGCCTTCTTTTAGGAATAATTCGCAACATGCGCTTCCAATAAGGCCTATTCCACCAGTAACTAAAATCTTCATTTTGATGCTATAAAGTTAAAGAATGTTATTTAGAACACATTATAAACTTTTCTACAATTGTCTCAAGATGGTTTTTTTGTTCCTAAATTTTTTAAATATGGCTTCCAAATCATAAAAAGCAGTAAAATCAAAACTGCCAATCCGATGAGGTTTAAAAATAATGAATTCCAGTCCATAACACCTGCCAGGGTATGCAAAAAATCCGATGAAGGTCCGTTGCTTAGGAATTTAGATATTGCAACTAACTGTTCGTCGTTTAGTGCAGGTTGATCTAATGTATGAAGACCAGAGTATTGTGTAGATGTCCAATTTAAAAATAGGGATATGATGCCAACAACAATGAATAATATCTTCATCTTATTTTTCTTTAGTAAATTATTATTAACAAAAATATATGGCGAAAAAATAAAAAGATAGGGGAGTATAGGTGTCATATGCCTATTAAATTCTGTTGCTATAGCTGAAGGATATGTAAATGTTAATATGGAAGCATACATGAATGTAAAGATGGCAAATATCGCTATAGCTAAAGCATCGCGGTAATAAACATCTTTTTTTATAAGTGCCCTATAGATACCATAAAATACCAAAAATATTATTGGAGAGTAAAGAAATGAATTTAACATGTAAACCAATGTATCCATACCAGGTAATTTTATATCAAAAATTCCTGATATTTTAGCGACACTTTCTGGTAAGACTGTGTAAGCATAAGATTGGGTAAATGGGTTGTCAAAGACAATGTAATAGTATGAAAATAATAGAAAAACAGGAATTGATGCACCAACAAAAAATGATAATAGCAGTGATAACTTTTGTTTATTTAAATCAAAAATCCACAATCTTTTAAATCCTTTTGTCCTGATAGTTTTGCCCTTTATGTAGAAAGATAATAAATAAATAAACAATAATCCTGCGACAAACAGATGAAAATAATCAAACCAAGCAGAAAGTCCTGCAAGTATGCCTGCGACAAATAATGTAGCTTTCTTTGACTTTAATTCTTTATGTCTTATCTTAAACAAAATAATGAACGCAGCAAACATGAAGAAAATGGCTATTGGTCTTTCAAGAAATCCAGTAGCTAAAGAGAATCGTAATGTTCCAAAAGCAAAAAATAATGTTATAACCATTCTTAACTTATCATTCTTAGTAAATCTTTTTAGAAACAGATATAGCAAAAGAACGGTTAATGCACTAAACAAAGAAGTGGTAAATAACGGAAGGATGAATCCCGAAATAATGAGATATTCTAAAATTTGTCTTTTACTAAAACCTGGAAGGTAACTTGAAGGGATTCTTTTATTTCCGTCGTAGTCATCAGGCAGACTAGCCCCATAGTTTTCAAGCTTTTCAAACAAAGAATTTATTATCTCTTTAGGCAAAAGATAAAAAATTGGTCTGCTTACTATATAAATAGGCACGGAAATAAATGAAATTCCGGGGGCTTGGCCCGAGTAGTAATGATCATCATAGAATGCTATACCACCGCCAGCAACTCTATAGTATGTGTCTATCTCGAATCTGCCTTCGTTTACAATTGCGGCTGTAAGTGCAGATTGGCTATTGGCCATAGTACTTGATCCAAACATTTGCAGGTAAAAAATGTAGACAATCCAGACTGTTAAGAACAGCTTAAACTCTTTACTTCTAAAAAAATTTGATTTTATATCTAACATTTTTATTAATCTAATATTAAACAATTACTGGTCTTTTGTTAATCTGAAATTGATTATGACCCCAAACAATATTAATATTAACGGAAGTACAATTGTATGGTACTTTATATTTAATCCGATTAATCCAAGATAATAGCTAAATATTCCAATTATGGCCGCAGCTAAAGCAATACCAATTATGAACCTCTCTATAAATTCCAGCTTTTCTTTCCAGTAAAGCATTAAAAAATAACCAGGCAAAACAAACAGCCAAAATAATGATAGAGCATTTCTAAACAAAATAATTAAATTCTCTTTGAAAAATGCAATTTTAAATATAATCATGACTAATAAAAACAAAAGTCCAATATATTTCAATTCTTTTAGTGCAGTGTTAAAAACTTCTTTCTTCAATGCAATCAGCCCCCACATCACTATTTTTCAATATGAATACGAATTGATTGTCAAATACAAGAGTAATAGATTCTTTTTTTAATAGTTCTTGTGCAATCAAAACATTATACTGTGCAAGAACCTCTTGCCTTGAAACTTTATCAAAAATTAAATAGTCAAATGTACAAATATCTCTAGGGCCATAAAAAAATTCCCCCGGTTTATCTTTAAAAGCATTTTCAAAATTAAAAAAACTGCTTCTTATTGGTGTTCCCCCTCCGGCATCTCCAGGAAACTCACTTATATAACTTCTTTTGATTTTTCTTTCCTGAAGAGCATTGATGAAATCACCAGGATCAACCTGGTGATGCACTCTTTTTGAGTTTCTTAGAAGCGCATCCTGATCATATATGTCCCCATAAAAAAAATAGATTATTGCATCAGGTTCAGCATTATCACTGATCCATGTTAAAGATTCCCAATGGTAAGGATCCATTATACCTTGGCTCGTTCTTGCATTGTTTTGTGGAAATGTTTTTAGAACAGATTTAAAAAGATCAGCGGAAAATGGCATGTTCTCAAGAGACATTTGCAAACTATTTTGGAACTTAACATTTTCTGGAACTATGCCTAGTATAAGAATGGTAAGGATAAGCAAGACCACTGGAGTGTAAACTGAATTCCATTTTTTTACTATAATTTTAAGAATGGCATAAATTCCAAACCCCGCAAATACTGAGAGATAGATTGGCCAGTAAAATCTTATCTGAAAAGATCTAAGTCCAAATCCTATATAGTTTAGAAAACCACTAATAAGCATTGCAAAAGCTAGAATTATAGAAGCATGTAAACTCTTTAATTTTGTCAGGGAAAAGACAATTCCAATAATTATCGGTATTAATAATAAGCCAAACCCTATCAGGTAGAATCCCGGATTTCCATCCCATATAGGCTGAACTCCAAATTCATATGCCTGACTTTTAGCCCATGAATTCTGAAAAATTACCAGATAATAAAACGAAATTACAAAGAAAACACCAAGGAATATTGCCGCATTTTTGATATCCTCCTTGTTAAATTTTTTTACTAATATTTTTATACCAAAAAATAAAGCTAAGAATATCAAAGCAAATATGGCTTCCGATGTATGGGTTAATGCTATTGCTGAGAGCGATAATGCTATGATAAGAAATGATTTATCCAGGTCTATCCTCATAATGCTCCAGGCAAATAATATAAGGAAGGATTGTGATAATACAGAGGGCCAGTGACCCCATAAGAATCCCAATGAAAGCGGAAATGAAAAAATAAGTATTGATAAGGGGAGTGAGAGCAAAGCTACTGTTTTGTTAAAATTTCTTATTATGAGGTACATCACAAAACTTGCAATTATTGAAAAGAATACAACTATGAAATATATTGAATCATAAACTTCTGTTCCGGATGCATATGAAAATATTGCAGCCAAATGATAAACTACTGGAGGATAAACTCCAACAATATTTTCTACCCCTTTTTCTAGATATGGAGGCTCATACCTAAAATTTCCTATATCTTTAATAGATTCTGCCCTTATTTGATGCTGAAAAGCGTCAGATGCGCCATAAGCAAAAGGAAAGTCATGCTTAATCTTGTGGTCAAATAAAGCCCCAGGACCTGAAAAAAGTATCACTCCAAAAAAAATTATGAGTATTATTTTCTCCAGGTTTATTTTTGTCATGCTTAAAAATCACCTTTGTTGATTTTCAGGGTTCTTCATCTTTGAATAAGTAGCGTAAAATAAATATATTATCAAAACTAAAATAGTTAATAATGTTATTATTTTTCCTTTTCTAAAGGAATCTGGGTTGTACTTAAATATTAAATCTCCCACCTCTCCAGTTAAATAAACTGCGCTTATGGCACTGTCTGTTTTGTATAGTTTTAAAACACGTCCATTTATTGTTGTTTCCCATCCAGGGAAATGAGCAAATCTCTCGCTTAGGACAAGAAACCCTGTTTCCCCATCAAGAGCAATAGAAAATTCATTCACAGAAATTTCTCTTGATTTTAGCTCTTTATTGGTACTACTTGATTTAAGGATGTCTATAATTGATTCCTTTGAAATTGAGTTTTGCCCTTCAAGAAGGTTGGGCAGTATTTTTCCACCATTGTCCACATATTGCTGCAGCTTTGAAATGTCACTTTGTGTTACAGAATCCTTTAGTAATATAACGCTATTGAAATTTTTTAATTCATCAATATCATGGTCCGCTATGGCGCTTTTTCCCTCTATTAATGCGGTTGATAATGGATCTAGGTTTTCTAATATAAGACTATAAGAAAAATCTCTTTTATCATTATCATTACCCAGCACTAAAATGCTATTATTCACAATAAAGGCTCTCGGGATTACATTCTTGTTTTCGTAAAGATATGGCCCAGATGGTTCTGTAGGAACACAATCTTCACATTTCTGGAACCTTTGTTTTAATGAAAGACCAGAATCATCGATTTCCCTATCAGATATAATATATTTGCCATTTAAGATTCCAAACATCTTTGAAGGAGCTGCTTGTTGCGCAATAGCCAGATACTGTACATAGTCATTTATCCAGATTCCACCACCACCTTTAATTGCAGGTATGCCAAGCTGTGAGTAATAATTATAACCAGATGCGCCTATAGGTGTTGATAATGCATAAGTTGCGATTCTAAAATCACTTTGGTCTTTACTTATTTCATTTAGAGTTGGTACATCTTTTGGTTTTACAACCTCGACAGATGCTGGAAATTTGTATGATGATGCCAATTCAATGACTAAGATTGCTAATATAATTGAAAATATAAGCCCTTCTTTGATATTTTTTTTATATTTTTTTAGAATACTGACTAAATTGCTGAATCCATAGGCAATTATAATTGGAGACGCAAAAACGAACATTACTAAAGCGCGTTCAATATGCCTCATCTGTCCAAAACCTGGAAGCTGATAGAAAAATTTTGTAACAAATGTTCCTGAAGCAAGCAATACGGACAGTACCATCAGAAGAATAGAGAACATAACAATTTTTTTTCTAAAAGACAGTAAACCAAATAATAAGAGTATCAGGGAAGTAATGCCTATTGCTCCGGAAAATCCACTGCTGTCTGACAAATTGACCAGATGACCCCATAAGCTGCCTAAATTTATCGGATATCCGAGATATTCCTGGTAATTTACTCCAGAAGCCCTGCTGGACATTTTTGTGAATTCAAGAACAGGCAACAGCTTTAATGCAGACAAACCAACCAATAAAATGCCTATAACCAGGGAGACAAGTATTGCTTTTACAATCCTTTTTTTGAAGTTGTTTCCTATCAAATTCCAGGCAATATATAATCCAATTATTAATCCGGTATAAAGAAAGAATATCATCCCTCCAGCATAAATCATCATTGAAAAGAATAAAGCAGCGATTATGGAGTTATTCAGCCATGACTTTTTATTCAATGCCCTGTATGTGAAGAGGAAGACAAAAGGCATAAGGGAATAACTTTCTACAATATTAAGATGTCCTGCAAGAGCAAATTTTTGTATAACTCCATTGAACATGAAAATTAAGGATGCAATAAATGCAATGTTCTGTTTTCTTAATATTTCATAAATAAGAAGGTACATTCCTAATCCAGCAAGAAAAAAATAACTTATTACTGCAAGATTCATTGCAAGGAATATATTCTTGAATAATAAAATGTACAGAAAATTAAGATCAAATAAGTAATGTTCCGGAATTGCCATGAATGGCTCTCCGCTGTAGAAATAAGGAGTCCAGAGTGGAAATACTCCAAACTCATGCAGACTCTTCCTTATATTCTCTGACTGGAAGGTCATATCGTTTATGTAATGTATATTACCGAATATTCTTGAAGAACTTAATATGCTCGAAAAAAAAATCAGAGTTATAAGGAGCAACAAAAAAATATAAAAATGCTTTTTTACCAGATATTTTGATTTAGAGATAATCAATTCCTTTTTCATTGTCACTCCATAACTTTAAGGTGTCATGAGCCCACTTGAAAGGTTTATCATTTTTTTCTATTAATTTTGAAACTACAGAAATAAGTTTTTTGCCTACATTGCTGCCATAGATCTTTTTTGAGGATTCCATCTGCTTTCTTAAGCCATCATTATTGATAATATGCTTTACCATATCAACAATTATCTCTTTGCTTGCAGGAGGCACAATTATATTACTTCTTGCATCAAATACAGTTTCCGGACGGTCTGTTGTCAATCTGCATGTCATGCATGTTTTGCCAATAAGATTGAGCTCTTCCTGGACTCCACCAGAGTCTGTTAAAGCAGCAATGCATTTATCTGATTCAAAGAATTCAATTACATGCCCATATTCAGGCCATACACTTGTATAAAGAAAATTCTTCTTTTTCTTTAGCTTCTCAAGCTCTTTTCTTAAACCATAGAAATCAAGGGCCATTCTTGTCGCACTCATCTCTATAAAATTGATGTTGTGCCCTTTTTTGACTAGCTCTTTTATTGCTTTGATTATTGATTTAAATCTTATTGGAGTGAGATTTTCTCTTCGGTGTATGTCTACCCGTATCCAGTTATCTTTTTCAAGCTGAGGGTAAATGCTAAATATGCTCTTTTCCGGCTTTATTTTTCTTTTAAGCTCCAATGCATCAACAACAACACCGCCTATGACCCATATATTCTCTTCAGGGTAACCCTCTCTTAAAAGATGGTCTTTGTTGAGTTGGACAGGAGCGAAATGATATTGGGAACCGGCAGCAGAGGTGAAAGTGTCCCATTGCTCTGGGAATGGCTCATTCCTCATAAGTATCCATCTGCCATAGAACTGTTGATCAATGAATGTTTCTGTGTCTACTTTATTGTATCTTTTCATCACTTCCGGAGTCATACTTCTCAAGCCAGCTTCATTCTGTATTGCCTTCTCGGACCTGGAAAACATCCAGGCAGCCGGAACAATGCTGGTCATTATAGTATCTCCTAATACCACGGGAATTACAGTCACACCAGGCCAGTTTTTCTTCAAATGTTTTGCGAACCATGATATTTTTATCATCAACTCTGCTGATTTCTGAGCTAAATCACCCCTTATGGATAAGTTGGATGCAATCTTGTTCTGAAAATTGAATTCTTTGATGCCATGAGTTAAGATATCATCATAATGCTGGTTTGAGTTGATAATAAAAAAAGGAATTTTAGATTTCGCTGCAGCTACTATGCTTCCATAAAATTTATAGAAACAGGGTTTTGTTCCAATCACAAAAGCAAGAACCCATTTTCGCTCTTTTTTTGCCTGCTCCATTACACCTTTAATCAATGGCTTGTTTAGAGTTAATGGCAGGATTGTAGGCATAAAATGGTCTGCTTCTGTAGCTGTTTCTGCTCCAAACATCGATTCGTATGCGTCTTTCATTACCATTTTACTAAATTATTTTTAATTTATTTCTTAATTTGTTTTTTTAATGATGCAACCTCTTTTATAATTTCTGCTATTACTCTGGCTTTGGGTATGCTAAATCCTTTTTGATTGAAAACCGAAACACCGCTATATCTCTTGAAATGGTGCACGCCTACGTGCTTAATTTTATAACCACCCCTTCTGGCTCTTATCAATAATTCACTCGTACCAAGCCCTGTTTTGCATTGTAATTTAATTGTTTTAAAAACCTTTTTCTTTACTAATCGGAATGCGCAATCAAAATCTCTGCCTTTAAGATTAAATATAATCTTTATTAGGATATTGTATATCCTGGATACCCATATCCTGGTTAATGGATCCTGCCTGTTTATCCTGTATCCGGCAACTATATCATAATGCTTTGTATAAGGCAGCAATAACTTGAATTCATTCAGGTCAAACTGGTTGTCTGAGTCAGCGTAAAATATAAGGTCATATTTTGCAGCATCAAAACCCATTTTAATGGCATAGCCGACTCCTTTAAGTTTTTTTGGCTGCATAACAAGCCTAAGACTCTTGTTTTTCTTCATCAACTCTTTAATTATATTTTTTGTGTTGTCAGTTGAGCCTTCATATAATACTATAATCATCTCATATTTGTTTGCATTCTCTTTAAGAACTCTCTCTGCATCTTTTACTAGTTTTTTTATATTTCCTTCCTCATTATAGGCAGGAAAGAACATTGTAATATCTTGTTGCATTTTAATATCAACTTTGTATTTGTTTCTGGCAACACATGAAGATATTTAAACCTTTATACAAATTCCAACTAGGAACGGCTGCGTTCAAAATCTCGCTACGCTTGGGTTGCCATCGGTTCGCATTTGATTTCATTAAGTTAAGGCTGCCACCCCCGTAAGGGACATCCCCCCGGCAGCTTCATGTATCTTATTAAAGATGCTCACAAATTGATGGCAACCTACATTTTGAACGCAGCCACTAAGAACAAAAACTATTTAAAACTAGGAAGATTCTTGGATTAATCCAGATTATAGCAGGGATTGGAATGATAGAAATCTTTTACTTTATTTTTGTTGTATTAGTTGCAGTTGCATTAGGGCAAAGAATTTTGAAGATAATTGGTGCAAAATTTGATTCTGATATTCTAAGATTTATATTCTCTTTTCCATTGGGATTGGCAGTTTTAGCCTACGCTGCTTTTTTTTTGGGGCTTGCAGGTCTGTTATATAAATCAATATTTATCTCAATTTTATTACTTATACTTATTATTTTGATAAAAGATATCATAAAGATAATATCAACATTATTTGCTTTTGTTAAAAATATCAATCAAAAAAACGTTAGGAAGCGGAAGTTAGGATTTAATTTCTTCACTATTCTGCTTTTGTTTTTATTGTTATTTGTAGTACTTAATTTTATCATCAGTTTTTCTCCCCCATGGAATAATGATGCATTAGCATATCATCTAGCTGTTCCAAAGATATATATTGAAAATCATAAGATTATAGACATACCACATATTTTTTACTCAAACTTTCCTTCGCTAATTGATATGATAAGCATGATAGGACTTTTGCTTCACAGCGGCATTTTAAGCCATCTTTTTGCATATGCATTGGGTATTACATTGATACTGGCAATCTACTCTTTCTGCAAAAAATTCTTTAATCCAAGAGTTGCAATTTTAGCTTCTTTGATTTTCTATAGTTTTCCAATGGTTATTGAGTTTGTATCAACTACCTATATAGATATTCAACTGGCATTATTTGTTTTTTTGTCAATCTATGGGCTGTTTATATATTTTACTTCAAAAAAGAATTCGTGGCTTTTCTTATCCGCAATCTTTATAGGATTTGCAATTTCATCAAAAGTTTTTGGCATCATAGGTGCAATAGGCATTTTAATTTTATTAGCACATAACTTGTTTTTAAGGTTAGTAAAGAGTGAGATTAATTATAAGGATGTATTTTTTAAAATATCAATTTTTTGTTTAATCGCATTTGTAATAACCATGCCCTGGTTAGCGAAGAGTTATTTCTTTACCGAGAATCCTGTTTGGCCATTCTTCAATAGCTTTTTTGGTGGAAAATATTGGGATGAAGAACATCAAGAGTATCAAGAAAAGGATGTTTCTGGAAGAGAACTAAGCATCGTTAACTACATAAAGTTGCCCTGGGATTTGCATGTGCAAATAGTTGAGTGGGAGGATGAACTTGATATTAGAATGGATAGAAATCTTCAAGAAGGAGAGCATTTTGGACCATTTCTTATATTTTTACTTTTTTATTTTTTCTTCAGGAAAAAGAATAAAATTTTAAATACCCTCTTTTTTTTTATATTTGTTTATATAACCTTGTGGTTTTTTATAGCCAATATCGGAAGGTATTTACTTTATCTTGCACCTTTGGTAGCAATAATCTCTTCTTATGTCATAATAGAATTATTCAAAAATAAGTATCTTTCAAAAGTCTTAAAGATTCTGCTAATATTCACTTTTAGCTTCAATCTTCTAATATGGGTTGGAGGAAATGCTAAAGATATGCTTGTACCTCTTGGATTAGAATCAGAAGACAGTTTTTATGAAAGACAAGCCCCCATATATAAGCCATCTAAGTTTATTAACTCTAATCTTCCAGGGAACTCAAGAATACTTCTTGTTAGAGAAGTAAAGGGGTTTTTCTTGGAAAGGGACTATGTTTGGGATAATCCATCAACACAGGTTTATATTAATCACTCTAAATTTAAAAACGAAAAAGATTATTATGAAGAGCTAAAAAAATTAGGAATAACCCACATATTAGTCAATGATGGATCATTTGCTAAATATAGGGGTTTTACAGTTAAAGAAGAAACTTATCTTGCTGAAAAAGTTTTTAATATTACAAACAATTTATTGGAAAAATATACTACAAATCTTTATAACAAAGATAACTGGCTGGTCAATGAAATAAAATGAAACGTAAAATTAAAAATAAATTAATAAGCATATTTATTTTGTTATTGATACTATTTTTGTACGTAGTGCATTATTATTTTGAAATAAAGCGGTATTTTGCTTATCTTCCAGGACGTTTTTTTTTATTTTAATAGACATAACTGGACTTTCAGAAAAGCAATAAATATTTAAATATTTTTTGTTTACTTCAGAAGATGATAGATATAATACTTTTTCAGCCAAAATGCGGTGTTTGGGATATAATGGGTGCACGAGTACCTATTGGATTACTTTCTATAGGTGCTGTTCCTTGTAATAAAGGCTATAAGGTTGTCCTTATTGATCAGAGAATTGACTTCGATTGGCAAAGTAAAATTAAGAAATATATCAACCAAGGGGCTAAAATTGTATGTCTAACAACTATGGTTGGTGAACAAATATTGCATATGATGGAAGTATCCAAATTTATCAAATCAATTGATTCAAACATTCTTACTATACTAGGTGGATCGTGGCCGCAAACTCAGCCAGAAATGTGTATGCAAGACAAAAATATTGATGTAGTTTGTTATGGTGAGGGAGATTATCTACTTACAGAGCTTATGGCTTATTGTGAAGGCAAGAAAAAAATAAGTGATGTGCTGGGTATTATACACCGCACTAAGGAAGGGACAATAAAAAGAACTGCTCCAAGACAACCAGTTCAAAATCTTGATGAACTTCCTAAAATTCCCTATCGTCTTGTTAATCTTAGGGATTATACAGCAGTTGGATTTCGTCAAGGAAAACCTTCAATATCTGTTGTTACAAGCAGAGGTTGCCAGTTTAGGTGTACATTTTGCTCTATGGTCCCATTATATGGTCAATCATGGAGGGGATATTCTGTAGATAGGTTGATGGAAGACATTGCGGAATTAGAGTCAAAGTATGGTATAAAAGACTTTTTCTTCAATGATGATTTAATTACTGGAGATTTTAAGCGTTTTACAGAATTTCTTGAAGCTCTTGCAAAATCTGGCAGAGACTATAATTGGGGAACTCCAGGTATGCGAGGAGATGCAGTTTTGAGATTAACAAAAGATGAAAAAGCAATGGATAACCTGATAAAATCAGGATGTAAAAATCTGGATATAGGTGTCGAGTCCGGAAGTCCTAGAATATTAAAGCTTATAAAAAAAGATACAACCGTAGATGTTATTAGAAGAGTTAATCAGAAAATGAGTAAATATCCAGTTATCATGAAATATAATTTCATGGGAGGATTCCCAACAGAAACTGAAGGAGAATTTTTTGATACAATGAGGCTTAGGAGAATATTACAAGAAGAAAATGAGTATGCTATTGCTCCGATTTACTTCTTTACACCGGTTCCAGAGACCCAGATATTTACATTGGCTATAGAGAATGGATTTCAACCTCCAACAAAATTGCAGGAATGGGCAGATTTTAATTATGATACTTGGTATAAAAAATATCCATCTTGGTTAACAAAAAGAATGATACACTTGATAGATAACGCAGTGTTTTTATCATACTTCTCTAATAAAAAAATGAGTTATAAGTATCCCAATCCACTTTTGAATATATTGTTTAAATTATATTATCCCTTGGCAAAGCTAAGGAATGATAATGATTATTATGGATTCATGTTCGAAAAGTCGTTAGCAGAATTTATTGTAAAGATTGATGGTAAATTTAATTTATTTAATCGCATCCAAAAAAAGTTTTTTTTTAAAAAAAGCGAAAGTCTCAATACCTATTCCTGAGTCTTATTAGATATTATTCAATAAGCTTTTATAACAGAATCATATGCTCATTTCTCTAACAAATTATTACAAGTTAGGAAAATTTAAATATGCACATATATTCTTAATCGAGATTTAGGTGAAAATTTATGGATGAAAAAGGTATAAGGGTATGTTTAATCAATACACCGGAGTTACTAAGTGTGTATGGTAAAGTTCAGAAGTTTATCCCACCAACAGCACCACCTTTAGGTCTTCTCTATATTGCAGCGGTATTAGAACGGGAAAGTTTTCCTGTTAGGATTATAGATTCTTATGCAGAACATTATGATGTGTCTACAACAGTAAAAGAAGCACTAAAATTTAATCCAGATATAGTTGGCATTACAGCTGTAACTCCAACATTTGGAAATGCCATTATGATTGCCAAAGCTTTGAAGAAGGCAAATCCAGATGTAACAATAGCTATGGGAGGTCCCCATATAACACCAACTGGAGCATTGATATTGCAAAATCACAAATGTGTAGATATTTGCGTAAAGCATGAAGGAGAGTATGCTTTCCTAGAGTTAACTCAAAAAAAACCATTGAAAGATATTTTGGGCATTTTTTACAGAAACGATGCTGGTACTGTGATAACCAACCCTGACCGGCCTTTGTTGGAAAACTTGGATGAACTTCCATTTCCTGCTAGGCATCTAATTGATTTATCTAAATACCATCATGTTCTTTATTCTTCTTATGGAGAACCCTTGACAGAAATGACCACATCAAGAGGTTGTCCTTACAAATGTAGTTTTTGTGCATCTAAAATCACAAATGGTTCAAGGGTACGTTTCAGAAGTGTTGAAAATGTTATTGAGGAAGTAGACGAACTAATAAATAATTACGGAATAAAGGTGATTGAATTTAGAGATGATACACTTACATTAAATCCTCCTAGATTTAAGAGATTATGCGAGGAGTTAAAGAAACGTGATGTAGATTTTATAGGGAATGCGAAGGTGAATATGGTTGCACGTTTTCCTGAAATGGCCCAACAGGCTAAAGATGCAGGCTGTAAACTATTCCTGTTTGGGTGTGAATCAGGCGACCAAAAAATTCTTGATTCATTCCTAAAATCACAAACTGTAGAAGACATCAAGCAAGCATTTAAGATTGTAAACCATGTAGGATTGGACACCTTGGCTTGCTTTATATTAGGCTCTCCACTGGAAACTAGAGAAACTGCCAGAAAGACTATTGACTTATCAAAAGAAATTAGTCCAACCTTTGTAGAGTACTTCCTATTAAATCCGCATCCAGGTACTGAGTCTGAGGAAGAAGCTAAACGTGTCGGTATGATGACAAATGTCAATTGGGAAGAAGTAAGTGCACCACAATGGTTTAATCCAACTATCCATCACCCTATATTTTCTGAAGAAGAATTAAAATCCATGCTTAGTAGTGCTTATCGTGAATTCTACTTTAGGCCAGGATATTTTATGAAGCTACTTTTAAAGATGAATTCTTTTAAAAAAATCCAACGCTATACAAACTTAGCCCGAGCTATGATACACATTGTTTAAGTCTTCAATTCTTCGTTCATTATGAATTAACAGAAATAGGGACCAGATTTAAAAAATAAGAATGTTCGATAAGTATATTTTACCTAATATTTTATAAATACATCACCTTTAGCTTGACTTATGGTTAGCATATCTCTTATTATCCCAGCATACAACGAGGAAAAAGCTATAAAAGATACTATTGATAATATAAAAAAGGCCATAAAAAATATAAAAAATAAAATTGATATAATAGTTGTTGACGATGGCAGTAAAGATAAAACAGCGGAAATACTTTCTAAAATTAAAGCTATAAAATTAATAAGACATAGTATAAATAAGGGATATGGTGCCTCATTAAAAACAGCCATAAAAAATACAGCATCGGACTATATATTAATCATAGATGGTGATGGCACATACCCTGCTTCCTCAATACTCCCTTTAATAAATTATTCAAAAAAATGTGATATGGTAGTTGGTACAAGGACAGGAAGAATAGTTAAAATTCCTTTTTTGAGAAGACCAGCTAAATGGTTTCTTAAGCACTTTGCTCAGTACTTAACTAAAACAAAAATTCCTGACTTAAATTCAGGATTAAGGATTTTTAAAAGAGACATAGCATTGCGTTTTATGAGTCTATTTCCAGATGGTTTTTCTTTTACAACAACTTTAACTATCGCTTGTTTGACAAATGATTATAATGTTAAATATGTACCAATAAACTATTACAAAAGAAAAGGTAAATCGGGGATACATCCAATTAAAGATTTCATAGGATTTACAAATTTGATTTTTAGGCTTACCATTTTTTTTAAACCTTTAAATGTTTTCATGCCAATAAGCGTATTTTTATTTATTCTTGGAGCTTTAAAGTTAATAAGAGACTTCATCTTAGAGTCCACATTTGGATTAGGTGGCGCAACGATAATTTTAGCATCTATACAAATTGCATTCTTAGGCATTTTAGCTGAACTTGTAATAAAGAGGACTAACCTATAAAATGTGCGGGATTTGTGGCTTTAATTTTTCAGATAGAGCTCTTCTAAGAAGTATGAATGATTGTATATCGCATAGAGGTCCAAATTCTAAAGGATATTTTACTGATAAATATATTTCATTAGGACATAGAAGGTTGAGCATAATAGATTTAACCAAATCAGGCAACCAGCCAATGTTCAATGAGGACAAATCCATAGTCCTTATTTACAATGGGGAGTTATACAATTTTAAAGAAATAAAAAAATCATTACAGGAAAAAGGACATTCATTTTCCTCTAATACCGATACAGAGGTTGTTGTGCATGCGTATGAGGAGTATGGGACAAACTGCTTAAATCATTTTAACGGATTTTTTAGCTTTGCATTATATGATTCAAAAAAGAAAATACTATTTCTAGCAAGGGATAGGATAGGAATAAAACCTTTGTATTATTACTATGATCAAAAAAAATTTATTTTTGCTTCAGAGATAAAGTGCATACTGGAAGATGAAACTGTTAAAAGGGATATTAATAAAAATTCCTTAAATGAATATTTTATGTTCAGGTATGTGCACAGCAATGAAACCATATTGAAGAATATCTATAGGGTTAAGCCAGGATGTATGCTCCTGTTTAATTGCAAAAATAATAAACTAGATATTAAAAAATATTGGGATGTTTCAATTGAGAATAAAAATTATGATGAAAATATTTGTGCCAAAAATATTTTTGAGCTATTTAGGGATTCTGTGGAAAGAAGATTGATGAGTGATGTGCCTTTGGGTGTTTATCTTAGCGGAGGAATAGATTCCTCTTCGGTTGTAGCTATGATGAAACGGTTTGGTGTTAAGAATATAAATACTTACTCAGTAGGTTTTCAATATGATGTCTTAGGTAATGAGCTAGAATATGCCAAAAAAGTTTCTGATATTTTTGAAACAAAGCACCATGAATTTATAATAAAGCCAGATATAATTAAGGAACTGCCAAAAATAGTGTGGCATCTGGATGAACCATTGGCAGATCCGGCTGTAGTTCCAATATACTTCCTATCAAAAGAAGCTGCAAAGAGTGTTACTGTCATTTTATCAGGGGATGGGGCAGATGAACTGTTTGCAGGCTATGATCAATACAAGTTTACAGCTTTAGGAAATAAGATAAGATTTTTGCCTAGAATGATTAGGAAAAATCTTATACCCCTGACTGTTAAAGCATTGCCTAAGCAATTACTGGATAAAATCTATAAGTATTCTAGTACAACAGGCTCTAAAATCCATGAGAGGTTTGGAAAATTTATATCCAGTGTAAATGAGAATAAAGCAAAAGCATATCTTGAAGTAATTTCTGTATTTGATGAAGATGAAAAGAATAAACTTCTAAATGATTCTTATAAGTCTAAAAATCCTTATTTGCTTCTGAATAAGACATATTTTTCAAATCATAAAGATTTCCTGAATCAACTGACCTACATGGACCTTAAGACTTATCTTCCCGAGGATTTACTCATGAAGCCAGATAAGATGTGCATGGCCTTCGGCATAGAAGCGAGGGTTCCTTTTCTTGACCATAGGCTTGTAGAGTATGCATTTAATATGCCTTCTAGATTAAAATTAAAGGGCAATACCACAAAATACATAATGAAAAAATCATTCAAAAATCTGTTGCCTTATGATATATTACACAGAAAAAAACAGCCTTTCCAAGTGCCATTGGATCAATGGATGTCAAAAGACCTGAAAGATTATTTTAGAAATTTAATAGAGGATAAGATTAATGATAAATTCTTTAACAAAAATTACATTAAAAAAATATTAGATAACTATAACCGCTCAAAATTGTTTTATGGAAGACAGATTTGGAGCTTAGGGATATTTAATATTTGGCACAAGATTTATGTTGAGGAAGAAAATATTTCTAATATCTTCTAATTATTGTTACTTGCTCTGTTTTTTACATACCACTGGCAGAATAATCTTATTCCTTCTTCTATTCCTACTTTTGGATTGTAATTGAGCAGCTCTTTTGCTGTTCTTATGTCAGCATAAGTTCGTTCCATGTCCCCAGGAATAGGTTCTCTTGCAATTATTTTTGCCTTTTTGTTCAAATTTTCTTCAATCAGACTAATGAGTTTCCTGAGTTCTATAGGATTACTGTTTCCTATGTTTATTATTTTGTATTCTGTCTTAAGATCCAAACTTTGTATTATGCCGTAAACTATGTCTGTTATGTAGGTGTAATCCCTTTTGGATGTTCCATCACCATAGACCTCTATTTCCTGATTATTGAATATTCTCTCAGTAAATTTATAATGTGCCATGTCCGGCCTTCCATTAGGACCATAAACTGTAAAGAATCTTAGGCAGACTATAGGCAATCTATAAATGTTATGATAAGCACTACACAACACCTCTGCAGCCTTTTTTGTTGCCCCATAGGGCGATATTGGGTTATCTGTGTTGTCTTCTTCAGAAAAAGGTATCTTTTTATTATTTCCGTATACACTTGAACTTGACCCAAAAATAAATTTTTTGCATTTATGGTGGCTTGCGAGCTCAAGCAGATTTAAAGTGCCTTTGACATTTACGTCTTCATAAATTAAAGGATTGCTTATACTGTATCTTACACCTACCATAGAAGCCAGATGAATTATCTTGTCTATCTTGTTTTCCTGAAAAACTTGTTTAAGGCTATTTTTGTCTGTTATGTCGCATCTATAAAGTTTTATCTTCAAATCTTTGATATTCTCTTCCTTGAATTTTGGATTGTAGTAGTCATTAAAGTTATCTATTCCTATAATGCTGCAGTTATCTTTTTTGAGAAGTTCTTTAGCTACGGAACTGCCTATAAAACCAGCAATACCTGTGATTAATATATTCATTTTTGAAATGAACACCGCATGTTATTTAAAATTTATTGATATAAAGGAAGGATTAAGTTCTAAAAACTTAGTCCATAATCCTATATTTTATTAGATAAAATACTGCTTTTATTCCGTCCTTCCATGTTATCTTTTTGCCTTCATTAAATTTTCTTCCTACAAAATTAATCGGGATTTCTGTTATTTTATAGCCTTTCTTGAGAATTTTGGCTGTAATTTCCGGTTCAAAGTCAAAGCGTTTTGCTTTTAAATTCATATTTTCTATCACTTCTTTCCTGAATACTTTATACCCTGTTTCCATATCAGTTATTTTTGTTCCGTATAATATGTTTGTAACTGCTGTAAGAAGCATATTGCCTAAATAATGAAGCTTATACATGTTTTTTATGTTCTCTCTAATTGCTTCTATCCTGGAACCATAGACCACTTTTGTTCTATTTTCCATTATTGGTTTTAACAATTTTGCATATTCTATTGGATTGTATTCCAAATCAGCATCCTGAATTAGGATTATATCTCCAGTTGCATGTTTTAAAGCAGTCCTTATCGCAGTTCCTTTTCCCCTATTTTTTTGGTGGAAAAATATCTTTAAGCTAGAGTCTTTTAATTCTGACAGGATTTTTTTTGTGTTATCTGTTGAAAAATCATCAACAATAACAATCTCTTTTGTTATGTCTTTTAATTCAGTTCTTTTTACTTTGCTGATTACTTCTAAGATATTGTTTTCTTCGTTGTATACTGGGATTATTATTGATAATTTCATCTATAGTGTAGAATAATAAGGTATTTTAAAAGTTATTGGTTAGAATCAATTACCTTTATGCAACTCAATAATCTTTTTTATCAAATCAGTTGTGGAATAGCCTTTAACCTCAGGTATTAAAATTATCTTGCCGTTATTTTTTTCTACAGTGTCTTTTTCAATTATTTGGTCCATCTTGTAGTCCCCGCCTTTGGCATGAATATTTGGTTTTATTTCTTCAAGAAATTTTATTGGGTTGTTTTCACTGAATATTGTCACATAGTCAACACATTCTAACGAAGCAAGAGCTTCTGCTCTATCATTTTCGTGGTTTAATGGCCTTTTTTGTCCTTTAATTTGTTTTGTTGATAAATTAGAGTTTATAGCTACAATTAAAACATCTCCTAGCTTTTTTGCTTCTTTTAAATATCTTATATGGCCGATATGCAGAATATCAAAGACACCATTTGTTGTTACAACTACCTTATTCTCTTTTTTTAGGTCTTCAACTATATTTTTTAGTTCACTCGAAAAAACAATCTTTTTTCGGTGTCCCGAAAAGCTTTGCTTTTCTAGGACGTCAATAGTTTTTATTTTTTGTTTTTCCATTTTCTGCCATTAATTTTTATCAAATCTATTATATTATTATTGCTTTTTATTGTTCATAATAAAATCAGCAGCTTTGAAAAAATCTTCAGCAATAAAATCAGGCTTTAGACCTTTTTTTCCCAGATTCTCAAAATGCTTTTTACCATGGCCAGTTAGCATATAGACATTTCTGCAATTAGCCTTCACTCCCATCTCAATATCATGCAGGTGATCTCCTATCACCCAGGAGTTTTTTATGTCTATGTCGAATTCCTTTGCTGCTTCCTCGATGTATTTTGTGCTTGGCTTTCTGCAGTCACAACTTTCCTCTTTTTTATGCGGACAATGATATATTTTTTTTATATCTATACTTCCTTTTTTCAACTCATCAATCAGTTTTTCATTGAATTTTCTCATATCTTCCTCTGTATACATTCCTAATCCTATGCCGGATTGGTTTGTTATGATAACAAAAATAAATTCACCTGAAAGAGCTTTTAACCCTTCTATTACTCCTGGCAGCAGTTTGAAATCTTCCACTTTGTAGACATAATAATTTGGGTCCTCTACTAAAGTTCCATCCCTGTCCAGATAAATAGCTTTAACCATTTTCAATGCTCTTTTTAAGCTCTTCAATACTTACTGTAGATGTCCCTATCTTTCCTACTGTTATGCCTGCTGCATGATTAGCTATTATGGCGGCTTCTTCAAATGAAGCTCCTGATGCTAAAGCTAATGTTAGGGTAGCAACAGATGTATCTCCTGCACCAACAATATCATAGACCTCTTTGGCAAATGTTGGTATACTTGTGATTTTTCCATCTTTTTCAAACAGAGACATGCCTTTTTCCCCTTTTGTTATCAAAACATTGCTGTCTAGCTCTTTTAACAGTTCTTTTCCAATCTTTTCTGCATTAGCATCTGACTCTTCTTCAATACCAGCCATCTCATACGCCTCTTTATGGTTTGGTGATATCAGAGTAGCATTTTTATAGAACTCTTTGTGCTTTGGTTTCGGGTCAACTACAATTATCTTATTTTTTTCCTTGCAAAGTCCTATTACCTTTTCCACCAGGTTTTTTGTTATTACACCTTTTGCATAATCTGAGATTATGATTGCATCAATTTCATCTATTTTTTTGTAAATGAAGTCAAGAATATCATTTTCTGTTTTAACATCAACATAACCTTTCTTTTCATAATCAAATCTTAGCAATTGCTGATTTCTTCCAAAGACCCTGACTTTCTGTATGGTTCTTTCATTTCCATCTTCTATTAAACCACTTACATCTATACTTCTTTTTTTAAGCTCGTCTATTAATTTGTTTTTTGTTGAATCTTTTCCAACAACACCTATCATGAATGATTTTGCATTTAAAGCTGCTATATTATTTGCTACGTTTGCAGCGCCTCCTGGAGTATAGCTTTCTTTGATAACATTGACAACCTGGACAGGAGCTTCCGGGCTTATTCTTGAAACACTGCCCCAGATATATTTGTCCAGCATAACATCCCCTAAGACTATGATTTTTTTATTTTTGAATTGCTCAATAACTCTAATTAAATTATTCATTTTCCCACCCATTTTCATCTAACCAATTAAAATAATCTTTAATACTTTCTTTTAATGGCCATTTTGCCTTAAAGCCAAGAATATTTTCTGCTTTTGTTGTGTCTGCCTGTGTATCAGCTTGGTAAGTTTTAGGATCATAAGGCATGTCAAAATATTCTGTTTTGAGATTTTTTCCTAAAACATCATTTAAAACTTTAATTAAATCATTGAAGGTTGTTGCAATGCCTGTTCCTACATTATAAATTCCGCTTTTTGCATTTACTGCTTTGATAGTAGCATTGACAGCATCTTTGACATAAATATTGTCGCGTTTTTGCTCGCCAAGTTTAAAAATTCTTGGATTTTTTCCAGCTTTAATTTGTTTGCCTAAATGATATATCATAGATGCTGGACGTCCTTTATACGCTTCTCTAGGGCCGAAAACATTAAAGTATCTTAATCCTACAATGTGCATGTCGTCAAATAATTTTTCTGCCATATTATCCATTTCTAGTTTTGATTTTCCATAAGCACTTAGAATTTCTTTTTTCTGGCCTTCTTTCATTGGAACTTGCCCATTACCATATAACCCTGCTGTTGATGCGTAAATTAATTTGGCATTGTTGTTTTTTGCAAGCTCTATTATATTTTTGAAACCTTGTATATTCTTATTGTAAGTTTCCTCATCATTTGGATATCTTGGATCAGTTATTGCAGCTTCATGGAAAATCACATCAAATTTTTCATTAAGCTCAAATGATTCTGAAACATCTAATTCAATAATTTTACCTTTAAAACCATTTAAATTATTTTTATTTCCAGAATTTAAATTGTCAACTATTGTGACTTCATGCCCTTGTTTTTCTAGTTCTAAAGCTAAATTAGAGCCTATAAAACCTGCACCACCTGTTACTAAGCATTTCATTTTGGCAGCTCCAACTTGTCTAAATCAACTTTTCCTGATAATTCATCGCGGTATGAATCAGAATCTTCATGATGTGTTGAGAATTCTATTATTTCACTGGGTTCTAAGCCTGTAAAGCGGTGTTTTGTATTTGGTGTTATAAGGATAGAATGCCCAGGAAGCATTATCTGTTTTTTATTGTCTGTTTCCATTAAGACCTTGCCTGCTAGTATATAGAATGTTTCATCCTTGTTTTTGTGGTAATGCATTGAGCATCTGAAACCTTTATTTAGGATTAACTTTTTTCCGCAATAATTTCTATTGGCAATTATTTCTTCATGACCCCATACTTTCTTAACTATCTTATGTTCTGTCATATTAGTATGAATAGTTCATACTTCTAGTATATAAATGTTTCGTTATTGTACGTGCCCGTACAACAGCGTATTGGGGTGTCTCAGACACCCCGAGACCGCAACATCAGGAGCTGTCTCGGATCGTGCAGTGCGAAGCACTGTACACTAGTGTGCGGGTACGCATAAATAGAAAAATATATAAAGTATGAACTTATACTACTATTTTATACCTATGACTAAACCTAAAATCGCAATAAGTCTGGATAAAAGCCTGCTTAATCTTGTAGACAGCAAGGTGGACGGTTCTGTAATAAGGTCCAGAAGCCAGGCAATGGAGTTTTTTCTGAAAAAAGGTCTGCAGGAGCAGTCTATCAATACAGCTGTTTTACTGATAAAAGGAGAGCACCAGAAAAATTTGTTAAAGAAACTGAAAGGAAAATCATTATTAAAAAATCAATTAGAATTTTTTGTCAAAAATGGGATAAATAATGTATACATTGTTACGCAGCATACTAAAAATATTAATTTGTTATTAAATGAAATTTCTGATGCGAAAATTAATGTTGAAGTAGTTGAGACAAATGCTAAGGGAAATGCAGAGGCCTTGCAATCTGTCAAAGAAAAAATAAAAAATAGCTTTATTGTAATGTCAGGAGACACGTATAATAATTTTGATCTGTTGAAGATGATAAAAAAGCATCTGGAATTGGATAAAATGACTACAATGGGATTAATGACTAGGGAGAAAATCAGCGGCTATGGAACTGCAATCTTAGATGGGGATCTTATTGTTGATTTCCAGGAAAAACCAAAACAAAGCTCTACGAATATTGTCAATGCTGGGATTTATATCTTCAAACCAGAAGTTTTTGAGCTGTTTGAGAATGCCAATAGTTTAGAAAAAGATTTGTTTCCTAAACTTGCAAGATTAAAGCAGCTTATTGGGTTTTTTACGTATGGAGAATATGAGCATTTAGAGTGATTACCTCTTTCTTTTTTTCATAACCTTATCAACCAAAGAAGTAACATCATCAACCTGTATCCTTTTTACACATGCATTTTCCATGCCGTGCTTACATTCACCAACTTCACCTTTATGGACATTTATGCATGCTTTTTGAAAAGCAAGCGGCACACTACGTGCGAGGTGGGATTTTTTGTAGATAGAATAATTATTTTTTCCGAATGGTGCAAATCTTACTGGCAGGTTGCATCCAAATAAACCAATTGTTTTTACATTTTGAGCAGCTGCAACGTGCATTGGCCCTGAATCATTGCCAATAAATAATCTACATAAGGAAATCAGATAAAACATTTCTCTAACATTTATTTCTCCAGAAACATTAAAAGAATTATTTTTACCTACGGAGTTGGTACCGGATTTTGTCCGAGTATTTTCAATTAAATTTTGCAATTCGTCGATTAAATTTTTTTCTTTATCATTTCCAATTAAAAATATTTTTGCATTATACTTTTTTATTAAATTGTCTGCAAGTTTTGCAAACTTTTCTTTTGGCCACATCCTTGATTTTGCACTTTCAGCAGCTCCAACACCAAAGCCAACAAGAAAATTTTTTTTCTCAATATTATATTTTTTTAATAAGCTATCGACATTTTTTTTATCGTTTTTTGAATAATTTAATTGAGATAATTTTTCAACTCTTTTTTTAATTCCTAATGGCTTTAATAAATCTAAAAATGTATAAACAACGTGCTGCCTATCATTATAATCAACTTTGTCAGTGTACAAATTTGACCTTATTCCATGAGAAAATCCAATTCTGCGCTTTCCTGTAAAAAATGCTATTATGGATGATATGTTGAGGTATTCTTCCATGTCTATTGCAAGATCATATTTTTTGAAATTAAGTGACATAAAAAGTTTTATAGAAATTGGATTTAATTTCAGAACTTTTACATCATTAATATATTTATTCTTATAATAGACTTCCTTGTTTCTTCCAGTCACTAAAATATCTATATTGCTTTTTTTATACTGCTTTCTTAACACTTCTATTGCTGGGAGTGTTAATATTGTTTCGCCTATGCCCCATAACTGGATAATCAATATTTTATTATATTTATGGATTTTTTTATATCTGAGAAGCTTGTTTATTGATAGAAATGAACATAATAAGGAACCAGCATATTTATCCAGAAATTTTATTAGATTAACGGATACCATTTACTTTCTTTTTAAAGCAACATTCCTGACTACTTCTTCAAGCTTTCTTTGGTTTTTCTTGACTATAGTGTATGTATAGAAAATAATGAATATTAAGAAGAGAAATCCAGCAATTATAAAAAGATCCAATGCCCTTGCTATATTCAATGTTTTAAGAACAGGGTCAAGCATCTGCGGGAATAAGGTTAAAACTACAAAAACCCCCCAAAAGACGAACCAAAAACTATATTCCTTTATTGTAAATTCCTTTCTTTTATGCTGCAGGAATGTATAATACATCATAAAGAATCCAAATAAAATGCCTATAATCTGAATGCCCAGTATATTTGCCATTTTTATCTTATGCGTTATTCACTATTTATTTATAAAATTAACTGAAAGAAGTGTTTATTGTCTTTTAATTAATTGCAAATGTCATATATAATTCATTCGAAGAAACGGGATACAATATTGTCCAATACCTTAAAGATTTTAGGCTCATTCCTTAAGAAGAAATAACTGGCCTTGTTAAATATCCTAAAGATTTTAGGCTCATTCCTTAAGAAGAAATAGACATCTTTATCTAATAAATTCATCCCTTCCTTAAAGAATGCATCTGTTTCGATTGCCAATATTTTGCCTTTGCCTAATTTAACTTCTTTCAATAGCCCTTTTTCAAGTAAATGTTTTTCAAGCTCGAATAGCAAAGTAAAAAAAGTAATATACTTATAAGAAACAGTAATTTCATCTTCATACTCTTTGCCTTTATTTATTATTATGCCCCTATATTCTCTCATATATCGGTAGGGTATTTTATGCATTTGTTCAATGTAGTGGATATAGGTGCAAGATGAAAAAGGAGCACCAAAAAAGACAATTTTTCCACGCAGATGATGCAATTTTCCAAAGATAGAATCTTTGTTAAATGTATCTTTGCCTATCTGTAACAAATAGTCCTTGTGTTTTCCCCATATTGCTGCTGAATGATTTGGATGTGATGTTCTACTGACGTCTGGTCGTTTTCTGAAATATTCTGTAAGAACACCCACTTCTGATTTAGTATTTTTTATATCATAAGGTTTTTTTTTCCAGAAACTATATGAAAATGCAGGCATTATTATTGTTCCCTGCGGTCCAACACTTTCTTTTAGAGCCTCAACCAAGGTTTGGAGAAGAGAATCATCATCAAAGATATATGGTTTTCCAAAAGAAGATACACTAGTATGGACAAAAATAGTGTCTCCTTTTCTGATACCACTTTTCCTTAACGCATTGAGAAAATTAGAATAATATATCTGTTTTCCATTAACTTTATACAGGGGTTTGTTTAATATTTTCTTTGACAATTTATTATTCCTAAGCTGTTCTTAGTATTTTATTTCTCTTTATTTAACTTATGATTTACTAATACTACGGTTTCACAAATTTCTTGCATTAAATTTATAAAATATCTGGAAATCATTAAAATATATAATAACAATGGTAATATCTTATTAAAATAATGATTAATTGAACAAAAGAGGACATATCTGAAATATGCAGTAAATGGCATTAAGCCAAGAAATTTCTATTATCTGTCTTTGCATACATTTAAGGATTTTCTGAATAAATGTTATCCTGCTTATCCGAATGAAGTGCATATCAAGGCAGCAATGAAATGGCTTAGCCTTGCCCAAAAACAAAACAATGACGGCGGTGTAAGCGCATTGTATTCATTGTTTGAAGGCTGGGCTTCCTCATACGTTGAAACTACGGGTTATATCATTCCTACGTTTTTTAATTATGCGGAGTTTTCAAAAGAACCTGCTTATAGAAAAGGAGCTATAGAAATGGCAGATTTTGAATTAAGAAATCAGCTTCAGTCAGGAGCATTTCCTGGCGGCGGAAAAAAAGATATGCCAATAGTGTTTAACACCGGGCAGGTTATTTTTGGGTTGTGCAGAGCATATCAAGAAACAAAAAAAGAAAAATACAGGAAAGCAGCAGAGAGAGCAGCAGATTGGTTGGTCTCTGTCATGGACAATGACGGCTGCTGGAGAAGACATCTGTACCAAAATCATGTACATACATACAATACAAGGGCAGCATGGTCTTTGCTATATTTTCATAAAATTAGTAAAAAGAACAAATACAAAATCGCTGCTGAAAAGAACATCAAATGGGCTTTGACCCAGCAATTAGAAAACGGCTGGTTTCAGAATAATGGATTTTATCCTGAGCAAGAACCGCTAGTACATACAATAGCATATTCTATCAGAGGAATTTTAGAAGCGGGACTTTACTTAAGGAAAAATGAGTATTTGGAAGCAGCAATCAAGGCAGCAACCAAGCTGCTAGACGCTCAAAGAAAGGGTGGCTCACTTCCAGGAAGCTTCAATGAAAGATGGAAAAGCAGTGTAGCATGGTCTTGTTTAACAGGCAATTCGCAGATGTCAATAATCTGGCAGAAGATATACCTAGAGACCAAAGATAAAAAATTTATAAATGCTGCAAAAAAAGTAATATATACATGAAAAAAGTGCAGAATCTTACTTCTTCCAATATTGGAATAAGAGGAGGGATTCAAGGAGCATTTCCGATTTATGGATGGTATGCACCCTTCTGTGTAATTAATTGGGCAACCAAATTCTTTGCAGACGCATTACTGCTTGAGTTGTATCCGGAGATTCATTTAAAAATTGTTTAAAGCAATATCAAGAAGTCTATATGTTATTCAATTTCCACAGTAGAAGATCAAATACAATTTTTATCCCATCAAGAATTGTTGTGCCTTTATATTTATCTGAATAAATTGTCTCTATTGGAATCTCTTGGTAAGATAATTTATATTTGCCTATCTTGGCTATCATCTCACTTTCCATGCTATAATCGGATGCTTTCCACCTTAACTTTTTATAGGCTTTTGTGGTAAAAGCACGATATCCGCATTGGCTGTCTTTGATTTTTATGTCATACAAAAACTTTATTGTTTTGTTAATAAACCAGTTACCAAACTTTAATATCAAAGGCATATCTTTATTTGTTTTTCTGTATGCAAGCACGACATCACAATTTTTTATGTTTTCCAGAAATTTTGGAATTTCTTTTGGATTGTGCTGTGCGTCAGCATCTATGGCAATAATAATGTCTGCATTTTTTTTTACAGCATAATCGCAACCTGTTTTTAATGCAGCACCCTTTCCTAAGTTTACTAAATGTCTTAAGACAATAGCTTTGCTTTTTTTTGCAGATTCTTTTGTTTTATCTTTACTGCCATCATCAACAACTATAATATTATCAACATATTTTTTTGTTTCCTTAATTACTTTGTTAATGTGCTTCTCTTCGTTATATGCAGGTATTACAGCAAATATTTTCTTTTTCATGAGTAAAAAAGGTAAATTTAGAGCATTTAAAAATTATTGGGTATTATTAGAACTCTCTGATTCTGAGGTGTTTGTTTCATTTATTGACTCTTCAATTTCTGTTTCATTGGTTTCTGTCTTGACCTCAATTTCTTCTTCTTTTTGTTCTGGTTCTGGTACTGCTATTGTGTTCGTTTCTTTACCCTCCCAGTCAACTTTCCATACTATTATCCTGTCTCCAAAAACGCTGCTTTCATCACTGAATTTTTTGAAGTGCTTTAGCCCAACGCCATCCAACATAAACAACCGATTAAACATGGATACGCTCATTACTGGCTGAAATATCATAGATCTATAACTGCCTGTGCTTGTTTCCAATAAAACATCTAGATTAAGGTTGCTACTCTCTATTTTTGTTTTACTTACACCAGCTCGGTTTGATATAACTAACGCGTTAGGCGTCGATGCACTGTCTCCTACTCTGGCACCAGATCTTTTATCATAATAACCAATTATCACATAAGTGTCTGCGATATTATTCTCATCTATAAAAGATGATTCTAAGATTATATCTTGATTATTTTGTGTGTCTCCAATATCCATAAAATAATCACATTTAAGAACAGTTGTATTCTCATCCATGAAGGAGCACGAATGCCAACTTGTATCAATATAGCCCGGCCAGGGAGCAATCCAGTTATTTGCTTGCGAGCTTGTTGTTATAGATTGTACCTCATAAAAGAGATCCTCTGCCTGGCTTTTAGACATGTTAAATTTTTGTTGCAGGAAATCAGCACCCTTATCCAAATCATTTCTGTACTCTTTCTTTTTTAGTGTGTTGTAAATCATTGCCCTGTCAAAATTCCAGCTTCCAAAATGTCCCCATACACCGGCTTTTCTTATCATGTCTTCCGAGGTTATAAAATAGTTTTCAGGCGGCTGGCAATGCGTAAAGTTAAGTATTTTTTCAGTACTAGTTTCATTAAACTTCTCACTTAAAATTTTTCTTGCGTTTTCTTTGTCTTCAGGTATTATTTCATACAATAAATTTATAGAATCTACA